>Ga0192245_10015_pt1 | contig 89218 bp, 99 predicted proteins | sample Koala_Koa27_M3_FD_131238 | JGI IMG/M metagenome (GOLD analysis project Ga0192245, IMG submission 131238) | Enriched cells from koala feces incubated with labeled cellulose particles, San Francisco Zoo, California, United States - Koala_Koa2-7_M3 ...
TATGAAATATCAGGCTATTGGATAGTCTATCTGAATCGGGTGAGCAAATGAACGTATTATTAGTCAATGGTAGCCCCAATGAGCGGGGGTGTACCTATACAGGGTTGAGAGAAATAGCCGATGAACTTCAGAAACAGGAGATCGGGAGTGAGTTTTTCCAGATAGGCAAGCGTGTGGTCAGAGGATGCATCGCCTGCATGAATTGCCAGCGTACGGGAAGCGGACATTGTATCTATAAGGAGGATCCTTCGAACGAACTGATCGATAAACTGCATGCCGCGGATGCTGTTGTGGTGGGTAGTCCGGTCTATTACGCGGGCATCTCCGGGCAGGTAAAGTGTCTGTTGGATAAAGCCTTCTTCGCAGGCAAAGGGTTTGATTACAAGCCTGCGGCGGCTATCGTCAGTTGTCGTCGGGGCGGGGCGAGCGCGGCGTTTGATCAGTTGAACCATTATTTCACCATCAGCAATATGCCTGTGATCTCTTCTCAGTACTGGAACCAGATCCATGGATATACGCCGGAAGATGTACAGCAGGATCTGGAAGGGTTGCAGACCATGCGTACGCTGGCCCGGAACATGGGATGGTTGCTGCGCTGCATCACAGCCGGGGAGCAAAGCGGGATCTCCAGGCCGAAGCAGGAACCATGGGTACCGACCAACTTCATCCGTTGACCTGAAAAGAGGCTCTGCTGGTTGCCGAAAGCGTACTTATGGAAGGGGTATCTGACTTTTTTCTCCTCCTGTTGTATCGGGAAATATACGTACCGGTACACCTGCGATCATTAAAAAACTCCTGGTGAGTATGTTTGGGAATTCTCTGCTTAACATCGTCTTTTGTTCGATGATCGTATATCTGTTTATCATCATCGGATTGCGTATTTTCGGAAAAAATGAACTGACGCAGTTGTCTGTCTCGGATCTGGTTTTTGTGTTGCTGATCAGTAATTCGGTGCAAAACGCTATGGTGGGAGGAGACAATACGTTGTTGGGCGGAATTGTGGCGGCAGGCTCTCTGTTCCTGCTCAACAGAGGGCTGGATCTGTTTCATTACAGATCGCCGAAATTTGCTAAACTGATGGATGGTGAACCGGTGGTTCTGGTCCGGCATGGGAAATCGAATCACATACAGATGAAGAAAAATCGTCTGACCCTCCGGGATCTGGAGGTCGTTCTCCGGGAAAATGGGATAGGGAATATAGAGACTGTGGATCTGGCCATCCTGGAGATAGACGGAAAGATCAGTATCCTCTCTGATGAGGATATAAAGAAAGACAGTAAACTGACTGGTGAAGAATGAAGGGATTTATTGATTTACGATTTGACGATTTACGATTTACGATTGAAAATACAGGACTATGTGTCGAGTAGTTTGTCATTTTGAATCGACGGTCGATTTGCTCAATCGAAATCCATGTAGTCCATGTCAGCCTATAGAGATTACGTATTAGGATTTACGAAAGGTTTACATATATGTTCTTTCTGTATTTTCAATCGTAAATCGTAAATCGTAAATCAGTAAATCCCTTTGTTCTTTGTTAATCTACAAACGTTACGATCTCTTCTCTTTCTTTCCGGGGAGTGGTAGCGGAAGGAGTTCCTGCCGGATAGCCGAGAGGAATAATGGCTACCGGTACCAGGTTTTCCGGCAATTCCAGTTGCCGGCTACAGACCGCCGGATCGAAGTGGCATACCCAGCAGGTGCCTAATCCCTGCTCCGCGGCGGCCAGACAGAGATGTTCCACCCCGATCGCTACATCTATATCTCCATGATCTTTGTTGTCAAAACCCCGTTTCCAGGAAGTGGTCTGGTCGTAGCAGGCAACGATATAGACCGGAGCCGTGGCAAACCATTGGCGTGGATAGGCCGGATACAGCTTCTGTCTTCCTGCTTCGCTACGGATCACAAAGAAACGCCACGGCTGGAAGTTGGCTGCCGAAGGGGCAAAACGTACCGCGTCGAAAATAGAATCTAATTTCTCCTGTTCCACTTCACGGGCAGAGAAATCTCTGACGGAAACACGCTGTCTGACAAGTTCTAAAAAGTTATTCATATTCCAATCTGTTTTTAAAAAAGTTATTGTGAATGGATCTGCTGCAAAAATACAGCCTTTTTTCTAACAGATCCGGTATACTTTTTCCTATAAACGGTATATTTGCGCTATGGAACGGCGAAATCTGTATCAACCTTTTGAGGTAAAATACCAGCGGTGCGATAGTTGCCCGCTGGAAGAGCATACACATACCTTTTTCGAACTGGTATATATCGTAGAAGGCAAGGGTTTGCAATGTGTCAATAAGCATGTGTTTAATTACCGGGAAGGACACCTTTTCCTGATCACTCCTAAGGATTGTCATTCGTTCGATGTACATACCACCACTGCTTTCACCCTGATACGATTCAGTAATATATACTTAGATTCGTACCGGCTCTCCGCCGAAGAGCGCCGCCGCATGGTATATATCTTAGAGAATGCCAGCCACCGTCCCGGTTGCGTATTCAGAGATGCTTCGGATCAGTTGCTTGCTCAGGGTATCCTGGAGGGGATCCTGCGGGAGCATCTGGAGCCTAAAAAAGAGGGAGAGGAGCTGATACGGCAGTTGATCTTTACCCTGTTGGTGATTGTGGCGCGCAACCTTACCCCCTCAGTCTACCAGATAGAAAACCCGGTTTCGGGGGTGCGCTCTTTAGATATGCTGGAATACATTCAGAAACATATCTGTGAGCCGGAGAAGCTACACTCCGGAAACCTGGCGGCAAAGTTCGGTATTTCTGAGTTTTACCTGGGGCGATTCTTCAAGAAGCACACGAAAGAGACGTTGCGGCAATATATATCGGGTTGCAGGAGACGGTATATCGAAAGGCGATTGACAGAGACGGATATGCGTATCAATGAGATAGCCGCTGAGATGGGGTTTAGGGATGAAAGCCATCTGAATAAGTTTTTCCGCAGGCACACAGGACTTAGTCCGGGGGCATACAGGCTGCGTCACACCACCCGTTCCGCAGAAATGGAAGGTCCGGAGAAGAGATGATCATTGTCCGCATAAGGCATCCAGGTACTTAGCCAGATAGAATTCCGTATCTCTGGATTTGTATTGCACGATGTAGCGGGGATGTTCCAGTTCGACCAACCGGCGGAAGAAATTCTCTTTCCCGTTGATCTCACGGATGAACTTCGCGTTTCGTTTGCCCAGTATGTAACAGACTTCTGTATCTATGCCGAAGGAGATCTGCCGGCGCAGGCTGCCGACCATAAAATCGTACATGGTACGGATCAGTTCTTTGTCGTCGTAATAATTACAGTTTACCCAATTGCCCTTCTTATTGTATGTGATGAAGCCCAACGGACAGATGGAATGGATGTAATAATCTCCATAGAATTTTTCGGCTCCTCCGTACGCGTGGATCATGTCGTAGATAAACACAGAGGAGGGTTTGTGGGTAGAGACAGACTCGATGCGAATGCCACAGACATCGTTCATGCGTTTGGAATCAGTGAAAGGAATGCCTGTGACCCCCGCGCCCAGACGTCCCGGATTGATGCCGAGGATGAGCCGGCGGGGATTTTCGTCGTTATAGAATTTGTTGTAGAACTTTTCGGAGATGTCGTTTATTTCCGGATTGTTCTGAAACGGATTGAGTACCTGTATGTGGTGGGGCAGAGAACCGGTAAACGAGAGTTCCCTGTTGAATTGAATCACTTTACTGCCGAATGTTGCCATAGTGCCTGGTTTGCGGATCGGTTTGTGGATGGATATACAAATTTATATAAAATCTGGGATTTATAAGTGTACCTTGATAAAAGAATTGCTTTTTCTGAAAAGCAGCATATACAGGCCTTTTGGGCGCATGGTTGAGATATATCCGGTACATTCAAAGCGTAAGAGTAGGAAATACAGGGTGTAGTTGTGGATAAGTATATAGATAGTGAGGTAGGTGGCAAAAGCAATCCGGAGTATATAAGGAACAAACAGCCACGCGCTCACCCTGGATACCGGAAACAGGTGGTAGTAGGTGGGGAGTCGGGCAGGGAAGCCCGGGTATGTGATTACGACTGGGTCAAAGCCATTCGTGATGCCTGTGTGGAAAAGAATGTCGCTTTCCGGTTCAAACAGACGGGTACCCATTTCAGAAAAGAGGCACACCTCTATCAGGTAGCCCGTCAGTTGCGGCATGCGCAGGCACGAAAAGCGGGTATCAGTTTTCGGCCCTGATCGCTGACTGGCCCGCCGGGAGGGCATATATCCTGAGGAAGAGGAAACAGAGATCGGGATAGAGAAAAAAAGTAAGATCCTCTTTGTCCCGATCTTGTATATACATGTAAATACTTGCGGGATCGGGACAAAGGGAACGGAGCCTTATGTCCCTGTATCCTGTCTGGCGGGATGCCCCTTTTCCGCGGGAAAATTACAGGGCTTTCCGTATTTTCTTGCCTACTTTTAACGCCGATGCCGGATTCTGTCCGGTGATCAATCGTCCGTCTACCACTACATGAGGCATCATCGGGGCTGATTTTTCGAACCGTCCTCCATGTTCTTTCAATCTGTCTTCTAACAGGAAAGGGACGATCTCTTCCCGTTTCATGGTTGCCTCTTCTTCGTTGGTAAATCCTGTTACTTTCTTTCCACTGATCAGGAACGTTCCATCGCTCAGACGCACGTTTACCAATCCGGCCGGTCCGTGGCAGACAGCCGCTACCACACCTCCGGTTTCATAGATCTGACGGGTGATGTGGGCCAGTTGGGTATGGGGAGGAAAGTCCCACATGGCACCGTGTCCGCCCGCAAAGAAAATAGCTTCGTATGCGAACGGATCTATATCGTCAGGTTGCATGCTGCTGATCATCTTTTTCTGATACTTCTGGTTGTTCCAGAACATGCGGTTGATGGGATCGGTCAACTGGAAACCATCGACGGGCGGAGTGCCTCCGTGGGGGCTGACAAAATCAATTTCATACCCTGCTCCGGAGAGTATTTTCCACGGATGGGCCACTTCGGACAGGTAATAGCCTGTATGCTGGCCTGTGTCTCCCAGTCTGCCGTGACTGGTCACCACGAACAGGATCTTTTTCCCTTTGTTCCGTTTTCTGAGTATGACTTTTCTTACCTTTTTGGCAATGAGACAAGTGGCACCTAACAGGGCGGCCGAAACTATGATCTTTTTCATCTTACTTTATTTTATATATGTTATTCAGCACCAGTTATTTTTTAATTCTGGCTTTTTTATTGCATACTCCCGAACCGTACAATGCCCATGCGATGAGTACAGGCTGGAAAAAAGCCGTTCGAAGCGTTTTTTGTCGGTATCCAGTCCGAACGCGTCTCTGTGGTGTATATACTGGGAAATGTTGCCTGGAAATACCATGGCAAAGAAAGCTGCCGCCGCAAGTCCGGTATATTTCCGTTTGCGGGCCAGTAACATCAGCGCCAATCCCAGGGAGATCTCTACGCCGCCGGATAGTAAAACGGTCAGGTCTTTGTTCAGGGGTACCCAGTCGGGTACCTGTGCCTGGAAGTCGTCACGCGCGAAAGTCAGATGGCTGGTACCGGCAAAAGTCAGGAAGGCACCTAACAGGATTCTGGCTATGTCTTGAGAATGAGATACTTTCTTCATACTGTTATCCTTTATATGAGTGTTTACAATGGGCCTGTATGTTGCCTGTTAGGGATATACAGGTGTATAGAAGAAACTCGTAAAAGAAAGTAAGGTTTGCAGGAGTAATCTTTATTTTGCTGAATTGCAATTTGTTAACTAACTCTGTCGGTTACTGATCGGATGCCCGGTCAGCGAATCAGGTTGTGTCTGGCAGGGGATCGCTGTTTTTATTTTCCGGACCTGTGTGTTTGTATGCCTGTGATTATCTCCGGCTCCATGAAAGCCTATCGCTTTCTGTGTGAGTGTGTCTGTGCACCTCAGGGTCTGAACAACCGGTTCGTGGGCGATTCCAGATCGAGCAGGAACTGTTTGGCCGGAAGTCCGCCCGCGTATCCGATCAGTCGCTGATTGCTGCCGATGACGCGGTGGCAGGGAACAAAAACGGAGATCGCGTTCGCACCGTTGGCCGCTGCTATGGCACGTATGGCTTCAGGGTGGTTCATCCGTTGCGAGAGTGCCGCGTAGGAGTAGGTTTGTCCGTACGGAATGTGCAGCAATTCTCTCCATACCGCCTGCTGGAAGTCTGTACCGACAAAAAGCAGCGGAATGTCGAACGTGGTTCTTTTGTTGTGGAAATATTCCTCCAGTTGAGTGATGGCTTGGGTGAGCACGTCGGAGCCACTTTCGACATAGGATGCCCGTAATCCTTTCCGGATGCGTGTATCGATCTGTAGCCTACGTTTCTCATTTTGCCAGTCACACAGACAAAGTTTGTTGTTGTACGACCCCAGGATCATCTCTCCGCAAGGTGATGAGTAAGATTGGATATGAATCTTGTTATCTGACATTTGTGCCTGATCTTAATGGGTGGATAGGGTTCTTTTTTGTTTTTGCATACGCATCTCTTCCCGGAAATAGTTCTTCCCGGGTGAAGCACCTGTTCTTCGATCTGCTCTTGCCGAACAGGGCGTATGTCAGCTAAAAGCGTTTCTGACCGGATCGTAACAGCGCAGGATGGATGCAGAACAAAGATAAGCATCTGTCACGGATAACATCGGCAGGTGGCTGAAAAAATCCGATTCTCTTTTTCTGTATATATCCGCAGGAAGAGAGGACGTGTCTCAGGCGGATCCGGGCAAGCTCGGTTTGCCATCCGGTTTTCCGTGTATTTTTTATGAGGAAGGTATGGGAAGTGCAACCGGTACTTTTTTTCAGAAGTATACCCCCTGTACAAGTCCGCTTCCTGAACTCCGCGTTCCGTTGTTGCCCCTTTCTTCCTGAAAAACAGGGGTGGGAAATGGAAGAGCGGTATCCACGGAAAGTAAGGAGCGGAGGGTGCCGGAGAAGTATATACAAGAGAAACCTGAGAAAAAGCGCGGGCGGATTACCTGTAGCCCTACCTTCAGAATCTCTGCCTCTGATCTCTGCCAATTACGTAAGGGTGAGGTAGAAGTTGTGGGGTTTCCATGAATAAAACAGTTATTTTGAAAAAGATCGTTAGCTTTACCCCGACACAGTGCATTCCTCTCTTTTCAGTGCGTTCCGGTCAGGTATCTGAAAATAAATTTTTGAAAAACCTTTTCACTTTTACGGGATTGTATTATTTTTACCTTTCCTAAAACTATTTATGAACATTTTAAAAAAAGTAAGGTATGAAGAAATTGGTAGTATGGGCAGTTGCCTGCGCAACGCTGTGTGCTTGTTCTCCCCGGCAGGAAAGTGCCGCGCCGGCGGAAGTGAACAAAGAAGAAGTGGTAGTCGAAAACATACTGGCTCGTCGTAGTGTACGGAATTATACCGGTGAGCAGGTGAGCCGCGAACAGTTGGAAACACTGATGAAATGTGCGGTCAACGCTCCGAGTGCAATGAATCGTCAGCCCTGGGAGGTGCGTGTGGTACAGGATGAAGAGATATTGGGCAAGATCAGAGCGATTAATGAAAGAACCATCTACAATGCTCCGACAGTGATCTTCATTGCTAAGGACAATACCAACAGATTCAGTGATTTCGATTGCGGATTACTTACACAGAATATACTGCTGGCTGCCGAATCCATGGATCTGGGTACGGTAGTCGTGGGTTCAGTGGTCAGTGCTTTGGAAGACCCCGCGGGAAAAGAGGTGGTGGAGAGTCTGGGACTCCCCGAAAACTATGAAGTGATTGTAGGGATATGCCTGGGGCATAAAGCGGAAAGACCGGATGCCAAAGAGAGAGATGCGGAAAAAGTGAAATATATCCATTAATGGGTCATTGGTAAAGAGATTGTCTCCACAGGAAAAAAGTCTGTTTCTCAGACGGATCTCATCAGGAGACAGTCTCTTTATTTACAACTCAACACTTACAACTTAAGACTCAACACTTACAACCCAATACTCAAAACTTACAACCCAACACTTAAAACTTAAGACTCAACACTTACAACCCAATACTTACAACTTAAAACTTACAACTTAAAACTATTACCCTCTACAGAAGTATATATTTATATTTTGGCCAGTTTTCCCGAATGTACTCCACTTTATCATCCTCGGTGACCAGATAATCGACATCGCCCAGAGAGGCTACCTGGTAGATTTCCGCGGTATTGAGTTTCTGACTATCTGCGAGGATGATACATTTCTGTGCACGCTCTATCATACATCGTTTGATCATCGCTTCTTCTCTGTCAGGGGCAGTGAGTCCTTTTTGCGGATGTACATTACTGATACCCAGTATCAGCCAGTCTGGTCGCACTTGTTGCAGAGCCTGAAAAACGGGTACTCCTACGGTTACCTGTGAAGAGGGGAATACTTTGCCACCCAGAAAGATAAGTTCCAGCCGGGGATGATGGATCAAAGCATGTACAACAGGGAAACTGTTGGTATATACTGTCGGTTCCAGGTCTGTCGGTAACTGCCGGGCAACTTCGAGATTGTAAGTCCCTCCATCGATCCATACCACATTGCCCGGTTGCAGCAGGGGGATCACTTTGGCAGCCATTTGTTGGCGGGTAGCGACGCGGCGGTTGAGCCTTTCAGTAAATTCGGTCGGGATACCGGATCTGGCAATGGCTCCTCCATGTACTTTGGTCAGCAAACCTCGTTCGTCCAACTCTTTCAGGTCACGTCGCAACGTGTCGTCCGATACTCCCAGTTCACTACTCAGGGAAGTAATGTATATTCTGTAACTTTCATTGATACGGTTCAGAATGTATTGTTGGCGTTCTTCTTTCAGCATCGTATTCACATCCTGTCTATTTGCAAATATCCGCAAATATGCGTATATTTCTACAGAAAATGGATTATAAATGAAACTTTTTTCTTGTGTATGCGTGATTTTGCGGTTTTTTAGGGGGATATAGGGTGAGATAGTATCTTTTCTGTGAAAACTCCGCATTATAGGACCGGCTGAAAAAATAAGGAAGAAGATCAACAAGATAGAATAATTGTTCATACATACGTAAATGATGAAAGCGCAGGTTCTGGTAGATATGGATGGTGTGTTGGCAGATGTATACCGCCAGTTTATTCGTATGGAAAAGCAGGAGTCAGGCATTGGATTGCAGGTACAGGATCTGTATGGAAAACCAGAGTCACAGGCTTTTCCCTCTTATGAGAAACATGTCCGTAGCAGGGGCTTTTTCTCTACAGCTCCTCTGATGGCAGATAGTGTGGAAGGGTTGAGGTATCTGAACGATGCCTATAAAGTCCTGATCGTCTCTTCGGCAACGGAGTTCCCGGATAGTTTGTCTGAAAAGCAAAAATGGCTCCAGACGTATTATCCTTTTATTACCTGGCAGCAGATGATCTTTTGCGGTTGCAAAGACAGTATCAGAGGCGATATTATGATTGACGACCATCTCAGGAACCTGCACACTTTCGAAGGAAAGAAAGTGTTGTTTACACAACCGCATAATATATATATAGAAGACGATCGTTTTCAGCGGGTGATGAACTGGAGAGAGATCATGGATCTGCTTTAAGCGGGGTTCAGGAGGCTGGAAATGAAAACTAACATTCCTTGTACTCAAACATAGGATCCTGAGATAGGGTCTGGGTGTATTCCCGATGTATATAGGTCTGTCGCGCTCGCGCGGGCAGGCAACCGGGAAGGACACGGACCGAAAAGAATCGGAGACAGCGGTGAAACACCTTGCCGGAAATAAAAATATCATCCTGGAAATTGTTCCGCCGTTCTGTGCTGAGGCGCCGGGTCCGGTCAGTCTGGGTATCACTGATCAGACACCCTCTGTGCCGGAATAGGGAGCGGGCTATCAGATCGAAAGGTATGCTCCGAAAACAGAGGAGTGGCAGCCTATCGGCTTTTTCGATCAGATAGCAGTTGGATGGAATTTTTAAGCTATTTATCAGATAGTTACAGAGAGTTCATTTTAATGAGGTAATGAGTTAGTAACGGTTCTTTCTACTTGTGTTTGCTCTGCTTTTACACTGCTGAATAACTCTACAGAGTTGAATCATTTTTCTAATTACTACAAGTATTATCCGCGAAATCTATTAGTCATAAAGGGAATATCTTAATGTTTAAAACTACAAAAATAAAATACCCTCGTTACCATATTGCTGTAACAAGGGTATTATTAAACCAAAACTTTAGCATAAGCCCATTTGAATTCTATATCTTATTTTTAGTTATTAGTCTTAATAGTTCCCCAGCCCATAGAACAATGGATGTCGTACCAACAATTATCCCCAATCGCTCCAACTTAGAGGAACAACATTAAACATAGTTCCACCAAATGTTACAATCAGCCATTGCCCCACTAAGATAACAGCAGCTATCGCAATAAACCCGCTGGATTGCGATAAAGAGGCAAATGCCGATTTTCCGCTCATAAACGCCTTAGCGTTAAACATATTCCAGAATTGAAGCAACACAAAAATAGTAAAGAACAAAGATAACTCATAAGGACTTAATCCACTATCTGCTCGTGTGAAATTAAAGAAGTTACAGAAATAATCGCCAACGTTAAACTGAGATAAAGAGGTAATATCTACATGTCTGAAATATTGAATTAAACCGAATAGAATGACAACAAATAGCAAGCCTACTCCCAGAATAGCTTTTGCCATTGGTTTATTGATAATAAAGTCGGAAGTCTTGCGAGGCTTATTGTTCATAACCATTTCATTAGGTGGCAATGAAGCTAAAGCTAAAGCGGCGAATGTATCCATGATCAGATTAACCCATAGCATTTGAGTTACTGTTAGTGGTGATTCTGTTCCTAAGAAAGCTCCTATGAGTACAATCAGACATGCTGCAACGTTAATCGTCATTTGGAAAAGAATAAAACGTTGTATATTCTGATACAACGAACGTCCCCACATAACGGCACGTGAAATACTGCTAAATGAATTATCTAAAATAGTAATATCGCTGGCTTCTTTCGCCACAGAAGTACCATCTCCCATAGATAATCCTACCTGTGCAGCATTTAATGCCGGAGCATCGTTTGTACCATCTCCCGTAACGGCAACAACATGGTCATTATTTTGCAATAATTGAACTAAGCGTTGTTTATCCATCGGTTTTGCGCGAGAGAGAATTTTTAAATTCGAAATTCGTTTTTTCAGTTCGTTATCAGACATTGCTGCAAATTCTGGTCCGGTGAGGTGATTGTTGTCAGAGTCTGTTTTTTCCCATAGACCAATTTGTCTGCCAATCTCCTTTGCTGTTCCCGGAGTATCTCCTGTTACTATCTTGACTTCAATGCCTGCATTCAAACAATTTTTTACTGCCTCAGGCACTTCCGGACGAACAGGGTCGGAAGTGGTAACGACACCTAAAAACGTTAAATCCGGATTAACCAAGTTTCCTTCTTTTATATAATCAACAGCATCATCCACAATTTGATAGGCAAAGCCCAATGTTCTCATGGCTTGAGTTTGATACTCTACCAACTTGTTTTCTATATCTGATTTTTGTTTTTCCTTTGGGATTGTAGCGTCAATAGTTTTTATATTATTGCACATCCCCAAGACAATTTCAGGAGCACCTTTTACATAAAGTATCTTCTTATTAAGAATCGGAGACCAAACTATCGTAGCCATATACTTCCGTTCTGTAGAAAAAGTTAATTGCTCGACAATTTCTGATTCTTCTCGAATGGGCAAATAGTTCACGCCATTGTCATGTAACCAAAGAAGTAACGCTCCTTCTGTCGGATTACCTAAAGCTTTTATTTTATTAGCATCAGAATAGTCCAAATATGCTGTTGAATTTGCAGAAACACCCTCTTTAATAAGCGAACTAACTTCATTATCTCCTAATTTTTGATCTGAAAGTCCATAAAATAGAGTTTCATAGATTTTCATTTGATTTTGGGTAAGTGTTCCTGTTTTATCCGTGCATATAACAGTTGTCGCACCCATTGTTTCACAAGCATGCATCTTACGAACCAAATTGTTCGTGGAGAGCATTCGTTTCATACTCAACGCCAAACTCAGCGTAACGCTCATTGGTAAACCTTCAGGAACTGCAACCACAATTAGTGTTACCGATATCATTACCGTTTGCAGAAAATAACTACCAAAAGCGACCCAGTCTATTTCAGCAAAGCCAGCCATTGTAAAGTACATAATAAGGCGACCAACAATAATAAGTATGGCAAAAGCGTAACTTGTTTTTGTTATCAAATCTGCCAACCGATCTAATTGCTCGTTTAACGGGGTTTCAACGCTATTGTCAATCTGTGAGCCTTCATAGACTTTTCCATATTCAGTAGCATCTCCAACCTTAAAAACTTTCATTATTCCATGCCCATCCATAACAGTTGTTCCACGTAGAAGGTGATTGGAAGGATAGGTTGCATTAGCATCAAAATCAGTCGGATTTATCGTCTTCTTTATAACAAGTTCGCCGGTTAAAGTAGATTCATTTATTTGTAATGATATGGCTTCCAATAATTCTCCGTCTGCGGGAACTTCTTCTCCTGTTTCTAAAATAATAATGTCACCGACAACGACCTCTCGCTTGGGTATTTGACAAACATTCTCATTGCGGATTACCTTTATTAAAGTGTCATCGTTGACTTTATTTAACACATCAAACTTCTTATTGGCACTTACGTTAAAAAGAAATCCAATTACAGTAGCTAAAAGAACTGCTATTAAAATACCTAATGGTTCGAAAATTACACCAAAATGTATGTTCCCATATATCCCTATCAAAATAGGAATGGCTATGATAGATAGAATACAGGCAAACAGAATAATGACAAACCAATCGTATCTTTTATATGATTTTTTTCCGTCTTCTATCGTCTTAATTTTGAAAAATCGCAATGAAAAACATGCGATAAGAATTGCTACAGGGATTATTATCCCATTCAAACCCAGCATTTCAAAGAATGCTACTAAAATGGATAGATACAAAGCTCCCAAAAGTATCTTTATAATGGGGTCGCCGAACATGTCCAAAAACTGAGACCATAAAGATTCTTTTTCAGGTGGAGTTAAAATGTTTTCTCCGTGTTTTTTTCGACTTTCCAATACTTCGGCATTGGTTAATCCTGAATAATGGTGTTTTTGTTCCACTGTGTTTTTGTTAATTTAACTTACTGATTTCGATTGACTATTAATCCCTTGCTTTAAATATGTCATGAGAAGAACCACTCCTGTGAATGTAACAGGCCATGCAATAAGCATCCCCAATAAAGTACTGCAAAAAGTATCGTAAATACCATGTAGTATGGCAGGAATTGCTATGCTTAAAAAGTAAAGAGATAATCTATATTTAGGGTATGACTTGGCGAATGAAATAAAATAACCTGCGATTCCACACCAAACGGCATGGAGAAATGGCAGGCTTGTAAGGCGTGCCATATTCATATAAAAGGCACTCCTATAATTCAATTCGATATTGACGCTCCTCTGATATTGCACTCCTTCAAAAACTCCGAATGCAATTCCTGACATCAAGCCGTAAAAAACCAAAGTCTGAGGGATTAAAGACTTCCTGGCTATTATAATAATGATAAACAGAGGGATTGCTTTTGCTAATTCTTCAGTTAAACCTATTCCCAAAATACAACCCAAAAGAGAAAATAAAATATTTCCTTTATCTAAAAAGGTATAAAACGGATTGAGATAGGGAAGTCCTAATAAGTCCCAAGTAACAAACACAAAAAATTGGGTTAGAAAAAAGAGAAGTATCGTGGATTTAAGCGTAGCTTGAGGTGTTTGGAATAGATAGTAGAAAAAGACCCCCCAGATGAGTGAAAAATACAAAGCAATGGAGTAAAAAACCAAGAAATCAGAAAAAAATAAGACGAAGAACATCAAAAACGAAGGCAATAATCCGATCAGAGCCAATACCATTAATCGTTGATCTGCCATCCAATGTTTTTTATTGAATGCTGTCTTTGGGAGAATTAACTCACTGCCCAAATCCTTCAATTGAGATATGAAAAAGCTTTTGTGCTTACCTGTTACTTTCTTTTTGTTTTGCTTTAAGAAATATCCAACCGTCTGGATATTTTGCGGATTGTTTTGTTCAAATGCTTGGTGGCATTTCAAAATTTGTCCATTCTCAACATAGGAAGCGAGATTCTCCAATGGGTATGGGCCGAACTGTTGATTATTTCTTAAAATTACACACATAGATTATAGCTGAGTTATGTTCATGATAAAATTATAAATGAACCAGCTATCCATTCCTTTAAAGAAGACAGGTCGAGCAGAAGCGCCATCTCTCTGTAAACCAAGCCCATCAGAAAAAGCCTCTATATGAATTAATTTTGAGAAAGGTATTTTAAAACTTTTTTGCGGGCATGAAAAATAAACATGTTTAGTTGTCAAACCCACAATGCCGGTACCTATATGGACATTATGTAGTGTTTCGATGGGAGTACCCTTGAAACCACCAACTCGGTAATATACTCCTTTCATAACCCGAAAACTAGCACCCTGGCTCCGCCCTCGATATTCCTTCTTTACTTTTTGTTCGTAATATTGCACATTACGATAAACCCATATAATGGATTCGTTTTTTTGGAGCAAAAAGGGTAAAGTGCCATTTATAGAAATAGATGAAGTAGGTACTTGTCCGGAAAAGAGTTGTTGTAGTATTCTAGCTTGTACTACTCGTTCAAGAGACTTGTTTGCGTTTAGTTTTTGTTGCGAAAGTGCTGTGTACTGCTGATAACGAGCGATAGTCTTAGCCTCTATATCTGAAATAATTCCATCATTTAGGTATTCTTCTACAGCTTTATCAAACACATTCGAATAAATTTCCTCTTTTGTTTCATCGGAGATATAACTCAATGCAGATAACGCTCTTATCTGGTTGTCTAATAAATAGAAATCTGTATAATCATTAAATGCTTGTAACAAGAGAGTTGTCAGGTTTTGACAACCCTCTTTGTGTTTCTTCTCACATTCGGCATGCCTGGATTTAAGAAACCCTGCATCCCCTTTGCAGTATTTGCATTGAGCCATATCGAATAGAATCCTTTGTTAATTATAAATCAAGAATTTTTGGAAAATTCTTCGATTCCTTTTTCAGATTTTGCAACAGAGCCTTTTCTGTTTTGTCTAATTGACCATCTCCTTGTATTTGAGCCAGAAGCCACTTGACTTCTTTATCATCAATCTCTCCCGGAGAGTTTTCATCCTTTAATAAGAAATCGGAAATTGCTTTTATGAAGAAGGTTTCCCAACTCGCATCGTTTTCTTTTCCCGAAACAGCATCGTTCAATTCAAACAGAAATTCAGCTTCTTCTTGATCGATTATTCCGTCTGCATAGAGTAATTCTTGTAACTGTTTTACTTCTTGTGCATCAATAATTCCATCTTTGAGAATGGATTGTTTTACTTCTTTTAATTTGTTCATAATAAATTATTGTGGACTTGCACCACACCTGTCCTTCTCAGGTATTATATTAATTAAAAATTTATTTAGGCGGTTTCCCATAATTATTTGTATTGGAATCTCCTTTGGCGGACAGCATCCGTAAACCATAAAACGGAATGATTTGATACCAACCTGAATTATTTTTGTCGTGACAACGTTTAGCTCCTGGAGCAAACTGAAACCCCAGCATGGGACTAAGAAACATTAACCAAAAAAGAGCAAAATGTTTGTTAAGATTATTTTCGTCACTTATCTCCATCGGAAAGTAATAAATGAAATAAAATGGGAGAGGACAAACAGTATTCCGTACGTCTAATTCTTCCTTTGAAAGAAAATGGACGTTGAAACATTCTCTTATTTTCAATGTAGATGAATTATTTACGTTCTCAAAATTAAGTTGAAGTGAAATATTTGCTTTATGTTTGTCGAGATTAATTCTCCGGACATACTCGGGACAAGAAACGCCCTCAAAAGCAAGAGCTGTTCCTTTAACAGCACAAGAGTCTGTTGAAATAGTATGTTTACAATTAGCACATTGATCTTTTATGGGCATGATACTTAATTGTTTACTGATTGGACTATGATTAATCTTCCTCCTTCTTCTTTGGAAAGCAAGATTTGTTTTCCATCAGTTAATTCAACAGCTTGACCAATCGGTATTTTTTCCCTTCCGTTTTGTCTTCCAAATCAGTTAATTTCTGATTTATAAACAACCATTTATTACCATAAAAAACAAAGTATCCAACAGGTTTTTTCTGCTCCACAGTTAGTTTCTCATTTGGCGAGATATTCCGATTCACGTGCCAAGGGTATAAATATTGGTTGTGATATACCATTACACGATAATTATCGGGAGTAAATGAACCGGCTCTACGGGAGGAGTACAGATTGAGTATAGGCAATTGTCCTCTATATTCTGTTCCGCAAAATGGACATCTGGGTTTTGTCGTATTATCAAATACGAACCACTTGTGCCAACATTTTGAATTTTGACAAGGTTGCATTAAATCGACTGTTTTTAGCAGAGCATGTTCCCATTCATCAGCTGTCGGACGTGCAGAAGGATGATGCAATCCATCAATAAATGCGCGATCAAATAATTTCTTCAAATAAGGGCCAGTAACAGAATATGGAATTTTCATCGGGTCACTTTGCGGAAGTTGAGAGGGTTGTAAATCATTTACTTTTACTCGATTGGAAGCATCAGTAGGATGTTCTACAAATATAGCCTTAGCGCCCATTGATAAATCTTCGTCTTTGCTGGGGTCAGTATCCCAAACTTTTCCGCCACGTAAAGGGTGTCGGTAGAGTAAATACATATAGACTAATACTGCCAAAGCATGACGATCAGTAGTGATTTTAGGTAGTTGTCTTGCGGCATCTCCCATTTTTAAATGCTTTGTGGCGATAACTTCTGGTGCAATAAAATCCGGTGTTCCTAATACATCCGGAGGAAATTTCCCCGGTACAACTAATCCGTCAATATCTATTATGGCAGCACGTCCGGAAGTAGGGTCTATAAGTATATTTTTGTAAGATAAATCGGAATGAGCAAGCCCGGCAGCATGTAACCTTCTTACAGCCCTACTGATATTTATGCAGATTTGAAAATATTTGAACCAATCACCACGTTCTTGAGGGGCGAGAAATTTATTTTGATTTTTTGCTGACGCATACCATTTGCCTTCCTTCTCTTTACCTTTTATCCCTAAAAAATCATTATTAATAGAGCCAATTTCAAAGAAAAAATGTTTCTGGTAAGTAGGACACACCAATCCGAGCATTCCATTGTACTCAATAATCTTAGTTGGCCAGCAGTATAAATCTTTCCAGTATTCGCCACCTACTTGATTAAATATTCTATCTTTATATGTTCCGGTTATATTAATTAGGCGATCTTTTGCATTAAAATCCTGCTTATCGCGAAAAAAGCAACGACATACGATTTGTCAGGGCTAAAATACACATCTTTCATTCCGCCTGCACCAATAATGGTATCTACAAATTCTATATCAGTTCCGTCTGTTGCTTTTAGCTTAATAGTCTTCGACATAGTTTTCAGAATAAAATTGCTATTGTTCTATCATCATGATTACCTTTAGACCAGAAGTCCAACCATTTCAAAAGTTGGTCGGCTGATTGTTCATTGTCATTTGCAAAATCAACCTTTGTATTATCTTCATTGTTTCCGTTCAAATCATCCCAAAGAGCATCCCATTTTTCGATTCTATTTAGATTGGCGTCTATTTCGAATTTAGGATCAGTTATTCCATCCGTCATCAAAATTAAAGCAGTAAAATTGTCAACAACCTCGAATCTCATACGATGGTACAACTCATTTTTTATAATATCCGGCATTGTTAAGAATCAAGTTTGTCCTGCAAATTCACCGCCATCTGGAGTCCCCAAGACTTTAATTAAAGATGCTTCTTTATTATAAATACCAATACCACCATCGCCTACCCACCAAGCCGCAACAAACCATCCGTAATCAAATTTTTTGCAAAGTGATAATATTAAAGTAGTCGCATAATCTTTTATGGGAGTATTCTTTTTGGCAGCTTCGGTTTCTATTGCTTTATACGACTCAAAAACAGCTTTGCTAATTATTTCTTGCAATATTTTCCCGATTTCATTTTTGCTTTCTAATTTGCTATTTTTGCAAATTCATCTTTATATGCAAGTAGTTTGGTGGTACAAATATCTTTTACCGTATTACAAGCTATTTCCGAACCTTTGCGAGAATATTGAGCTGAACCTGCGCCGTCTGCCACTACTATCACATACCATTCTGTTTCTTTTTCAAAGTACAAGGCAAAATCATCATCTCGAGGCTTGCCCTCGATAGCGTGAGAGCGACCTCGTTGACTTGCGGCCACCATATCTTTTCGGACAAAGTCTTTTATGCCATTTTCAAAGACCCTTTTTGTTTTCTTGGATTCAACCTTAACGAAAGCCTTGTCACTATCTGGTTTGTAATATTCAATATCCTCAGGTGTAGGAATATTTTTACTCCACAAAACCCTTGGGTCTGGATTGATTATGAAAATAACTTCACGCTCAAGCGGAGAACGATCTTCATAATTTTTGATTTTGAATAGCATTCTGACTTTATGGTCTCCTGCTTCCATTGGTGTACCTTTTATTTTCTTTTCGTCGGGGAAATATTGTAATCCAATCTTTTCTAACCCTTCAAAAGATACTTCTGCAATTTCAGCAAATTCAAATTTTTCAAAATCAAAATCGACTTCATATTGCTGATTAACTTTGCCGTTCGGAAAAGTGATTTGTTTATTTTTTATCTGAAAAGCCAAGACTTCGGAATGTATCTTTTCGTCATCTGATTTTTCTCCAGGATCAAGAATTATAGGCATATTTGTTTCGGATTGATCTTTTGTTTGTTGTATATTCTTATTTAAATTGTCTTCTGACTGCTCCTCAGACAAACCATTTTCAGCTTGTCGAATTTTCGCGGTTTCTACTTCCTTTTCAATAATTTCATTCAACGGCGAACCTTCAGTAAATTCGGCATTTTCTTCTTTACAAAGTTCATTGAAAAACTCTATGATTTTCGGTTCGTGTTTTTTAAGAAAAAGTTTAATTTGATTGTCGTCTGAAAATCTGTTGCCTAAATATTTCTTTATCGTTTCCATTATTTATCCTCTTGTTCTTGCTACATCTAAATCATTACCACCTAAACCATATTGGGCTGTTTGCCCGCACCAAGGACAGGTTTGTACTCTATTCTCATTACTACAATGGATTCCGCCACATATACAGGCGCTGAATCCATATTGATTTCCGCAGCAAGGGCAAGTGGGAAAGCCATATAAAGAACTCGCATTAACTTTACCGACTGCTTGTCGCCCGTCCGATAACTCGGAATAAGAGTCGTTCAAAGGATATGTTCCTGCTAAACGATATGATAAAACCTTTGCGTTAGGTATAAAATCAGATTTGGCTACTTGCTGTTTGTATTTAATAAGATATTGTTGTTGAGTAGTTTGGCATTTTGCCAAGATAACTACAAAATTGTCATCTATTTTGATTGGCAACTGTTTTTCCAAATCAATCTTTACCAAATTATCATCTTTTATCGGAGACAATTGTAATTCATCACTATTGGATTCGCTCGCACTTAGGCTGCTTGTTTTAATTGAAGCGGTTACCCATTTGAAAAAGTTTTTAAACGATTCGGCATCCGTATTTTTCAGCAATAATATGTTTTCGGTAATTTTTCCGAAAATGTTCATGTTAGCATTGTCTCCCAGAGAGATAACTATTAGATTTACACTCCGTCGATACTTATTATTCCATCGTTCAAATGCCTTTTCGTATTCATCGGTCGGATTACCGTCTGTGAAAAGGAAAATAATCGGTTTCCAATCACCTTTCATCTCTGCAGTTGTTTTTTGAACAGAAGCATCCAAATCATTCATTAAAAAATCCAATGCCACACCAAGCGAAGTGCCTCCTCCTATTGGTAATTTGGGCGGATAGAAATTGTAAAGTTCCGTCAGCGACGATATTCTCTTTGCCTTCCCCGCAAATGCAATAATAGAAATGTAAACCGTTTCCAATGCATAAGGGTCGGTGCGCAATTCTCTTATTATGGTTGCCATTCCGTCTTGAACTTGTTCTATGGGCTCACCAACCATTGATTCAGAAACATCGATTAAGAAATATACAGGTAGTTTTCTCATAGCTTTATTGTTTAGATTTTATTCTAAATTATCGTATGTACTTCAGGTGGTGGTGGCGGTAAAACAATCTCATCAGTCGCACCAACACTACGGTTTCCCACACTAACCGAAGCTGATACCCATTTGAAAAACTGTTTTATTGTCGAACTATCGGCTGTATCCATATTTATAATATTATCTGTGAATTGTTTCACATTTTCAGTTCGCGGTTTTCCAACAAGACAAGCTACAATACTTCCAAAATGTTTTTGTTTGATAATAGGAATTGTTTGTTGAAATAACAGTCCATCGGCAGTTCGCCCGTCACACATTATAAAAAGCAAGGGCATCCAGTCTCCTTTTCGTTCAGGGGCACTTAAAATTACTTCCGAATCCACCTTTTTACAAACAAAACTCAATGCCTCCCCCAAATGTACTCCACCGGCTTGTGGCTCTGGGATATTGGGGATTTGAAGATTTTCAAGTTCTGTAAGCGGTATAATTTGTTTTGGGGAGCGATCAAATGTTATCACGCTCAAATATACCGATTCAAGCGCAAAAGGGTCTTGCCTAAGTGAAGCAACCAAAGTTTCCAATCCTACTTTGATTGCTTCAATAGGTTCACCACGCATGGCACCGGAAGTCTGTATCAAAATATATACAGGTAATTTCCTCATCTTATCAAACAACTATATTAACCTCTGGCGGTGGCGGTGGTAATTCTCCCAATCCAACCATTTCATTACCATTATCTACTTTTTGACTTCCGGTACTGACCGAAGCAGAAACCCATTTAAAAAAGCTTTAATTGTTGAGCTATCAGCGGTATCTAACTGCACGACACATTCTGTAATTTGTTTTAACACATTCGTATCTGCTCCTTGCCCTGCTGCACAAGCAACAACCATACCCACTTTACATTTGCGGAAATCCGACAATCCTTTTTGCCAATTATCAGTAGGGCCTCCGTCTGTCATAATGAATACCAGTGGTTTCCAGTCTCCTTTTACTTCCGCTGTAGTTCTAGTTACCTCATTTTCAATCTTATTAGCTAACAAAGCTAATGCATCACCTAAAGCGGTAGTTCCACTGGCTTGGATAGAGGGCATTTGAAATGCTGTAAGTTCAGTTAATGGAACTATTTGTTTTGCATTAGTATCGAAAGTTATAACACTTAAATAAGCAGTCTCAAGGGCATAAGGGTCTTGTCTTAATGCACTTATTAATGTTTGTACGCCGGTTTCAACGGCAGCAATTGGTTCACCCATCATTGAACCGGATGTATCAAGAACCAAATATACAGGGAGTCTTCTTGCCATAATTATAAATATTTTGAAATTACTGTTACTAATGTGCCTTTTAATTCTTTGTCTCTGGTAGCCTCACCTATTGCATTGAATTTCCATTCTCCGTTTATTTTGTATAATATTCCCATTACCATTGAAACACTTCCGGCAAAAGACGCATCATTTGCTATATCATAAGTTGCGAAAACTTCGTTTACACGGATAGGTGTTCCCTCATATATTCTAATAGAAGCAAATGGGATTGTTTTAAAATCATGTCCTCTAAAACTATTTAGCACGAAAGCTATTTTAGAAACATTTTGTGGTAGCTTCGCTAAATCAACTGTTATCACTTCGTTATCCAAACCATCATCACCATCCATGTCACCTGTCAAATCATCACCACTATGCATTATGGATTTGTTTTGAGATTGTAGATTTCTAAAGTAAATCACTTCCAACATATTATTGTTATCATCAAATGTGGCACAACTCGCATCCAGGTCCACTGCTTCCATTTTTTTTATTTCCCCAAAATCCTTTTTTTCAATGGCTCCCCAATTGACACCTACGCATAGATTTTGAAGTTTGATGCCATTGGACTTCTCAAGGTTAATCCGCTGACCTTTTTCTAATTTAATTGCCATCGTATTTCTAATTATATTTGTTTAAATAATCGGTTAAGCCTCCTTTTTGTCCAACGCCAACAGCCTCGAACTTCCACTCACTGTTTTTTGTAGAGTCGACCAAACTCTACTGCTGTTTCTATAGAAAAATCTTCATCTAATTCATATTTCAAAATTTCCTCATTTGTTTGAGGATTATATATCCGGACAAAAGAATTGCGCACTTGCCCAAAGTTTTGACGACGGTTTTCGGCATCATGGATTGTAACGACAAAACACAATTCTGTTGCTCTTGCATCGATAAGAGATAGATCAATCTTTAATCTTTCGTCATCTCCTTCGCCTTCTCCTGTTAAATTATCTCCAGTATGTTCAACGGCACCATCTGGAGATTTCAGATTGTTGTAAAACACAAAGTGTCCGTCAGATAGCATCTTTCTGTTCTCTCCAAGAATAAACACCGAAGCATCTAAGTCAAAATCGTGTCCTGTACTTGAAGAATTGGCATCCCAGCCTAATCCAACTACAAACTTTGGTAAATCGACATTTACCCTTTGTCCTTTTTCTAAATTAATTGCCATAATATATTTCTTATTATTTACTTCCTGTTTTCCACTGTAACCCCCAATTATACACTTTGTCACAGTCTCCATGACTATCATGAAATGTTACAAGCTTTCGTACTGTGATTGAATTGTTTTCCTCGAATATAAGTTCGGCAATTGCGCAAAATTTGCGTAAGCTATTTTGTTGTCCCATTTCAACCACAATGTCTGGATTACCCGAAACTTTGACTGTCACTACAGCATTAGATTCCGTCCATTTTGCAACACCTTCATAGATAAAGCAATAAACAATTATTCGCTTTATATCTGACAGCCCTTTCGGATTCATCAATATATTTTCACCAGAGCCAGCACCAGAGCGATCATCCCCTGTATGCCAAATCCATGGAGTATCAGTATATCTTCCTTGCCTTGTTAAAGTATTTCTCGCACCTCCTTGTCCTTGTGCAAACTGTAATCCATCAATAACTGTTTTTTGCCCATCTTTTAGTTCATAATAACAGCCTAAGTCTAAATCTATTTCGGATGAACTTCCTAATAAACTTCCCCAAAAACCTCTCTTTTCTTGTGACCAATTCAGATCGATAATGATTTCTTTCTGAGTGTCACTCCCTTTTGATAAATCGATCTTGTGACTATCACCTTGCTTTTCAAGGGTTATTTTATCCAAATTAATTGCCATATTATTAGATTTTTTATACGTATTTATCCACAAAGTATTGTAATCCGCCCTTATATCCTATACCCATAGCCTCAAATTTCCATTCCCCATTTCTTTTATAAAGACGCCCAATTTCTACAGCTGTTTCTACAGAGAAATCTTCGTCAAGCTCATATTTAGCTATTTCTTCATTGGTTATTTCATTAAAAATACGAATATATGAGTTTCGGACTTGTCCAAAATTTTGTTTTCTAGTTTCATAATCATGGATAGTAACAGTCAATACAATTTCTTGTATTTTGGGATCCACTTTTGACAAATCAATATTTATTATTTCATCATCACCACCATCACTTTCATTTCCTGATTGATCATCAAAAGAGCCGCAAACACTGAAATCCGGAGAAACAGGCCTAGTATTATCTCTCCAATCCTTATCGCTGGAATACTTCGAGGAAGGTTCTAATATTCTCAAATTATTAGGATGTACTCGTAGTTCACTATTGTAGAAAACGAAAAACTCTTCTCTGGGAAGTTTCTTGTTTTCGCCAAGCATAAAAGCCGAAGCGTCCAAGTCAAAATCAAAACCAGTCCCTTCATTAGGATCCCATCCTAAGCCTACTCCTACTTTGGACAAACCGATTTCTATTCGTTGTCCCTTAGTTAAATTAATTGCCATAGTTTTAATATATTTTTATCATTAAAAAACTAATAAAAAGGATGTATCCTAAAGTCTTTCTTCTCAGTTAAACAACCAATTTTATAGAAAAGAGGATGCACCCTATAAAGGGGTGCATTCGCCTTCTGCTTTTCTCTGTTTGCTTAAAATGGGTCGTTTTCAATTTTGAGAAAATGCTGACGAAGCATTATACCTTTATTTTTTATTATTTTCGCATTCTTTATTTTTTTATATTCACAAAAAAGAAGGTGCGAACCTCCGCCCATCTTGTAAGGCTGAAGTACGACCAAGCACCCGCAAACAATAAGAAAAGCCAAAGGAACATACCCCTATCTGGGATGTATTCACTCTGTTTCTTCTCTGTTTGCTTTGAATTTGGTCGTTTTCAGTCAAGAGATTCCACTATAAATACATTATTTTCGGATAAATATCTAAGCTTTACAACAAAAGTCATAGAATAAGACAAAAGTACAATCTTTCTTTGACATAACAAAATAAATTAGATATCAGGATATTATCTCTAAATATTTTCTGTTAATTTTGGACTTGTAACCCCCCCCACATCCCTCTATCTCTTTCTTCCTCTATTATTGTTTCTAATGATAGGTTGTCTTGGTTTCTGCTCCTGTTTTGGAGATGTGGATAATCTCGGATCATCCCAAGATTCTTTATGTTCCGTATCCGATTGGTTAGATTTCCACAAATACGGATCCGCAAAAGTGCCGATGCCATACCACTTAACTTTCACTTTAGTTATATGTCCATTCTCAACAAGAATCTTATCCCTGATACGCATCTCATAATTACTGTATTTTACAAATTCATCAGGATTCTTATCACTAAAAAATGCCTGGTTCTTTTCATCATTTAGAAAAACATATGCAAAAAATCGACTCTTCCCGTTTTTGCTTGTCATATTTTCAAGGAAAATATAATCACCATTCATTAGTAATTCTTCCTGTTTATCACTTAGTTTTATACCATTACTAATAAGGCTATGTCTGGTAGGTTGAGTTTTAGAGACTGCTTCTTTTGAGGGTTTCTCTACTATTACCTGCTTCGTTTTCTGTTCTGTCTGCAACCATAGTTGCTCCTTTTGTCCCCGTTTTTTCATTTCTTCGACATTTTTCTCAAACATCTTTTTGAGCTTGCCGAAGCTAAATTTTCGGTCAACCTCCGACCCTTTGAAAGCAATACCCTTATATCGAAATGATACCCCTTCAATCTCATTTGTCGCCCGTTTATGCTTGTAATCAATATCGATTCCATATTCTTTAAGCGCAAACCGTAGGTCTGCCGGATGCTTACAACTGGACAAAACCGACATAATCGCGTCGTGAATGTAGTATTTCACCTTATCGGGATTATTAAGTTTTTCTCGTTTGACCTTTTCTTTTCCCTGACCATAAGTCAGGTTATATTTATCCTTTAGCTTCTTGCAAATCTTAATATTCCGCTTATAATCGTGATTGACAGAAATAAGTTTGAGGTCATTATTAATCCGGTTGTCAACCATATGTAAGTGAGGATTTGCTGTATTCTCATGTCGTACTATGATATATTGAGTATTTTTAATTCCCATTTCTTCCATATATTCTTTCGCTAATAGCATCATAAATTCATCCGTCATTCTTTCTTTATCTTCGGGAGAAAAAGCTATCGGGATATGTCCGACAGGCTGTTTTATCTCCTTTCTTCCGGAGCGTTGTATCGTAAAACTCCGGATAAGATCTTTCGTTGTTTCTGCCCAGACACCTTCGGCTTCGAGTAAAGTTGCTCCCTGATGCATCACATAAGAGACACAACCTTTAAATGATTTTCCTTTGATATTTTTAGCAATCATCCAATAGTTCTTTTAGCTGAGTTATTATGCCAACAACCTCTATGCTTACTTTCGCAAAACCAGCCTGATTAGCCTTCTTTGCTATCTGATTCAAATTATTTGCCATTCCTGATAGCTTTCGCATCAGGTCAAGTTCTTCCAAAGTAAAACGGGATTTAATACCTACTTTTAGCGTCATCTCCCTTACATCTACAGTCGGCTTCATACCCACGGTATTGTTCTATAAGTTGTTTGGCTATTGGGAGTAATTTGACATAAAATGTCGTACCCGTTTTTTTATGTTTAGCAATCAACCATAACTCACCGTCAAAGGACGTTTGTATATCATCGAAAGTTAATTTACGGACTGAAGGCTTGAAAAACAAAAATATCCCGTATCTGCCGTTGTTTGTACCGCCTAAGCTCAACACTCATGAATCGTTGTAATTCATCTTCTGTCAACTACCCCCTGTCACGTGTCTTTGCCTTGAAACGGAATCCGGCAAAGGGATTGACCCGTACAAAACCACGGCGTTGGGCGATGAGCATAATTTGTTTGAGTTTGGTAATGGCTGCCAGCCATGTACTCCCTGCCAGTTTACGTCCTTCCATCAGATAGGAATAATAATCCTGAATAAATTGAGGCTCTATTTCCTTGATGGGAATATCCGAAAGATTGTATTTGTCATGAAAAAAGCTTTTGATACGTTTACGGTTAATCAGTAACTGTTCATACGATCCTTCCGTGCGGTCTTTACCTACCCGTTTACGATAACTCTCATAAAGCTCATCAGCTACGGACAACAGGGTACGGTATTCTTCCCTAAAACCCAGATATCTGTTTTTGACTTTCTCGGCTGTCACAAAATTATCTCTATCACAAATATTTTGGTATTGTTTTCCAATTTATGTACGGATATTATCCAATTTCTGAGTAATCTTTTGGGCCTCGAGGCTTTTTCCTGATGCTTTGTTTGCTCCGGTATCCCATAAAAAGGGTTTGATAGTTAGCTTACAGCTAAATTGTGCTATGCTGCCATTGACAGTGATTCTTCCCATAACAGGAGCTTTACCATCTGGCTTCAAACTGTTCTTTTTCAGGTAGAACAAAACGTTAAATGTACTTCTTGTCATAACTCTAATTTTAATGGTTACAAATTTAGTTTACTTAGAATTATCCGGCACTATGCAAATTTGCGCAAACTACTGAAAAATAGCATTATACAAAGTGCTTCGAAGATGTGATCAGGTAACGATCTGGTAACTGAAATCACCGTCAACTTTGCTTTTTTATGCTTTTGTTCCCAATATTTCAAAAAGAACCATGTGTTTAACATGCTGATTACATTCATGTTACACTCGTTTGCTTTCCCTTTCAAAAACAACTGCTGTTTCGATCAGATAGCTGATCTTTCTATTATGTATATATGGCCCGCGGGTGAGTCCGGATCTTATTCCCCCCGTCTTTTCCCGGATCAGGTAGCGTATGGAACCGGCAGATACCGGGTGAAAAAGCAGATCTACACAGGAGAAGGAACGCTGGAACTGTCAGCGAAGCCCATCCAGCTACACACATCCTGCAAACAGCCTCTAAATAACCCCAACAATATTTATTTTTAGTCAAAATCCTTCATTTTTAATATAAGTTACATGCCTACGGCTGATTTATTTTGTTATAACGGGATGAAAATAGATCTCTGATGTATAATAAATAAAAGAAGCTATCGTATGAAAAAGATTTTGTTTTTATTTGTATGTATCGTAGTATTCACCTCTTGTAATACTACAAAGATCACCTCTTCCTGGAGTGTCCGGAACCCACCGTCCGATATAATGAATAAAGTACTTGTTGTGGCGGTGATGGTAGACCGTGAAGGAAAGGACCGGACTGAGCATGCCATGGTGGAAGAATTGAAAAAATATGGCATTGATGCCTATTCCGCGTTGGATATGTTCGGACCCAAGAGCTTCAATGCCAGCAATGAAGAGGAGATAGCCACCCGGTTGAGAGGTTCGCAGTTTACCTCTGTCATGATCGTTTCGCTGGTCAACAAAGAGAAGAATCTGAGGTATGTGCCAGGTTCCTATTCCTATTACGGTTCTCCTTATTATTATGGTTCCAGACGTTACTACAGAAGATACTGGGCGTTGTATGATCAGGTGTATACGCCCGGTTATTATACCACTTCTACCAATTATGTGCTGGAAGCCGATATATATACAGTGAATGATGATGACGAACTGATCTATTCACCCCAGACCCGTAGTACCGATCCGGGTAGCGCGCATTCTCTGGCGGAGAGTTTCTCCAAAACCATTGTGACGGAATTGCGTGAGAAAGGCCTGGTCCCTGACAGGCACAGATAAACCCCACTGTTTTCATATAGCGTACGGAAAAGTCCGTACAGGGATGCCACCGTTTTTCGCACCCCTGTACGGACCTTTTCTGATGCAGATAAGATCGTGTCCGCGAGTCGCGCGGAAGCGTTCCGCCGCAACCCTCAGAAAGTATGTTTTTCATTTCTCGTAACGGTAAAGTTGCGTAAAATGTAAAACTTCCTGTTTTCTTTTCCAATCTGGCACTCCAATCGTCACTTTTTCATTTCTCCTTACTTTCTTTTGTCATTTTCAGTAACGCATATGTTCTTTTGAGTCTTGAAAAGCTGTTGGTAAAAGGCTAACTTTAATTCATGAATAGAAGAGGAGGTAGAAACAGAAGGAATGAACTGACTGAGGACCTGGCGAAACGATTTGCGTAAAATCCGGACAGGTCCTGCTAAAAATAAGATCATATGGATACAAAGATTCAGGTAAAAAAGCGCGGAGACGAGAAAGCGTGTTCCGGTATGGCGGTTTTCTTCGGAAAACTCTATTCGTTCAACAATGCTTTGAAATTGTACCACTGGCAGGTAACGGGCCGGGGTAGTTACGCGCGGCACATGGCTCTGGACCAGGCGCTGAGCACTCTTTCAGATACGCTGGACCGGTTGGTGGAGACGGCTTATTCGCTTTATGGCGGAATGAATATCATCATTCCGGAGACTGCTGCTCCTGCGGATATCATAACGTTTGCTTCTGACTTTTATAATGAAGTAGAATACAAGCGGGAGTTGTTCCGGGAGAAGTTTATAGATTCGATCATAGATGATTATCAGGAGGCGATTCGGCAATTGCTTTATCGGTTGGTCCGGTTGGAATAGATTTCTTTTTATGCAGTAACCTCAAAGGGTCTGGTAGTTCGTTGAAATCCCTTTGATAGTTTACAGACGACTGAGATGAGAGGGGTAGCTGCCCATAGGTTACCCCTCGCTGGTGTGGGAAAGCAGCCGGCGATATTCTTCCTGTTTTTTGCGGGAGAGCCCTTTGACCACTTCTTCCGCGGAGCGCAGGATGAGTTCTCTGACCTGTGTGTCCGGAACGTCTGACTCCAGTTCTACTCCGATCCATTTGCCGTCCGGACTCCGGGGAGAGATCACTATACCGTCATATTGCTTACATAACTGTGCGGAGCAGCAAGGATCGCATTTCATCCAGATCAGGAATCGTCCGTCTGACGGGTATATGTCTACATAGGCAAACATTTTCTCCATGATCTTGAATGCCAGGATATTTTCTGCTCCTCTGGCAAACTTAGTAAAAGGAAAACTTTCGGAAGATCCTTTTACAGAGAGGCAGTGTTCTCTGAGTTCTTCGATATGCATGTTGGTTTTCATCGTTTGTGTATGACAGATTTTACCGCCTGTGGGTATAGCCTATCTCAGGTGGCAAAGATAATCAGATTCCGGAAAAGAGCATACTGATCTATTTTGATTGCAGGTTTTTATATCCGTTTTTTCTCTCTCAGAGAAAGAATGTCGGAGGCATAGCAGAGATCGGAACAGAAATGTGTCCTCTTGGCAGGGCATTCCATTTACCAGGTATCCTGTGTACTATATATCCTGTAAAATATTCCTTTATCAGGTATCCTCTTTACCGAACTGGCTGCCCTGTTCAACGCGACCAGCCTGTAAAATATTTCTTTACCATGTACCCTGTTTACCGAACTGGCTGCCCTGTTCAACGCGACCAGCGTGTAAAATATTCCTTTACCATGTATCCTCTTTACCATGTATGATATAGGATACGATGTATTTATATATGATACTATGTATCGCATATCATACGATGTATCTGTAGTGCTGAAGGCACGTTAGATTTCAGCCCAGGGTTAGGGAGCGAAAGGTACCGGAGCGACCGCCACCCTGGGTATATAAACAGGGATAAAAAACAGAGAGTGCTGCAAGTACGACCGAAATAAAATGATGTCTCTTAAATTTCGGTCGTACTTGCAGCACTCCATTTTTTGTACGGCTTGTAACCCAGGGCTTCGTTTGTTTCGCCTTTGCTATCGCTACGGCTTTACTGCACTTACCCTGGGCTGGAATCTAACGTGCCTTCAGCACTACAGATACATTGTATAATATGCAATATAGGATATAATATATGACATATCTGACCATAGATTACATATCTTACCATACATTGCATATCTTATCATACATTACATAACTTACTATAGATTACATAACTTACTATAGATTACATATTTTACTATAGATTGCATATCTTACCATACATTACATAATTTACTATAGATTACATATCTTACCATACATGATGTAATATATCCTATTTCCGGGGTGAAACAGCCTCTTCTGGTTGATTCTCTTTCACTTCGTCGGCCGTTGGTTCAGGTATGTGCTGATCTTGTACACATCATTTAGATCTATCTTCATTGCCGGTGACCGGCAATTCAGCGGAAAAAGGAAACGATCACTCTTCGTTGCTGTCCTCCGGCAGTTCACGTCCTCCTCCCAGCGCGTGATACAGGCTGATCATTCCCTGTATCTCACTGAAGCGGTCGGCTACTCCCGCCAGTTGTGCCGAGAGCAGGCTCTGGCGGGCGGTCAGTATTTCCAGATACGTGGTAGAGCCGTGTGTCATCAGCAATTCCGTACTTTCCAGCGCGTTTTCGAGCGAATGGATCTGCCTGACACGCAATTCCTGTTTGTCGCGGGCAGTCTGGTACTGCGTCAGCGCGTCGTTTACTTCGGCACCCGCGTTGAGCAAGGTCTGCTGAAAAGAGAGAGCCGCCTCTTCCTGCTGCGCTTTGGAGATCTTCACCTGTGCCAGGTTCAGCCCCCGGTTGAAGATCGGCTGGGTGAGCGAAGCCGTGGCAGTGAGCAGGAGTTTGCCCGGATTCACGATGTAGCTACCCGCGCTGTTGGTCCATCCGGCAAGTCCGCTGAGGTTGACTGCCGGGTAGAGAGCCGACCGGGCAGCGTTGGTGGTGTAGTGTGCCTGTATCAGGGAGAGCTCCGCGCTTCTCACGTCCGGACGGTTGGCAAGCAGTCGCAAAGGCACTCCGGTAGTCAGTTCCGCGGGAAATTCCTGCTCATCCAGCTTTCCCCGCCCGATGGTGTGGGGCGATTCGCCCAACAGCAGTGCCAGGCTGTTCTCTACTTCGCTGATCTGCTGTTTCAGATCGTGCAGGGAGGCTTCGATGGCATAGTAATTGCCTTCTGTCTGTGCCACACCCGCTTCGGTGGTCATACCTGCCTCTTTCAGGGCACGCATCGTTTCTACACTTTCGCGCCACGCGGCGGCGGTATGTTCACTGATCTCGTACTGCTTGTCCAGCATCAACAGCGTATAATAGAGGTTGGAGATCCCGGCGATCAGTTGTGTACGTACGGCCTGGCGGTATTCCTGACTTTGCAGGTAAGCCGCCCGGGAGCGTTTGCGGTTGTTAGTCAGTTTGCCAAACACGTCGATCTCCCAACTGGCTGCCACGGGCAGCGTGTACGTTTTGGAAGGTGCCGAACGGTCGAAACTGGCTAATGATCCTTCGGGCGCGAGGTGCAGCGAAGGCAGGTAGGCCAGTCGGGAGGTCAGTAACGCCGCTTCCGCCTGGCGGATACGCAGGTGAGCGATCTGCAGGTCAGTGTTCTGACGCAGCCCCTGTCCGATCAGTTGTTGCAGGCAGGGATCGGTAAAGAACTCCTGCCAGCGGATGTCTCCCGCGGACAACGTATCGGTAGTCTCGTATTCCTCGCCGAACAGTCCGTCTGTCTGCACTTCCGGACGCTGGTAAGGTTTGTAGGTACCGCAGCTTGTCATACAAGCCGCGATACTCAGGTATATTATTAGTTTTTTTCATGTTATTTCTTCTGCTTTTTACGTTCTTCATTTTCTTCGATCTCCGCCTGTATGGCCCAGTCGGGGTGGCGGTTGATCTCTACGGGGCGGATCTTCTCCTACAGGTACTGGAACACGATAAACAGCGAAGGTACCAGGAACAGGAGTGCCAGCGTACCGATCAGCATCCCCCCCCCTACGGCACCTGTACCGAGCGAACTGTTCCCGTTGGCACCCACTCCGGTAGAAAATACGAGCGGCAACAGTCCGAATATCATCGTCAGGGCCGTCATCAGGATCGGACGCAGGCGCGCCTTAGCCGCGGCCAGCGCGGCGGCGGCGAGTGACATGCCACTGGCGCGGCGTTCTACCGCAAACTCCGTGAGCAGGATCGCTGTTTTGGAAAGCAGTCCGATCAGCATGATCAGTCCGGTCTGCAGGTAGATGTTGTTTTCCAGTCCCAGGGTTTTGGCAAAGAGAAAACTACCCATCAGTCCGCACGGAACAGACAGGATCACGGCGAAGGGGATCAGGAAGCTCTCATACAGCGCGCTCAGGATCAGGTAGATGAGCAGGATACAGATGGCGAAGATGATCACCGTGGTATTGGTACTCTGGCTCTCTTCGCGGGTGATCCCGGCAAATTCGTATCCATATCCTTGCGGCAGGGTAGATGCGGCTACTTCCCGGATGGCGCGGATGGCATCTCCGGAGCTGTACCCGTCGGTAGCCTGGCCATTGACAGCGATGGACGTATACATATTGAAGCGGTTAAGGGCTTCCGCTCCGTATACCTTGGTCAGGTTGACAAACTAACTGATGGGTGCCATCTCTCCGTTGACCCGTACATATACCTGATCGAGCGACGCGGCGTCGAGGCGGTATTCGGGTGCGGCTTGCAGCATCACGTAATATACGCGGGAAAAACGGTTGAAGTCGGATACATAGTGCCCGCCGTAGTAGGCAGACAGTGTAGAGGGCACCTCATCGGGAGAAATTCCCGCGCGCTTGCAGCGCGCGGCATCTACCTCTACGAGCCATTGCGGATTGCTGATGCTGAACGAAGAATAGGCGGAGGCAATCTCCGGACGTTGGTTCAGCGCGGCGATAAATTGCTGTGTATAGCCGTAGAACGTTTCGATGTCTCCGCCCTGGCGGTCCTGGAGATGCATATCGAATCCGTTGCCTGTACCGTATCCGGTGATCATGGGCGGCGCCATGGCGAAGATGCTGGCATCCTTGATGTCGGACGTGCGACGGTACAGGTCGGCAATCACGGATTGCACATCATCCCCTTTTCCCTGGCGTTCGTCCCAGGGTTTCAGCTTGATGGTGATCATACCATACGAAGGTCCCTGTCCGGCGATCATCGCGTATCCGGCCACGCGCGAATAGGCCTGTACCTGCGGCATCTCGCTGACCCGTTTTTCCAGTTCCATCATCACCTGATTGGTATGGTCGAGCGAACTGCCGGGTGCCGTGTTGACATTGACAAAGATACTTCCCTGATCTTCATCGGGCACCAGCCCGGTCTTGGTCTGGTTCATCAGTACCACCAACAGCACCATCGAGGCGATCAGTACCGACCAGGTGAGCCAGGGACGTTTGATGAACAGGAATACGCCGTGTTGGTATTTGCGTACCAGGGCATCGAAGGAGGTATTGAAAGCCTTGCGGAAGCGGGCGGCGAAGTTGTTTTTCTCCTTGCCGTCTTCGTCTACATAAGGCTTGAGCAGCAGGGCGCAGAGGGCGGGAGAGAGGGTGAGGGCGTTCACGGCCGACAGACCTACCGCCACTGCCATAGTGATACCAAACTGTGTATAGAAGGTACCCGAAGTGCCTCCCATCAGAGAGACCGGGATAAATACCGCCATAAATACTAAGGTAGAGGTGACGATGGCAGAACTGATCCCCTTCATGGCATCGTTGGCAGCCATATAGGAGGAGCGGTAGCCCACATCGAACCGCGCCTGTACCGCCTCCACCACAATGATGGCATCATCTACCACCGTACCGATGGCCAGTACCAGCGCGAAGAGGGTGAGCAGGTTGATGCTGAACCCGAAGAAAGCGAGGAAGGCAAAGGTACCGATCAGGGAGACGATGACCCCTACCAGCGGGATCAGTGTAGAGCGCAGGTCCTGCAGGAAGATATACACGATCAGGATCACTAAGAACACAGCTTCCAGGAGGGTCTTGATCACTTCCCGGATGGAAGCAAACAGGAAGTCGTTGGCATTTCTCAACTCTACCACTTCCATCCCCGCGGGCATGGTTTGCTGAGCCTCTTCGAGCAGCGCGTCGATCTGACGGATCACTTCGGTGGCGTTGGACCCGGCGGTCTGGAACACCATACAGGAGATACCCGGTTGGCCGTTGGTGGCCCCTTCGTAGCTGTACCGTTGCTCGCCCAGTTCAACATCGGCAATATCTCTGAGCCGGAGCAGTTCGCCATCGGGCAGGGCACGGATCACCATGTTTTCAAACTCTTCGGGGGTCACCAGACGGCCCGAGTATTTCATGGTGTACTGGTAGGTCTGGCCGGCATTTTCCGAGAAGGCCCCGGTAGCCGATTCGATGTTCTGTTCATTGAGCGCGGCAGTGATGTCGGCAGGTACCAGTCCATATTGTGCCATCACATCGGGTTTCATCCAGATACGCATGCTGTAGTCGCCTCCCATAACCACGAGCTCGCCCACACCGGCTATACGCAACAGCTGGGGTTGCAGGTTGATCTTGATGTAATTGCTCAGGAATTTGTTGTCGTAGCTGCCATCGGGGCTGTAGAGGGAGAATATCTTCAGGATACTCGTCTGCCGTTTGATGGTCTGTACGCCGACCTTAGTCACTTCCGAAGGGAGGGCTCCGGTAGCTTTGGATACTTTGTTCTGCACATTCACAGCTGCCATATCGGGGTCTGTACCCTGTTTGAAGTAGACGTTGATGGTCACCGTTCCCGAATTGGTAGCGGAAGAGGTCATGTAGGTCATGTTCTCTACCCCGTTGATGGCCTCTTCCAAAGGGGCGATCACACTGTTCTGCAAGGTTTCCGCGCTGGCTCCCGGGTAGGAGGTCGTTACCATCACTGTGGGCGGAGCAATGTCGGGATACTGTTCTACGGGCAGGGTAGAAAGTCCGATCACTCCTCCCAGAACGATCACAATGGAGATGACCGCCGACAGTACAGGGCGGTCGATAAAATATTTTAATGTCATGCTTGTTTCTTTTTTACAGTTGGGATAGGGTTACAATCCGGCAGATCGGGTCTGGATCGCCACGCCGTCGCGGATCAGTCCTACGCCTTCGGACACGATCACGTCTCCTTCACTGAGCCCCGACTCTACGATATATTCCTGTCTGTTGCTCAGTGGAGTTACTTCCACCGGAGTACGTCTGGGAGTTTCTCCTTCCACCTTGTATACATACTTTTTATCCTGTATCTCCGTGGTCGCGATCTGTGGGATCACTAAGCAGTTTTCCTGTTTGCGGGCAATCACTACATTGCCCGATCCGCCGCTATGCAGCAAACGTCCCTGGTTGGGAAATACCGCGCGCAGGGATACACTTCCTGTGGTGGGGTCTATCACTCCGCTGATGGATTCGACACGTCCCGGATGGCTGTAGCCGGAGCCGTCGCTCAACAGGAGTTGCACATCCGGCATGGAGCGCAGGGCTTCGTCTACGGATCCGTAGCTGCGGGTCAGAGAAAGCAGCTGGTTCTCTGTCATGGAGAAATAGACATACATTTCCGAATTGTCCGAGACCGTGGTCAGGGGTTTGGGCAGGGAAGCGCTTACCAGCGCGCCTACGCGATAAGGCAGTGTGCCTACTACTCCGTCGGAGGGACTGGTCACTACGGTATACGAGAGGTTGTTGCGTGCCGTCACCTCCTGGGCTTCGGCCTGGGCCTGTTGTGCCTTGGCGGTGAGCAGCTGGTTTTCTGCTGTCGAGAGGTCGAACTGGGATACCACATTGCGGTTGAACAGCTCTTTTTTGCTGTCATAGGTCAGCTGAGCTGTAGACACAGCGGCCCGGGCCGCTTCCACATTGGCCTGTGCCTGTTACAAAGCAGCCTGGTAGGGTACCTGGTCTATGATAAAGAGTGTTTGTCCTTTCTTTACTTTTTCCCCTTCTTTCACACGCACTTCAGAGATAAATCCGCTCACCTGTGGCAGAATATCGATGTCTTGCCGCCCGCGGATGGTTGCGGGATAGTGCTGGAAGAGTTCGCGCTCCGTACGGCTCACCCGCAGGGTGGCGTATTCGGCTACAGGCTGAGGGGCCTGTTCAGATTTGCATCCGGCAAGTATGACTAAGCATACTCACATACATGTCGCTTTTACTGTTGATTTTTTCATTTTTTCTTTTTAACTGTATACATTTGCGGCTGCAAAGGTACTTTCTGAGGAGTGGCTGTTCTTTTTCAGAATGAGACTGATGTTGTTCATTTTCGGAAAAGGATGCTGATTAATTAACATTTTACACGTATTTTTGTATCCAAAACAGAAATGAATGGATGTTTTTTTGGATGATTCGCAGGAAGCTTTTCGGGTGGGAGAGTCCGATCTGGGAATGTTCCTGAACCGGCCCTTCCGGTTGCGGTGGGGACTGGTTTTTCTATGTCTGGGCGGCAGGGCTATGGTCTCTGTCGGAGTGATGAGTTATGGAGTGAAGTTGCATACGAAAGTAACCTTGCTGCCGGGTATGATCTTTACGTTGCAGGAGGCAAGCGACGATTTCAGAGGGATCTTTGTGGCTTTCTCGCATCAGCTGACGGATGAGATCCATTTCGGACTGGAGCCCTCTTTCTCCCGCTTCCTGCGCGACAATCCCACGTTTGATATGCCCGACGATAAGGTGAAGATCCTGTCGGGTACATTCATGTTGCTGAACGCTATGTATCAGGACCGGGAGAATTGTTTTCGCTACGAGACAGCACGCAACCTGTTGCAGTGTATATTCTGGAATACCTACAATAAGACGCACCGCCATTTCGAACACATGAACAGCCATGCTACCCAGCACTATGTAGAGATGTTCCGCCGTTTTCTTTCATTGGTCCATATACATTCGCGGGAGCAGCGTGAGGTGGCTTTCTATGCGGATAAACTTTGCATCTCTCCCCGCTATCTGTCGTTTATCACCAAACAGATCACACAGACCAAATCTGCCAAGGACATGATCAATGAACATATCATTCTGGACATCAAGGTACTTCTGCAATCGACCCGGCTCTCTATACAAGAGATCGCTCACCTGCTCAATTTTCCCGATCAGTCTTACCTGGGCAGATATTTCAAAAGATATACCGGGAAGTCGCCTTCCGGATACAGGGGAAGGATGTGATCTGTGATTTACGATTTACTGAACCAACGGTCAGCGAAGCTAATTACGATGTACGATTTGTGTGATCAGGTAGGGAACAAAGACTTATTAACATTATTTATTTCTTTTGTAGGGTCTGACAGGAGGTATATGGTGCGAAATTTCTATTTTTGTGGGTCTGAGATTGCCTCAGACACAGCAAACAGTCTTTTTCATGTATCTATACCCCCACACTTAACACATTGCTACACATGTCGGAAACACACATCTCATCTGCCGCCTTCGCGGATACAAAGCCACATTATCATATCCTGGACGGATTGCGTGGAATAGCTGCCATCACAGTAGTTTGTTTTCATTTGTTCGAAGCTTTCGCGACCAGCCATCTGGACCAGGTCATCAACCACGGCTACCTGGCTGTGGATTTTTTCTTTATATTATCCGGTTTTGTGGTAGGATACGTGTATGACGACCGTTGGAACACCCTGAAAACGGGAGATTTTATCAAACGCAGGATCATACATCTCCAACCCATGGTTGTGATGGGAGCTCTCATCGGAGGAGGGATGTTTTATTTCCAGGGATGCCCGGTATGGGATGTGACACAGGTAACGGTGGCCGCGCTTTTAGTCGCTACTCTGCTGAATGCCCTGCTGATACCCGTTCCGACGGGATCGGAAGTCAGGGGATTGGGAGAAATGTATCCGTTGAACGGACCGAGCTGGTCGTTGTTTTTTGAGTACATCGGGAATCTGCTGTACGTACTGTTCCTCCGCAAACTTTCTACCCGGGTACTGGCGGTATGGGTAGCCATAGCAGGGTGCGGATTGGCCGCGTTTGCCACATTTGGTCCTTACGGAGATATTTGCGCGGGATATTCACTGACAGGAACCGAAGTTACCGGCGGCTCCCTGCGTCTGCTCTTCTCTTTTTCGGCAGGTCTGCTCTTGTCCCGCGTCTTTAAGCCTGTGCGTGTCAGAGGGGCTTTCTGGTGGTGTAGTCTGTCCGTGATCGTGCTGTTGTCTGTTCCGCGTATCGGAGGTGCCGCGCATCTCTGGATGAATGGTTTGTACGAGACCCTATGTTTCGCTGTCTGTTTCCCGCTTATCGTTTTTTTAGGCGCTTCGGGCAAAACCACAGATAAGTATACCGTTCGCGTATGCAAGTTCCTGGGAGATATTTCTTATCCCCTGTACATGGTGCATTATCCTTTCATTTATCTGTACTATGCCTGGGTGAAGAACGAAGAACTTACCTTCGGCCAGTCTCTGCCCGGAGCCATAGCCTTAGTGACAGGTAGTATCCTGCTGGCCTATGCCTGTCTGAAATGGTACGACGAACCGGTCCGCAGCTACCTGACCCAAAGATTTCTGCGCAAAGAGAAGGTGAACGGGTAAGTGAACGGCTGCTGTGGCGTATGCTGGCTCTGCCTGTGGGCAGAGGGTTCCTGACCGGACCCTCTGTACGCGTGGCAGGGAGTTACGCTTTCTCTTCTGTGATCACTTTTCGTGTCACCTCTACATTGTTGCGTATGGCGTTGGAGTAGGGGCACAACTGGTGCGCGGCCTCTGCCAGTTCTTCTGCCTGCTGCCGGTCCATGCCGGGAAGCCTGATCTCCAGTTCTACCGCCAGCTGGAACCCTTCGTTCTCATTCTTCCGGAACATACTGACCCTGGCAGTCACATCCGGTTCGATGCGTATGCGTCGGAGCAGTGCCACGTGGTGGAGCGCGCTTCCGAAACAGGCGGAATACCCGGCCGCGAATAATTGTTCGGGATTGGTATAAGCGCCTCCCGGTCCGCCCATTTCCCGGGGAAGGCGTATTTCAAGATCCAATACTCCGTCGGAAGACTTTACATGTCCTGTCCTGCCACCTACGGTGCGGACTACTGCTGTATAAGTTGTTTTCATTTTTCTGTCAGATCAGATGTGTATACTTTCAGGGTAACGTTTTTGCGGCCCCGGATGTTTACGCGTACCGGGGAAACAAAGAAAAACTGAGATTGTTGTTTGTAAGGAAAGGCCGTTTGTGAAATAAACGGACAAACTTGTTGACCTCCGGAATTGTTATCTCCTGGAAGGAGCCGGACCGGTTCCGTAGGATGGGTAGCGTCGGGAGTCAGACATAAAAACAGGAATATATGAAAGGATTACAGATAGCAGGCTTGTGCATCGGACTTTGCCTGTGTAGTGACGGGTATGCACAGCAGTCGCGGGAGCACGCGGCAGAGAACCTACCTGCCGATTCGGTAGCGCGGAGCCGCAGGCGGCCTCTCTCTCCGACGCAGCAGGCAGCCGGGGCGGCCATCACCAGCCGGTTTCCTACTACCCGCCTGGTGGATGTACAATACAATTACCTGACACCTGCCGACCATCGCTGGAAACTGTACAAACAACCTTATGAGAAGGGGAAATTAGATACACAGAACCGGGTGATGGTGGCGCTGAATATTCCGTTTTACTGGAAGCACAACTGGGTACTCAGCAGTTCGCTGCGCTACAACTACGCTGCGATAAATTTCGGAGATGTGCAGATGCAGTCCGCGGAATATCCTCAGCGATATCATGGAGGGGCTTTTCATTCGCACCTCTGGCAGGCCGCGTTCAATGTGACCTATTTTTCTAAATTGTGGGGCAAAACGGCGATATACAACGCGACCCTCCATACGCAAGGCTCCAATAAAGGACTGGAACAGGTAGACGCGTTTCTGCTGGCGGGTATGATCCTGAAAAGTACCAAACGTACTACCCTGACGGTGGGTGTGGCCGGATTCATCGGGCCTACGGTACGTATTCCGGTAGTGCCGGTATTTACCATGGACCATCAGTTTACCTCCACTGTCTCCTTTTCCACGGTATTGCCGCAGTTCCTCTATTTCCGCAAGACGTTCGGCACTACCAGCAGGCTTTCACTGGGTTCGGAATTTGAAGTAAGCAACTATTATATCTATCCGGAAGGAGTGGATAAAACCTATCTGCTTCAGAAGTACGAACTGAAAAGCGGGATCATGTACGAGTATTATCTGTTCAAGCACATTATCCTGACCTGCAAGACGGGGTTGGTCTACACGTTCGGTACTGACCTGCAACCTGCCAACCGGAGTTCCAAACATAAAATACTCACGGGCAGAAAAGACCTGAACGGGTATTTCAATGTCGGGTTTTCTTACAGTCTGTTCTAAGAGATTGCCCGGATTTTGCCCGTTTCTTTGTTCAGTTTTATTTTTAGTCAGGTTTTTCTGTTTTTCATGCGCTAACCAACGGTCAACGAAGCTGATAGCGAGCTGTGCAGAGCCGCGAATTGCGTCTGAAAACAGGAAAAGATGGCAAATCACGCTCAGCGAATCTGAAAAGAATACAAAAGAAAAAGCAAAAATACCTGTCATAGAATGAGTGGTGCAACCAACGGTCGACGAAGTCAACGTCCTACCAGTTACTAAAACTAAAAAGTATATGCCTTCAGTAAATATCAGAGAGGGTAGTCGCTTTTTTATCTTTCTTTTTATACATTTGCCTATCATGAAAACATACGAAAAAGATGAAAAAGTTTGCACTTGGGTTTTGTCTGATCTTTCTGTGTAACCTGTTTGCTCAGGAGCCTCCACAGTCCGGGCCACGTGTCTTGTATATCGGCGATTCTATCACCGATGGCAACTGGGGGGGCGGGGGTGCTCTATCCTCTGCCCAGCGCAATCACTGGGATCAGAATCATCTGTTTGGCAGTGGGTATATGTATCTTTGTGCTGCCTACTATATGGGCTCCTTTCCCGAACGCCATTATCAATTCTACAACCGGGGTATCAGTGGCCATACGTTGGCCGATCTGGCTGCGCGCTGGCAGGAAGATGTGATGGATCTGTCTCCGGACATTCTCTCTGTATTGGTGGGAGTGAATGATGTGGAATATGGTATCAACGATCCGGAAAGAGAGTTCGACCCCGTGGAGTGGGAGCGGCTATACAGGGAACTATTGGATCGTACACGCGCGCGGTTTCCGGAGGTGAAATTAGTGATTGGCGCTCCTTTCGCGGCAGGAAATGTACGCAAAGAAAATAAAGAGGAGGCTGCCAGGTACGATGTCCTGATCCGGCTTTGCGCGGAGATCGCAAAGAGGATCGCCGGGGATTATCAGGCTGTATTTCTGCCTTATCATGAAATGTATGATGAATTGTCTGATGTATTGTATCCCACTGTTCCGGTCACATACTGGCTCTGGGACGGAGTGCATCCTACGGCCGCTGCTCACCAACGAATGGCTGAACTGTGGATAAAGAATGTGGATACATGGATGAAATAGATTACAGAGAGGGGTGTGATAAAGTAACGCTCACTTGTCTGGTTTGTATGAAGAGATCTGTATGAGAAGAGATTTTTATAAGGTTCTTATAAGAAGAAGTTGTTATAAAAAGAGGTCCTTATAAAAAGTATGGCTCTTCTGTGTTTTAGCTTCAGATCCGGTTATATAGGATACGATGTATCTGTAGTGCGGAAGGCACGTTGGATTTCAGCCTGGGGTAAGGGAGCGTAGGGTACCGGAGTGATTGCCCCCGGGTATAACTACTTTCTTTCGATCGTACCTGCGGCACTCACTTTCATGCGCGGTTCGTACCCCAGGGCAAGTGCAGTGAAGCCGTAGCGGTAGCAAAAGCGAAACAAACGCTGCCCCGGGTTAGAATCGGTCGTGCCTACAGCACTACAGATACATTGTACACAAGACAGATTATAAACAGGTATTTTATAAACTGGTGCTTCATCAACTGGTGCTTTATAAACAGGTACTTCATCAACTGGTACTTTATAAACTGGTACTTCATCAACTGGTACTTTATCAACTGGTACTTTATCAACTGGTACTTTATAAACAGGACAAATTTTAAATAGGGCAGATCGTAAACAGGCAACTCGTAAACAAGATATATCGTACATACTATCCATGGTGTTTTTGATACATCTTTGGCCAGTCGGTTGGTCTGATTTGTCCAGTGAGTCGCCACTGTTTTGCCACCCCATTGGCAAGATTTTGCCAGCGTGTTGGCAACACCTTGCCAATGAGGTGGCAATATCTTGCCAACAGGGTGGCAATTCTTTGCCAATACTTTGCCGGCGCGTTGGCAAAATATAGATCATTCCAGTGTACTCCACATCAGCTGCTAACTCCATAAAGGAACTTTTTCTTAGTACTTGGCAGGATTTTTCTTGTTTCTTTAGTTAGGCTTGTTTTTAGTCGGATTTTTCTGTTTTTCATGCGATAACCAACGGTCAACAAAGCTGATAGCGAGCTATGTAGAGACGCATATTTGCGTCTGAAAACAGGAAAAGATGGCAACTCACGATCAGCGGATCTGAAAAGAATACAAAAGAAAGAGCAAAAATACCTCTGATAATTTATTTGTGGAACCAACGGCCGACGAAGTCAACACCCTAACAGTGACTAACAGAATACGCTGTAAAAAGTAACTCCATCCCACACAAGAGCCCTGGAAAAGAAAAACACCGGAAACCCATCCACAAAGAACAGCATAGAAAAAAGCTATTTCCCTGACGGGTGGTATACGCCAAAAGTTTTTTGTATATCTCCCGGCGTACCCATCATTGGCAGATAATCTCTCTTTTTGTTTTCCTATTTTCTATATAGTTGCTTATTAATCATTGATTTGTATAGATCAGGCTCCGTTGTGCTGTAGAGAGGCGACATGCTGTGTATCTGTAAACGTAATCCCCAAAATGAGTATCTATAACTTTGTCTGCGGAGAACGGGCTGACCTGTAGAGACGCACGGCGTGCGTCTCCGCGGCGCAGGTCCAATAAAAAGGGATTCCGTATGGTATATGCATACTATATTGGATATGCCTCTCACCTGGTATCTGTATTCCCATTCGGTATGTAGAGACGCACGCCGTGCGTCTCTACAAGTTGCCGGAACAGTAGATACCATTCATTATGAACTTCTGCTTATCTGTTTATCTGTCAGTCTGTTCAGGACTTTTCTACTCCGGTAGGCAGATGATCTCTCCGTTTTCCAGTTCATAGGCAATTCCTGCTTTCCTGCCTTTTTTCTCAGCGGCAGACTGATCTTCGGAAGGAGTATACTGATGTATCTGATTGCCCTCTTTGGTAATGATCTCCATGTTTTCTTTTTCCGGATTCTTGACCAGGGTATAGTCTTCCTGGGTGAATACCTCAGTCAGGTTCATGTGCATCACCATAGCTACCATCAGGGCAACGGCAAATACCATAGCTACATCAAAGAGGTTGACGATCACGCTCAGCGGATCACTCTCTTCTCCCCGGCTGAAAGAGGCTTTACGGCGGTTACGCGTTCTCATGTCCGGTAGTCTGATGGGTCAGTACACGAGACACATACTCTAAGTTGTTCCTGTCTTTGGTATACCAGCGTTGTTTGAATGGCTGGGTGATCAGTCCGGCCAAGCTCACCACCCATCCGATCACCGTGGTAGCAAACACCACCTGCATGTTGCCGATGCATTCCGGTAACACCTGCCCGGACCCGCATACAGATCCGGGAGCCGGGAGCATAAGCAACCGCGCGTTGTTTTTCCGGAGAGAATATGATTGATTATCAGATTATTGATCTTGTTTGTGGCTGTCTGTGGCCTTTCTTTATGAACAGATCGCTAAAATTAGGTAGCTGTCTGTTATTGTCCTGTGTGTGTTGTACCCGGACTACGGAACGTGATTTCCGGCAAAGAGGGTTTTCCGTCTTTTTATCTTAATTTGTTACGCTGATAGTACGAAGCTACATACATCCTGAACCCTGCCAGGCCGATGGCTACCAGGATCAGTCCGGCTATGTAGGAGGCGGTATAGTTGGCTATATCCGCAATCTGTCCGCCTACCAGTACCCCTATTCCGATGCCCAGATCCCAGGAGATGTAGTAAGTGGAGTTGGCGGTTCCCCGCTGGTTGTGGTGTGCCAGATTGATAAACATGGCCTGGAAGGCCGGGCATACATATCCATAAGCAATACCCAGCAGCAGTGCCGAAAGATAGAAAAACAGAGCGGTCTTTAGGAAGATGAACAGCGTGTAGCTTCCCAGCATGATCAGTATCCCTATCCATACTGCTTTCGTGAGTTGGCCCCGGTTCATCAACGGAGCAGCTGTCAGGCGTGAAAGTACCAGTCCGAGAGCCATGATGATAAAGAAAAAGCCGGTACCGCTTCCCAGGCCCACCTCTTCGGTGCCATAGATAGCGACATACGTGGTGAGTATGCCGTAGCTGAACGACAGCAGGGTCAGTAGCCACGCGCAGGGCAGGCCCTTTACCAGAAAAAAGCGGTCGAAAGAGAGGGCTTCCCGTTTCACAGGCTGGCGTCCGGGCGTGCGGATCATCAGTACACAGCATATACCTGCCACACCCGTCAGGAAAGAGGTCAGGAAGATATACTGATAATTCCCGAACCTATCATACAGATAAAGCGCTCCCATAGGCCCGATGGCCATGGCTATGTTGGTAGAGAGCGCGTAATATCCGATCCCTTCGTTGCGCCGGGAAGCGGGCATGACATCTACCGCCACGGTCGAGTTGGAGATAGTGACCAGTCCGAAAGCCATTCCGTGAAGTGCCCGCAACACAGAGAAACAGAGCACGGTAGCCGCCAGCATATAACCGCAGAAAAAGGCGACAAACACCGTATAGCAACAGACAAGCAGCAATTTTCGGGGCAGACTGTCTACCAGGTAACCCGCGAAGGGGCGTATCAGCAGGGCAGTGATGGTATACGAAGAGAGAATGATGCCCACCAGTGATTTCCCGGCATGGAACTCATCAGCAAGGTACATAGGCAGTACCGGCAGCAACAGGTAAAAAGCAAAGAACATCAGAAAACTGCTCAGAAAAGACCATAGATAGGCTGAGGTAATCAGTTTTTCCCGGACAGGCGCCGGAAATGCTTCGGTAGGTGTAGTCTGATCCATGGAGTTTGTTTCTCTTGTTTTTCGGGGAGCAAAGTTAATGCGCAGGCATACCAGATGGTTTATCCCGGAAGATCAATTATCTTTGTCTGTGAAAGTCAGAAAACCCTGTATTATGATGAAAACGAGAATTGCGGAAGCCTATAGCGCGGACAGTCCCGTCTATTATATCTGTTACGACCGTCCTACGTTTAAAGAGATTCACGAACTGTGTCACAAGCTGATGTATATCCTGGAAGGACGGATCCGGATGCAAACTTCACGTGTTCAGGTCGCCTCCCGTTCAGGCGAATATATGTTTGTAGGGAAAGGCGATTTTTCCCGCATACGCACTTATCCTTCCGCGGGCGGACAGTTCCGGATGATCTGTTTCAACATCACCGACAAAGACGTAAAGAGTTATCTGCAATACAACCTGTGTCCTTCGGTAGCGGAACATTCGCCTGTAGTACTCAGGAAGCTGGAAAACCGGAAGTGGCTGGATCTTCTCTTCTCTCCGGTGGTGCAGAGCATCCGGCATCAGTGTGTGCCCGGACAGCGGTGGATGTGGATGAAGGTGCAGGAAGCCATCCATATACTGACACTGACAGACAAAGAACTCTCTTCCTTTGTCCTGCGCTTCGGAACGTATCCTCAGAAAGATCTCAGGGAGTATATGGAACAGAATTATATGTTCAACGCTCCTTTGCGTAAATTCGCGGAGTATTCAGGGCGCAGTCTTTCTACCTTCCGCCGGGAGTTTCTACAGGTTTTCGGTACTACCCCGGCAAAGTGGCTGATGGACAAACGGCTTTCCGCGGCCTATCGGAAGATCAGTGAAGAACGCCTGAAACCCTCTGCTGTGTATTGGGAACTGGGTTTTGAGACACAAGCTCATTTTTCCCGCTGTTTCAAACAGAAATATGGCTGTAGTCCCGGGAAGTTAACAGAGACACAAGAAATGCCGCAACCGGATCGCGGGCGATAACCTCTGGTTGCCAGATGGTAAAGGGGATGTGTTTGGGTGGCAGATCTTTGAAGTTGGCCGCTTCGCGCGGGTGGTCCGTGAAGCTGGCCGATACAAACACCACCTGCGACTGCGACTAATCTGCATCGTCGCGCCGGAGGTGTTTCCGCGTATTCTCGTTGTACTCCAGTATGAAATCCGACTTGTATGGAAGCATCAGACTCCGGTAAGTGAATCCCTGGTCCACTACACTCGCGTCGCGGTCTCTTTTGCATCCGATACTAATAAACGCTTTGGACCGTGGGGCAAAACACAGGGTATCGATCCGTCTGCTCCTGATCGTAAATCCGGATTGAACAAACTCACTATCCCTAAGGGTGGAAATGTGTTTTTCAAATGGCTCCTGTATCTCCTTTTCCAGTTTGAAAGGCTTTTCTTTGATGGGAACGAGTAGTTCTCTGCCTGATTTGTAAAGTGCCATACTGATAGTTTAGAAACCGGGCTTACCATATAATAAATAATTATATGGTGTATATATAAATGTACTAAATTTATTTTGCAGTACATGTGTCGTAAGGTATATTAATGTGTGTATGTATTGAAATAGGTATATGTTTATTTCTGTAGATAAAAGAGAATTACGTAGAAAAAAGTTGTAAAAAACCGGCATCAGCAAACGAAGTGTTATGTGACGTGTACGGGAAGCAAGACACAGAAACCCGCTTGTTGTAAAAAAGTAAATAAAAGACGCGGAGATGACAAAAAGAGAAGCGGACAACTGTAAAACTTTTTTAGCAGATAAAAAAGGACTGCCTGGATGAAAAAGCAGTCCTGTAAACCATGTCCGGAGAGAGAAAGCGGTTAAGAAGCAGGTATATAACGGGCCGTCACCCCTTGTATCATGTCGCGGTTCTGAGGTTCATCGGAATTAAACTCCGCTTCCGGAGTGAGGGTGATCTCTGCATGATCCCTATCAAATTCTCCTTTGAACACTACGATATGGCTACCCAGGTAGGTTGCCTCTACGACAAACGTGTAGGACCCGGGCGCTACCTCCTGACCTTGCTGGTCCGTACCGTCCCAGGTATAGACCTGTAGTCCGGTCTGCGGAGTAGCGCCGGAAAAAGCGTCGATCTGTTCTTTACTTAAGGAAGGAGCCTGGGCTTTGGTAACCCACAGCGGGGTGCAATCCGGTCGCTTTTTGTATCCTCCGTCGGCGGTGAATTGAGTCACATACAGTGTTTTAACTAAGTTTCCTACAGCGTCTTCTACCCAGACAGCATACTGATTGCTTCCCCGGCCATCCTGCCGTTTGTAATCGACTGTAATTTCCAGTATGCCGGATGTTTTACCTGCTTCACTGCGGCTGTCGGCCCGTGCTCCGGTCTGGGATTTACTTGCTGTTCCGCCACAGGCTGCTATCATTCCGATACATACCGCGGCGCTGACTAACATACTTTTTGTTTTCATCATGCTTTCAGTTTATGTTGAATTAAAAATAAAAAATGTCGTAACTACATAAGTAATTTTTTCTTTCAGATCTTTTGTCATAGTTCCTATGGATCATGGACAGAAAATAACTCCGTAAGCACCCGGATCACCTCACCGATCGGATGATCTGCGTCAGATACAGGTGAAAGGCCAGGATCGGATGCGGGAGGAACTCTTTCCGGACCCTCTTCTGTGCCAACGGACAGCCGATCCGGCTTACCTGAATGAGCCTGAGCACATCCTGTATGCTGCAAAGATAGTGAAAGCCGAACACATACGGGACTGCCTTACCACAGATTTTACTTTTCTGGCACCTGACCTTTTTCCACTTTTTCAAGTGAATAAAGGGGCCTCTGCCTGCTGGAGGTACCACCCGGATTTCTCTGTATCCTTTTCTTTCGGTTGTGCCTGCGGTACCTGGAGATACTTTCATTTTTCTATGGCAAGGCAGCCTCACGATGCGAAAGCCTGTCTTATAGGTTACAAAGATAATAAAACACCATAGATCCGGGAAATCAGGAAACTATTACGGAACGGTGCCTGTAAACGGGAAAGGAGAAAAGAGATCCGCGGATGAAAAAAGGGGTGGAAAAGCTACATCTGCATATCCGTGAGGTTCTGACCTGTCTGGTAGGGAATACACCCCATGAAGGTCTGCGCCCCTTTCTGTCCGGGATAAACTTTTCCATCCGTTCATCTGTTTTGGAGTAAATCTATGTAAAGTTTATTGGTATGCAGTGGCAGGGAAGAAGGGGAAGTACACATGTAGAAGATCGTCGCGGACAGGGTGGTGGTCTTCCTGTCGGTGGTCTGGGATGTGGGGGTACACTCCTTGTGGTTGTGCTGTTCTGGCTGCTGGGAGGTAATCCGTTGCAATTGTTAGGTCTGCTGGAAGGGGGCGGATCGGGCGTAACCGGTGGGTCTGTCCAATCCTATACCCCGAGTGCCGCACAAGACTCTCTGGCCCGCTTTGTTTCGGTGGTATTGGCTGATACAGAAGATGTCTGGACAGATATATTTGATGGGATAGGACGTACGTACCGGAAACCCACTCTCGTACTTTTTGATGGCTATACAACCTCTGCTTGCGGAACTGCCCAGAGTGCTACGGGCCCGTTTTATTGTTCGGAAGATGAGAAGATCTACCTGGATCTCTCTTTTTTCGATCAGATGGCCAACCAGCTTCATGCCGGAGGAGAATTTGCCTATGCCTATGTCATCGCTCATGAAGTGGGTCATCATGTACAGAAGTTACTGGGAACCCTGGATCAGGTCAACTCCATGCGCGCGCGTACCGATCAGACTTCCGCCAATCGGTTGTCTGTAGGGTTGGAACTACAGGCCGATTTTTATGCGGGTGTCTGGGCCAGACATACCCAGACCCTGTTCCATAACATAGATGAAAAGGACATCGCGGATGCGCTGAACGCGGCTTCCGCTATTGGAGACGATCGTTTGCAGGAGCAGGCGCAAGGATATAGTGTACCGGATTCTTTTACGCATGGCACTTCTCAGGAACGGCACGATTGGTTCTATCGGGGATATCAGACAGGTGATATTAGCCAGGGAAATACATTTGAACATCTTTTCAATTAATACCGTAGCGCAAGGGACACCAGAGGGCTGCAACATGCTTTATGGAATATTAGGGAACTTTGCCTGAAACGGATTGTTAACAGAGAGAGTGAGAAATAATAGAATGTAATAACTCAAATGTGTAACCTATATGCCAGCGAAAAGTGAAAAACAGAGACGCCTGATGGGGGCTGCTCTGGCTTACAAACGAGGAGAAAGTGATACCAGCAGTGAAGAGATCCGCAAAGTGGCCCATAGTATGACGGAGGCCGAACTGGAAGATTTTGCTTCCAGACCGGGATCAAAAAAGAAAAAAAATAAATCCTTTGTCTGATGTGTAAGTGAATGTGTGGTAAGAGGCAGTCTAAAGGCTGCCTCTTGTTTATTTCCCAAGTGGGTAACGGAGATATTTTTTTCAGAACCGGTAACCAACTCCCAGACAGATGGTCCGGGTTTGCCTGGTGTGGCTCTTGTGGTGTGCACTGAACCCATAACCGATAGGAGGCCCCACTCCCAGAAAGAGGGTTCCGGCGGTGGTCTGGTATCTTCCCAGGGCGGTATATCCCTTCATGTGGGTTTTTCTTGTGAAACCACAAATAATGCCTATCTTTGCAACCCATAAAATAATTCGTTACTACTGATCGATATGGAGCCACTTCCCGACAAACAGCCCACTCTTTCTCCGGCAGAGATCACGCTCTTTACCAGAGAGCTGGGTTCGAAAAAGATAAACCAGCCCTTGGGGAAAACACTGGTATTGGGTTTCCTGGCCGGCGCGTACATCGCGATGGGCGGATTGCTTTCGGTAGTTGTAGGCAGTGGCTTTCCGGAGTGGACGGAGGCCAATCCGGGATTACAGAAACTCCTGGCTGGGGCTACCTTCCCTGTGGGGCTGATCTTAGTGGTGATTGCGGGTGCCGAACTTTTTACCGGAAACAACGCGACCCTGATCTCAGGTGCCTTTCACAGGCAATACAGTTGGGGGGCGGTACTTCGTAACTGGACTCTGGTATGGCTGGCCAACTTTGCCGGGGCACTTTTCTTCTCTTATTTTCTCATTTATCTGACAGGTATCCTGCATCCCGATCCCTGGCATACGGCGATCATAAAGATAGCGGAAACAAAGACCGCTTTGCCCGGTCATGTGGTCTTCCTGAAAGGGATAGGGGCTAACTGGCTGGTGTGTCTGGCTGTCTGGCTGGGGCTGGCCTCCCGCGGTACAGGGGGAAAGATGCTTGGCCTCTGGTGGCCGGTCATGTGTTTCGTAGCGATCGGTTTTGAGCACAGTATCGCGAATATGTTCTATATTCCATCCGGCATATTCCAGGGAGCGGATGTTTCGTGGAGCTCTTGTTTCCGGGACAATCTGATCCCTGCCACATTGGGGAATATCGTGGGAGGCGCTTTCTTCGTAGGAACACTCTATTGGTATGTATATGCCCGAAAGAACGGATAGAGCTGCTTCCCGGATAGTTGCTTCCGCAGATCGCGTATCTTTGATCGTAGATCGGAACAGGATATACCGGGGAAGAGCGTGCCAGTTAGATATACATACCGGAGACGCACGCCGTGCGTCTCTACAGGGTATCCCTTTCTTTGAAGACGAGAGCATAGAAACGTATGTCGCGGATGTGTTTACAGGTAACTAATATGCCTTCTCTTTACAGGATAACGGGGTATTGTATATAGAATGGATGATGCACCCTACTGTATATAATCGTTTCTTCGTTTTTTATCCCTGCGTCGCGGAATTATATTTCTGTCTGCTCCCATTGCTCTTCAGCTTTTCCGATAAATGAAAGATCGTATATCCTGTCCAGGTGATTTGTTTCTGTTTCCGCAACTTTTCTGTATTCCTATACCTGGGACTATGTGAAAGAAATATATTCTTCTACTTTTGCATACGTTGTTTTCTCCCTGGGGAAAATAAGGGGTCGAAATAACGATATTCCGTTGATGGGACTGATCCGGATCAGCCGGGCCGAACGTACGGAAAGATAGAGGTTATAATTTGTCTCATGCTTAACTGTTCTTATATAAACTATCATTGTGGAGCCTGAGATTCCAGGCGAATTTCTCCGAAAATGAATGGATGATAAGGTAGAGGCTGTATCCGGACAGAAAGGATACAGCCTCTTTTGTTCATACCATTTTATCTGATGTATATACTTTGTTCTTTTGTCTTTTTTCTCGCCCGCAACTCATGCTTAACGTATCGGCGGATCAGTCTGTATCTCGGATGTATGGCCGCTCTGGGTCGCAGATCGCTCTCTCTGATCATAAACAACAGGATGCAGCACAGTCCGGTCAGTGCCAGCCAGCCGTAGATCTCCTTCATAGATACGATCAGGGCTTGCTGTTGTACCGCGCCGTATAGCTGCTCCGGACGCAGTTGTCCGGCCAGGGTATGTACCCGATCCAGTCCGGCACTCAACAGCAACGCGTTTTTGCCCAGCGTCACTTTGAGCAGATGGGCCAGAATCGCTGTACCTAATATTCCGCCAAATCCCGCGCTCACGAAAGACTGTACCGACAGCGCTTCGAAAAAGTGCTGAAAAGGAACCCGTGAGAGTGCGGTAAGAAAAGTGATCCCGATGAGAATGTATCCGAATGTCCTCAGGAACAGCGGGAGCCACAGGGCTTCTTTCGGCAGGTTATAATCGATGTAGAAGTAGAACCACATCAGATGTGCGGTAATTGCTGCGAAGCCTGTCAGGGTCAGGGTCTTGTAGGTCCATTTGCGGTGGGCAAAGGTAAAATAGGTGAAGGCGGATCCGGCAAAGATAGCTACCAGTACTACCCAGTTGAGCGATACCATATGCAGGTCATCAAATCCCAGTATACCTTCCATATAGATATGTTCAAGCAGGTGCGAAGGAGCCAGCAGCAGATCGATCACTAAATAGATACAAAATGTAAGGTATACCGGCCGGAACGTCCAGGTCCGCAAGGCGATGTAAGGGTGTCTGATAAACGAAGCCCGCCACAGATTGAGCAGTACCAGTACGATGGCCATTACCGTGGCTACGCGTATATAGAGCGACTCATACCAGTCGTAATGGTCGCCATAGATACAGACAAAGATAATACACAGGATCGTGAGTCCCCACATCAGTCCGCCCAGCCAGTCGATCCCCAGCAAGGGAAGTTTGCGCATGGAGCGATAGGTGCGGAACGTCCACACCGTGATCAGCATCACAGTGCCTAAAAGGCCGATCACCAGCCAGTGCATGTATGCCCAGTTGGCAAAAGCCGCGGTATAGATCGTGAGCATTCCGGAAAGCTGGATACATCCCTGCACCAGGAGGTAGATGTAACAGAAAAACACCGAGAGATCCCGTTTGGGAGTGATCCACAACTGGAGGATGGAATTACATTCAAACGTGGCCCACATCCGGAAGATCCCTGCCACTAAACAGGTGGCTACCATCACAGGCACACTGTGTGTATACATACAGATGAAATTGCAGACGATAAGTCCTGTACTACACACTAAGAAGGTCGTCTTACTGGCAAAGCGGAATTTCAGGCGGAACATGATCGTGAACGTCAGTCCCAGCCCCACTAAGGAGGCATAGCCTGCCATCAGCACATCTTCCTGCATCAGTGCCAGCGAACCTGCCATTTCGCTCACTGCCGCCAGATAGATGCCGCCCGACAACTGGAACACGATCACGAATGCCAGTACCAGCCAGGGGCGTATCCGGTCCGGGATAAAGTCACGGATAGCAGGGATCGAAAAGGGTCCGGTCTCGTGCATGGGTCAATACTTTACGAGACATTCCGCGTTCATCCCCGCCCGCAGGCGTTCCATATCTTCGCCGCGGTTTTCGGCGGTAAACTCGATGCGTACCGGGATACGCTGCTCGATCTTTACGAAATTACCGGCGGAATTATCCTGTGGCAGCAGAGAGAAACTGGCTCCGGTGGCGCGTGAGATGGACCTGACCTCGCCTTTGAAGACCACCCCCGGTACGGCGTCTACTTCAATGTCTACAGGCAATCCTTCGCAGATATGTGCGGTTTGTGTCTCTTTGTAGTTAGCGATGATCCACTTGCTCTGTTCGTCTACCAGATCTACCAGGGTCTGTCCCGGTTGTATCAATTGCCCCTGCTGTATGTCTTTGCGTCCGGTAGTTCCGTCGCAGGGAGCCAGGATCACTATATAGGAAAGGTTCAGACGCGCCAGTTCCCGTGCGGCTTCCGCCAGTTGGATACCGGCATCTGTCTGTTCCAGCCGGTGAACATGTTCCTGTTTGACCAGGGCGATAGATTCTTTCTGACGCGACAGCAGTTCGTAGCGGGCTCTGGAGGCTTCATACTGTGTCCGGACGGCATCGTATTGCTGGCGCGTCACCGCCTCTTGTTCCAGCAGGTTCTGGTAGCGGTGGTGTTCGGCTTCCGCATGTTCGAGCAATACCTTAGCCTCCTGTATACTGGCATCGGAAACGGCCATGTTGTTATGGGTCGTATGGATCGTAGATGCCACCACTGTACGGCCCGAAAGGGCGTTCTGGTAATCGGCTTCAGCCTGTGCCAGACGAAAACGGAATTCCGTGTCTTCGATCACTACCAGCGTATCTCCCTGGCGTACGGTCTGGTATTCCTCAAAATAAACTTTCCGGATAAAACCCTGTATACGTGAGTTGACGGGAACGATCAGTTGTTTCACCTGAGCGTTATCGGTGTATTCTACACTGCCCAGATGTACAAAACGGGCACATACCCAGGTAATACCTGCTACGATCAGTAGTCCGACTACCAGGTTGTAAATCAGTTTTTTTGTTCTTCTTTTCATTGTCTATCCTGTTATATGAGTGGATGGGTAATTGTAAATTATCAGATCCTGATATTCGTTGGCCTGGTGTGCCCCGGTACAACCATACAGAGGTCAGAGCCCACTCCCGCGGGTCATTTGTATGTGTCCCGGTGATTGTCTCCGATGCGTAAGACGCTTTTTCTGCCTGTCCTGTCTGTTGCTGCGGACAAGCAGCGACCACCGGCATCAGAGAACGCCAGTTGTCTTTTTCAATTTGTAATAATGGAACAGAATATGGATCCGCGCGTTCACCACTTGCAGTTCCGCGTTGAGTTGGGAGTTGCTCGCGTCCAGCATATCTGTCAGCAAAGCCAGGTCATTCAGGTAACGGTTGTTGATCACCTGGTAATTCTGGTGCGCCAGTTCTAAGCTTTTCACCTGTGTCTGGTAGATCGTAAATGCTTCCCGGAACCGGATATAGGCTTCTTTCACCTCTGTACGGATGTGTTCCCGCGACAACAGGTCGCTTTCCCTGGCCTTCTGTGTCGACAGGCGTGCCAGTCTGATCTCTTTTCCTGATTTGAACGTGGAAGCCAGGTTGAACTTCACTCCCAGACCTACATACCAGTAGTTGATATTCCGATTGATGGGAGGTATCTCGAAGGTAATAGGGCCGTCCAGATGATCACCGGCTATCAGTGCCACGGAGGGTAGACGTTCCGAGCGGGCCAGTTTCTCTGCGTATTGAGATTGCTCTATGTTCAGCCTGGCCTGTTGCAACAGGGGAGAGGTCAACAGAGCCGTTTCCTGCCAGCGATCCTCCTCGGATAGCAGCGGCAGCTGTTCCGGCAACTGACTGTCTACTTCTATCTGTGTCTCTTCCGGCAGTCCGAGTACGGTGATCAACTGATGGTTCAGGATCACGATCCCATTCTCTACCTGTGTAAGTGCCAGTTGGAGCGACTGTAATTGCAGTTCGTAGCGGGTAATGTCGTTTTTCAGGGTGATACCCTGTTGCTGTTTGGCAGTGATCTCTGCCAGAAGCGTACGTGTCTGTTCGATATTCTTCCGATAGACCGCTGCCTGGTTTTTCAGTTTATACATTTCCAGGTAGTTCCCGACCAACAGAAAACGGATGTCCTGTTTGTTGTTCTCCAGATCCAGCTGAGCCAGTTGATGCTGTAGCTTTGCCATGGCAATGCGGCTTGAGATGGCACCCCCCGCGTAGATCACCTGGGAAGCCTCAATGGCGAAGTTGTTTCCGAAATGGGGCATGGGCGCGCGCTCACCGTGGGAAAAATGACGATCCGATAGCCAGGCATCTCCGAGATAACTTGCCGAAAGCGATACATCGACCAGGGGAAGTTGCGCGTTCTTAGCCACCCGGATCGCCTGCCGGGCTTCCTGCTCTGCCAGACTGTAGGTACGTATGCTCCGGCTACAGGAATCTGCTCTTTCAAACATCTGCTCTATGGTAAGTACCACAGGGATCGGTTGTGAGAATAGATAAAACGTATGAATGAGAACCGGGAATAAGATGAATACCTTGTTGAATTTGCTCATATATATATATTGTATGGTTTACGTGTCGTAACAGATCCTGAAAACGGCTGCAAAGTTCGGCGAAAAAAACGTCAGGAGAAGGTTTGAAATAATTAAAAATTGGTTTTATTTGAATGTTTGGTGGTCGTGTCGTATCTTTGCGGATACCGCTCAGCCCAAGAGAATGAAAGAGAAAATACAGATTAAAACCATCAACGATCTATCTTTTATAAGTGATATATCTCATAAAATGAGGAGGAAAGTCGGTTGTATCGCGGTAAACCATCCAGAGATTGTTAGTCAGTTCTCTTCGGATGTTTACTTAGATGCTGCTACTGTAATATTGGTCTTATCCGGAACAGGTGCTGTGACTGTAAATTACAGATCTTATCCGTTCGGGAAAAATTGTTTGTTGTTATTCTCCTCTTCTCACCTGTTCCGTTTTGAACAGTGTAGTTCCGACATCAGTTGTCTGTGTTTGTTTGTCAGCCGGGAATTTATGACGGAGATGGATTCTACAGCTATGATCTCCCAGCGTGTCAGGTATGGGGTCCGGTTGTATAGTAAACCTGTTTTGCAACTGGAGCCTGCGCACATAGCCACCCTGTTTCACCGGATGCTTATGGTCGATCACAGCATGGATCATACCACACACTATTATTACAGGGATCTGGTACAAAATAGCCTGTTCGGGTTTTTTCTGGATCTGAGCCATATTATAGAGTGTCATCCGGACTTGTCTAATCCGGAAGATACCACCCGCAAAGAGAGTCTGGTACACTCGTTTATTGAGTTGCTGGTTACGCATTATCAATCGGAACATAAAGTAGAATTCTATGCTTCCCGGCTGCACGTTTCTACGCACTACCTGACCTCCATAGTGAAGTCTGTCACCCAACAAAGTGTAAGTGATTTTATTTTTGAGATGGTGTACAGTGAAGCACGTGTCTTGTTGACGCATTCCCGGTTGTCTGTACAGGAAATCGCCATGAAACTGAATTTCTCCGATCAGTCTGCTTTCGGGAAATTCTTTAAAAGAAGGAATGGATCATCGCCTTCGGCATTCCGCAGGTTGTACGGGAAAAGCGAAGGAGGGGGCTGAGTTTTAAGTTTTAAGTTTTGAGTTCTGAGTTCTAAGTTCTAAGTTTTAAGTTCTGAGTTTTGAGTTATACGTTTTCAGTTGTATCGTGATAAGTTATGTATTCTTTTTTGTCGGTTCTTCAGCAGTACGGTTACGGGATAGATAAGAAAACGGCAGTGCCCGCAACCTACCTTTGCGGGTATTCATGGTTGTTGTGTCTGTGGTTTACTTATCTCTATTCCCCATTGCGCCAGGTCCAGAACAATGGGCAGCACAGATTCACCGATTTCGGTCAGTTGATATTCCACCTTAGGAGGAACTACCGCGTATATCATGCGTTTGATCAGACCGTTTTTTTCGAGCTCCCGTGTAGCTTGAGTAAACATTTTATTGCTTACGTGCGGTAAGCTACGTTGCAGCTCCCCTGATCGCATCGGTCCGTCTTTGAGGTGATACACGATCATGGTTTTCCATTTTCCGCCAATGATGTTCATCGCGAGTTCTAAGGAGCAAATGTATTCTTCGCCCTGAAAGAAAAATTTTGTTTTATCTGATTGGTTTTCCATAATTTACTCTTTTTAGTAACTATATAACAAATAAGTAGGTACTTTACTTTCTGAGCGAAAAATAATACATTTGTTCGGAAAAATAAAATAATCGTATGTTTAAATACCTGTGCAGAGGGAGGGAAAGAGGATACAGACAAGCAGGTAAACAGCTATGTGCCGGACATTCTCCTATGCCGGAAGGGCGTGTGACAGGTAAATAACCATCGTTATACGTCGCGTGCGGATAGGGTGGGTACCTGTTGTAAAAAAGAGATCCTTTCCGTTTGGATCTGAAAGGGAACATCGTGGGGCAGTACATCCATTTAAATAATAGAAATATGAAGTTTTCGAGAATGCTGAATGTCGTTTTAATTGTTGTTTTACTCATATTGGGAGTAAATATGTTTTCAAAGAATGATTCCGCTGATCAGTCTCTGCCTGATCATCCTGCTTCGTCAGTGAGCGAGGTGATCCATCGCCGCAGTAGTGTGCGTGACTATACCACTCAGAAAGTATCCAAAGAGACTCTGGAAAAACTGGTACGCGCCGGGATGGCTGCCCCGTCGGCCATGAATAAGCAGCCCTGGTCGTTTATTATTGTAGATGAAAGAGAGATCTTAGATGCTTTTGCTGAACAATTGCCCACTTCAGCTATGGCAAAGAAAGCTGCGGCCGCGATCCTGGTCTGTGGCGATCTGGAAAAAGCCGGTGAAGGTTGGTTGCAGCAATATTGGATCCAGGACTGTTCGGCCGCTTCGCAAAATATCTTGCTTGCGATCACAGAATCAGGACTGGGAGGGGTGTGGACAAGTGTGTATCCAGCCGAAGATCGTATGGAAAAAGTGGCTCAGATACTGAACCTGCCCGAACATATTGTTCCTTTGAATATAATCCCGCTCGGATACCCTTCGCAACCGGATCAACCGAAAAATAAATGGAAGCCCGAAAATGTGCGTTGGAATAAGTGGTAAAAAACAGAGGGTTCTGTAAAAGAGGCTGTTTTACGGAAGAGTGGTGATGCGGATCTGCCACTTTTCTTTTTTATATAGAGTGCTCACCCTGCCCGGTATATATTTTCGTTCGGCATGCTGAAACGCGCGCCGAACGTCTCTGTATGGGACGGAGGGCCCGTGCGCGTCATTCTGAGCACCGCGCAACAAGGGGCTATGGTCTGTATCTGCTTTGCTTATGAAGAACTGAAAGCAGAACAGACCTACAGCGACTGTGGCGCCGCATATTTCCGCGATAAGAACCAGCCTGGATTTTGGGGTATGGTTTTTCATATAGGTGTTGTTTTCTCTGTGTGGAGGGAACAAAGATAGGAAAAGAGCTGTAAGGACAGACAACGGCAGCAGGGGATCCGGGAAAAGAAGAAAGGGGCGAAAGGGAAGATCGGAGCAACAGGGAAGAGAGATCCGAAAGAGGCAGGAACAGGGTAGTTAAAGGAAAAGAGTTTGGTAAACAATCAGTTAAAGATCGATGTTAAGAAGAGGATAGGTAGAACGTTCTGCCCGTGGGCTGTTGATATACGCCTGTAAGAAATAGTATATCGTATTTTAATTGATTTTTACTATGGCAACAAATCCTCCGAAAGGTGACGGACACAGAAAGGGTGCTGTGCACAAAAGAAGTCAGACCATCAATCCGAAAAACGATGATTGGGTGAAAAGAGATAAGGACACCGGCCAGTTTATGGACGTGAAGGAAGATGGAACCCCTTTCAAAGGTGTACGTAAGGAAAAGGAGAAATAAATCGTTTCCCAACAGAGAGCCGTCCGGACCGGGGCGGCTCTTTTGGGGTGTATAAGGTGTGTAATAGGTTGTGGAGCAAGGGTCGGGAACGGAAATGCGGTTGGCACGGGTGAAGAGGCAAAAGAAAAGGAGGGCAGATGCAAAGGTATTCCCCTGAAGGGAAAGGTGAAAGTGGTAGATCCTTTTGCGGATCTGAAGGTACAGGTAGTGGATTCTTTTGCGGATATACCTGTGAAAAAGGTCGGCAGTTTTCCGGATACATGTGGAGAATGGCCGTTTGTAGATTTTTTCCGGATTTTACGATCAGCTATGCGGATGCTTTTCCGGGAAGGAAAGGAGGGATAGGAAAAGTACTGAATCCGTATAGATAGACACAATCGCTTATATCAGATCCGTACCTGTAAGACAAAAGGTCAGTATGGTAAACATTTTTCGGGGCCAGCTGTTATTTTTATCTGTGAACCAAATGGAATAACTCATTAAAAATAATAGTATCATGATGGACGATAAAGTAAAAGAGATGAATCGTGTGTTAGGTAAGTGCGTGGCTGTGTGTAATTTCTGTTTTGACTCCTGCCTGCGCGAAGAGAATGTGGAGATGATGAAAGAGTGTATCAGGTTAGATAAGGAATGTGCGGAGATCTGTGCATTGACCTTGTCACTGGTAGCCTCGGGTAGTGACATGGCTCGTGAAGCGCTTAAATTATGTGCTGCTATCTGTGAGAAATGTGGTAAGGAGTGCGGAAAACATGATAACGATCATTGCCGCAAGTGCGCGCAGACTTGCCTGGCGTGTGCAGAGGCGTGCGGGAACTACTGATCCGTTTGCACCCGGACCGGAAAAAGGATAAACAGAGAGAGAGTCTGTCTATCCTTTTTTTGGTCCTTTTGTGGTCTGCCAGACGAAAGGAATCAGCAACAGGGTGACAGGCTTTCCGGAAACCGGATGACACATACCAGACAGCAGGAGATCAGATCACCTGTGATCTTTTGCTGAAAGTGGAACAAATACGTTGTACGGACACCGATAAATCCCTGCGCGTCAGGGTGGGTGGCACACTTGAGCAAAAGAAAAAAGAAGAATGTTCCTATATAAATCATGTATGAATGAAGAATGCCTCCGTAACTAAAGGAAAATTTAGTTTTTCGATATTAGTTAAGATGATCAAGCATACAGTTTACGGGTTTGTAGATGATAATGTTCCTACCTTAAGTGCTTCATTGGCATATGCTACCTTATTTTCACTGATTCCTTTTCTTTCTCTTCTGATCACGATAGGTACTTTTTTTCATGCGGATCTGGCGAATCAGTTGTACACGCAACTGCAACCTGTGGTAGGAGCGGATGTGGTAGAACAACTCAGGGATATTATTGATAATGCCAAACAGACAGATGCCTCTACCTTAGCCACGATCGTGACGCTGGGGGTCACTGTGTTTGGGGTAACTGCTATTTTCGCGGAAATACAAGGGTCGCTGAATGCCATCTGGGGCATAAAGGCTATTCCTAAAAAGGGATGGCTGAAGTATATAAAGACCCGGCTCCTTTCTTTTTCCCTGATCCTTGTTTTTGCTTTTATTCTGTTGATCACATTCAGTATTACCAATTTTATTACTCATCTGGGAGACAAACTCATGTCTAACTATCCGGAGATCGCGGAGTCGTTGGTAGATGCTATTGCTATGCTTCTGAATTTGTGTATCAGTGTTCTCATATTTGTACTGATCTTTAAATTGCTTCCGGATGCTAAGATAAGGAGTAAGGATGTTTTTGTGGGGGCTGTGGTGACTACATTGTTGTTCTTATTGGGACAATGGGCGATCTCGTTCTACCTGGGCATTGCTGATGTGGGTACTGTATATGGGGCAGCCGCGTTTATGGCGATCCTTATTACATGGATCTATTATTCGGCTATGATCATATACATCGGCGCGGAGTTTACGGAGGCATGGACGGTAGAGATGGGAGGAAAGATCTTTCCGGACGAGTATGCGGTGATAACTAAGGTGATTGAGGTACCCGCAGAGTCCGCGGAAGAAGAGGCCGACACATAGAACCGGGATCCCTTCCGGTGTACTTCTGACTTTTTGCGGAGTTCTCCTTTTGTTTCACCGCAGTGCCGCGGGTAAAGGTCCGGAGTTACACCGGTTTCAAACAGGGACTATCTGAAAAATACCTGTGTTCCGGACCCCATCCGATAGAATGAATGAAGAAATATGTGTTTTCTTTGCTTCCTGAAACTTAATCATTCACTGGCTTTATGATGAAACCGGATCGTATCATTGAAATATGTGCCAACTCTGCCCGGAGTTGTATGGAGGCAGAGCAGGGGGAGCGCGTCGTGTGGAACTTTGCGCGGCTATTCCCGAAGGGGGGACTACGCCTTCTTACGGTGAGATCCGCGCGGCACAGCGGCTTACCTCTTCCATAGATATAAACGTAATTATCCGTCCGCGCGGAGGCGATTTCCTGTATACACCGGCAGAGGTTGAAGCGATGTTGTACGATATAGAAATGTGTCGTCAGTGTGGGGTGCACGGAGTGGTGTTGGGTTGTCTGACCCACGAAGGAAATATCGATCTGTCTTTGCTCAGACGATTGGTAGATGCGTCGGGGGAGCTTTCTGTCACTTTTCACCGCGCTTTTGATATGTGTCGTGATCCGTTGCTGGCGTTGGAGCAACTGATTGACGCGGGCTGCGATCGTATCCTCACTTCGGGACAGAAAGCTACTGCTACAGAGGGTATCCCGTTGATCGCAGAGTTAGTGCGCCGGGCCGGTAAGCGTATCATTGTGATGCCTGGAAGTGGAGTACGGCCTGATAATATAGCGCGTATCGAGGCAGAGACGGGAGCCAGGGAGTTTCATACCTCTGCGCGTCGCGTGGTGCATAGCGGTATGATGTACCGCAAAGCGGATGTACCCATGGGAAGTTGTGTGGTAGTTTCTGAATTTGAGACGGTACAGACAGACAGGGAACTGGTGCGGTTGTATCTGTAAGGTGTTAATATAAAAGGACCTGCCGGGAAAAACAGGGAAAGGGAGAGTTATCTCCCTTTCAGTTTTTTCATAAACGCGACAAATGCGGGTCGGAAGTCCTGGAACAGGTCGGACTCTTTGTTCCTGAGCATAACGCCTGAGAACATTTTCAGTCCGATAGCAAATTGTTTGACTTCTTCTTCGCTATTAAAAAGCTCTTTTTCTTTTAGTTTTTCTATGATGTGGTAGATGTTGTCGTGGTTGTCAAAGTCTGTTTCAATGGGTGGCAGTGCCTCCGTCTGTGATTCTCTACCCTCTGTCATGCGGAGAGAAACGTGATAGGTATAAGTCTTCTTATGTTCCATACTGATTTGATTTTAGTTGATAAAATTATGAAAATAAAATGGATCAGGGAGAATGTAATTGACTTTTTTAAATTTTCAGTTCTCTTCCGTTCTGAGACCGGAATATATTTCGTTGGTTGACCTTATTTTTTATATTTCGTTGGCTGCGTTATTGTCTATTCGTTCACAGATCTTTTTCCAGGCATGGGTATCGTACAGGCAACTTGCGCGCATGGTGTTGTACATTTCCCGGAAGCGATGGATCGGGATGGTAAAGGTGAGTTCATTGGCGCAGAGATAGGGGCGTACGGATGGGTCGAAGCCGCCGATAAATGTGCGGCGTCCCTGTCGTCGGTTTTCTGTTACGGCTTGCGATACAACGGCACTGCATCCTGAACCAAAGATAGACGAGACGGCCATTTCGTCGTTGTTATCAAAATAGGCCCAGGTAGTCAGTCCCGAAAGGATGTCGGGAGACGCGAAGAACAGGATGCCTTCTTTGTCGTCGAAAGTGTCTGTCTGGTCGACGCGGCAGAAGTTGAGATAAGGCTTACCTGCCAGAGGCATATCCAGTTGTTCTATGTATGCTATCACCATTTCGGGAGTTTGTTTGTATTTCTCTTTGAGGGAGACGAAGTGGGGGACTCTTTCGGGCATTCCGGAAAATCCGGTGTAGAGTTTACCCCCTCCGCAACCGATGGTTCCGGCATCTAAGGTGCGGGGAATCCCTGACCGGACCTCCGTAAAACATTTGAAGAAACAGCCATTTACTTTTTGTGGTTCTGACCACGGCTGGTTGCTGTACCCAAAGACGAGGGGAAGTTCCGCTGCCGGACCAAAGGCTTCCCTGTAATTATCTATAAATGTTTGTACTTCCATAGTGATCGGTTTTTAATCCGTTTGGATGTGAATACTTCTCTATATGATCTTTGATCAGATCAATGGTTCAACTGTTTCCCCGGGAATGGCACCGGGAACCTCTGGCAAAGGCAAATGTATCAGAGGGTATTTCTGAATATCTTTTCCAGCATTTCCCGGAGATGTTGATAGTCCTCGTATGAAATGTCTTTCAATATTTGTCGCATGGCTTTTTCCGCACTTTGTAATACCTGGGGCAGAAGCTGTTTTCCTTCTTCAGTGATGAGAATGCTGTTTTTACGCTGGGTGACGTGAACACGTTGTATGAGTTTTTTTTGTTCGAGATTGTCCAGGGTCCTTTTGATGGCCGCGTTATCTTTGAAGATTCTTTCCGCCAGTTCCTGTTGGCTGATGCCGTCTTCATTATAGAGATGTCTCAGGATAACAAATTGTGAATGAGGAAGATCAATCCCTTCGCTTTTCAGGGTCTGATTGAGCAGCGTGGCCATCGTGGCGGCAGCTCTACCCAGTAAAAAGCCAAGTGTATGTGGTTCTTCCTTCATCTGTTTGTTGTTTCTGCGAAAAGTTCCGGTTACAAATATAGCATAATTATTGATTAGTCAATAGTTGGCAGCGTTTATTTTTTGTACGGGCGGTAAAAGAACCAGCCGGAAAGAAAAGGTTCCGGATCAATGGCTGTTTCCGGGAGAAATTATCTCCTGAGTTCGCTTAATATCTCTTCTCCCACGGCGGTGGCAGACTGGGGATTTTGTCCGGTGATGAGGCGCCGATCGTTTACGACGAATGTGTGCCATTTGCCCGCTTTCCGGAAGAAAGCGCCACGTTCGGTGAGTTTAGTCTCCAACAGGAAGGGCACAATCTGATCGCGGTGTATCTCTTCCTCCTCTTCGTTGGTGAAACCGGTGAGCTGTAGTCCGTTGATGAGGTAATTGCCATCGCTCAGGGTGAGGTTGACCCATGCGGCAGGACCGTGACATACAGCGGCTACGATGCCTCCTGCTTCGTAGATCTGCCGGGCAATATCGGCCAGTCCGCGGTTATCGGGGAAATCCCACATGGCTCCGTGACCTCCGGCATAAAAGATCACCTGATATTCGGAGGGGTTGACTTCAGCGGGTGACAGGGTGTTTTGTATTTTCTCCTGTTCGGCACCATTTTGCCAGAAGAGGCGGTTCACGGGGTCTTCCAGATCGAGGCCATCTACAGGGGCTTTGCCGCCCTGGGGACTGACGAAATCAATGTCGTACCCGGCGTCGGTGAGTACTTTCCAGGGATGGGCTACTTCGGAAAGGTAAAAACCGGTACGTTCTTTGGTGATGCCTAACTGATCGTGACTGGTCACTGCAAATAAGATTTTCTTTTTCATATCATTTTTTGTTAAGGGATCGGTAGCGGTGGTCTGCGCGGAAAGGCAGGTGGCCAGGCACAGTACCCACAGGGTAAATCGTATTTTTTTCATTGTTTATAAAAGATAAAGTATAAATGGTTTATTTTTTTGTCCGCAGGTAAAAGAAAAGGACTGTTCTCCCGGCTATCTTTCCTGCATAGATTGCCCTCGCAGGGTCCTGACCACGCTTTGTAGCATGGATCAGATGCTTTTACAGGAATTTCGGTATCGGGGAACTTATTTTCTTTACTCCTTTGTCCCTGTTGCCGGATGGCTTCCGGAAAGCAGGCACACATGGGCAACCCGACCCGTCTGTTGCGGAATATGAATCCGTCTGATGAGGGAGGTATGGATCGTGCAGACATCTCTTTGTTTTTAAGTAAAGTGGGTTGTCCTATGTAACAGATTTATACGGATTTTGGTTCTTTGAATGGAAAAAAGGGAGCGTTTTGAGTTTTAAGTTCTGAGTTTTAAGTTCTGAGTTGTAAGGTATAGTATATGGAACAAAAATGAAAGCTATATTTTATCTCTTATAACATCTCTTATAACATCCCTTAAAACTTATTACTTAAAACTTATTACTTAAAACTTAGAACTTATTACTTAAAACTTAAGACCGTAGTGGCGGGAGGAGAGGCCCGGGAGGATGCAGGTCAGGACGGCAGCGAGATACATGAGGTGTTTTTTGATCGTCGGATATGTATTTTATGGAATAGCGTGTTGCTCTTATGTAGGGTGCAGATAAGCAACGGGTAAATTCTGAAGGGTTTTCCGGATGCGAACCTACCCTAAAGATATTCAAATGAAAGAGGAGAAAGATTTATAACTATTTTTTTACCTTTGCGTGTCGATGGGTAAGGCCCCTCAGCAAAAGAGAGGGAATGAGGGATACACGTCGTGTCATATAAACCGTAACAAAGAGTATGGAATCAGGATTTTACAGTTATTCGGCAAAGAGCCTGCAAGGCAAAGAGATCAGTATGGAGACTTACAGAGGTAAGGTGGTGCTGGTAGTGAACACAGCCAGCAGGTGTGGCTTGACGCCGCAGTTGGAGGGACTGGAGGCACTTTACAAAAAGTATAAAGAGGAAGGATTGGTGGTGCTGGGTTTTCCCTGCAATCAGTTCATGCGTCAGGAACCCGGAGATGAAAATTCGATCGCACAGGGGTGTATGTTGAACTATGGGGTGAGTTTTCCGATGTTTTCCAAAATCAAAGTGAACGGCAAAGAGGCGCATCCGCTTTATAAATACCTCAGGAAGGAGTTAAAAGGATGTCTGGGAAATGCTGTCAAATGGAATTTCACGAAGTTCCTTATCGACAGGGAGGGGAATCCGGTGAAGCGATTTTTACCTGTGATGGCTCCTGCAAAGATAGAATCGTATATACGGGAATTATTGAACACAGAAGAACGCAAACAGCAGAAGACAGAGCGGGCAGAAAACCCCACAGACAAATCAGGAGGCAATCCGGGAAGAATTAGGAAATAAATAGATGGAGTTACGTAAGATATATCTTTTTACAGGACTGGCATTTTTCGGGATAGCTTCGTTGGTGTTGCTTGCGGGGTGGCATCCTGCCTGGTTCTGGGTGTTGTTGGGTGCCGGGGTAAGCATGAAGGTAGCTTTTTTGTTCTGTACGTTTCGCAGACCGGATTTCAAGATGTCTGCCCCTATATATATGATCCTGATCGGGGTAGCCACCATCCTGGTATCTTTGCTGTTTAAATCGCTGGTCCCGCTGCCGGTGGTACGGGCCGTCCTGTTTTACATGGCGATCGCACTGAAGGTCGGTGGGGTAGTTCTGCTTTTTTGTCAATCCCGGAATAGATAAAGACAGGTGGCTGCTGACATAAACCATGTATTTGTTCTTTTCAGTCTGTCATAATTCGCCTTTATAAACGCATTTGTCCTTTTGGAGTAGACAGGCTGTACAGGTAAAGGGAAAATAACAGATCTTTGTACCGCTGTTGGAGCCTGTGGCTTTTATCATACCGGAGGTGATGTACTACAGCATCCGATTGTTAGTATATATCGATGAGCATACAGGAAACAACATTTATATCATTTATCATCCTTTTTGGGGGAGGAGTTATGCCTGTGACCGTGCAAGAGCATCATGAGTCTGAACATGCGGTGCGTAGGTCTGTAGAGCAGGCGATGCGACGTTATCCGGAATCCACACTGAAAGATCTGTATAAACTCTTTTTTCAGGATAGGTACGGTCCGGGACATCTGATCCGTGACAGGGAGGCAGCCGACCGGTATCTGAAGCGTGAACTGGAGTCGTATACTGCGCTGACTCCTGGCAGGTCGGTAGAAGAGGTGGCAGAGCCTACCGGCTGGCAACATCACTTTTATCGGGTAGATCTTTCTGTTCTGAAAGAGGATCTGATCTCTTATGACCTCTTTTTCGATGCTTGGGTGAGAAGTGTGAATGGGATCACTCCTATATCTGTTGAAGCGTGGAGAGAAGAGTGGAGGCGGATCGAAAAGACGATCCGCTCCATGCGACTTTCTCTGCCCGGGTACGTGGTCGACTATCGGGACATCCAGGAAAAGCTGGAAGCAGGTAACTACGTCGGACACCACAGTCAGGCATACAACGAGGCTTACGCACCCCACTATCGCATCATCAGCAAAAAGATCTATGAAGAAGAGATACTTCCTTTACTGGAAAAACGATATGGAAAATGAAAACAGGGATCTCCACAGAAAAGATAGCACAAATCAAATAAAAGCAAACATGAAAAGAATTTTGAATCTATGCGTCGGCTGTCTGTTGTGTACGGCCGCGGCTCAGGCAGAGAATGAACACCCTATCGATACCCTTTCCATGAAAAGATATGAATTGGGAGAAGTAGTCGTTACTGGTTCCCGCGTACCCATTGCGCGTGATCTGTTGCCTGTTCCGGTGAGTGTCGTGTCTCGCCACCTGCTCGAGCAGAGTGGAGAAACCACGATACTTCCCGCCCTGACGCAGCAGGTACCCGGACTATTTGTTACCTCTCGCGGAATTGCCGGATATGGCGTGTCGGGTGGATCGGCAGGTGGCATCAACCTGCGTGGTATGGGAGGCGGTGCCGGACGGGTACTGATCCTGATCGACGGACATCCTCAGTATGCCACGATCTATGGTCATCCGGTGGCAGATGCTTATATCGCCTCCGACGCGCAGCGGGTGGAGGTATCACGTGGGCCGTCGTCTGTTTTGTATGGATCGAATGCGATGGCAGGAGCCGTCAATATCATCACCCGTCAGGCTACACAACAGGGAAACAGCCTGAATGTGAGGTTGATGGGAGGATCGTACGGAACCCAACGTTATTCCCTGACCGATAGTTACCGCCAGGGACCCTGGTCGGCAGTGGTAAGTGGTAATTATGAGCGGACCGACGGACATCGTCCGAACTCCGGTTTCGAACTGTTCAGTGGGTTCGGAAAAGTAGGATATGATCTTTCTGAGGAGTGGAAAGTGACTGCCAATGTAAACATCGCGCAGGCCAATTCCAACAACCCGGGCACGGTAAGCAATCCCATGTATGAAGGTACCGCGGATGTGTTGCGCGGTATGTCGGGGTTTTCTCTGGAAAACAACTACAGCATGACGCGCGGGGCGTTGAACCTGTATTACAATTGGGGAAACCATAAGATCAACGACGGATATACCGAAGGGGGCAGTCCGCGTGAGTTTTTGTTCCGGTCAACAGACTATATGGGCGGGCTGAATCTGTATCAGGCTGTCAATCTCTTTACCGGGAATACCCTCACCGGCGGGTTCGATGTGAAGTTGTATGGTGGGAATGCCTATCGCAATCCGGTGACGGAGATCTATGCCGATCATGTCAGGCTGCATGAGATAGCCGGGTATGTGTTTGCTCAGCAGGAGTGGGGACGTTTTATGATCAATGCCGGTCTGCGTCTGGAAAATCATAAGCTTTATGGAACGGAGTGGGTGCCTCAGGGAGGGCTCTCTTTTCGGGCAGCTAAGGAAACTCATCTGAAATTCTCTGTTTCGAAAGGTTTCCGTACGCCGAATATGCGTGAACTTTATATGTACGACTCTGCTAATGAAGACCTGCTTCCCGAACGTAGTCTGAGTTATGATCTCAGTGTATCGCAACGACTGCTCGACAACCGGCTTTCTATGGAACTGGCACTCTTTTATATCAAGGGAGATAATATTGTGGAGACTGTACCGGTGGATGGCAATCCGAAGAACAGGAATGTGGGAGAGTTTGCCAACAAAGGGGTAGAGTTTAGCCTGAGCTACCAGATCCTTACCAACCTCTCTTTGCATAGTAACTACAGTTATCTGCATATGGATACGAATATTACCGGTGCTCCCCGGAACAAATTCTACGCGGGTATGACGTATCGTCCGGGCAGATTCACGCTCAGCGCGGGTGCGCAGGTGATAGATAGGCTGCTGCTTTCTACAGGAGATCAGGGCGAGTCGGAGAGTTACCTGTTGGTGGATACCCGTGTGGCGTATCGTGCCTGGAAGTGGGGAGAAGTATTTGTAAAAGGAGATAACCTTCTGGCACAGAAGTATGAAACGATGCTTGGCTTCCCCATGCCCCGGGCCACAGTGATGGGTGGGGTAAGTCTGAATTTCTGATCCTGCACGCCCGCTACAGTCCATCTGTCAGGCTAAGTCTGATGACCCCGCCGGCACAGATACACTTGCGGACCCGGGAATCGGATCAAGGGCACCTGTCAACCAGCTCATCCTTTATCCTGAGGATATGCCCTGTACGGGTACAGGCTATGTACCTGTGCAGGGATCTTACGCTTTATGGGGACGCACGTCCGGAAAACAGCAGATCATGTAAGAAGAGAGGGGCGGACTGCTAAACGGACCGGCAGAAAAGAGGGATTTCTGATCTCGCTGTTTATCTGTTCTTTTTCAGTAAGGTATTTTTTGCCACAGAGCGGGTATTTTCCTGTAAATAATAGATTATTTTTGCACAGCACAGGGAGGGAAGTACGGTTGCGGAACAGACCCCGTGGCTGACCTCTTTTCCAGGTAAAAAGACTTCTGTAAAAAGATTCGTATGAAAATTCAGAAACTGAGTAAAGCATACAAAACGCGGCTCATCGAAATCAATCAACTGACGGTAAACCATCTGAGTTATCCCTCTCAGTATATCCCTTTTACGGAGAAAGAGATAGAAGCCGCTTTTGATGATTCCGGAGAGGTCATCTTGTATGGTGTTATGGATCATGGAACATTAGCCGCTGTTTCCGGATTGTTTGCGGATGTGAGCGATATAGCTGCCGAATTGGCATCGTTACAGATCTGTCCGGAAGAGACCGCAGAGATCGGAGGATGTATGACGCTGCCGGAGTTCCGTAATAAAGGATATATGTTGTCCCTGAACAGGGTACTTCTGCGGATAGCCCGGCAGAAAGGGTATCGTTATCTGGTGGCCACCGCCCATCCCGATAACATAGCAAGTAGCAGATCCCTGATACAAGCAGGGATGAAGAAGGTAAAAGAGTTCTATCGGCATGGAGATTACCGGAGAGACTTGTATCTGTTGCGGCTTTAAGGCGGTTGCTATCCGGTGTAGAGATACACAGGGTATAGCCGATGTCAGGAGATCCGGATCTTTCGGGCACGGGGAGGTCTCTCTGACCGGGACGGCTGTGTATACCCACCCCAATCACCTGATCTGTTCGTGTATACCGCATGCCTGCGGAGAATATACTACCGGATGTTCCTGAGAATTGTTCAGTTACAGCACCAATTCCCTGAACAGGCGGTCGAACGTAGCATCGAGATGGCGCGTATATCCGGAGTGAGGACGTGAGGTCTGAATGGTGGCGCTCCGGATGGCTGTCAGCCAACGGAATCGTTCGTCCACATCCAGGGAAGCGATGTAGCCGCCTGCTGTCTGGCCGGAGGCGATGATCTCCCAGGCGGAAAGCTGGCTGAGCAGTGTTTCTCTTTCGCATTCGGTGGAGTAGAGAGCCAGTTTCTGCTCGTCGACGGCAATGCGGACGCGGATGTACCGCTTTCTTTTGCAGAAAAGCAATAGTCCTACGTTAATAAATTCTTCACGCTCTATCCGGGGTACTACCCGGATGACAGCATATTCATATAAATTGTTTTCTGGCATGAATGGCTTCTTTTATAAAGGAGGCTGATGCGGTCAGTCTTCCGGTGAGGAACTCCCGATAGACGGCGCGCATCTCTCCGGGAGTTTGTGTCTCTTCCGTATGCAGCCAGTCGTCGGGGATCAGTTGCACGATCTCTTCTATTTTGTCGGGAGTGATCAGGGTTCTGGCTAGCCGGTCTGCCTCTTCGAGTCGGTCGGCATAAGGCAGGAGGACGTGGTCACGTATGTTGACGAAGGGACTGGCAATTTTTTGCTTCCAGTCTTCCCAGGTGTAGTGGAAATAGAGGCTACTGCCGTGATCAATGAGCCACAGTTCTTTGTGCCAGATGAGTATATTCGTGTTTTTTACCGTTCGGTCTATGTTCATGATAAAGGCATCCAGCCATACAATGCAGGAGGCTGTTTCCGCGTCTACAGGGTTGACCACAGGATCGAAGGTGACCGCGCCCGACAGGTAGTGTACACCCAGATTTCTGCCCCGGCTGCCTTGCAACAGGTCCTGTATCTCTTCGTCTCCTTCGGTTCGGCCAAATGCCTCGTCGAGCATCAGGAAGACGATCTCGGGGACTTTTAATCCTAACAGCCTGGCTATTTCCGCACCGATCAGGTCGGCAATGAGCGCGCGGGTACCGTGCCCGGCTCCCCGGAATTTAAGTACATACTTAAATTCGTCGTCTGCTTCTGCCAGGGCAGGCAATGAACCGCCTTCTCTCAGAGGGGTGATGTATCAGGTGACATGTACTGTACGTAATTCCATATAAGAGGGGGTTAAGTTTTAAGTTTTAAGTTTTAAGTTCTAAGTTTTAAGTTCTAAGTTTTAAGTAATAAGTTCTAAGTTCTGGGTTCTAAGTTCTGGGTTTTAAATTTTAAGTTGTGAGTTACCATATATAATTTACTCTTATTCTTGTCACTTATTACTTAAAACTTATTACTTAGAACTTATAAGTTTTAAGTTCTGGGTTTTAGATTTTAAGTTGTGAGTTACCACATATAATTTACTCTTACTCTTTCCACTTATTACTTAGAACTTATTACTTAGAACTTATTACTTATTACTTAAAACTTATTACTTATTACTTACAACTTAAAACTCTACGTTTTGTTTCAGTTGCTCCACCGGTTTGTTGATACGTTCCATTTCCTGGGGTATCCGGATGCTTTGCGGACAGTGGGGTTCACAGATGCCACAACTGATGCAATAGTCACTTTGCCGGAGTTTGGGCACACTGCGATCGTAGCCGACCAGGAAAGCGCGTCGCGCCTTGCGGTAATTTTCATCTCTGGAACTGGTAGGAACATTGGCCTCATTGACGCATTTGTTGTAATGGGCAAATATGCCGGGAATATTGATCCCGTACAGACAAGGCATACAATACTGGCATTCCGTACACATGATGATCGGATAGTTGAGCATCAGTTCCGTGATACGTTCCAGCAGCGCGTTCTCTTCCGGAGTGATGGGTTCGAGCGGGGAATGTGTACGCAGATTGTCCTGCAGATGTTCCAGATAGGTCATTCCGCTTAGTGAGGTAAGTACACCTTTGGGAGTACCTGCGTAACGGAATGCCCAGGAAGCTACGCTATCGTCCGGACGCTGTTGTTTAAGCAGTCCGACCAGGTGATCCGGCAATTGGGCCAGCCGTCCGCCCAACAGCGGCTCCATGATGACTACGGGAATGTCGCGTTTTTCCAGTTCGGCATACAGGTATTCCGCGTTTACGTTGCGGCCTGGCTGGGCATTGCGCCAGTCTACGTAATTGAGCTGTATCTGTACGAAATCCCAGGGGATGTCCAGCGAAAGCATATAGTCGAACACTTCTACCTGGCCGTGGAAAGACCATCCCAGGTTGCGGATGCGACCTGCTTCCTTTTCTTTCAACAGGAAATCGATCATGCCGTTGTCGATGTAGCGATCGTGTACCAGTTGGATCCCTGAACCGCCGCCCACAGAGTGCAACAGATAGTAGTCGATATAGTCTACCTGTAGCTCTTCAAAAGACTTGTAGTACATCGCCAGGGAGTTTTCGCGCGTGTAGTTGGACTGATTGGATAGTTTGGTGGCAATGTAGAATTTCTCCCGCGGATGACGCTTGAGGGCGATCCCGGAAGCACGTTCTGAGAATCCGCGGATGTAGACAGGTGAAGTATCGAAATAGTTTACCCCATGCTCAATGGCATAGTCTACCAGTTCGTTCACTGTCTCCTGGTCGATCTCTTCTTCGCCACTGCCGTCTGCTTTGGGGCGCATGGGCCAACGCATACAGCCGTAGCCCAGCAGCGATACTTTATCGCCGGTGTGCGGATTGACGCGATAGGTCATCTCACCGTAACCGCCTTCCGGAGCACTGCCGCCCGCGCCCGATTGGCTGCGATGGGAGTCGCCGCATCCGGTCAGCGCGGCTGTGGTGGCTACCACTCCGGCTCCCATGACTTTGAGGAACTTGCGGCGGTCTATTTCTTTTTTCTCTTTTTTAGAATGCTGATCCATTTTGTTTCTGTTTTTCAGAGTTATCAGATGGTCCGGTGTAGTGTGTTGCCCTCTACGTAAATCGCACTGAAAGGGCGTGCCGGACAATAATGTTCACAAGCACCGCAACCGATGCAACGTTCTGTATGCACTACCGGGATGGGGGTAGACTCGGGATCATCGGCAGATTTCGGCACCATCTGTATGGCTCCTGTAGGACAATGATTGGCACAACTGCGGCACCGCACGTCTTCGTTCCAGGGCAGGCAGTTTTCCCGGATCCACACCGCGCGGCCGATCTGCGTGGCCGACTTATCCGCCAGGTCAAGGGGCTGTATCGCTCCTGACGGGCATACCTGGGAGCATCGGTTACACTCCGGACGGCAGAATCCCCGTTCGTAAGATATTTCGGGCTGCATCAGTCGGGTAAGGTTGCCTGAGGGGAGCAGGATCTGGTTGGGACATACAGACACACACAACTGACAGGCCGTACATCGTGTGTTGAGGTTGCGTACGCTCTTCGATCCCGGGGGGGGGTGATGTACTGGGCGCGTGTGGGTCTCTTTTTCTGTTCGATGACTGCCAGTCCGCCGTCTACTTTCTTTTCCTGGGCTTTGAGGGCGGTAGTGACGGCAAATAACGCTGTTACAGAGAGGAAGTCACGACGCGAGCTGCTGCCGTCTCTTTCTTGTTTTGCCTGGGTAGAAGCGGTGGCTTTTCCTGCTGTTGCGGAAGTCCCTTGGCTGGCTTCGGCAGTTGCGGGTGCCATTTCCTGTAAGGAAGCCTGTTGAGGCTGTTTGCGGGCTATTTTGTACTGTATAGCCTGCCTGTTACATGTATGGATGCAATCCATGCAGGTGACGCAGCGGCTGTAGTCGATGGTATGTGCCCGGGAATCTATACAGGAAGCTTTGCAGCTACGGGCACAACGGCCGCAACTGTTGCATCGGGTTGTGTCGAATACCGGTCTGTAAACAGAGAAGCGGGAGAGGAACCCTAAGAGAGTACCTACAGGACAGAGGGTATTGCAGTAGGTACGACCGTTTCTCCAGGACAGTATGACGATCCCGATCAGGGTGACGACAGCAATTACAAACGTAGTCATGCTTTTGATCCATACATCCACTGAGTAGAAGGCGTAGCTGTCCATGCGTTCTGCCAGGTAGGTCAGACCATTATTGCCCCACTGGTAGATGGGTGCCAGCAGATTGGAGGCCATACGACCATACGCGCTGTAAGGTTCCAGCAGGGATACCAGCATGGAAGTACCCAGAAGTCCGCCGCCAAGCAGGGCGAGGATGAAAAGCGCGAGTACGCCGTAGCGCAGCCCGCTGAGGGCAGGAGAGTAGCGAAAACGGTTTTTTTCGTTTGCCCGCTGTCCATGACACACTGTCCTGAAATACGCCGAGCGGACAGATCACGGAGCAGTAGACACGTCCGAAGAGTAAAGTAAGTAAAACAAGCCCGGCTACCACTCCGATATGGAGGGCAAGCAGGGCGGGGAAGAATTGTATTTTTGCTGTCCATCCGAACCATTGGTGAAGTGTTCCTGTAAAGTCGAGGAACAACAAAGTCACTAAGGTGAAGCAGAGTACGGCAGCGGTAATTCTGATTTTCCGTAGCATATATTCTTTTTTAATCAGTTAGTACGTCCTGTTTCTTTTCTTTCAGATCTTACCCGAGTAAATTGTCTGATTCGGGTGATCTGTTTTTCCAGTAGCCAGGGATAGGCCCGAATGAATGGCCTGATCGTTTTTTACCTTACATTCCGGAGAACCTGTTTTTCTACTGTTCCTTCTGTAAAGACATTTTCTTTTTTATAGCTCTGTTGCCTGTCAGGTGTCAGATCCGGTACTCCCCGTGAAACGCAGGACACATTACCGGATGAAGTTGGTAATGATACGTTTTTCCGGTTGCGGAATGGCCTGTTGTGTTACACGTGTATTGCGGATCGTCCATGCCATGTTCCGGGCCAGGGTGCGCATAGTCTGCAGGCCCTCTTCGTCCTGTCTCACTTCACCGGGTGCGAGGCCATGTGCTATGTTCCAGTATTGAGAGCCAACGATATTCATCTGTGTAATACTGAAATATTTATTCAGACGGTCCAGTGTGGCACTGGCACCGCCCCGGCGACAGACGGCCACAGCAGCACCTACTTTATAATTCAGCATACTTCCCGCGGAATAGAACACCCGATCGATCAGGGCACACAGCGCGCCATTCGGACCGGCATAGTATACAGGCGACCCGATGATCAGTCCGTCGGCATCTTCCAGTTCTTTTCTTACCTCGGCATAGAGCGGGTCATTGAAGACACATACCTGGGAGGATCTGCATTTCTGACAGTTGTTGCATCCCTGTACGGGTTTGGAACCCAGCTGGATGAGGGAAACGTCCACTCTTTCTGCTTCGAGGGTATGGGCTATTTCCGTAAGGGCGATAAAGGTATTCCCGTTTCTACGTGGACTACCGTTGATGAGTACGACTTTCATAGGATAAATAGTTTTGTGGTTGTTACCCGGTTGGATAATTTGCTGTGAAGATGAGACAGGCGGTGTATCTTCCGGCAACCGATGGATGTTGCGGCTCATGGCTGTGGCCTCATCTATCGGACTTTCCGCTAAGAAACGGTTCATACCGTAAACAGCACCTATGGCTCCCAGTGTACCGGCACCCACTATTTTCAGTGCCTTGCGACGCGACAGATCCGGCTGGTCCGGGTCTCGTTTGTCGGAATGGGTCTTTTTCCCTTTATCTGATTGCTTGCTCATATATACATAGCGCGATTGTGAGGCAAATTTAATTAAAAAAAGAAATCGGTTGATGTTTCTGCTTCTTTTCTGTTGTTTGATCTGAGATATATTCTCCGGCGGAAAAATATGTTTTCTTACCTTTGACTCTGACAGACACCAACGATCCGGCCTGCAAGCGTTAAATATCCGAATAAGTAACAGAATATGTATCGTGTTTTTTATGAACGTGACAAAAAAGGCGCTGAAAACGGCAGTTTTTTCAGCGTGGATACATGGTGGTACAGGGGATCAGGATAAAATCCGTTTTTTGATTACATACCCGAACATGGCTTTTACGATCAGATGATGGAAGGGATATATGGTATAGAAATAGGCATATCCCAGCCAGTATTTGAACTGTACGAGGGTAATAACGAAGGCGCTGTAACGATGTCCGTCTGAAGATTCCACATATACCGATATATAGGCACGAAGGTGCTTATCGTCTAACTGGAGTACGGTTTCCGCGGGAGACTTGTCACTTACTTTTACCCCGTGATAGCTGCCGCCGTCGCGGAGAGTACTTTCGACGGATTCCCGGCCGGTACTTTCCTGTTTGTTGGAGCCCCTGAGGCCAAACGGTCTGACAAGGATGTTACGCAACCGGAAAAGGGCCTTTATCCAGCCGGGCATATCTGTCCGGAAAGCGACCAGGATATCGTCTGCGCCGACTGGGTTTTCGGACTGGAACTCGCATACATAGGCATCGCTGTAGTGACAGGGCCGACAGCGGTGAGTAAGGCTGTCGGCGGGAATGCTTGTCTTTTTTACTTTCATACTTCATGGGTGTCAGAGCCTGCGCGCCACTCTTCTGACTGGTTTCTTTTTACCTGTGCTGTCCATATGGAACGGGTATTGAGCCGTTCGTCTGTACATAGGGAGACACGTTGGCCGACGCGACCGACACATACGTAGTCGTCTGTCATCAGATCGGTCAGGCTATGGAGATCGTGTCGGTTGATACAGTCGTTGAAGCGGATCGCTGCTGTTTCGGGATTTTTCTGTTTTTCCATGGCTGTTTGTCTGGAATGGTCCGTAGGTCCTTTTTATAAAAAACCGGTACATCTCTTGCTCTCAGCACAGGACATACAAAGATAGGATTTTTTTCAAACGTAGAAAATAGGTTGTCCTGGTGTTTGTTTGGGGGTTAGGTGAGTGACATTCGCCCATGGATTTCGCCGGGAAATTCCCTATGATACAATCCGTAAGGGGATCTGTCTGTTAGTTGTGCGGATTTTAGTATCTTTGTAGCAGCCGGGATGCGCCTCAGCATAGCGGAAATAGGCTTCGCTCTGCGTTTCGGCTTTCGTGGTCTTTGTAAACTATAGGATACGCTTCAAACATGAAAAAACCATCTCCAACCCCGGAACACATGTGGGCCAGACAGCACATCAGTGGCTGTGATGTGAATTACAGGTTGTGGTCAGCAAAGAAAAAGATGCTCCGGCAGTGGTCTCTGTGGAGTCCGGAATGTATATTTGCTGTGGATGTCTACAGATGCAGATATGATTTCGCTTCAGACCGGTTTTCTGATCTGTTGGGTTATCCTCTTGCCTGGGTAAGGAATATCCGGAAGCAGGGAGATTTTCTGGAAGATCAGATCCATCCGGAGGATCGCGTCTGTCTTGCGGAGTTGCAGGTGTGCCACAGTGAATTTATTTACTCGCTTGATCCCCGGCAACGCAATGAATATACTACGCATTACCAGTATCGTATCCGGAATGCGGGAGGAAAGTATGTCTCTGTGATCAGCAGGCAATGGGTGATTCAGCAAGACCGTAACGGCAAGGCCTGGATGATAGGCGGGAGTATGGACATTGCTCCGGATCAGTCTGTGGAAGAGGGAGTCAGATATGCGGTGAGGAACCTGCGAACCGGGCACATCGTTTCTTCTTCTGCCTATGTCCCTGTGTCGCATAAGACGTTTTTTGCAGACACACATTCGACCTCTGACAGACTTCTTATGCCTGATCCTCTTTTTACTGATGATGTATCTCTTACGCCGCGGCAGATAGAGATCCTTCGGCTGATCCAGTGCGGCCTGCTCAGTAAGGAGATTGCCGACCAGCTGAATATTAGTATCTACACAGTTCATAATCATCGGAAAAATATACTGTCGAAGCTGGGAGCGGACCGGGCTATCGAGGCCATCCGCTTTGCCAGAGAGAGGGGACTGATTTAGTTATCGCTACATTCCGTATACTTATCGTTATTCCTGTCATCTACGCGAAGGGTACCTCCTTCCTTAAGTCGTATACGGGCACAGATGGTGAAAAAGGGCGGAACAGACTAATGAGTTTGCTTCTCCCTTTTTCTTTGGTTTATCAGGTCTTGGTCTGTTTCCTATTTTTTCTGTATTTCCACAACAAAAAGTTAATTTACAGGAAAGCTACTTCAGACTTCCACATTGGTAACTTACAACTTATAACTTACAACTTATAACTTACAACTTAAAACTCATAACTTAAAACTTATAACTTACAACTTATAACTTACAACTTATAACTTACAACTTATAACTCACAACTTATTGCGGCATCCTGATCACTGCCTTGATCACCTTTCCTTGTGTAAAATCTTTTACGGCCTGATTAATATCTTTGAACTCGTAATACGTGATCAGTTTATCAAAGGGAAACATCCCGTGTTTGTACAGTTCGATCAGTCGGTTGATGAATATATCAGGCTGGCTGTCTCCTTCGATAGCAAACTCGATATTCTTTCCGTCTTCAAAATGTACGTAATCAATATCGAGCGTAGGAGATTTGCCCACTCCCACCAGGATACATTTGGACATCGGTTTCAGCATGGTGAGGTTGTCATTGATCACTTCATTCAGAGAGGTTGTATCGAAGGCGTAATCAATCCCTTCCGGAAAGAGTTTGAGTACCTCTTCGGAAGGTTTTCCGTTCTTACTGTTGAATGTATGAGTAGCACCCAATTCTTTTGCCATTTCGAGACGAGCGTCGAATACATCTACGGCAATGATCGTAGTGCACCCTGCCGCTTTAGCACCCATGATCCCTGCCAGTCCTACCGGACCAATGCCTGAAACTACAATGCTCTCTCCCGGACGGGGCTGGATCACATTCAACACAGAGCCCGAACCGGTCTGAAAGCCGCAACCCAACGGACCCAGCATCTCCAACGGAGTGTCTTCCTTTACCCTGAATACATTCCTTTCGTTGGCCAGTGCATATGTAGCGAAAGACGATTGAGCAAAGAAATGTCCGTTCACCTCTTTCCCGTCCGGCAAATGATAAGCGGTAGAGCCATCCATCCTTCTGCCCGATACATTCAGGGCGTTGAAATTTTTACAATAGGAGGGGTGCCCCGAAAGACAAAATTCACACACCCCACACGAAGCAGGTCCCAGAACTACCTTGTCGCCCGGTTTCACTTTAGTCACACTGCTGCCGATTTTTTCTACCACTCCCGCGCCTTCATGACCCAGGATAATAGGCAGGGGCAGAGGCATATACTGCTCGATCACTGCCACATCTGTATGACACAGTCCTGTGGCTACCACTTTCACCACCACTTCATTACTTCTGGGATCTTCCATCTCCACCTCTTCCATCACGAAATCCTCTTTCGGATGGTTCAGAACAGCTGCTTGTATCTTCATGAGCTTAAAAATTTAACATGTTCATACTAAATCAGGTATAACATTTCAGAAGAGCAAAAGTTTCTTTTTTTTTGAGATAGATTAAGTTTGTTGACCAGCTATCTTCGGGGACTCTTTTTGAAGGTCAGCAGGTATATAGATACCTGTGTAGTTCTGTCTGGCCAGCTCCATAAGGGGAGCCATCACAGAAACGAAAACAGCCTGTTCTCTTTTATTATGTCCGCAGGAAAAGATAATTTATCTGTAAAATCGTATATTTGTCGGAACATATTTCCTGTATCTATAATAACTATTAAGTATTAAAACTAAAAAAGTATGATCACCATTGTAGCAAAAGCTATTGTAAAAGAAGGCCAGAGAGAAGCGTTTATACAAGCCGTTCAGCCCATGATCGAAGGCAGCCGGGCAGAGGAGGGAAATATTTCTTACGACCTGTTTGAAGATCTTGACCATGCAAATGTACTGACATTCATCGAACAATGGAAAAGTCCGGAAGCCATTGACCTCCACAACCGCACTCCGCATTTTCAACGTGGAGTAGCTGCTATCGGCAACTTGATGGAGAGCATGGAAATAACCAAATATCAGGCGTTGGAATGAGTTAAGTTTTGAGTTTTAAGTTTTGAGTTTTAAGTTCTAAGTTTTGAGTTTTAAGTTTTAAGTTTTGAGTTTTAAGTTCTAAGTTTTGAGTTTTAAGTTCTGAGTTCTTAGTTTTAAGTTGTGAGTTTTGAGTTCTAAGTTTTAAGTTTTAAGTTTTAAGTTCTGAGTTCTTAGTTTTAAGTGATAAGTTTTGAGTTATGGTGTGTGAGTGATAAGTTATAAGTCAAATGGAGGTTTTCACATTAGTAATTTAACCCATTACTTAAATTACTTAAAACTCAAAACTTAAAACTCACACACCATAACTCACACACCCTAACTTAAAACTTAGAACTTAAAACCCAAAACTTACACACCCTAACTCAAAACTTAGAACTTAAAACTTAGAACTTAGAACTTAAAACTCACAACTTCTGTCTGAACAGCCAGTCCCTTACACCTTCCAGTTTGTACGCGTAGTCAAATGAATTCATATGTTCATTTCCCAGTCCGCTTTCCGGTTGCACACTTCCCCGCGTAAATACCACAAAGTTGATGTCATTCCCTTCCGAGAGCAACTTCTGTACATTTGCTTCCTGTTCTTCCTGGGGTAGTTTGGCACTCCATTCCGCTGTCCCGATCCTGGCATGTTCCTTTTCCAAGACGGTTTTCAGCGCGGCCATCCCTTTCGGCGCTTTTTCATCACCGGCCGCTACAATGTAGAAAAACTTATCCTTCGCGAAGCCACCCATTTTTTCTGTGTCCCACTGGCAGCCTACATACATAGAAGCCGCGAAGAGGTCGGGATGGGCAATATTAAAGTACATCGACATCATTCCTCCCATCGACTGTCCTGTAGTATACAACCGGCTTCTGTCTATGTGATACTCGTCGGCAATCTGATTCAGCAGGCGTATGGTCATTTCTACTTCATAAGACGTCGTGAAATTATCATCCACTGTCTGGGTCTTGTATTGCGGCACAAGCACAAAGCTCGGATGCTTAGCCTGATCCGCGTCACTGGCCCAGATCACTCCACCGTACCCCTGTGTCAGTGGCACTTTTACATCTTTGCCTGCCGTACTCGCGTCGGCGATAAACAACAATAACGGATACGACTTACTGTTGTCATACCCTTCGGGAATAAAGAGGTTATACTCCATGGTTTCTCCCGTTTCCGCGTCTTTGTATTCCCGCTGTACAAATTTATCTACCGTTTCCGCGAGCAACACCTGCAATTGTGTATCGTTGCTTTTGTCCGGCCCGGCCGCACCCCTTTGGGGGCGGGTTGCTTCCTGCGGAGAACTTTCTGTCTCTGCGGATTGGCTTTTCGAACTGTTTTTACAAGCGGCAAAGAGACCCAGTATCCATACTGCCGACACTACCATGGGTGTATACCTACGTTTTCTATTCATATTTTTTCTTTTTAATGTATGATTGATCTGATTTCATTTTCAAAATTTTTTCTCTTCGATCGGTTTCATTTCCCGGTACAAAAAGGTTGTTTTCTTTTCGCCTAAGCAAGGGTTCTGCCTTTGGCCGCTGTGATAAATAACATTTTTTCTTGTAAAAAGTTGAGAACTCACCCCCTGTGCAGGCAACTGCCGTTGCGGAAAACCGATTTATACTGTAAAAAAGATCTCCATAAGCAGGAAGATACTTTTCCGTTTTCCGTGTAAAACAAGGTAAACTCCTTTACATTAACGGAACGAACTCCTGAATCCCCGTCTGTATTGCGAAGGAGTGGTCTGGAAGGTATGTAAGAACATACGATTCATATGGAGCGAATTTTTAAATCCGCAACGATCCGCTATTTCATTCACGGTCAGGTGTGTTTCCGTCAGGTAACGACAGGCGGTCTCCAGCCGGAGTTTCTCTACATACTTCATCGGAGTGATGTGGAGCTCACGCACAAATACCCGTGCGAAGTTGCGGGGGCTCATCCGTGAACAGTCTGCCAGTTTCTCTACTGTAATATCCTCACGCAGATGATGATATATCCACTCAATTGCAAGGTTGAGGGGTTGGTGATCCACTTCCTGCGCCTGCAATACCGTACTGTATTGCGCCTGATTGCCCGGACGTTTGAGGAAAAGCACCATGATACGCGCGATCTTCAGTGCGAACGTTTTTCCCAGATCTTCTTCGATCAGTGCCAGTGCCAGATCCATCCCTGTGGTGATCCCCGCCGAAGTATATACATGGCCATCCTTTACGAAGATCGCTTCCCTGTCTACCTGCGTATCCGGATACTCTTTGGCCAGCTTATCGCACCTCATCCAGTGTGTAGCCGCCTTTTTACCGGCGAGTACGCCTGCTTCGGCCAGTATAAACGCTCCTGCGCATACCGAACAGATGCGTCGTACTTTGCCGCATTGCTCTTTGATCCATGTCAGTACCTCTTGTCCCGGCTTATACTCCGGACGATGAGAAAGCCCGCCGATGATAAGTGTATCTATCGGATAATCAATCTCCCTGTAGCTCCCTTCCCCCACAAGGGAAATGCCTCCCAACATATCGATCCGTTTCGATCTGCGGGTAGATACCACATGCGTCTGATAGGTAAACCCGGGTAGAGGAATAGCCTCATTCATATATTCGATAGCCTTTTGGAAAACATCAAAGGAGCCGCAAATATCCAATAAAGTGGAATAATGAGGCACCAGCAGAACAATATGGCGGGTTTGTTTTTTTATCATTCATAGATCAAAAAAACATGGGTCAGAGAGGCTGGCTGAAGACGTATCGTACCAACCCATGTATGTATCCATCATCCAGGTACGTTATACGCTCTTTGAGTCTGGTAAAAGCAAGCGGGCAACCACCAGACAGCTTCACTGACAAAGATAATCATTTTCTTTGAAATGGCAGTATTTGTATATAATATGTCATTGCTGCCAATTCTATAATAGCGTAAATTTGCATCAGGAAAGAGAAACCAATCCTTTTTCTCTCCTGATAAATACAATTATTTAAAATTATTAGGTATGAAAACAATTAAAGTAGGTATTAATGGATTCGGGCGTATCGGACGGTTGGTGTTCCGTGCTGCTCAGAATTACGGGAACATTGAGATTGTAGGGATCAACGACCTTATCCCTGTGGACTACATGGCTTATATGCTCAAGTACGACACGGTGCATGGCCATTTCAACGGAGATATTCGCGTAGACGGGAACAAACTGGTGGTCAACGGAAAAAGTATCCGTACCACGGCGGAGAAAAATCCCGAAGATCTGAAATGGAACGAGATCGGCGCGGAGTACATCGTTGAATCCACAGGTATTTTCCTCACTCAGGAAAAAGCACAGGCCCATATCACTGCCGGAGCCAGACGTGTGGTGATGTCGGGACCTCCCAAAGATGATACTCCTATGTTTGTCATGGGAGTGAATGAAAAAGCCTACCAGGGAGAAGTATTCGTGTCTAACGCTTCCTGTACGACCAATAGCGTAGCTCCGTTGGTGAAAGTGGTGCACGAGAAATTCGGTGTGCTGGAAGCCCTGATGTCTACCATTCATGCCACAACTGCCAGTCAGCGCACCGTTGATGGTCCTTCCCTGAAAGACTGGAGAGGCGGACGCGCGGCATCGGGCAACATCATCCCTTCCTCTACCGGAGCAGCCAAGGCCGTAGGGAAGATCTTCCCCGAACTGTCGGGCAAGATCACTGGAATGTCATTCCGTGTCCCTGTATTGGATGTGTCTGTAGTAGACCTTACCTGTCGTCTGGAAAAATCTGCCAGTTACGAAGAGATCTGTCAGGCAGTGAAAGCTGCTTCCGAAGGTGAACTCAAGGGAATCCTGGGATATACGGAAGATGATGTGGTATCAAGTGATTTTATCGGTGATACCCGCACTTCTATCTTTGATGCCAAAGCCGGGATCGCTCTGAACTCCAATTTTGTTAAATTAGTGACCTGGTATGACAACGAGTATGGGTTCTCCAATAAGGTGCTTGATCTGATCGTACATATGGATACAGTTCAGTGACAAAAGGCTATCTCAAAAGCCTGGAAATGGAAGAGGCTGTCTCCACATAGAAAAAATGAGGCAGCCTTCCTTTTAATTTGTAAGTTGACCTGTAAAATTTTTCCTGTTTGCTCTGTTTTTCTTCGGGAGAATGCCCTGAAACAAGGCAAGTTTACTTCAAGAAATTTCAACCTGTAAGATTTCTGAAAATCAACCTCTGTGTTGAGCGCCCAGCGGCAAGGGGCGGGAGCACCCGTCCCGACGAGCGAAATAGTATAAATAAAATGTCCGGGACAATGTTAAAACCATAAAACCCGGACAAAATATGCTTTTGAAAATTTGTAGGAGACTTAGCATGCAGCCTCTTGTTTATTCCCGGCCTTTAGATCTTCTGTCTTTCCAGGTAAAATAAGATCAGTATTACCTCGTATTGTATGAGCGAGAGGCTGTAATCTGATAACTTTTTCTTTTCGCGTGGGCTATAGCTATTTGTAGCTATAGATAGCTGTATGTTCCGGCAGTTTTGTAATTTCGCAGTCTCAGAGCGTTCCGATTCAAATCATATAGATCCAGGCAAAATTCAGATGGATATTCTTCAACTTTCCCGGCTGCGTCAACAGACCGCACATACCTTACTCAGTGATACCCGTGTCATCTCCCTATGGGAAAGCATCGGCGGCGAAGTACATACCGTAGGTTCCCTGCGAACCGGTCTGCTGATGCACAGAGACATTGATCTGCATATCTATACAGAGGAGGTTTCCGTAGCAGAGAGTTTTTCTGTGATCAGCTCCATAGCCTGTGGGCCCGGATGGAAAGAAGTACATTATAAAAACCTGCTGGATACCGAAGAGGAGTGCCTCGAATGGCACGCCCTGTATGAAGACAAGGACGCGGAACTATGGAAATTGGATATGATCCATATCCGTAAAGGATCAAAGTACGATGGGGTAGTAGAGCGTGTCACAGCGGCCATACATCGTAAACTCACTCCCGGACTGCGCAGAATCATTCTTCAGATCAAATACGATATGCCTGCGGAAGGGAATAAGATCCCGGGCATTGAAGTCTATCATGCCGTCTTTGAAGGCGGTGTACAGAGTTATGACGAACTTCTTTCCTGGCGTGAGAAAAACCCGTTGCTACATAGCCTGGAATGGATGCCGTGAGGGGGTTTTAAGTTTTAAGTTCTAAGTTTTAAGTTCTGAGCTCTAAGTTTTAAGTTCTGAGTTCTAAGTTTTAAGTTCTGAGTTCTAAGTTTTATGTTATGAGTTTTAAGCTCTAAGCTCTAAGCTCTAAGTTCTAAGTTTAGGATAAAAATTTCTACACTACTGAAAGATAGAGTCCGCGTTTCAGGGAGTTGTCTCAAAAGTCCCTAAATGGAATGTTCATCCTCGTTACAGCATATGGTAGCAAGCGTAACTTGTACAATCCGGATTTTCGGAACAATCTCTTAAAACTCAGAACTTAGAACTCATAACTCATAACTTAAAACTTAGAACTTAAAACTTAGAACTTAAAACTTATCGTAAGCTCAGATGCAGGGTTTGCAGGTCTTCCGTACGTGAACTACTTCCTGCTATTATTTCAAATTCCCCGGCATACGTACGCATCGTATTAGACTGTGTATCCCACCACTCCAACTGTTTCGGTGTAAGTTCCAGCGTTACTTCCGTAGTTGTTCCGGCAGGGATATGTACGCGTTGGAAAGCCCGCAATGCCTTGTGCGGACCTTCCGCGTCATCGGTGCGTTTCAGATATACCTGTACTACCTCTTCTCCATCGCGCTGGCTGCTGTTGGTCACAGGTATGGTAAGTGTGATCTTTTCTCCTACGGCTGCTGTTGTCTGGCTCAGACGCGGGGTGCCGTAGACAAACGTGGAATAACTCAATCCATAGCCAAACGGGAACAGGGGCTGTTCGTTCAGGTAACGATAGGTACGTCCTGCCATATCGTAATTTTCGAAATCGGGCAACTGGGCTGTGTTCCGATAGAAAGTAACTGGCAGCCTGCCCGCGGGGTTATACTCACCGAAGAGTACGTCAGCTACCGCTTTTCCACCCGCTTGTCCCGGGTACCAGGCTTGCAGGATGGCCTCACAACGCCGGGTCTCAGGTTCAAGACCGATAGGAGAGCCCGAACAATTGACAAAGATCACCTTCTTACCGGCTTCGTGAAGCGCGCGCACCATCTGACGCTGGATGGCAGGCAGTTCGATGTCTGTGCGGTCGCCTCTGTGGAAGCCAGGCAGATCGACACCCATTTCCTCACCTTCCAGATTCGGGGAAATACCTCCAGCGAAGATCACGACATCCGCGTCCTTCACACGGGCCACAGACCGCGCTATGTTCACATTTTCTTTAAATCCGAGATCGAAATTCAGTTGCGCCTCACCGCTCTGATACGCATAATCAATCTCAATTTCGTACGAAGTTCCCGCCTGCACCTTCATGGCATAGGTTGATTTGTGACTACCGTGTCTGTTGGAGAATTTTCTTACCTCATCGCCATCGATCACCAGACGGGAATTGCCGCAACTGTAAAAATCGAAAACCACCTCGCCTGAACGTTGCGGCGTGAACGTACTGGTGTAGGTAGCCGAAAAGTCGGTCAGGTTGACCCCCGGGGCAAACACCGTGGCTCCGGCCGTGCAGAAGCGGAACGGATCAGACACCTGTGCCGTGGCTACAGGCTCCCCTTCACGCGTGGTATTGTTCCAGTAACGGGCATGGAACCCCTGGCCATTTTCCGAAGCACAATCGCCGAAGACACTCTCTATCAGAACACCTTCTACCCGGTCCGTACCTTGCTCATAGATCAGTTTGTCCGCTGTACCCAACGCGGCGCGTATCCCTTCCAGGATCGTGATCGTACGCGGAGGCATACCGTTGTAGTTGCCCCATTGCATCACTGAGTCATTGGCGTTGGGCCCCATTACCGCCACTGTGAGTCCGCCCCGTTTCAAAGGCAGGATGTTATTTTTGTTCTGCAACAGGGTGATCGTTTTGCGCGCGGCTTCCAGAGCCAGGTTGTCATGTCCGGCGGAAGCAACCACCGAGTAGGGGATACCGTTCCAGTCTACTTTGTGGTTGTCATCCATTTCGCCCAGTTCGAAACGAGCCTTCAGCAAACGTTTGACAGACACATCGATCTCCGCTTCCGCGATCTGTCCTTTCTCTACCGCTTCGATCAGCGCCTTATAGCTGGAACCACATTCCAGATCTGTTCCGGCCCGTACGGCATCGGCAGAGGCAGACACCGCGTCTTCATGGGTACGGTGCGCGTTTTCTTTGTAAAAGTCGGCGATGGCCCCGCAGTCCGAGACCACTACTCCGTCAAATCCCCATTCCTCGCGCAGGATATGTATCAACAGGCGGTCACTGCCACAGCAAGGATCGCCCTCAAAACGGTTATACGCACACATCACCTCCTTTACATTCGCCTCTTTTACCAGGGCTTCGAACGGCGGCAGATAGGTTTCGTACAGGTCACGCGGAGCGATATTCTCCGCGTTGAACGAATGGCGGTTCCATTCCGGTCCGGAGTGTACGGCAAAGTGTTTCGCGCAGGCATGCAGTTTGTCATACTTCTGTCCTTCCGGTCCCTGAAGTCCTTTCACTACTTCTACGCCCAGTACGGAAGCCAGATAAGGGTCCTCTCCATAGGTCTCAATCCCTCTGCCCCAGCGCGGATCGCGATAGATATTTACTGTGGGAGTCCACATCGTCAGTCCCTGGTACCGTTGATAACTCCCCTGCGACGAGGCATGCACATACTTCGCGCGTGCCTCGTCGGAGACGGTCTCGTATACAGTATATACCAATGCCGGGTCAAAGGTCGCTGCCATCCCGATCGGCTGTGGATACACAGTGGCAAGTCCCGCGCGCGCGACTCCGTGCAGCGCTTCGTTCCACCAGTTGTAGGTTTTGATACCTAACCGTTCGATAGGTGCGGATTCGTCCATCATCAGGCGCACCTTCTCTTCCAGGGTCAGTCGGCTGGTCAGATCCTCTGCTCTTTCCCCGGCAGAGAGGGAGGTGTTCCGGTAAGCGGGTTTTGGGGTACATCCCGCGACGAGCAGGGCGATCCCTGCCGCGTAAACTGTGGCTTTTTCATGGTTCAAATTCTTTTGTTGTGGCAAAGGTAAGCAGAAGTCGTCACATAAAGGATATATATATTGTTCGCTTTCGTGTATTATTTGATCGGCGGTGCCACAGATTTCCGGTAGTGTGGGCTGTCCGGGGCCCAAACGCGCATGAGGCGAGGATCAGCGTGGTCGATTCGGATAATAAGCAGCCACAGAGAGGAGACGGATCCGGAAATCGAAAAGAAAGTAACCGATCGTTTAGCCTGATGACTATCACCAGAGTGGGTGGAATTTGACCTTCAACACCTCCGGGAGCGTGAAATCAGCACTTTCATATACACAACGTTCCGGATCCGTACAAGAGTTTATCAGCGGGCTGAACCCCTGTATGCAACATTCTGATCAGGAAAAGATAAAAAACAGATGAAAAGGAGCGGAAGCAGAGCAGCGCGGGATGGGTTTGTCCTTTTCCAGCCTCCTGAAAAGAGGAAACCTCACAGCCGGTACAAAGACGCTGTGCGCTGGTAACGGCTCCCTGGTACTGGCTGTGAGGCTTCTGGAAAGAGAGCTGTAAGGTGTTATTTCCTTGTCCAGATATGGGTAATGCGTCCGAATACCAGTTTATGATAATCTTTTGCGTCTTCATATCCTTCCTGTACAAAAGTCTTGCCTTTCTCCCAGTAATAGTCTTCCGGATGTACGGACGTGATCTGTGAGAGTTCACATTCTATGATCAGACGCGCCTCTTTATAGGTAATGTTACCCTCCGGTGTCTGTACGGGATGCAGCTGATGGGTATTCATCTTCTCCGTATCACGTCCTGAGTTGGTGCCGAAGATCATAATACTTTCCTTGTCTTCATCGTCAAAATAAGCAAGGGTATACCTGCCGTTTCTGCGGATGTATTCCAGGGTATAGCGGTTGGCGCGCAGAAAGCACCAGGTAGCCGGTTCTTCAAAAAGGATCCCCCATCCGCCATAAGACACTACCATGGAATTATAATCTCTGGCCACTCCGGAAGTGATAACGGCATAGTCTTCGGAAAATACCTTAAATACGTTTTCATTGACTTCCGTGGGG
>Ga0192245_10018_pt1 | contig 83302 bp, 65 predicted proteins | sample Koala_Koa27_M3_FD_131238 | JGI IMG/M metagenome (GOLD analysis project Ga0192245, IMG submission 131238) | Enriched cells from koala feces incubated with labeled cellulose particles, San Francisco Zoo, California, United States - Koala_Koa2-7_M3 ...
GTATGCTTGTAGGCTGTGGTCAACTAAATTCAGGATAATTTGTTGACTTTTTGTATGTAAAAAGTTATATTTGTGAAGTAAATGTCTAAATACATAAAATTATGATCACCCCTCAACTCCTGTGTCCGGAGAGTATCGTTGTCGTAGGTGCTTCCAACAATGTACATAAACCCGGAGGTGCCATTCTGAGAAATTTGTTGCGTGGAAATTACCAGGGTGAACTGCGTGTGGTGAATCCCCGTGAACAGGAAGTGCAGGGAGTACCTTCTTATCCGGATCTGTCGGCCTTGCCTCCTACCGATCTGGCTATCCTGGCCATTGCGGCTCCTATGTGTGTGGAAGCGATACAAGTATTGGCTGCGGAGAAAGATACCCGCGCGTTTATTGTTCTGTCTGCGGGTTTTGGCGAAGAAACTCCCGGGGGAGCAGAGATGGAAGATCGTATTTTGCAGATCGTCAGTCAGTACGGGGCTTCGCTGATCGGCCCTAACTGTATCGGCCTGCTCAACCATTGTCACCACAGTGTATTTACTCAGCCTATACCGGAACTCGATAGGAAGGGAGTGGATCTGATCTCCAGTTCGGGAGCTACAGCCGTATTCATTCTGGAGTCGGCAGTGACCAAAGGGTTGCGTTTCAATTCGGTCTGGTCGGTAGGGAATGCCCGTCAGATCGGTGTGGAAGAGGTCCTTGAATATATGGATGAGAACTTTACGGAAGGAGAAGATTCGGATATCAAACTGCTCTATATGGAAAGTATACGTGATCCGGATAAGTTGCTTTTTCATGCTTCCTCGCTGATCCGTAAAGGATGTCGGATCGCTGCTATCAAATCGGGTAGTTCGGAAAGTGGCAGTCTGGCAGCTTCTTCACATACCGGAGCGATTGCCAGTTCCGATTCGGCGGTAGAGGCTTTGTTCCGGAAAGCCGGCATCATCCGTTGTCATTCGCGTGAAGAGCTCACCACCGTGGGAGCGGTATTTACGCTGCCTGAGCTGAAAGGGCGTAATTTTGCCATTGTCACTCACGCAGGCGGTCCGGGAGTGATGCTTACCGACGCGTTGAGTAAGGGTGGATTGAAAGTCCCTCATCTGGAAGGTCCGGTGGCGGATGAACTGAAAAGCCTCTTGTTGCCCGGTGCTTCTGTAGGCAACCCCATAGATATGCTGGCTACCGGTACTCCCGGGCATCTGGAGGTAGCTATTGATTTTTGTGAGAACCGGTTTGATCAGATAGACGCGATCTTAGTGATCTTCGGGACTCCGGGGCTGGTAACGATGTTTGATGCCTATGAAGTGCTTCACCGAAAGATGCTTACCTGTCGGAAACCCCTTTTCCCGGTGCTCCCTTCTATCCATACGGCCGGTAAAGAGGTGGATGTTTTCCTCAGGAAAGGACATGTGAACTTTGCCGATGAAGTGACACTGGGGGTGGCGATCTCCCGGATCGTTAATGCGCCCCGGCCTGCCCATCACGAGATAGAACTGTTTGGGGTGGATGTATCCGGGATCCGTCGCATCATAGACGCTATATCCGCTGGCGGTTATCTTCCTCCTCGGCAGGTTCAGCTGCTTTTGAAGGCTGCCGGCATTCCGGTGGTAGAAGAACGGGTGTCGGCGGAAAAAGAAGATCTGGTGAAGTTTGCGGGAGAATGCGGATTTCCGGTGGTAGCCAAAGTCGTGGGTCCGCTGCACAAAACAGATGTAGGAGGGGTAGCCCTTCATATCCGCAGTGAGGAACATCTGTGTATGGAGTTTGAACGGATGATGAATATCCCTGAGGCAGTTGTTGTGATGGTACAACCCATGTTGCAGGACACAGAACTGTTTATCGGAGCCAAGTATGAAGAGCGTTTCGGGCATGTGGTCTTGTGCGGGCTGGGAGGGATCTTTGTAGAGATCCTTCAGGATGTCTCTTCCGGGCTGGCACCGTTGAGCTACGCGGAGGCTTATTCCATGATACGATCTCTGAAAGCACATAAGATCATACGGGGTATACGCGGGCAGAAAAGTGTGAATGAAGATAAATTTGCGGAGATCATTGTACGTCTTTCTACCTTGCTGCGTTTTGCCACAGAGATCAAAGAGATGGATATAAACCCTTTGTTGGGTACAGAAGAGAACGTCATAGCGGTAGACGCGCGTATAAGGGTAGAGAAATAGAAGTTTTAAAAAAAGTATAATTGTGATGCAGTATTTCTGTTGATAGCGCATTTTAACTAAATAAAAAGGTTTGTCCCGGTTCCGGAATAAAGAAGTTGAACTTTTGTGAAACCCTAATTGTTTTTAAAATAAAATTTCTTTAATACCGGTCCGATCCGGACGGACGAACAAACTCTGGGAATACATAGTTTTTGTATAGTGCTTTGACAACAGAAAGATAACCCTGATGCGCACAATTTGGTATGATTATATGTAGAAAAAAAGGTTGGGTTTTATCAACCGCATTTTGTCGATGATCTTGACCCTTTTGGGATTTACTTCTTGTGAAAGTGAACAGCCAACGGAATACGGTGTACCTCATGCCCGATATGAAATGAAAGGAACGGTTCTGGATGCCGAAGGAGCAGAAGTATCCGGGTTGGGAGTAGTGGTTACTGACGATTATCCGATGTCAGCCGCCGCGTTTGGAACAGGGAGTGAAGATATTGTATATACGGATGTGAACGGAGAATTCATTGTAGTACGGGAAAGCACGTTTAACAGATTCCGTATGTATCTTTTGAAAAAGGCAGAGGGTTCTCAGACCCACGAACCTGTAGATTCTGTAGATGTAGACTTCGGGGATGTTTCCCTCGAAGGAGAGAAGGGGTGGTATAAAGGAAGTGCTTCACAACATATCCAGGTGCAGTTGAAGAGCCAGTAAGGGTGCTCAGTCTGTCGGATTTTTCCCGGTTGTCCCCGATAAAGGACCTATGGATCCTGTAGCCGGAAAAAATTTCTTCTGTCTGTTCTGAGTCAGAAGAAATTCTTTGTTTAACCCGATCTGTAGCTATAAAATGATTCTTTCTGTATGAAAATACGATAATAAATGACGGTCAGGTTCTCTGAATCAAAATCCGTTACACGGGTAAAGTTACCTCTTTCTTTGGATAGGTCAGCAGGGAGAGAGAGTAGTTTGTTTTTTATCGAAGAGACAGAGCCGGGTCATATTAAAAAGAAGTTACTATGGGTGAATTATCTGTGCGTAAGCGTCTGGCATTAGAAATTGCACGTAAGGTCTTTACTAATCAGAAAGAACTTCATCCGTTGCGCAGCCTGTTCTGGGAGTGTACGTTGCGGTGTAATCTTCATTGCAAGCACTGTGGTAGCGATTGCCGGCAGTCGTCTGCTGTAAAAGATATGCCGGCGGAAGATTTTCTACAGGTGGTAGATTCTTTGCTCCCTCATGTAAACCCTCATGATATGAATGTGATCCTGACCGGAGGTGAACCTCTGGTACGTAAGGATATTGAGAAAACCGGTCTTGAACTCTACAAACGTGAAATTCCCTGGGGTATCGTTTCCAATGGTCTGCTGCTCGACCGTAAAAGATTAGACCGGTTGCTGGCGGCCGGCATTCATTCCATGACCATTAGTCTGGATGGGTTCGAGGAAGAGCACAACTGGATGAGGGGTCATGCGGATAGCTATAGGAAAGCGCTGGAAGCCATAAAAATGCTGGTACATGAACGGGAGATCGTATGGGATGTAGTTACGTGTGTGAACCGTAAAAACTATCCCCGCCTTTCTGAGTTCCGGGATTACCTGTTCCGGCTGGGTGTCAGGAACTGGAGGGTATTTACTATATTTCCCTTGGGCAGGGGTGCCCATTATCCCGAATTCCAGCTATCCGGTGAAGAATTTAACGGTTTGCTTGAGTTTGTGAAGAAGGTACGCCGGCAAAAGCAGATGAAACTTAGTTATGGCTGTGAAGGCTTTCTGGGCCGCTACGAAGGAGAGGTGCGGGACAGTCTGTATCATTGTAGCGCGGGGGTGACTGTGGCTTCTGTACTGGCAGATGGTTCCATTTCAGCCTGTCCGAGCATTCGCAGCAATTTTCATCAGGGAAATATTTATAAAGATCGTTTCATCGACGTCTGGAATCAGCGTTTCGTAAAATTCAGGGATCGCGAATGGGCCCGTCAGGGAGCCTGTGCCGAGTGTGAGTTCTTCCGTTACTGTGAAGGCAACGGCATACACCTGCGAGGTGAGAAGGGAGAGTTGCTGGTGTGTCATTACAAGCGGCTAAAGTTATGAAATTTACGATGTACGATGTACGCTTGGAAAAACCAGTCCTATAAAGTAATCTTCCGCGCCTATAGAGACGCGGAGATAGTTACGATTGCACGAACCAACGGTCGACGAAGTCCATCGAAGACTGGTATAGCCAACCCGGCGGTCAGCGAAACTAATTACGAGGTACGAATGAAAAAATACATGGTATCAGCCCCCTGATACATATGCGTGTCTCCTTATTTGCGCCTTCCTGTTTGCGTCTCCGCGATACACCTCCCATACAAACGCCTGCGTTTCCGCCTTACAGATTCCATCCGCCAACCTGTTTCCTGGTAGTATAACTCCCCTGCGGGCTGTTCTCTGTTTCAGACAACCGGCTGGCAGCAGGAACGATCCTGTCTGGGCAGGAACACATTCAGCTTTTGTTTATATCCAGCTCTCCCTGTCCAGATTCCGGTATCCGATCGCTTCCGCCAGGTGGGAGGGGAGGATGTCGGCGGAACTTTCAAGATCGGCAATGGTACGCGCTACTTTCAGGATACGGTCGTATGCCCTGGCCGATAGCCCGAAACGGGTCATGGCGTTTTTCAGAAGGGCCAATCCTTTCTCGTCGGGTTGCGCATACGTAGCGATGAACCGGGGGGTCATTTGTGCGTTTGTATGGATACCCGGACAGGAGGCGAAACGTTTTTCCTGGATTTCCCTGGCATGTACCACTCGTTGCCGTATACACTGACTGGACTCCGGCGAAGATCGTTCTGAAATCTTTTCAAACGGTACCGGTACGATCTCGATCTGGAGGTCTATCCGGTCTAATAAAGGTCCTGAGATCCGGTTGAGATATTTTTGTACCTGTCCCGGACTGCACACGCAAGGTTTGGTCGGATGGTTGTAGTAGCCACAGGGGCAGGGGTTCATAGAGGCTACCAACATGAATCCGGCAGGATACTCTACGGTAGATCTGACACGGGAGATCGTGATCTTCCGGTCTTCTAAGGGTTGGCGCAATACCTCCAGGGCGTTGCGGCTGTATTCCGGCAGTTCGTCTAAGAATAACACCCCATTGTGTGCCAGACTGATCTCTCCGGGCTGTGGATAATTGCCTCCTCCGACTAAGGCGACCTGGGATACCGTATGATGCGGATCGCGGAAAGGGCGATGCGTGATCAGAGAGGTATGTCTGTCCAATAGTCCTGCTACCGAGTGTATTTTCGTTGTTTCCAGACTCTCGGCAAGGGAAAGCGGAGGAAGGATAGAAGGCAGACGTTTGGCTATCATCGACTTTCCACTGCCGGGTGCACCGATCATGAGTAGGTTGTGACCTCCCGCGGCAGCCACTTCCACCGCGCGTTTCACATTTTCCTGTCCTTTGACCTCTGCGAAATCGAATGCTGTTTCTTTCTGTTTGTTATGGAACTCTTCCCGGGTATGGACGAGGGTAGGTTCCAGTGCTCTTTCCGAATTGAAAAATTCGATGACCTCTTTCAGGGAATCCACTCCGTAGACGGTCAGATGGTTTACAACAGCTGCTTCCCGCGCGTTCTGACGGGGTAAGATCATACCCTGAAATCCGGCTTCCCGTGCCTGTATCGCCATGGGAAGTGCCCCTCTGATCGGTTGTAAGGTCCCGTCTAAGCTCAGTTCGCCCATGATCAGATAGTGTGGCAGTTTGTCGGCGGATATTACCTCGGCTGCTGCCAGTATGCCTATGGCTAAGGGGAGATCGTAAGCAGCTCCTTCCTTGCGGATATCCGCGGGGGCCATGTTGATCACCAGATTGCTGGTAGGGATCTTATATCCGTTTACCTGTAGGGCAGAAAGTATCCGTTGGTGACTTTCTCTGACGGCAGAGTCGGGAAGTCCCACCATGTAAAACATACATCCCCGGGAACTATTCACTTCGATGGTGATTACAATCGCGTCAATACCGTGTACTGCCGCTCCGAATGTTTTGACGAGCATATGGTTGTATCAGTAAAGGTTTTCTGGTTAAGCAGGCCTGCGCCAACGGTTGGCCAGGTCAATAAAGAAACACACAACAGGTAAACAGGCAGTGAAACTTACCGGATCGTTATTCGTTTGTGTCGAATACCTCCCGGAGCTTACCGGACAGAGAATCCAGTGACATCTTCTGATCCAGGATCCTGCCGTCCGGGCCGATCAGTGTGTAAGCCGGGAGAGCCAGGATGCCATATTGTTTGACGACCGATCCGTTCCATCCGGACAGGTCGCTTACTTGTTCCCAACTGAGCGTATCCTTTTCAATGGCCTGTTCCCAGTCTGTACGATTGAGGTCTAACGATATGCTTAGTAAGGCAAACTTATCCTGTTTTTTATAGGTCTGGTATATCTCTTTCAGTTGAGGGAGGCTTTGCGAACAGGAATCGCACCAGGATGCCCAGAAATGCAGCACCAGGTATTTTTCTCTGAAACTGGTGCGCAGGATACTTTTTCCTTCGGGATTTTTCAGGTTGAACGCGGGGGCTGTTTTGCCTGTCGTGGTTTTCTCCTGTTGTTCGGCCAGATCATTCGCCTGTTGTATAAAGGGGAGGTCTTTCAGTTCTCCGGCCATGCCTCCGATCAGCTCCCTGATCTTTGCGTAATCCGGTTCCGCTACTCGTAAGTAGTATCTGTCGAGCAGATACGCAGACACGCGTGAAGAGGGGTTGGAACGTATGAACTCTTCTGTTTTTTCTGATATCCAGGCCTCTGACAAGGTGTCTGACGCGTACAGACTGTTCCGGAATTTACTGTATGCTTTGTTGAGCGGATTGCCTTCTATACGAATGGGGGCGGAACCGGAGGTGATGTCCGCATAGACAGAGACCTTCTGGCCTTTATCTAAGAATACAGGGTATTCGATGGAGTCTTTCACGAATAGTGTGGCAAGTATCAGTGTATCTACCGGAAGGGTCTGAGCGAATTTTCCCTGTATGGTGAACAGGGTATCAACGCGGTCAAGAAACTCATCTGTCGCGTACAGATAGAGGGTATCATGGTCCAGGCCGATGATCTCGCCCTGAATGATCGCCTGATCTGTGGCGGATTTGCACCCGGACAGAAGCATGCAGACGATGGATACGGATACTGTCCACAAATGACTTTTCATATATACAAATTTATATTTTACCCTAAGGACGTATGGAACTTGCTGTTTCCGGACTTCGCCGGAGGCGATGGATGATATCCGGTTCGTTTTCTGTTTCTTAGTTTTCTGCGAAAGTAAGGGTTTTGCGCATAAAAAAAGAATTGCCCGCCAATTGTTTCTGGCGGGCAACTCTTTTATGTAAATTTCAATAACGTGCCTTCTTTAGTTGATCGCGCTTACGAAATCTGAGTCAGTGAAATATTTAGAGAATTCCAGATCTGTCGCAGCTTTTTTACCCAGAGCGGGATCTTTAGCAACGGCTGCTTTCAGGTTGCTTGTTACCGCGTTCTTGTTGTTGGTTCTTGCACCTACTACAGCTTTCAGGTAATCTGTATAAGCATCTTTATTCTCTACATTGTCTAAGGTATTGCTTGCTTTGTTGTAGTCCTTAGCCAGGATCTGAGCCAGCGCGGCACTGTTGGTCTTGGTATCGCCGAATGAGCTTACCGCTCTGTCGTACTGACCTTGTGCTACATAAAGGTTACCCAGTGCTTCGCCCAGTTCTTTGGCGCCACCGGCTTTACCCAGATAAGCTTCAGCTGTAGCTTTGTCGCCTTTGGCTAACGCAACCAGACCCAGGTTCATGTTTACTTCAGGAGCAGCCTGGATGCTTTCCGCTTTCTTCAGATACGATTCCGCTTTGTCCAGATCACCGGCTTCGTAGGCCAGTTTGCCTAAGTTGTTGTAAGCGCGGTAGTCGTTAGGGAACTGTTTGGTGGTCTGAATAAGGATCGCTTCTTTCTTCGCTTTGTCTGAAGTCAAGGTAGTCGCGTACAGAATTTCTTCCAGATTCAACTGTGAAGGATCAGAGTCGGCCAGGGCGGAGATCTCTTCGTCGGACTTACCGATGATTTCGTAATTCAGAGTGATACGTGAACGACGCAGTTCGGGAAGTACTTCATCTGCCAGAGTTTTGTAGACAGAAGAGATGTTTTTGATTTCCTGTTCTCTGCGTTCCGGATCCTGATACATAGAAAGTACGCGCAGGATCAGTTCTTTGTCCTGGATGTTTGATTTCGAAACCAGTTCCTGGAATCCTTCCCAGTCTTCGGCCGTATATTTTCCATCAATAACCGCGTCGATCTGTGCTTTCTTCAGATCTTTTTCCAACATACTGGTGGTGTTGCTTTCGCGGTTTCCGGCCAGTCTGTCGTTCAGAGAATAAGCACCGTCCGGAGAAGCGTAGGCAGAAACTTCGATGTTGGTGATCTTCTTGTTCTCCGCTTCGTTTACGGCAGCCACTTCCTGGTTGAATGTTTTGGCTTTGTTCAATTCGCTGCTACGGATGTTTGCCTGCTGGATAAGGAACATGATGTTTTCCTGGTAAGCCTCTTTGATGATGCGTTGGAAAGCGTCTTCTCCGTTGGCCGGATTGGCTGTTTCCAGTGTTCCGCCGATCAGTTCCGAAGTAGCGATCACACCGTCGGCGATCTTTACCGCAGGAATAGAGATCATCTTGTTGCCTACTGTACCGCTGAATTCCAGATACAGCTCTGATTTCGCCATTTCCGGAACATAGTCGTAGGTAGTTCTCATGGTGAAGTTACCACCTACCGCGTAAGAGATCGTCTGGTCGTTTCCGGCCACTTTCTCACCCTGGAACACAGCCTGTTGTCCTCTGGCTTCTCCACCGTCCCATTTCAGTACGGGGGTTACTTCCAGAACAGCCTTCTTGTTGAAATACTTTTCCGGGAATTTACCATTGATAGTTACAGGTACTTTACCGCCTACGGCTTCCAGAACCTGAGGAGTCGTCGTGAAATAGTCGGATGACAATTCACCCATTTTTTTGCTACATGATGAAAATGCAACAATCATAGCCATTAGTAATGGCAAATACAACTTCTTAATCATTTTAGGCATATTTTAATGTTTGTAATTGAAATGTGCTTTTTTAGCTCTTTATCAGTATTTTATGACCGAATTGGGGCTTTATGCGGACAAAGATATTAAAACTTAAGTTTATTTTCAAATACAATGCTAAATTTATTATAAATTAATGAACCCTATCTGTAAAATAATTGTTATCTACAGGGGAATTCCGGACCTGATCCTACCCATGGTTCGGCAGGGGAGAGATCGTAGGTATTACCTGGTCAGGGTTGACAACAGGTAGGTCCGTTTGCCACATAGGGGGTAGGGAGGTGATGATGGACTTATTCCTTATGGGTTTGTATCAACAGGGTAGCATACACACACGCTCCGCTCTGGGTAAGCCCTTCTACGGAAATCCGGAATTGTCCTGTCAGATCAGAGGTCTGAAAAGGAATACTGATTTCATTTGCTCCGTTGGTCTGCACATCCGGTTCCCACAGCAGGGTGTGTCTGAAATCCGGCAGGCGACTGTTCTGATTTTCCGGTAACCTGTAATCCGGAGCATAGAAACAACGCTTGAGTTGCGGACCCGCGTACTGATAAAATTGCACGGACTTGTTGGCGGTCAATCCCGGATAGTCGTTGTGGTAGGTTTTGAAAGCAGCGATCCCATCGAAAAAGTGTTCTCCGAAGACATATATTCCTCTGTATACATCGAGCTGTTCCACCAGAGCAGGATCGTAATAAAATATCATATCATGGTTGTTCAGCGGTATCCCATCGATAAGCACCAGTGTATTCCCATAGGTAAACTGCGATTGGTTTTCCTGAATGGCACTTAGCATTCGCTGTTTTCCTATTCTTCGGAACCGTAGTCCTCTGACGTATTCAATGACAGTCTCTTCGATATTGGCAAACCGGGTATACTCATCTAATTTATAACTCCAGGCAGGCTGCCAGTTGAATTTCGGAGAGGCGGGTAAGAACCTGTTCAGCGAGTCTCTGGTATAATAGTACGCGGCCTGCATGCCAATGCTGCGTTGCAGGAGTTCCTCTTTTTGTTCCTCGTACAGAAGAAGAGGAGGCAGAGAGGAGGGAGCAGAAGCCACAAATGGACTTTCAATATCTATGCGGAATCTGTTGTCCGGATCGTTGAATACGCTACTTACGATCTCTTCCGTGCCTGAGATATGGGTGGTATAGAAACAGACCTGAGAATCGGAAGTCAGTTTTCCATTGAATACCTGTATCTGTTCTCCGGTGAATCCGATCATCGGGATCACATCGTTGGCATATCCCTCCCGGTCTGTTTGTATTTCCATTAATTTCCCTTTTACGATGTGTCCTTCATATTCGGGAAGGATTTCGTCGGAGAAAGAAGGCAGCTCTCCTTTCGGGAGTCCTTTCTGCCATTGCAGGAGGTTAGGTGCGGAGGCCACCGGATCGACCCCCGCGATTGAAACGGACAGCGTCTTTATGTTGTCCGGAAGGTGCTCTATGGTTAAGATACCCGTTTGTCGGGTAGAGTAGCCTGTCCGGTCTGAAGAGAGTTTGATAGAGGTGGAAGGCAGGTTGTCTGCGGGAACTGGTAAAGGCTCATTGAGGAGTTCAATTTTTCCATCCGCGATGAAGGTATTTACTATACCGATGTTCTTCTCGAAAAAACAATCTTCCCCTTCGTTCCGCATATACCGGGTATACCCTACCAGGCGATAATTGCCGGTAGAAAGCGTGGCGGGCAGTTCTATACAGCCTTGACCCACTCCTTCCTGCAGCTCGATCTTTATCTGAGAATGCGCGGCGTTCTCGTCGAACAGTTCGACATACCCTACTTTGCTTACAGACAGAGGGATTCCCTGAATGTCGGTGGTAAGTAGCTTGATCCACACCCATTCACCTGCCAGATAAGTTTCTTTGTCCGTTTGTAAATACACTCTTTCTCTGAGCAGGTGTTCTGCGTTTCCTGCGGAAAAGAATAAAAGAGAGAGGCGGGTGATTGCTATTTTCTTGTATGCTATCATAAGTATATGGTTTATTGGCGATCTCCGGGCCAGAAGTCTGGCTTGTTTTTGGTGGCCTGGTATTTTGTCCGGCAATCGACACATTCTCTGGGTTTATATTTCAATTTGTTGTCTTCGTAACGATACGGACGATAGTTTAACCGGAGTGCTTCCTCCTTATCGTCGGTTTCCATCTCGAAACATAATTGTGATTGGGTGTAATAGGTGTGGGAAAATTCATACAATCCTTCCAGATAGTCAATGAACCGGGTGGCTTTGGTTGTGGTAGACACCTCTATGTATCCGATCACAGGGATCTCCGGTTGGGATACATGGCGGATATTACCTTTGATCTCTGTAGGCATAGAAGTAAACAGCCCCGAGTTCTGATCTGTATTTTTGAGAAGATTGTAAAAATAATCATACGCTTCTTTGCGGATCAGATGCTGAACAACCTCAATGTGATACAGTACAGAGAGTTTATCACTGTAAGGGGAAATCTCCAGGAGGGTATGGTTGATTATCTTATTCGTGGACAAATTGGTAGTAGAACCCAGCAGAAGATTTTTTGATACGTCGTTTCCCCAACAATAATACGTGTTGTAAGGAGGCTCAAATTCGTATACACGGTAGTTCTCATCCAAGCCGTACTCAGCTTCCAGGAAAGCCCATACTTCCCAGTCTTCCACGTACGACCACCAGAAATACCGGGATTGATCTTTTTCTTCTGTGGTGCTGACACAGATCTGTATCTCTTCTCCTGTTCCCGGTTTGATGTAGCTTATGGAATCGATCTCAGGAGTAAGGAGTGGAGTGAGGAACTCCGAGATATATTCTTCTCCGTTGTCCAGTTTGAAATAAAGCCGGTATTGTTTATCTGTAGCTAAACTCACATGATCTATGTGGTATCTTCCCGGGGTGTCTGTCGTTGCCGACGCTGTCCGGCTTCCGTCGTTACACTCTATATACATAAGACTGACGTTGGTTTCCGGAGGATAATAGGCGGTCTCGTCTGTAATGGCGATACTCCGGCTGATGTGGAAGGTGCTTTCTCCGTCTGTGATGAATCCTTCTACAACCAACAGGTCAGACAGACCTTCTGTACCGGATGGGAAGAAGTCACTGACACATCCGGTAACAAGCAGGGAAAGAAGACCACCCAATACTATATATCTGAATGTCTTTATCATATCTATGTATTTATTCTTCATTGACGATCTCCGGGCCAGAAATCGGGTTTGTTCTTAGTCGCCTGACTTTTGGTACGGCAGTCTACACATTCTCTGGGTTTATAGATCATCTGAACTTGTTCCTCAGTGAGTGTATACGGTATATATCCTACCAATGCGATCTCCGGAGGACGTTTACCGGAGGGGGCACCTAACATTTCTTCTTCGTCACATAGTCTGAATGTATTGTTATAGGAAGCAGATCTTTCGAACAGTCCTTCCGAATAGTCAATGAACCGGGTAGAAGTTGTGGTGGTAGATACGTCTACATACCCGATGACGGGCATATCCGGCTGGGATAAGTTCCGGATGTTACCTTTGATCTCGGTGGGCATAGAAGTGAATAGCCCGGAGTTCTGATCGGTATTTTTCAGAAGGTTGTAGAAATAGTCGTATGCCTCTTTACGGATCAGGTTCTGGTAGATCCGGATGTGGTAAAGTACGGAGAACTTTTCGTTATACGGAGAAATTTCCAGGAGTGAATGGTTGCTGATCTTATTTTCAGACAGATCTGTGGTAGATCCCAGTAAAAGACTTTTTGATATATTGTGGCCCCAGCAATAATAGGTATTGTAGGGAGGTTCGAACTTATAAATGACATTCTCATCATCCAGGCCATAATCTGCTTGCAGGGCTGCCCATACCTCCCAGTCTTCTACATACGACCAGAAGAAATACCGGGATTGATCTTTTTCATCTTTGGTATTGACACAGATCTGCACAGGCTCTCCGGATGCCGGTTTGATGTAGTGGATCGCATCTATTTCGGGAGTGATCAGCGGTGTCAGGAATTCCGACGCGTATTCTTCTCCATTGTTCAGCCTGAAGTAAAGGCGGTATTGTTTCCCGATATCTAAGTTGCCGGTCTCTACACGGTATTCGCCGGAGCCTATGTGTGTCGCCGGACCGGTCCGACTGCCGTCGTTACATTCTACATACAGAACGCTGACCTCTGTTTCTTCCGGATAAATGCCGTATGGTTCCGAGATATCTATGCTCCTGCTGAGTTTAAATGTACTCTCCGGTTCTGTAATGAATCCTTCGACAACCAATAAGTCTGATAATCCGTCCACTCCCCGCACGGTGTATTCATTGACACAACCCAGGAACAGAGCCGGCAGGAACAGATTCAGCCATACTATTTGAAAACTCGTTTTCACCCTCATCTGTTAAAATTTGATGTTGTAAGATATATAAGGTATAGGAACTCCGAAAATAGCCATTTTATAGCCTTTCAGTCTGCCGTTCTCATTCTGGAAATAGACCGAATACGTATTTTTCCGACCCGTCAGGTTGTATATGCCGAAAGAGATGGAACTATGCGTCAACAGGGTTAAATGGTGGCTTGGCTCTATATTGAATGAGGTATCTATCCGGAAAAAGTCGGAAATGCGGTTTTGATTTCTGTCTGTATAATAGACATATTCTCCATTCGCGTATTGGTATTTGGAGACAGGAAGGGTAATGGGTCTTCCGGTACTGTAGTCACAGTTCAGTGAAAAACTGAAACGATGGGTAAACTTGTAGTTACCCACCAGCTTGAATTCATGAGGCTTGTCGTAATCGGCCGGATACCAGTTGCCGTTGTTTACCGGTTCTGATATACGTTTGTCTTTCTGTCGTAATTTGGTGCGTGAATAGGTATAGCTTACCCATCCGTTGAGCTTTCCGTAATCTTTCTTCAACATAATTTCGGCACCGTAAGCTTTCCCTTTGGTTTCCACCACATCCGTTTCAATGTGATGATTCATGATCAGTTCTGCACCGCTTCTGTAGTCCAGGTAGTTGTTCATGGTCTTGTAATATACCTCTATGGAGGCCTCTAAGGTGTTGTTGAGCAGGTTCTTGTAGATGCCCGCGGCAACCTGCGACCCGTTCTGAGGCCGGATGTTCTGGTCGCTTAACTTCCAGGTATCTGTCGGAGAGATGGTTGTCGTATTCGACAATTTATGCAGGTATTGTCTCATGGTATTGTATCCGATCTTCACAGACATGTTGTTAGGGAACTCATACCTGGCTGATATCCTGTATTCCGCTCCGTGATAGGTTTTGTAAGATCCTCCGTTCCTATAGACCGTGTCTGTGATGTTGGCTAAGGAGGGAAGCTCTTGCTTCTCATACAGGAAGTACTCGCGGGGACCCAAAACATTGAATAAGGAGTATCTTATTCCAGCCTGTACGGACAGATCCGGCGTGATGTCCCATTTCTCACTCAGGAAGATGGCAGATTCTACAGCTTTTTCTTTTTGTAACTGGTCTGTTACCAACAGGGAGTTCTCTCCGCGGGGAGTCTGCTTTCCCGGAGAAAACATATAATAGGTACTGCTCAGACCGAAATCAACGGTATGGTCGTTGGAAGGATACCAGGTGAAAAGGGATTTTCCATATACCTGGTCGATGCCGAAAGAAAGGTTGTACCCATGGGTTTCCTGGCTGACATCCCAGGTGCTGTAATCGTAATGATCGTAACCGGCAGTCAGGGTAGAGGTCAGGGTGGGGGTGATGACCTGTCTCCATTTCGCGGACGCGTTGGCATTCTGATAGGAGTAGTGATCTTCCTTACTGAAACTGAACCGGTCGTGACTGAAATATCCGTTTACATACAGGTTGCTTTTGTCATTGAATTTATGAGCGATGGTGGCGTTCAGGTCATGGAAACCCGCGGTTCCGTTTTTGTAACCGCTTTTTTCCGGAAGCTGTTTCAATATCCAGTCCGAATAGGTAGTACGGGCCCCCAGGATAAAAGATGTTTTGTCTTTGAATACAGGGCCCTCTACCGTAAGCCGGCTGGTCAATACGCCGAGGCTCACCGCTCCTTTGAATTGTTTTTTATTCCCTTCCCGGCTGTTAATATCCAATACGGAAGAAATACGTCCTCCGTATTGTGCGGGGATACTGCTTTTGTATAGTTCCATGTCTTTGACCACGTCCGGATTGATGGCCGAGAAGAATCCGAAAAGATGTGTCGGATTGTATAGGGTACCTTCGTTGAACAGGATCAGGTTCTGGTCTGTAGAACCTCCGCGTACATTGAAACCCGTGGATGCTTCACCAACCGATTTCACTCCCGGAAGTGACATGACAATACGCATGATATCCATTTCTCCGAAGGCGGTAGGAATGTTCTTTATGGCACTGATCTCCAGACGTTCCATACCCAATGTGGTGCGCCGGACGTTTTGTGACTTTTCGGAAGAAATCACCACTTCCCTGAGGGCATATACCTGCTCCTGGAGTTCTATATCCAGTTTTCCGTTGGCATACAGTACAACCTGCCTTTTTGTCTCTTCCAGGCCGATCCCCTGTATCTGTAGTTCGTGCCTTCCGCCGGGCAATTCGATCTTGTAATATCCATACGGATCGGTGACCGCCCCTGTCTGCAACTCTTTGATGTAGATGGACGCGCCGATGACGGGTTCACCATTCTTGAAATTGGTAATGGTTCCGGTAAGTATCACTTTCTCCGGAAGGTCTGTGACAGGAGAACCGATCTCGTATATTTTATTTTCCGATGTGGCCTTTTGTTCTCTGTTGTTAAACGCGGATAACAATAGGGAGATCTCTTCATCCTCCTTTTTTATCTCTGTGGCTTTTTCTCCGAACCCTTCCGGCAGCGAGGTCACAAAAGGTTTTTCTTTGATAATAAAGATATAATTGTTATAGGTATGTACTGTAAATCCGAATCCTTTCAGTGTGTTCTCCAACAGGGATACCGGTTCGGCGTTGGTCACATCCACGGTTACTGAACAGGTGTCTGTCTCTTCCGGCTGAGAAAAGATCCGATAAGACGATTGCTCTTCTATCTGCCGGAAGAGAATAGATAGCGGTTGCTCCTCTAAAGACACAGTCACATTTTTCTGTGCATATCCAGGCAGGCAGAATGCCAGAAAAAGGAGGTAGAAGTATGCTGTTTTGTTCATGCGGTTTACTCTAAGATTTCAATTTGGCGGCTGATATGTAACAGAAAGTCTTCCGGATCTTTTTTGAAGCTATAGTCGTTCTGTTTGATATAGTGTTTTAACTCTTTTTTTATAGAAGGGAATAGTTTCAGTACAGAATTGTTTCCTTTGACCAGGTAAGGATGATCTTCTTTGAAAAAATAATATTTGTCTTTATGAATAAACTCATTGGTGATATTATCACTGACCGTTTCCCTCAAATTACAGACAGAGTGACGCCAGATCTTATATGTACCTGTCGGCAGTTCGAGATAATATCCGTCGCTCAGAGGTATATTGTCTTTGGATCTGTTGTGATAAATGATCTTGTAATTGTGCAGGTTCGCATAATCAATCTTGTCAGAATCAAGGATGATGTTGAATCGGGTATCCGGAGATTGTATGATTAACTCATTTTGATACAGATCCAGCCTTAGCCTGACATTCGGATATAAAATACCTTCGTAAGATAGCAATCCGTATGCATAACTATCGCTTTTCAGGTAGGGATGCCCTATGATATATAAAGGATATTTAGGCAGCTCTTTTCCGGAGTAGATTGTTGCCAGTGTATGTGCTTTTTCTAAATAGTTTTCAATAACCGCTTGCAGAGGTTCAGTGACGTTTGTTGGTGGCAGATCTTGAGATTTCGCGCTATAGATAACCCAGGAGAACAGGATAAAAAAGTCTTCTTTTCATAGTATTTTGTGTAAATGAGCAGCATAAAAATAATCAAATTCTCTAAAAATACCAAATTTATTGTGTATAAAATAAAATTCAGCTTGCTGCCAAACGCATTGTTTTACCAGGCGGTAGAGAGAAGTTTTTGAAACTATTTTTACAATGAGTGGAGATCTCCGTCTCTATTTTTTGATAAAGATAACTGATTGCTTCTGTGCGGATTGTTCCTGGGGTGATGTTCGATGATCTCACTGCGCAGCATGTGCCGGTCGATGTGGGTATATATTTCTGTGGTTGCGATGGTTTCATGACCCAGCATACATTGAATGGCTCTCAGGTTGGCTCCTCCTTCCAGTAGGTGAGTCGCGAAAGAGTGGCGGAACGTATGGGGGCTGATATTTTTCCGGATGCCTGCTGCTGCGGCAAGTTCCTTGATCAGATGGAAGATCATGATGCGTGACAGGTGAGTGCCTCTGCGGCTGAGGAATACATAATCTTCGTGATCTTTTTTGATCTGGATATGGTTCCTGTCGGAAAAATACAGTCTGATCTCTTGAATGGCTTTCGGGGAGATCGGTACTAAGCGTTGTTTGTTCCCTTTTCCTTCTACCTGGATGAATCCTTCCTCTAAATAGAGTTCAGATAGTTTCAGATGGGTGAGTTCAGATACCCGTAGTCCGCAACCGTAGAGTGTTTCCAGGATGGCTTTGTTGCGTTGACCCTCCTTTTTGCTGAGGTCAATGGCCGCGATCAGTTGGTCGATCTCTTCTATGGTCAGTACCTCAGGCAGATAAAATCCTGTTTGGGGGGTCTCCAGCAGTTCGCTGGGGTCTGCTTCCAGTATGTCTTCCAGAATGAGGAAATGAAAAAAAGATTTGATGCCGGATATAATACGTGCCTGGGACCGGGCATGTATGCCTATGTCGTGCAATCCCGCGACAAAATGTTCCAGATCCGTAAGTTTCACCTGCTGAATATCTAAGTTTTCGGCTTCCAGGAAATCCAGGAGCTTGTTCAGGTCTCTCAGATAGGCATCCAGGGTATTATCAGAGAACGATTTCTCCAGGCGCAGATAGTGGTGGTAACGGCGGATTATACGTGCCGTTTTTTCGTTCGCACAGGATTTTCCCTCTCTTTTCATTTCTTTTTTCTAACTTTGCAACGAATGATGTATCAAGCAAAGTTAGAAAAAATAACAGGAATGTAAAGATGAAGATCCAGATTATTAATGGTCCTAATATTAATTTGTTGGGAAAACGTGAACCGTCGGTATATGGGAGTGTTTCTTTTGAAGATTATCTGACAGAACTTTGTGGTGCATATAAAGAGATAGAGATCCTCTATCATCAGTCTAATTCGGAAGGCAGTATCATTGATAAAATACATGAGGTGGGCTTTGAGGTGGATGGCATTATATTGAATGCCGGTGCCTATACGCATACCTCGGTCGCGATCCAGGATGCGATCCGGGCAGTGACTGCTCCCGCGATAGAGGTACATATCTCCAATGTACATGCCCGCGAATCGTTTCGTCATGTGTCCATGATCGCTTCTGCCTGTAAAGGAGTGATCTGCGGATTTGGATTAGGTTCTTACCGGTTGGCCATAGAGGCATTTTTGAATAAGTAATTGACAGGATATAATAAGGTATAAATTAAACAGGTAGAAAGATTATGTTATTGAAACATACAAAAATTGTAGCTACGGTTTCCGATCAGCGTTGCGAGGTAGATTTTATCAGACAATTGTATGAATCCGGAGTGAATGTAGTGCGTATCAATACAGCTCACGTACAGCGGGAAGGGTTTGAAAAGATTGTCAGTCATGCACGGGCCGTTTCCAACCGGATCGCGATCCTGGTGGATACAAAAGGTCCTGAGGTACGTACCACCGTCTCGGATGCTCCCATTGATTTTCATACGGGAGACCGGGTAAAGATGTCGGGTCGTCCGAATGAAAAAACCACCCGGGAATGGATCTCTGTCTCTTATCCGGAGTTTGTAAAAGACCTGGCTGTGGGAGGAGATATTCTTATTGATGACGGAGAACTGGAACTGAAAGTAGTAGAGAAGACTGCGGAATATCTGGTGTGTGAGGTGATGAACGAAGCGACACTGGGTAGCCGTAAGAGTGTGAATGTGCCCGGAGTACGCATCAATCTGCCTTCGCTGACAGAAAAAGACAAAACAAACATCGCGATCGCGATGGAACTGGATATTGATTACATCGCTCATTCTTTTGTACGTAACAGACAGGATATCCTGGACATTAAAGAGATCCTGAATACCGGAAACAGCGATATACGCATTATTGCCAAGATCGAAAACCAGGAAGGGGTAGATAATATAGACGAGATCCTGGAGGTTGCCGACGGGGTGATGGTCGCGCGCGGAGACCTGGGGATTGAAGTGCCCCAGGAGAGAATACCTGGTATTCAGCGGTTGCTTATACGCAAGTGTGTACTGGCCAAGAAACCGGTGATCGTTGCTACGCAGATGCTGCACAACATGATTACCAATCCGCGTCCTACGCGTGCGGAAGTCACAGATATAGCCAACGCGATCTATTACCGCACCGACGCGCTGATGTTGAGCGGAGAGACTGCTTACGGGAAATATCCTGTGGAAGCGGTGAAAACGATGACAGCTATCGCGGCGCAGGCAGAAAAAGACAAACTGGAAGAAAACGATATCCGTATACCGCTGGATCCGGAGAGCAACGATGTGACCGCTTTTCTGGCCAAGCAGGCAGTGAAAGCAACGAGTAAATTGAAAATGCGTGCGATCATAACCGATAGTTACAGCGGACGCACGGCACGTAACCTGGCCGCCTTCCGTGGTAAGTTCCCGGTACTGGCCATCTGTTACAAAGAGAAGACCATGCGCCACCTGGCGTTGTCTTACGGTGTGGACCCTATTTATATGCCGGAACTGGCCAACGGACAGGAGTATTACTTTGCCGCTCTGCGCAGGTTGCTGAAAGATCATGTACTGAGTCCGGAAGATATGGTCGGTTATTTGAGTAGCGGGAAGGCGGGTACGCAGACCTCTTTCTTAGAGATCAACGTGGTAGAAGATGCGTTGAAGCATGTCGAAGAGAGTGTCTTGCCGAATAAGAACCGGTATCTGTAAATACAAGCCCTACGGTGTCTGTTACACTGGACGAATATATCGCGCGGCACATAGACCCTGAGAGCGAATACCTGAAAGCGCTTTACAGGGATACACACGTAAAGTTACTGCGCCCGCGCATGGCTTCCGGTCATCTGCAAGGGCGCATGCTTGCCATGTTTGTACGTATGATCTGTCCCAGGCAGATCCTGGAGATCGGAACGTATAGCGGCTATTCCGCGTTGTGCCTGGCGGAAGGATTGCCGGAGGGAGCCTTGCTGCATACCTTTGAGATCAATGATGAACAGGAGGATTTTACCCGCCCGTGGCTGGAAAACTCTCCCTATTCGGAAAAGATCCGGTTTTACATCGGAGATGCGCTGGAGAAGGTGCCACACTTGGGTATTACCTTTGATCTGGCTTTTGTGGATGGTGATAAAAGAAAATACATAGCGTATTATGAAATGGTGATGCGTCATCTCAAAGAAGGAGGCTATATCCTTGCGGACAATACGTTGTGGGACAATCATGTATTGGAGCCTCCTGCCGCGAATGACAAGCAGACGCAGGGCATCCAGGCATTTAACGCGTATGTGGCGCAGGACGACCGGGTGGAAAAAGTGATCCTTCCCGTACGGGATGGTCTGACTATTATTCGTAAAAAGAAAACGTCCGAGGTGTGAGGGAGATCTCACGTCTCTGATCTATAAATAGAAATAAGTATGGAAACGACCAGGCAAAATAAAATAGCCAGATTGTTGCAGAAAGAGTTAAGTGATATTTTCCTGCTTCAGGCAAAAGCGATGTCTGGTACGCTGGTATCGGTGAGTGTAGTACGTATCAGTCCGGACCTGAGTATCGCGCGCGTGTATCTCAGTATATTTCCTTCGGACAAGAGTGAAGAGATGGTGAAAAATATCAATGAGAATACCCGGTCTATCCGTTATGAACTGGGCACCCGGGCACGCCATCAGCTCCGTATTATTCCCGAATTGAAATTCTTTGTAGATGATTCGCTGGATTATCTGGAAAAAATAGATTCTTTGTTGAAGTGAATCTTCCTTTCTATATAGCTAAGCGTTATCTTTTCTCCAAAAAGAAACACAATGCTGTGAATGTGATCTCAGCAGTTTCTGTTTGCGGGGTCGCTCTGGCTACGCTGGCACTGGTATGTACACTTTCTGTCTTTAACGGTTTCCGGGATATGGTAGCCGGCTTTTTCACGGCTTTTGATCCTGAGCTGAAGATAACGGTCCGTGAGGGAAAAGTCTTTGATGCCCAATTGCCCGATGTCTGCGCCATTCGTGACTGGAAGGAAGTAGAGGTATTTACGGAAACTCTCGAGGAGGGTGCCATGGTGCAATACAAAGACCGGCAGGTGATGGCGATGATCAAAGGGGTAGCTGATAATTTTGAGCAGCTTACTCAGATTGATAGTATTCTGCATGGAGCCGGAGAGTTTATCTTGTATGATGAGGTCGCGGAGTATGGGATCATGGGGATTGAGCTGGTGTCTGTATTGGGAACAGGCATACAACCCATAGATCCTTTGCAGGTCTATGCCCCTAAGCGGCAGGCACGTGTCAATATGGCCAACCCTTCCGCCTCTTTCAATAGCCGGTATCTGTTTTCTCCGGGAGTGGTGTTCGTGGTCAATCAACAGAAATACGATGGCCAGTATATACTCACCTCTCTGGATTTTGCCCGTGAATTGTTCGATTATGAAACGGAGGTTTCCGCTGTGGAACTTAAATTGTCGGCGGGTGAGTCTGTGGCGGGTGTCAAAAGAAAGCTGGAGCAACATCTGGGTCCGGAGTATATCGTCCGGGACAGGTATGAACAGCAGGAAGACGTGTTTCGTATCATGGAGATCGAAAAACTGATCTCTTATCTTTTTCTTACCTTTATTCTTACGATTGCCTGCTTCAATGTGATCGGTTCTTTGTCTATGCTTATTATAGATAAGAAGGAGGATGTGGAGACCTTGCGCAACCTGGGTGCGGATGATAAACTTATTTCCCGCATTTTTCTGTTTGAAGGAGGTCTGATCACGCTGAGCGGTGCCATTGCCGGTATATTTCTGGGACTGGCCATGTGTTTGGTCCAGCAACAGTTCGGGCTCATTACCTTAGGCAACGGACACGGTAGCTTCGTCGTGGATGCCTATCCGGTGAGTGTACACGCCGGAGACATTTTCTTTATTTTTGTTACGGTATTGGTGGTCGGCTTCTGTTCCGTCTGGTATCCGGTGCGTTATCTTTCGCGCAGGTTGTTAAAGGCCTGAGCCGGGATTTACTCGTTTTGTTCTATGACTCATTTGATTACCTGTTGCCGGCAGTTGCTTTTCAGGATAAATGCGGAGTTTGATAGATAAAACAGGTAAGTTTGTCGATTCTATTTTTATATCTTCTCCTGGTTCCTTATTTTTGAACAGCAATTAAGAGATGGAATGAAACGTAGATACCTGCTTATTTCTCTGATCTGTCTGATGTGTCCTCTGGCAGGCATGGCACAGGAACTGGATTCTTTCCGGTCCCGACAGCCCCGGGAGGTAGTTGAACCTGAAGTGAGAGCCAGACAACTGGCCGATGAGATGCAGGTGGAACTTGAATTGACTCAGAAACAATATAAGAAGATATATAAGCTTTTTCTTCAGGAAGAAAAAGAACGTTCGGAAACAAGACCTGATTTCGGTCGGCAAGGTCCCCCTCCGGGAGGAAGAAGAGAAGGAGGACCACCTCCGGACAGAGGCAGTGATTTTTCAGCTGACAGACCGCAGAAAAGAATGGAGGTAGATCCTGAACAGATGCAGAAAGCGGTTGAGGAAAAAGAAAAGAAGATGAAGAAGATCCTGACCGATGAACAATACGAAAAGTGGTCTTCTCTGGAAAAAGAAAAAGAAAGAAGGAAACTCCCCTGGGAGTTGAGAGAGGAGGATTGAGAACAGAAAATTTCCAAAAGGCTGTGAATAAAAACAGGCTTATTCATACATAGATAACGTTTGTTCTTTTTTGGTAGTAGTAAGATGAGTACACACGTGAGGTGTGTGATAGTTAAATGATTTGTGTGAGGGTACATGGAGCAGGTGACTGTTCCATGTATTATTTTATAGAGACGTTATGGAAATAAAGTCTGTCGTGTGGAACCATGAATAAGAAAAGCTCTTTATGACCCGGTAAGTCGTAAAGAGCTTTTTCAGTTGCAGGGATATATCTTTTCTTCAGGAATGCGTTTATACTATGGTTTTCAGAGGGTTTTCTTGAGATTGAAAATGTTTTTCCTCTGTGTCCATACCCATGCCACAACACCCAGGAACAGGACCAGGAGCGCTACATAGGCTATGGTTTCAGTGATTTTCAGACTTTTCGGAGAGAAACGCATCTCGAGGGTATGTTCGCCAGCCGGAACTTCCATGGCGCGTAAGATATAATCGGCCCGTACTATAGGTACCGGTATGCCATCTATGGTAGCTTCCCAGCCGGGGTAGTATATTTCTGAGAACACAATCAACCCCTTTTCCGCAGAGGAGGTTTTGTATACGAGATGATCAGGCTCGTAAGTGGTAAGAGTTACAGAAGCTAACGAATCCTGATGGCCGATGTCAGAGAGTTCGCCGCGGAACCTGTTATTTACCAAAGCTGTTTCCGCGGGATCTATATCGTTGAGACCTTCGATCTCTTCTGTCGCGTGATCCACATACCGGATCTCCGATACATACCAGGCATTCCCATAGGCATACGGATTTTCTACAGGAATGGTTTGCCCCTGTGTAGCCGGAAAAATAAAGTATCTGGTATTGAGTATATTAATGACTTTGAACCGGTCCGGATTCATTCTTTCCACATCCCCTTCACTGCTTTGTATCTCCTGGTATACAGCATTCATTTCAGGCACAATATGCCAATCGATCATATCCTGATACCGCTGAAGTTTCGCCGCGTGATATCCTCCTATGCTTTTGTGCCAGTAAGAGGTATAGTTTTCCTGGAACGTGCTGGTCGCAAAGTTCAACACTCTGTAATCCAGTGCGGGGTCTTGCAGGATCAATTCATCTGTAGGGGTCTTGCGGAAGGCTTCTGTCTTTTGGGTCTGTGGTTGAAATTGACCGTCATTCAGGTAACGCTTATTTACCCCCCATAGATCTGTCAGACACAAAACAGCTATGGCTCCGATCAGGAGCGGAGTTTTTAACTTGCCTGTTCCGTATATCCAGAGTAACAACGTACCGATGACAATGATGAAAAAGCTCCGCCAGGCATCCGATGTGAAAAGATAGACCCGCATCTCTTCCAGGTTACTGGTGATGCCTTTCAGCTGTTCTGCGGGAATAGCACTCTGTAAGGCTGCGAATTCCTGGGCGGGGATATAATCGGAGAAAAACAATCGGGGTGCTATGGCAAATAGGAATGCGATGCCTCCTGTAAGCGCAAAACTGATGTAAAAATAGGTCGCTTTTTCTTTGAACAGCGTAGGTTTTTGTATGATCTCTTTGAGGGCCAGTATAGCCAGCAGAGGGATGGTAAACTCCGCGATCACTAAAATAGAAGAGACAGCCCGGAATTTATCATACAAAGGAACATAGTCGATAAAGAGATCGGTAAGGCCTATGAAATTTTTTCCCCAGGACAACAGGATAGAGAAAATGGTTGCTCCCAGTAGTGCCCATTTCAGGGGCCCCTTTACCAGAAAACATCCCAGGATAAACAACATACCCACAAATGCTCCGATGTATACAGGCCCTGAAGTCATAGGCTGATCTCCAAAATACTGAGGCAGTTGCGTATAGAGGCTGCCATACATGGGGTTTGCTTTCTTCATGGCCTTGCTGCTCTGAGAAAGCGGTACAGAGGCTCCTCCCTTCAGGTTGGGTACCAGCAGGTTAAAAGTCTCTCCGATCCCATAACTCCAGTGAGTGATATACTCACGTGTGAGACCGTTCTCTTCTTTACCGTCTGTTGTTTCCTGCCGCAGCTCACTCTGTCCGCGCATCGTTTCTTTGGTGTACTCATAGGTATGATACAGCGTAGATAGGTTGACAGAGATACCGATCAGCCCCGCTATGGCGAGGGTGCCGGTAGCTTTGAAAAAGTCTGCTAATTCTTTTTTCTTCCAGGCATCCGTGAAAATGGCTATCACCAGGAACAGGATCACAAACAGGAAATAATAGGTCATCTGTACGTGGTTCGACTGGATCTGCAGGGCTACGAACAGCGCGGTCAGAATACCTCCTGCCAGGTATTTCTTTTTATAGGCCAGCAAGATACCTGCGATGGTAGGGGGTATATACGCCAGTGTAATAAACTTCCAGATGTGCCCTGCGGAGATCAGAATAAAAAAATAGGAAGAGAACCCCCACAGGATTCCACCCAATCCGGCCAGCCAGGCAGATACGCCCATCACCCGCAACAGGATGTAGAAACCCAGCATCATCGCGAACACCAGCCATACATAGTTGGGCAGGAAAAGGTGGTAGGCTTTTTCTACAAAACGCAGTGGCTCGGTAGAGTCGTAACTGGGAGAGATCTGGTAAGTAGGCATACCACCAAACAGCGCGTTGGTCCAGCGACTGCGTTGCCCCGTACGCTCATAATATTCTTTCACTTCCTGGCTGGCTCCGGCACCTGCCGCGGTATCGTGCTGGAAGAGGATACGGCCTTCTATAACGGCTGGGAAGAAATAAGCGAATGAAATGATAATGAATGCCAGTATGACTACTAAGTCCGGTAAAAATCTTTTCATGAGCGTATGCGGAATAAGGGAAGTGGAATTATATAAAGAGGGGAAACGATTTCCAGGAGGATCTCCATACCCACCGTTTCCCCTGATCTTGCTATTAATATCTGTAATGATCGGCTTTGTAGGGGCCATCTACCGATACACCGATGTAATGGGCCTGATCCTGTGTCAGACGGGTAAGTTTTACCCCGATCTTTTCCAGATGCAGACGCGCCACCTCTTCATCCAGGTGTTTGGGGAGGCGGTATACATCGATCTCATAGGGGTTTGTGAATAATTCGATCTGAGCCAGTGTCTGGTTGGTGAAGGAGTTGCTCATTACAAACGACGGATGGCCGGTGGCACAGCCCAGATTCACCAGGCGTCCGTCTGCCAGTAAAATAATACTGTGTCCGTCCGGAAAGAAATATCTGTCTACCTGTGGTTTGATATTCACTCGTTTGATGCCCGGGTAATTTTTCAGCGCCTCTACTTGTATCTCGTTGTCGAAGTGTCCGATGTTACATACGATGGCCTGATCTTTCATATTCTCTATGTGGTCTATCCGGATAATATCGATATTTCCTGTGGTAGTAACAAATATATTCCCTTCTTTACAGGCATCTTCCATGGTGACCACTTCAAATCCTTCCATAGCAGCTTGCAGCGCGCAGATCGGATCAATCTCAGTGACTAATACCCTGGCTCCGTACGAACGCATAGAGTGTGCGCATCCTTTGCCTACATCGCCATACCCTGCTACGACTACTACCTTTCCCGCGATCATCACGTCTGTAGCGCGTTTGATACCGTCTGCCAGTGATTCGCGGCAACCGTAAAGGTTATCGAATTTTGACTTTGTCACAGAGTCGTTGATATTGAAGGCCGGAAAGAGTAACTTGCCTTCTTCTTTCATCTGGTAGAGTCTGTGTACACCTGTGGTGGTCTCTTCGGATACGCCCCGTATCTCTTTAGCTATCTGATGCCAGTGACCTGCTTTTTTTGCCAGTACTTTTTTAAGCAGAGCGTTCAGCTGTATTTCATCTTCCGCGGTAACGGCTTTATCCAGCACGGCGGCATCTTCTTCTGCCTGGTAGCCCAGATGGATCATGACGGTGGCATCTCCTCCGTCGTCCACAATCACGTTGGGACCTTTCCCTCCGGCAAAAGTCAACGCCTGTAACGTGCACCACCAGTATTCTTCCAGGGTTTCCCCTTTCCAGGCAAATACCGGTACTCCCGCCTGGGCAATGGCCGCCGCGGCATGATCCTGTGTAGAGAAGATATTACAGGAACACCACCGGACTTCTGCTCCTAAAGCAACCAGCGTTTCGATGAGCACGGCGGTTTGTATGGTCATATGAAGAGATCCCATGACGCGGGCTCCTTTCAGGGGTTTGGATTCTCCGTATTTTTCGCGCAGAGCCATCAGGCCAGGCATTTCATTTTCTGCCAGTTCGATTTCTTTCCTCCCGAAGTCGGCAAGGTTCATATCTGCCACTTTATAAGGCAGGGTAGAGAATAATTCTGAAGACATATACTGATTAATTAAAGTAAATGGTTGCAAAGATAGAACATTCTGTATATTAGGGCAAAAGCAAGTGTTGTTTTTTACTAAATTATAACAACGGCTTGTGTTTGTTTTATGTAATTATTGTTATATATTTGCAACTAATAGTTAGAATGTACAACTTAATAGATCCGGTAAACTCCTATGAACCGTTATGAGAATAAATCAAAGGAAGAATTACTTGAGATAATTGATCAGCTTGAGAAAAAAGTAGAACAAGTTTCTTCCCCATTGCCTGAGAAAGTCTTCCTTCAGGGATATATCCATCGCATCCTGAACGCTTTTCCTGATATGATCATTGTATATGATCACGAAGCCAATTTTATCGAGTTGGTATCTTCTCCTGAAACCAACCATGTAGAGGGCTATACGGTAGAAGAGTTACTGAAGACCAATCTGCGGCAGGTAATTCCTGCCCCGGCCTATCAGAGCATTCGGGAGAATATGGACCGCGTGATCCGGACCGGGAAAGGTTCGGTGGGCAGGCATAGTCTGGCGGTAGACGGCGAAGAGCGTCATTTTGAGAACCGCATCTATCCGCTGGACGATCGTTACCTGCTTTGTATGTGCCGGGAAATTACCGAACGGATCCAGGCTGAACAAAGGATCATTCAGCACGAGAAAGAGGTGGTACGCCTCAATTCTTTCTTAGATGCTATTGTCAGCAATGTACCTGCTACCATCTTTGTAAAAGACCCTAACAATGAATTCCGGTATGTCTACTGGAACCGGCTCTTTGCGGAGCAGTGGGGTATTCCGGCAGAAGAAGCTATAGGGAAAAACGATAGTGAGCTTTTTTCTGCTTCGGAACAGATGGAAGAGTTCTACAGGCAGGATCTGAAAGTACTGGAGGAGGGCGGTATCGAATTTGTACAGGAATATATACATCCGTTGTGGGGAAGAAGGGTTGCCAATACCATGAAGACGCTGGTTCCTTCCGGAGAGGAGAAACCTTATATCATGGGAGTGTCCTGGGATGTTACGGAACTGAAGGATACGGAACAGGCACTGATCGTAGCCCGGGAGAAGGCAGTGAAAGCGGACCGGCTCAAATCGTCTTTTCTCGCGAATATGAGCCATGAGATCCGTACGCCTTTGAATGCGATTGTCGGCTTTTCCAAATTAGTGATTGATTCGGACCAGGATTCGGACCGGAAACTTTATATTGAGATCATAGAGAAAAACTGCGATCTGCTTCTGAACCTGTTCAATGATCTTCTGGATATATCTTCTCTGGAAGCCGGAACGCTGGAGTTCTCTTACCGTTGGGTGCGTCTTCAGGATGTGTGTCTGCAATTGTTCGAGATGTATTGTAATGCTGTGGCGGAAGGGGTTAGCTTAGTGATGGATGACAACGATCCCGAATTAGAAATTATGAGTGATTGGGGACGGGTGATGCAGGTCTATACCAATCCTTTGGGAAATGCGATGAAGTTTACCTCCCGGGGTGAGATCCGCTATGGATTCCGGAGGCAGGGAGAGAACGTTTGTTGCTATGTCAAAGATACAGGGATGGGTATAGAGGAGAGTAAGTTATCTACCATTTTCGACCGGTTTGGTAAGGTGAACACTTTCATACAGGGAACCGGTCTGGGCCTTGCCTTGTGCAAAATGCTGGTAGAGAGATTAGGGGGCGGGATTGATGTAGAGTCGGTTGCGGGAGAGGGATCTACTTTCTATTTTGTGCTGCCGATTGAGAGGAAGGTTGCCTCTGAAAAAGATTCTGTTTTCACCATTTCCACTTCGGTACTTAAAGACGCCGGGATATAAGGATAACCCTGTGTAAGGGTACTTGAAACCGGGTAGGATGTATCTTACAAAAAAAGGAGCATACGGTATGTATGTTCCTTTTGTGTGGGTAAGTATGGCAGTCAGATAATGGTTATACCTTGTTCTTCACATAATTTTACTCCCAGATCTTTCAGCTTGAATTTCTGTATTTTACCGCTTCCGGTCATGGGAAATTCTGAAATAAAGAAAACATACTTGGGTATTTTATGACGCGAGATCTGGTTTTTGCAGAAATCCTTTACGTCTGATTCAACTAATTCCGCTCCTTCCCGGAGGATGATGAAAGCTCCCACCTCTTCTCCATATTTTTCAGAAGGGATTCCTGCTACCTGTACGTCTTTTACCCCGTTCAGTTTGTATAAGAATTCTTCGATCTCACGGGGGTAGATATTCTCCCCACCCCGGATGATCATGTCTTTGATGCGCCCTGTGATCCGGTAATTCCCATCTTCGTCTTGGATACCCAGATCACCGGAGTGCAGGAACTGGTTGGAATCGATTACCTCAGCGGTTGCTTCCGGATTTTTATAGTAGCCTTTCATGGTATTGTATCCGCGGTTGCACATCTCCCCTTGTACACCTACCGGACATTCTGCTCCGGTTTCCGGATCCAGTACTTTCACTTCTGTAAATTCAAATTCGCGGCCTACAGTGGTACAACGTACTTCAAAGGGATCGTCAATGCGGGTTTGTGTCATTCCGGGAGAGGTTTCCGTCAGTCCGTATACACTGGTCACTTTCATGTACATCTTTTCCTGTACCTGTTTCATTAACTCTACCGGACACAGAGAGCCTGCCATGATGCCCGTGCGGAGGCTGGACATATTGAACAAGTCAAACATGGGATGATTGAGCTCAGCGATAAACATGGTGGGTACTCCATACAAAGCGGTACATCTTTCTTTGTGAACAGATGCCAATACGACCAGCGGATCGAACCGTTCGACCATTACCTGTGTGCAGCCATGGGTCAGCACATTCATGCTGGCCAATACTACTCCGAAACAATGAAAGAGAGGCACGCAGCAGCAGAGTTTGTCTTCAGAAGTGAAATCCATATGCTCTCCCGTCAGGTAACCGTTGTTGGCTATATTGTGGTGAGTAAGCATGACCCCTTTGGGAAAGCCGGTAGTACCGGAGGTATATTGCATATTCACTACATCGTGGCAGCCGACCTCTCTCTTGATGAGGGTTAATTCTTCATCTTCGATATTCTTTCCCAACAGCAGCAGCTCGGAGGTGTTATACATACCGCGATGCTTTTCCGGGCCGATATATACCACATTCTTCATGTATGGGAACCGCGGACTTTCTAAATGGCCCCGTTGACAACTTCGTAGTTCCGGAAGCATCTGGTAGGTCATTTCTACAAAATCACTGTCTTTTTCTCCATCCACGATACACAGTGTGTGCATATCGGAGTTCTGGCAGAGATATTCCAGTTCGTTTTGTTTGTAGTTGGTGTTTACTGTCACATAGACAGCCCCTATTTTGGCGCAGGCATAGAGTAGCGTAAGCCAATCGGGTACATTGGCTGCCCATATTCCCACATGCGATCCTTTTTCCACTCCGATAGCGAGCAGCCCTTTGGCCATTTCATCTACTCTCTGATTCATCTGTTTCCAGGAAAACCTCAGATTCCGGTCGGAGTATACGATGTATTCTTTATCCGGTGTCTCTTTTGCCCAATGTTCGAGCCACTCCCCCAATGTCCTGTCGTAAAGTTGCATACTAAGTGTTTGTTTGATATAGGTGTGGTTATAGCGTTCAGACAGGCGTATATACGACAGCCAGTATTTGGGCAGCCTACCCTTCGTAGGCATGTACATGATGGGGTACAATGGAATCGTAATAAATGCTGTCTCCTTCTTCCAGCAGATAAGTTTTGTTCCCGTAACTTATTTCCATGATCCCTTTCAATACCATGATAAATTCTTCGCCTTCGTGAGAAGAGAGAATGAAGTTACTTTCTTCGGTGGGGGATACATCGATGATAAAAGGCTCCATGTGGCGATCCGCTTTCGACCTGGAGAGGGAATGATACTTCATGTGACGCCTGGACTGGGTCGTATTGTTGGAAAAACTAATGGTATCCGTTGCTTCTTCTTTCCGGCATACGACAGGTCCGGTTTCGTCGTTATCGTCTAAGAACGTACCCAGCCGGACACCCAGTACACGGGCTATTTTGATCAGAGGCGCCAGAGAAGGGAGGTCTACATGATTCTCTATACGCTCTACCTGTTCAACAGTCAGCCCGGCGCGTTCGGCCAGTTCTTTGGTGGTAATTGATTTGTTCTCGCGGAGCGATCTGATCTTTTCTCCGGCTACTTTACTTGTGTCCATCCTATTCTGTTTTCATGGAAAATTATGTATCAAATGTACAGAGGCAAAAATAGTGATTTCCTGATAGCCTCCAAATAATAAGGAGAAATAAAGGGGAATTTTATTTCAGAACAGGAAAGATACAGGGTATATAGGAGCATACAGCGACTATAGGACATTCTGAATGAACGAAATAAAAACCGGACTTCTATTTCTCAATTCGTTCTTTGTGGATGTTGCATTTGCAGAGCACCAGGGTTCTATATCTATGCCGGTAGCAGGTTTGGATCAGTGTACTGTTGAACGATAAGTGAACCGGAGTATCTGTGATGGTTATACACAGAAAGGTCGGCCCTGTGGCAAAAAGTTATGTATACTGGTAATAGAGACAGGGCCTTTCTCTCTCTTCTGAGTAAGCGTAATGATAGGAAGTGGTCAAATGGTAAACAAAGTGATTGGAATGGGTTACCAGTTTTTTAATTTGGTTACCGGAACAGGTCGATTTGTAAGACCCGTATTTTCCGGGAGAATAAAAGGATCCGGTTAATTCTGAAAATAGTTTTTACAAAAAAAGAGATTGTCCGGTATGGGACAATCTCTTTTCGTTCCTTGTTCGGAAAGTAACAGGATTACTTTCTCAATCCGAGCTTCTTAATGATAGCACGATATCTTTCGATATCTTTCGCTTTCAGGTAGTCGAGTAAAGCGCGACGTTTACCTACCAGCATGGTCAGAGCTCTTTCAGCGCTATAATCTTTTCTGTTGAGCTTCAGATGCTCAGTCAGACTTGAGATACGGTAGGAAAACAATGCTATCTGCGCTTCTGCTGAGCCAGTATCAGAGTTAGACTTTCCGTATTTCTCAAAGATTTCCTTCTTTTTAGCGGAATCTAAATACATAATTTTTTAGATTTTTGATATATAAATATTGCTTTGAGCGTGCAAAGATAGGGATTATCTTTTATCTGACAAGCTTTTACGGCAATTATTTTCCCGATCATTCCTGTTGCTAAGGCCATTTTTCGTACCTTTGTGCCCAAACAATAGGTATTATATGCAAAATATTAGGAACATTGCGATCATTGCCCATGTCGATCATGGAAAAACTACTCTTGTAGACAAAATGCTTTTAGCGGGACATCTTTTCCGGGACAATCAGACCAGCGGCGAACTTATTCTGGATAATAATGATCTGGAACGGGAAAGAGGGATCACTATTCTGTCTAAAAATGTCTCTATCAACTATAAAGATACAAAAATAAATATTATTGATACTCCGGGGCACAGTGATTTCGGAGGTGAGGTGGAGCGGGTACTGAATATGGCTGATGGCTGTATCCTGCTTGTGGACGCGTTTGAAGGGCCTATGCCTCAGACACGGTTTGTATTGCAGAAAGCATTGCAGCTGGGTCTTAAGCCTGTGGTAGTAATTAATAAGGTAGACAAACCCAACTGTCGTCCGGATGAGGTACATGAGATGGTCTTTGACCTGATGTTCAGTCTGGATGCCACCGAAGAGCAACTGGATTTCCCTACCATCTACGGGTCTGCCAAGAATGGCTGGATGAGCGAAGACTGGAAACAGCCGACAGATAGTATTTCACCTTTGCTGGATTGTATACTGGAGCATATACCTGCTCCCGAGGCCCTGGAAGGTACTCCTCAGATGCTGGTCACTTCGCTGGATTATTCGGCTTATACAGGGCGTATTGCTGTCGGACGTGTGCATCGGGGGGCGTTGAAAGAAAGTATGAATGTGTCTCTGGCCAAACGTGACGGAAGTATCATAAAATCCAGGATCAAAGAGGTACATGTGTTTGAAGGTCTGGGCCGCGCCAGGAAGAGCGAAGTTTCTTCCGGTGATATCTGCGCGTTGATCGGGATAGAAGGATTCGAGATCGGAGATACGATCTGTGATTTTGAGCAGCCGGAGCCACTTCCTCCCATTGCTATTGATGAACCTACGATGAGTATGCTTTTCGCCATCAATGACTCTCCTTTTTTTTGGTAAAGATGGAAAATACGTAACTTCCCGTCATATTCACGATCGTCTGATGAAAGAATTGGATAAGAACCTGGCTTTGCGGGTATCTAAAAGTGAAGAAGATGGAAAATGGATCGTGTCCGGCCGTGGTGTACTTCACCTTTCCGTACTGATCGAAACCATGCGCCGCGAAGGCTATGAGTTGCAGGTAGGACAGCCACAGGTAATCTATAAAACCATAGATGGGGTACGCTGCGAACCTGTAGAGGAACTGACGATCAATGTCCCTGAAGCGTATGCCAGCAAGATGATTGATATGGTGACCCGGCGTAAGGGAGAGATGAGGATGATGGAGAGTAACGGTGAGCGTGTCAACCTTGAATTTGCCATACCTTCGCGCGGAATTATAGGATTACGTACAAATGTGCTGACCGCTTCGGCCGGTGAAGCTATTATGGCGCATCGTTTCAAGGAATATCAACCCTACAAGGGAGAGCTGGAACGGCGTACCAATGGATCTATGATCGCTATGGAAGCGGGTACGGCTTTTGCGTATGCCATAGATAAGCTGCAGGACAGGGGACGTTTCTTTATTTTTCCACAGGACGAAGTATATGCGGGGCAGGTCGTTGGCGAGCATTCACACGAGAACGACCTTGTGATCAATGTTACCAAATCCAAGAAACTGACCAATATGCGCGCGTCGGGTGCGGATGATAAAGCCCGTCTGATTCCTCCGGTACAGTTTTCTCTGGAAGAGGCGCTGGAATATATCAAAGAGGATGAATATGTAGAAGTGACTCCCCGGTTTATGCGTATGCGTAAAGTGATCCTCGATGAGAATGAGCGCAAACGCGCGAATAAAAATAATTGAGAAAAAACTGATTTTTCGTACAAGGTTATTGGATCTTTCCAATAGCCTTGTACACGCTGTTACAGACCTTGCTCATTCTGGCTGCTTCTCATACACTGAACTGTAACAGTGAAGAAACAGATAATTTAGCCCATACGGGAAGATTGGAATGTATTGGAATGGATCCGGGTACCTGACAGTTTTATAGGTCTGTGAATTTCTTAAATGGCCCGACATCTTCCGGTCGGATCTGAGCGATCGCGATCGCATATTCCCCGTGATGACTTAAACTAATGGAGTCTTTGATGTAAAACTCTTTGTTTCCCAGGTAGATCTGAGGGCACCCGTCCGGATCGTTGTATACAGTAATGAGATTGGGTTTATAGGGAATATTCACCGATTTGAAGATGGCTTCTTTGGCTGCGAACCGACCTGCCAGATAAGTCATCTTCTTCGTTTTTTGATAATCCTCTATTTCTTTTTCCGAAAAATACCGTTCCAAAAAATGCTTTCCGTGTCTGGAAAGCATTTTCTTTATGAAACCGATCTCTACCAGATCAATGCCGGGCCGGGAGGGTTTTTTATTTTCCATTGAAATCCGGACTATGTGTGTAAATGTAGTCTGCTATTTGCTTAACAGACATTTTTGTTAAGTGATAATCCGGAATATGAAGCTTGTATTTTATTTGGATAGATGTAGCTAAGTCAGCTACTTCGGTCGAATCAAAATCTGTTTCCTTGATTGCCTTGTTCTCTGATTCTATGGTGCATCCCATCTTATCGATGAATCCCCAGATCTCATTTTTGATCTTTTCTCTTTGCATGGCTTTTATTTTAATTGTATCTACTTAATTGGATAGCTCCTTTTACTCCTCCGTATCCTTGGGATAAGACCAAAGCGGTGGCATGGTGTTTTTTTGTTGGTTCCCTGTTTATGTAGGCTTCAGGAAGTGGATCAGAGTGGGTCTTTAAGACGATGTTTTCTTTCATACTGAGTATGGATAAAATGATGTCCATCGGAGCAGAGGCACCTACCGTATGGCCAAAAGTTGTTTTCGGACAACAGAGAACTATATTCTTGCCTAATTCTTTTTGAATGGCTGTTACTTCCATTTTATCTTCCCGGTCTTTTGCGATTCCTGATAAGTAAACTACCTCAATAGGGTGGTGGTCTGTAGCTCTCTGGATCACGTGTTGATAGATAGAAAGGGATTTGTCTTCGTTTTTGTCTCCACTGTATCCGACAGCTATTCCATCTATCTGGGCCATGATAGATTTTTTGTTTAATCTTTTTAAGGCATTTTCTTCTCTTTCCAGGATCAGGAAACCTGCCCCTTCAGCTATAACCATTCCTTCATTCTCAGCAAATAACCGATATCCTCTTCCTCGGGAATATTGATTGATGGAGTCATAAAATTCCAGACTCATGCTATTGACCGGAGCTTCTACTCCTCCCACTATGGCAAAATCAATGGTTCCTTTTCTTAAGTATTTAATCGCATTCTTTATTGCCATCAAACCGCTTACTCTGTCAGCTACTATAGTTTTACTTATTCCTTTCATCCCATACATCAAAGAAGCATGCCCCTGCACAGCCGCGGGAAACCAGTTGCTTACTAAGTGCGGGCTCAACGGGGTATTGTTTTTCATGCAATTAAATCCATCCCATAATGTATCCCATCCCGCGGAATTATTGCCAATAAATACTCCTACCTTGTCAGGGTAGTCGGAAATTTTAAAATTTGCCTGTTTGATGGCCTCATCTATGGCAACGAGTCCCAGTTTGGAAAAACGGGCACATTTAATTAGTAATCTTCTGGGGATCACATCTTCAAAAGAATCTTTATGAACTACGCCTGCATATTGAATACCTTTTTCATTTACCTTCCGGATATTGGATTGTCCGGTCTGTAAATTCTGCCAGAATTCTTTTATGCTATTTCCACAGGGGCCGATTATACCCATGCCTGTAACAACAATTTTTTCCATGTTTAAATTTTTGATAAGATGCATACTCCATGTAATCCGGAAAAACCATTTGCATTGGAAATAGCGGTATCAATGGTCTGTTCAGTAGGTGTTGAAATTAGATGTATATCGCATTCCTCGTCCTTTACTTTGTAATTGGCAGTAGGGGGAAGGATATTATTTTTCATGGCCAGTACCGTATGGACGATTTCAATGGCGCTTGATGCTCCCAACGGATGTCCGGTCATGGATTTGGTCGAACTCACTGGCAGGGACTTTACGTACTCTTTGAAGGCGATGTGATAAGCCGCGGCTTCAAACAGATCATTCTGAGGAGTTGAACTGCCGTGGGCATTCAGGTAATCAATGTCCGAAGGTTGGACTTCTGCCTCTTCCATCGTCTGTATGAGTAATTCTCCCAGCGCTACCCCATTGTTGGGCAGGTCGGTCATATGATAAGCGTTGTTACAGCTATTATATGCTTTGATCTCTGCATATATAGGAGCTCCTCTGTGGATGGCATTTTCATATTCTTCCAGAATAAGTATGGCACAACCTTCTGCCAGAACAAATCCGTTCCTGGTTTTATCGAACGGGCGGGATGCTTCTTTGGCAGACTCCTTATCCAGGGTTTTAGTGAGCGCGCCAATGGCCTCAAACGATCCAATAGTCACTTTTGAAACGGGTGTTTCAACGGCTCCGCAGATCATTAGTTGTTGATCTCCGTATTTGATAGCTTCATAGGCATATCCAATGGCATCAATGCCGCCCGTACAACCCGTGGACATGATCAGATTTTCTCCCTGGAAATCAAATTCATCGGCAATTTCGCAGGTAATGTGTGTATACAGCCCCTTTTTATAGATGTTTTGGTTTTCAGTGGTCTCTTCTCCGAAGAAAATATCTTCACAATAAGCCATATTGCTGATAGCACTGGAGATACATACTCCTGCCTGGCTTTTATCAATGGTTGGCACATGGATCTGCGCGTCTTTCATCGCGCGTATGGCAGCATTTAAAGCTATATTTGCTGTTCTGCCTATTTTTTCAGCCGGTTTGTTTGCTGCAAGATCTTCAAAATCTCCGATTAATCCAAGAACTCTTTTCATTCCTTTGTAATCATGTAGATCGTATCCTATTTCGCCATTCAATGAATTATTCCAGAATTCATCGAGGGTGTTACCAATAGGAGTGAGGACACTCATACCTGTAATGACTACTCTTCTGTTTCTCATGTTTCTTTACTATGTTTGTTATTCTGATAAATTTATCTCTGCCTCAGGTGACTCTCTTATTAGGTATAATAGCGAGTTTCCCTTTTTTCGTTTATACAGGTATAAGGGTGATCGGGTACCGGCAAAGGCTGATACTGAAAATATCGTGTTTTAAACCTTCTTTATAACTGGTAGATCGTGTAAATTTAAATCATTTATTTAGTAAAACAATACAAATGTATAAAAAATAAAACTATTTGATAATAAAAAATAATTAAATAATAAATTTATATAAATGATTAATATGAATATAGGTTTTTAGCTTTTTAAAAGCAACATATCTTTTAAAATGTTTTTTTAAGTTGATTTATTAATTAGTATATATGTATTTTCTGGATTGGATTTAGAAAATTATTAATTACAAATATAGAAGTGTATAGAAAATCTTATGTTACAATAATTTGTTGAAAAAATGGCTGAATGGGTGGAAAGCCTGTTTGTAAAAGTATAAAACGGCAAGAAGAGATAGCTGATATGAAGGTGTTTATAGGTATGATATTTACATAGGGGAATACGGAGGTCACTGGAAAACCGGGATCGGATATATACAGCTTGTCCGACGGAGGGATAGCTGTTGTCAGAAAACGGATCTGTTTGCTGTCGTGTTTCTCTGATGGGCCGAGAGACTTGATCTGGAGGACAGATCATAGGAAAAAAGAAAAAGCAGCAGAGGGTAACTCCCTATGTATAACAAGCATGTATATGGTATGGGAAGGAAGGGTGTTTCGCCTGTTACCTGCTATGGCGTTGTGTAGTTCTGAACTTAAATTCCTGTTCAGTCTGTACCGGATTACATAGTAACTGATGGGAGAGGAGAAGCATATCCTACCCCATGAATCTTTTCTCCGGAAAAAGAAATTGAATCTATGGTATAATAATTATGATAATCAGTGAAGTGTGAGGATGACTTTGTGCTTCTGTGTAAAAAAGCTGTCCGATAGACCGGACAGCTTTTTACTATAGAGTTTGATTCTCTGATTACAACTGAGGACCTGCGGCGATCAATGCTTTCGCATCGTCGTTGTCACAGTACTGTTCGAAGTTCTTGATGTATTTGGCAGCCAGAGATTTTGCTTTGGTTTCCCATTCAGCAACATCCGCATACGTGCTGCGAGGATCAAGGATATCAGATACATTGTTCAGTGTTTTAGGAACAGTCAGGTTCAGGATAGGAATGTGAACCTTTTCCGCGTTTTCGATAGAACCGTCGATGATGGCATCGATGATGGCGCGTGTATCTTTCAGAGAGATACGTTTGCCTGTACCGTTCCAACCTGTGTTCACCAGGTACGCTTTTGCTCCGTGTTCTTTCATCTTTCCACCCAGAGTCTTGGCATACATAGTCGGGTGCAGAGTCAGGAACGCTTCACCGAAAGCAGGAGAGAAAGAGGGCAATGGTTCAGTAATACCACGTTCTGTTCCGGCCAGTTTGGACGTGTAACCGCAAAGGAAGTGATACTGTGCCTGCGCATCGTCTAAGATAGAAACCGGAGGCAATACTCCGAACGCGTCAGCAGACAGATAAACGATCTTGCTGGCATGTCCTGCTTTGGAAGGAAGAACGATCTTGTTGATGTGGTAGATCGGATAAGAAACACGGGTATTTTCCGTGATAGAACCATCGGCATAGTCGGGAGTTCCGTCTTCTTTCACTACAACGTTTTCCAACAGCGCGTCACGTCTGATGGCTCTCCAGATGTCCGGTTCGTTTTCTTCGCTCAGGTTGATCACTTTCGCATAACAACCGCCTTCGTAATTGAACACACCGTTGTTGTCCCAACCATGTTCGTCGTCACCGATCAGGTAACGTTTCGGGTCGGCAGAAAGCGTGGTTTTTCCTGTTCCTGAAAGACCGAAGAAGATAGCAACATCGCCTTTTTCACCTACGTTGGCCGAGCAGTGCATAGAAGCCATCCCTTTCAGCGGCAGGTAGTAGTTCATCATAGCGAACATACCTTTTTTCATTTCGCCACCGTACCAGGTACCACCGATGATCTGTTCTTTCTCAGTCAGGTTGAATACAACAAATACTTCAGAGTTCAATCCCTGCTCTTTCCAGTTCGGGTTGGTAACTTTAGAAGAGTTGAATACAGTGAAATCGGGTTCTCCGTAATGTTCCAGTTCGTACAAAGAAGGACGGATGAACATGTTGGTCACGAAGTGTGCCTGCCATGCTACCTCTACGATGAAACGTACTTTCATACGGGTATCTACATTGGTACCACAGAACGTATCAACTACATATAATTTTTTAGCTGAATTCAGCTGTTTCATAGACAAAGCCTTCAGATCATTCCAGATCTCAGTGGAAACCGGTTTGTTGATGGTTCCGTCCCACCAGATCGTATCTTCAGTGGTAGCGTCTTTAACGATGTAACGGTCTTTAGGTGAACGGCCGGTAAAAACACCTGTTTTTACAGATACGGCACCCGTAGTAGTTAATTCACCTTTTTCGTACCCTTGGTTTGACGGATCCATCTCAGCCTGGAAAAGCTGTTCGTACGTAGGGTTATAAACAACTTCGATGTCATTGCTTATACCATACTTGCTTAAATCTAATTTTCCCATCTCTTTAATTAATTAAAATTGGTATATAATTTACTGTATATTTTTACATTTTGTAGGTAAAATTAAATAGACCCTTGTAAATCGCTTACAAAAGTAATATTTTATTTGAAAACTTATCGGATATTAAAGAAATTTTTCTTTAATCTGAGAGCTTTTATAGTTACGTAACAATATCTGCAAACTGAATGTTGCAAATTGGAATATAATCCTTTACTTTGTATTCCGGAACTAAGGAAATATACAACTATTATACCTATGAAAATTATTAATTTGAGTGAGACGAACTCCATCCTGAATCAGTATGTTGCAGAGATCAGGAATGTGGATGTTCAGGGCGACAGGCTTCGTTTCCGGAGAAACATTGAACACATCGGAGAGGTAATGGCCTATGAGATCAGTAAATCATTTACCTACTCCGTAAAAGAGATCCGTACTCCCCTGGGGATAGCCTCTGCAAGTACACCTGACAACCCGGTTGTGATCAGTACTATCCTGCGGGCGGGTATCCCTTATCATCAGGGATTTCTGAGTTATTTTGATTATGCGGAGAATGCTTTTGTGTCGGCTTACCGGAAATACAAAGACACGTTGAAATTCGATATTCATATTGAATATATAGCTTCTCCTCTTATCCACGGAAAGACACTGATTATTACCGATCCGATGCTGGCCACCGGCAGCAGCATGGAACTGACCTACCAGGCCATGCTTACCAAAGGTGAACCGGCTGAAATACATGTCGCTGCTATCATCGCCAGCCGTCAGGCAGTAGATCATATCGCAGGTGTTTTCCCGGCTGATAAAACTACCATCTGGTGTGCGGCCATAGATCCGGAGATCAATGATCATTCGTGTATTGTACCCGGATTGGGCGATGCCGGTGATCTGGCTTATGGGATCAAAGAGTGAGGTTTCTGCTCAGGGAGCTGACGGATATATGTGATTCCCTGTGAGATCTTTGTTTCTGATGCGGGAACAAGGAAAAAGTATAAAAAGGGCGGTTCCCACAGTGGGATCGCCCTTTGTATGATGATGATGTCCTGTACTGATTATTTTACCTCCCAGACATCGTTTGTCATCAGGAGTTCCCGGAAATTATGATATCTGGCTTTGCTGCTCACTTCTTGGATCTGTTGTTGCACAGCTTCTTCGTAAGTGGGAGCTACCACATCCCGTATGACTCCCAGAGCTATAGGGAAATCGGGACCTTCCATCAGTGCCAGTTTCAATTGCAGGGTAGTGTCTTCGCAATGAGCGTCGTGCACCAGGATGTCTTTTTCCGTGACTCCGTTCTCACCTATTTTCACTACTTTCAGACCAAATCCTTCCTGCGTCAATCCGAATTCGTTGTTTTCTCCGAACAGCATCGGCTGCCCATGTTTCAGATAGATCGCGTTTTTATTACGTCCCTCTTTGGTAGCTACCATGTCGTGGGTACCATCATTGAAGATCACACAGTTCTGGAGTATTTCAATAACAGAGGTTCCTTTGTGTCTGGAAGATGCTGTCAGCACTTCTACGGAATTTGCCGCGTCTACTGCCACACAACGCGCGAAGAAACGTCCGCGTGCTCCGAAAGTAAGTTCGGCCGGACGGAAGGGGTCTTCCACGGTTCCGTAAGGAGAGGTTTTGCTGACAAATCCACGTTCTGAAGTGGGCGAATACTGTCCTTTGGTCAGACCATAAATGCGGTTGTTGAGTAACAGGATATTTATGTCTACATTACGACGTATGGCATGGATAAAATGATTGCCTCCGATAGCCAGTCCGTCGCCGTCGCCCGATACCTGCCATACGTCCAGTCCGGGGTTGGCTACTTTTACTCCGGTGGCAATGGCAGCGGCGCGTCCGTGAATGGTATGGAACCCGTAGGTGTTCATGTAATAAGGCAGTCGCGACGAACATCCGATCCCGGAAATGACAGCGATCTCATGAGGAGGCTTGCCAATCTCGGCCAATGCTTTATAGAAAGAATTCAGGAAAGCGTGGTCACCGCAACCGGGACACCAACGCGGTTGACCGATCTTATAATCTTTTGCAGTATATATTGTTTCGTTCATATGTTAATCCTCCAGTAAGTTAGTGAAAGCGTCTACAAGTTCTTGGGTAACAAACGGCTGTCCGGTTACTTCGTTGTATTGAAGAAGGTGTAAACCGGGATGTTTCATCCGCAGGAATCCGGCGAACTGACCCATGTTCTGTTCCGCTACTACAACCTTCTTGTATGTTCCAAGGAGTTCGGCTGTGTTCCGGGGTAGTGGACGAATGTATTCGAAATGAGCAAGAGCTACCTTTTTGCCTGCTTTTCGCATCTGTTCCATAGCTGAATGCAAGTGTCCGTAGGTTCCTCCCCATCCTACGATAAGTAGTTCCGCGTCCGGGTCTCCTTCTACCTGTTGCTCCGGAATGTAATTGGCGATTTTATCGACTTTGGCCTGACGGAGCAAAGTCATCTTGTGGTGATTGTCGGGCTCCGTAGAGATCATCCCTGTCTCACTGCTCTTTTCCAGACCTCCGATACGATGAGTAAAGTTCTCTGTACCGGGGATAGCCCAGTAACGGGCTCCACTCAGTTCGTCGCGTTGGTAAGGAGTCCACGAACCTGCCATGTCCGGGGTAACATACGGCGGTTGGATGGCCGGATATTGATCCGGATCGGGCAATTTCCATGCGGCAGAACCATTGGCGATAAAAGCGTCTGTAAGCAATACAACCGGTGTCATGTGTTCCAGCGCTATTTTGGAGCACATATATGCCATCTCAAAGCAACTTGCCGGAGATTTCGCGGCGATCACCGGCATGGGGCTTTCTCCGTTCCTTCCGAAAAGTGCCTGTAGCAGATCCGATTGCTCCGACTTGGTAGGCAGACCCGTAGAAGGACCTCCCCGTTGTACGTTCACAACTACCAACGGAAGTTCCGCGATCACTGCCAGGTTCATGGCTTCACTTTTCAGACACACTCCCGGGCCTGAGGTGGTAGTAATCGCAAAATTACCGGCGAAAGCTGCTCCTACGGCAGAAGCACATCCGGCGATCTCGTCTTCGGCCTGTACGGTCTTTACTCCCAATGCTTTGTGCCTGGAGAGCTCCTGCAAGATGTCTGTTGCCGGAGTGATGGGATAAGAACCCAGGTAAAGTGTCAGTCCGGCTTTTTCCGCAGCGGCAATAAATCCGTAAGCGGTAGCTTTATTGCCATTGATATCGGTATACAGACCTTTTTCTTTGGTACCTTTGCTTTCAATCTTATAAGTAGATACTGAAGCATGGGTATTGGCACCGTAGTTGTATCCGTCATTCAGTACTTTGATGTTGGCTTCCGCTATAATAGGTTTCTTGGCGAATTTCTCTTTTAGCATCTCTTCCGCCGCGGAAAGAGGGCGATTGAAAAGCCAGCATACCAGACCCACGGCAAACATATTCTTGCAACGGAGCATGCCTTTGTTGTCCAGACCGGAATCTTTCAGGCTCTCTTTGCACATGGAAGAAATGGGCACTTCCAGAATTTCATTTCGTATGCCTAATTCTTCAAAGGGATCTTCCGTGGCGAACTGAGCTTTTTCCAGGTCTTTCTTGGTGAATGAATCTGAATCAATAAGTATAATAGCCTGGGGTTTACAGAATTTATATTGAGTCTTCAGGGCAGCCGGATTCATGGCTACCAATACATCACACTGATCACCTGGGGTGAATACCTTATCCGCGCCGATATGTACCTGAAAACCCGATACACCGGTCAGTGATCCCTGCGGGGCACGGATGTCAGCGGGATAATCGGGGAACGTACAGATGTCATTCCCGATCGTGGCCGATACGTTTGAGAAGATATTCCCGGCCAGCTGCATACCGTCGCCGGAGTCGCCCGAAAAACGGACTACTACTCTTTCTAATTCTTTTACTATCATTTCCTCTGCCATAACTCTATCTTTAATAGGGGGATTTACCATTTCATGTTTGAAGTAGCACAAAGGTCGTAAAGTTGACCGACTTAACAAAATCTTTTTGTATTTATCTGTCATTTCTATGGGTATGGTTTCCGGAATTTATAATTTTATTGGGCAAAAGGAATGTTTCTGGTGATATGTGACGCTAAATAAGTGAATAGCTATACATTTTGATAGTTTCAGCCTGAAAACGACAGCGTATCGGGCAGAGCAAATTAAACGGGGGTTGGATGCTGGTTGCAACCTGACTCAAAAGTCCTTTTTGTAAAGGTTCTTTCATGAATTTGCGACTTCCGGTTTCATAGAATGCAATCCGGTGGATAAAATATAAAACGAAGTTTGGTCTAATTGCCGGAATGCTTTATCTTTGTGGCTGCTTAAAAGAAAGGTATGCTTGGCTATGGCAGCATTTTTGTTGATGAAAAATGCTTCAAATATCCGGGTAAGACCTGTCTTTTAGAGGTAAGCCCCTGTAGTTCAACGGATAGAACGGAAGTTTCCTAAACTTTAAATATGGGTTCGATTCCCGTCGGGGGTACTGGAAGCGACAGTGAATTCACTGTCGCTTTTGTTTTTGCGCAGGCTGCTACTTTCAAATGTAGCGACGAAGAGGTCTGAATAAGGAGGAGGATGATCATACGTATCTCCGCTGTCATTATTCACAGGTAGAGACGCAAAGAGATTGACGATTTGACAATTTACGATTTACGATTGAAATTACAGAAAGAATAAGTTTGTAAATTCCTATGCGTAACATTTTATATGCGAACATACGAGACGCAAATATATGACTCTGCAGGTGTAGGATTTCGTTTTGTATTTCCAATCGTACTTCGTACCTCGGCTAAGTGTAACTCTTTTGATTTGCTTCCATATAAAAAGTCCCTCATTATATTCATAACGAGGGACTTTCTGATATATAAAAGACTATTTACACTTCGGTTGCAGGCTCTTCGTTCTTCTTCTTAAGCATCATATATGCGATCGGAGAAGCCACGAACAGGGAAGAGAGTGTACCAAATACAACCCCAAGTATCATGGCGAAGGAGAAGCTGCGGATCGAATCACCACCCAGGATGAAGATACACAACAATACCAGCAAGGTACTCAATGAAGTATTGATCGTACGTGTCAGCGTGGTATTCAAAGAGTCATTGAACAGTTGTTTTTTATTGCGTTTCGGGTATAGACTGAAGAACTCACGGATACGGTCAAAGATAACTACCTTATCATTGATCGAGTATCCGATAGCAGTCAGGATAGCGCCGATGAATGTCTGGTCAATCTCCAGGGAGAAGGGCATCCATCCCCAACACAAGGAATAAACTCCTAAGATCATTAACGTATCACTGGCCAGAGCCACCACCGAACCTACACTATAGGCAATGTTGCGGAAGCGCAACAGAATATACAAACCGATAGCTATCAGTGCGAACAGAACCGACCAGATCGCTGAGGTCTTGATGTCATCCGCTATGCTGGGGCCTACCTTCTGTGAACTTACGATACTGCCACCGGCATGATTGTCACGGTCTATAAATGTATCCAGGGTAATGTTGTCTGTCAACAGAGGTTTCAACTTATCGTACAGATAAGCTTCGATCTCAGAGTCCACATTGTTACCACTCTCGTTGATGCGATAGTTGGTACTGATGCGCACGGTACGTTTGTCTGTTCCGATGGACAATACGCTGACGTTGGCATCACCAAACGCATCCGATAATAAGTCACGGACCTGGTCTGTTTCTACCGGATTTACGAATTGTACTTTGTAATTGCGTCCGCCTGTAAAGTCAATACCCTGATTCAGACCTCTTACCGCGAGTGATCCGATAGAGATCAGCAGCGCTACTGCTACAAAGGTAAGGGCTTTCTTGCTGTTACCTATGAAGTTGAAATGAGGATGTTTGAACAGGTGCTGAGATACCGGCGACGTGAAGGTCAGGTTGAGCAGTTTGTCTTTGTTCAGGAAGTGCTCATAGACCATACGTGTCATGAATACCGCGGTGAAGAACGATACGGCGATACCAATGATCAGCGTTGTGGCAAACCCACGGATCGGACCTGTACCGAACCAGAACAGGATGATACCTGTGATGATAGAGGTCAGGTTCGAGTCAAAGATCGCGGAGAAGGCGTTTGAGAAACCATCCGCCAGTGCTTTCTTGATGCCTTTGCCGCTGCGTAGTTCTTCTTTGATACGTTCGTAGATAAGTACGTTCGCATCTACCGCCATACCCAGTGCCAGTACCATACCGGCAATTCCGGAGAGTGTCAGTGCGGCCTGGAAAGAGGCCAGGATACCTAATGTAAAGAAGAAGTTAAGTATCAACGCGCAGTTGGCTATCATACCAGGTATGATTCCATAGATCACACACATATATACCATCAGGAGGATCAATGCCACGACGAAGGAGTAGAACCCGGATCTGATGGATTCCTGACCCAGGGAAGGACCGATGATATCTTCCTGTACAATATTGGCAGGAGCCGGCATCTTACCGGACTTCAATACGTTCGCGAGGTCTTTGGTCTGCTCCGGAGTAAAGCTACCTGTGATCTGTGAGCGGCCGCCGGTAATCTCACCTTGTACGTTGGGAGCAGAGTATACATAATTATCCAGTACAATAGCAATGGATCTGTTTATATTTTTTTTGGTCAGTTGTGCCCAGCGACGCGCGCCGTCGTTGTTCATTACCATACCTATCGAAGGACGTCCGTATTGGTCGTATTCATTGTTCGCGTCTACGATCACATCTCCTTCCAGAGGAGCTTTGCCGTTACGTTCGGTAGACTTGATCGTATACAGTTCAAAATATTGTCCTTTAGGGAACTGAGGATTGTCGGTAGCAGCTACTCCCCATTTCAGACGCAGTTCTCTGGGAAGTTCGTTCACCACTTCGGATAGAAGGCGGTTTACGTCCGCTGTATCTCTGTAGTGTACATACGCTACTACGGGACCTTGCGAGTTATTGACATACATCAGTGAGAGAAGCGGGTTTTGTCTGCGGGCCAGTTCGCGATCTGCTTCAGTAGAAGTGGCGGTCACGCCTTCGCCTCTCAATACCGCGGCAAGACTGTCTGCTACGCTTGTACTTTCTGTCTGCACTGTCGGTTCGGTAGTCTGTACTTCTGTAGCTTCCTCTGTTGTAGGGTCTTCCAGAGACATAACCTGGCGAAGACGTGAATCTGCCAGTTGCAGATAGGGCACAATTTCACTCGCGTGGTAAGTTTCCCAGAATTCGAGGTTAGCAGATCCCTGCAAAAGTTTTCTCACGCGTTCCGGTTCTTTGATACCCGGCAATTCTACCATGATACGACCCATGCGGTCTTCCAGACTCTGAATGTTCGGTTGTACCACACCGAAACGGTCGATACGGGTACGAAGCACGTTATAGGAATTGTCGATGGCGGCTTTCACCTCGGCACGCAGTACTTTTTCTACATCGGAATCCGAACTTTTCTGATTTACTTTGTCTTTGAGTTGTTGCGTTGCGAATATTTCAGACAATTTTTCCGGACCTGCCAGACGGCGGTATTCCCGGATAAATACGGTAATAAAGTCTTCCTGGCTGTTTTGGACCAGATTGGTCGCGTTGGCTATCGCTTCGTTAAAAGCGGCATCGGTCTTGTTGTCGGCCAATACCTTGACGATATCCGGAATAGATACCTCCAGGATCACATTCATCCCGCCTTTCAGGTCGAGACCCAGTCCGATCTCCATTTCGCGTGCCTGTCTGAGCGTATAAATACCCAACCAGACTTTCTCATTTGAGAGAGAGTCTAAGTATTCTTGTTCCAGCTTCGGATCTCCATTGGCATATTTCCGAGCCTTACCATTGTAATAGCTGGTCACTGCGGTGAAGGATAGATAAAACAAGCAAACCAGGGTGAGTAATATCGCAAAAACTTTTATAAAACCTTTGTTTTGCATTTTACTTTAAATTTATATTGTTTGTTTTTAATTAGATTAATGTGTGCATACAGGGCTGCAAATATAGCTTTTTTTCACATTCCGAGGCAATTGCGAATCAAATATTTGACACTTTGTTTGAAATTCCGGTCACAGGGAATAAGCAGCACCGGGCTGACTGGTAGTAACCTGTTGAGAATGATAGTTGCAGTTTACTTCATTCGGGCGGGATGAGGTCCCGGCACGTAACTGCACCGGAACGTTGGGGCGGTTCCGGTGCAGCTGTGGGGAGATATAATAAAAGAGGTATATCTACAGAACGGTGGTTACTTCATTCCTCTGTTTTTCAGCATGGCATCCAACTGAGGTTCGCTTCCGCGGAAGTTCCGGTACAGCACCATCGGGTCTTCACTATCACCCTTTTCCAGAACATTGCGCCGGAAGAGTTCGGCCGTTTCTTTATCAAAAATATCTTTTTCTTTGAATGCTTCAAACGCGTCGGCATCCAGCACATTGGCCCACAGGTAACTGTAGTATCCGGCCGCGTATCCTCCGACGATATGGTTGAAGTAAGGCAGGCTGTAGCGGGGAGCGATCTGAGGGATCAGTCCCAACGCTGCTGTTCTTTCTTTCTCGAACTGTACAATATCCAGATCGGCCATTTCTGTCAGGTTGTGCAGGTCCATATCCAGAATAGCTGCCGCCAGCAGTTCGGTAGTCATGAATCCCTGGTTAAAGGTCTTCTGGCGGAGTAGTTTCTCGATCAGTTCGTCCGGCATCGGTTCTCCGGTCTGGTAATGACGGGCATACATTTTCAGCACTACCGGTTCCGTGGCCCAATGTTCCATGATCTGAGAAGGAAGTTCTACAAAATCACGCGCTACCCGGGTACCGGATACTCCTTCGTAGTTGCACTAGGTCAACAGTCCGTGCGGTCCGTGCCCGAATTCATGGAAAAGAGTTTCTACCTCATCCAATGTCAGCAGAGAAGGCATATCACCGACAGGTTTGGTGAAGTTACCCACATTGCATACCAGCGGACGTATGTCTCCTTTCTGGCTGCGGTAGCTGCTCATCCAGGCTCCTCCTTTCTTTCCGGCTCTGGGGAAGTAGTCTACATAGAAGATTCCCAGTGGAGAGCCATCGGCGTCTTTCACTTCGAAAACCTCTACATCCGGGTGGTATACCGGAATATCGTGCAGAGGGGTCAGCGTGATGCCATACAGTTTCTGTGCCACTTCAAAGGCTCCGTCCCGTACATTTTCCAGTTTGAAATAGGGTTTGATCTCCTCTTCGTCCAGATCGTATTTTTCTTTGCGCAGTTTTTCCGTGTAGTACCACCAGTCCCAGCCTTCCAGTTTTTCGCCTTTTCCTTCTTTGTCCATCAGCTTCTGCAATTCAGCCGCTTCTCCTTTGGCCTTAGGCAGCGAGTAGCTCCAGAGATTGTGAAGGAAATCCATCACCGTTTCCGGGGTTTTTGCCATGCTGCGGTCCAGGGTGAAACCGGAGAAGTTGTCGTAGCCCAGGAGTTTCGCCTTTTCCAGGCGTAGTTTCGCGATAGAAGCTATGATCTCTTTGTTGTCATATTCGTCGTTGTTGTTGCCTTTGCTGATATAGGCTTTATATACCTTCTCACGCAGGGTGCGGTTGTCTGCGTATTGCAGCAACGGCAGGCGGCTGGGGTTGTGCAGGGTAAAGAGCCATTTCCCTTCCTCACCGGCCTCTTTCGCTTCAGCGGCAGCACTTTCACGGAACCACTCCGGCAGGCCCGACAGGTCTGCTTCGTTGTCTACAAAAAGTTTGAAAGAATTGTTCTCATTCAGCAGGTTGTTACTGAAGCGGATCCCCAGGGTAGACAATTCTTTGTTGATCTCCCGCAAACGGGCCTGGCTGGCTTCATCCAATGCGGCCCCCGCGCGTACAAATCCCTGATAGGTCTTATCCAGCAGACGTTCCTGTTCGGTGGTCAGGCCGAGAGATCCTTTACTATCGTATACGCTCTTCACTTTCCGGAACAGCTCCTGGTTGAGGTAAATATTGTCTCCGTGTTCGGAAAGCTCCGGAGCCAGCTTCATATAGAGTGCGGTCAGTTCATCGGTGGTTTCCGCGCTGGTCATATTGTAAAATACACCGCTCACCTGGTTCAGTGTGGGAGAACTCTCGTCCAATGCCACAATTACATTGTCAAATGTGGGCTCTTGGGTATTTTCGATCAGTTTCCGGAGCAGGTTATTCTGTTCTTCCATGCCTTTCCGGAAAGCCGGTTCATAGTGTTCCAGTCTGATCTGGTCGAAAGGGGGTACACCGTTGGGTGTGTTAAACTCCGCAAAGAACGGGTTGTTCTCCGTCTGGGTAGTACATGCAAGGATCATACATGTGATTGTTAGAATAAATACTACTTTTTTCATTGTCATTTTATATGTGTTTTTTTTCATTAATGGGTCTGTCTATTCGTACTGCTATACAGTACTTCATCTCCGGGTGATGTAGCACCAGATGGGGTAGTGATCCGATTCTTTGATCGAACGGTCTACGGTACAGCGATAACTTTTCAGGTTCGGGCTTATAAGAATATGATCGATCCGGAAATAAAACTTATTCTGGTTGTAAGAGATTCCTAATCCGTTGCCCGATTCCACAAAAGCATCCTTCAGGTTTTTTGTCAGGGTTTTGTGTGTGTAGGAGATGGGCGAATCGTTGAAGTCGCCGCATACGATCAGGTAAGGTGTTTGGGTGGCTTCTATTTCTTTGGCCACTTTCTGCACTTGTACAGCCCGTATGGCGGATGCGTCTGCCAGTTTCCGGACTAAGTGCCTCATGCCTTCCTTCACCTTATCGGCCTCCGGAGATTTGATCACGTCTTCGTAGAGGGCTTTGTCTTCTATGGTCAGTTTGTTCGATTCCAGGTGGTTATTTATGACGGTTAGCGTATCTTCCTCCACAAGGATCTGGTAGAGTACAGATCCGTTGTATCTGCTTTCCTGCGGGATCATACGGGCAGAGAGGATCGGATAGCGGGAGAAACAAGCTATTTTGTTGCCGCTTTTCTTTCCTTCTCCTATTTGCTGGATATGATGGTAGGGATAGGAACTCAACGCGGCAAAGACATCTTTGTCTGTCACGTATTTGGTGTTTTGGGAGGTCAGGTATTCCTGCAGGCATACAATATCCGCGTTGCTCTGACTGATGTATTCCAATATATCGTTCTTTCCGTCTTTTTTGACCAGGTGATTGAATCCCATGACATTGTAAGAGAGAAATTTGATCCGCTGTTCAGGAACTTTCCGCGCGGATATATTGAAAGGCATATAGGTACGCAGAGGCAGACAGCAGATCAAAAGACCGGCTATGGAAAGTAAGGCAAATTTCCAGTAAACGATCAGCCAGAAGATGATAAAGGCTATATTGATCACTAAGAAAACAGGAAAGGCCAGGCCCAGGGTCGAACGGATGGGATGTACAGTCGGATCAAACATCGGACTGAAAGCCACTAAGATCATCAGACCTGTACATACAGCGTTGACGATCCAGATCAAATGTCCGACCATTTTTCCGATACGTTTCATCTGTTTTATCTTTTACTTGCGTCAAACAAACTCTTTTTCTCTTCGGTGGTGAGGCTGTCGTATCCCGATTTTTTCAGTTTATCTAAGATGCGGTCTACCTCTTCCGACTGTTTCTTCTTCTGCGCGTTGTAGTCATAATCCTGCTGGTGCTTTCCGTAATGCACTTTCATCTTTGGCTTGCGCTGAGACGGTTTTCTGTCGAACCATCCCGTTATGGCATCTATCACACGGTTGATCCATCGGGTAGGATCCTGTCCTTTGTTCAGTCCGGCGGCAAACCACCATCCGGCCAGCGCGCCTCCCAGGTGAGCAATATGTCCTCCCGCATTGGCAGAGGTAGCCATAAGCATATCAGTTATTACCACAAAGGCAGCCAGATATTTCAGAGGTATACTCCCGATCAGTAACAGACGGATCGGATAGTTAGGCTGTCTGTATGCAGTGGCAACCACGATGGCCAGAATAGAGGCGGAAGCCCCTACCATGACAGACCGATAGACCATCGGTTGAAAATAAGGGAAGGTATTGTAAGAAAGCAGGTACAACAGGCCTCCGCAGATTCCTCCCAGGATATACAGTCCGCGTAAATGTTTAGCTGAGAACAACTGCAGGAACAAGGATCCGAACCAGTAGAGCCACAACATATTGAATAGGATGTGCAGGATATCGGCATGCATAAACATATACGTGAACAACGACCACGGTTGTTGTATGAATCGCTCCGGCCAGGCGGGAAGTACGAAGTAATGCGTCAGGAAAGATACATCCTTATTGAACAATTGAAACAATACATTTGCTGCAAAAGTGACCAGGAATACACCGACATTGATGTAGATCAGCCTTATGTATATATTTCCCTGACGGAATTTCTGTTTGATATCAGTAAGCATACGGATTTCTTCGTTTGTTCTTGTTTTTCCAGTACAGGATCAGCAGGATGCCAAATACCATTCCGCCCAGGTGAGCAAAGTGGGCTACATTGTCATTCGGATTGTTTGAGAAACCCAGGTAGAGTTCCAGTATGGCATATCCGATCACGAAATATTTGGCCCGGATCGGGACAGGTAAAGGGAAAATAAAGAGTTGCTGGTTGGGAAACAGCATTCCGAAAGCCAGCAGGATGGCATATACCGCTCCAGAAGCACCTACCGTGATCATGTAATTCAGGTATTCAGACATAGGAATAATGGCGTGTCCTATATTCACATTCTGATACCCCGAAAGTACATTCTCAAAATGTATATATTGTACCACTTCCTGCACCAATCCTGCGCCTATTCCGCAGAAGATATAAAAAAACAGGAAACGCCGGGGGCCCCATACCTGTTCCAGGATACGGCCAAACATAAATACGGCAAACATATTGAAGAAAAGATGAGCAAAGTTGCCGTGCATAAACATATAAGTGATGAGCTGTGCCGGATTGAAATCACTTGCCATAAACAGGTGTAATCCCAGATACTGGTTCAGATCAATCCCGTATCCCCTGAGTACAAGTGTAGCCAGAAAAAAGAGTACATTGATGATAATCAGGTTCTTGGTTACAGTAGGTATGCTCATATATCGTGAGTTTTTAATTCATACGGAAAATTCGTGGCTGCAAAAATACAAATAAATTCTTTTGAAACGGTAAAAATAGTGTATATTCCCTCTGATTCAGACTTTTGCTATTAAATTTTCTATGTTTTTATTTGATATTTTGTTTTGTTAGCCTATATTTGTGAGAAGGTTAACTGCGGGATTTGGTGTAACATTATATTTATCCATTCAATCAGGTATTATGAATAAGGCAGAACTTGTCAGCGCTATGGCCGCTGAGTCCGGACTGAGTCGGTCCGATTGTAAGAAAGCATTAGATGCTTTTGTTTCTACTGTAGCCGAAACCCTGGAAGCCGGCGAAAAGGTTTCGTTAACGGGATTTGGTACATTCATGGTCACTCAGCGCAAAGAGAGGCCAGGTGTTAACCTGTCTACCCAAGAGAAAATTATCATTCCTGCCAAAAATGTAGTGAAATTCAGGCCGGGTACGGACCTGGCCGAGGTGGTTCAGTGACCGGTTACCGGCACAGGACAGTAAATTACGATGCCCCTGTTCCCATTTTCCACGGAAAATGGGAACAGGGGCATCGTTCAGGATGGAACCAGCATAGAATCTACCTTGTAGATGTCAACTATGCGGGTCTGAACCCCTGCCAGCTTCTCCAAAAAGAAGTGAGCTCATCTGTTATTTCAATTGTAAATCGTAAATTGGTAAATCGTAGCTAACAAATCGTTTCCTTTTTTATATCTTTGCACCCACAAATGGAGGAGGTTATGAATATAGAGAAAAGACTTGTGAATTCCGTGATCGACGGATTAAAAATACTTTACGACCAGGAGGTGCCGGCCGCGCAGGTGCAGTTGCAGAAAACAAAGAAGGAGTTTGAAGGACATCTTACGCTGGTTGTGTTTCCTTTCCTGAAAATGTCACGTAAAAGCCCTGAACAAACCGCGCAGGAGATCGGAGATTATTTATTGACAAACGATCCGGCGGTCGCGGGTTTCAATGTGATCAAAGGATTTCTGAACCTGAGCATCTCTTCCGCTTCCTGGGTAGGTCTGTTAAACACCATTCATGCCGATGAGCAGTACGGGATGGTGCCGGTAAGAGAGAATGCCCCGTTAGTAATGATCGAATATTCTTCTCCCAATACCAACAAGCCTCTTCATCTGGGGCACGTCCGCAACAACCTGTTGGGGCACTCATTAGCCTGTGTGATGGAGGCGAATGGCAACCGGGTGGTGAAGACCAATATCGTGAACGACCGTGGTATCCATATCTGTAAGTCCATGCTGGCGTGGCAGAAATATGGCCAGGGAGAGACCCCGGAAAGTTCCGGTAAGAAAGGCGATCACTTAGTGGGCGATTATTACGTCTCTTTCGATCGGCACTACAAAGCGGAACTCAGCGAACTGATGGCCGGTGGTCTGACGCAAGAGGAGGCCGAGGCTGCTTCTACCCTGATGCAGGAGGCACGTGATATGCTTCGTAAGTGGGAAGCCGGTGATCCGGAGGTACGCGCGCTCTGGAGCATGATGAACGGATGGGTATATACAGGCTTCGACGAGACCTATCAGCAGATGGGAGTGAGCTTCGACAAGATCTATTACGAATCGGAGACGTATCTGGAAGGGAAAGACAAAGTACTGGAAGGATTAGAAAAAGGTGTCTTCTATCGTAAAGAGGATGGTTCGGTATGGGCCGATCTGACCGCGGAGGGATTGGATCATAAACTCCTGTTACGTGCCGATGGAACTTCCGTCTATATGACCCAGGATATCGGAACAGCTAAACTCCGTTTCGATGATTATCCGATCCATAAAATGATCTATGTAGTAGGTAACGAGCAAAACTATCATTTCCAGGTCCTCTCTATCCTGCTGGATAAACTGGGCTTCGCGTGGGGAAAAGATCTGGTGCATTTCTCCTACGGCATGGTAGAACTTCCCGAAGGAAAGATGAAATCCCGTGAAGGTACGGTCGTAGACGCGGACGATCTGATGGAGGAGATGATCTCTACGGCCCGGGAAACATCGATCGAACTGGGCAAACTGGACGGATGCACCGAAGAGGAAGCACAACGTATTGCCCGGATGGTCGGGCTGGGAGCGCTGAAGTATTTCATTCTGAAAGTGGATGCCCGTAAGAATATGACTTTCAATCCGAAAGAGTCTATCGACTTCAACGGCAATACCGGGCCTTTCATCCAATATACGTACGCGCGGATCCAGTCGGTACTTCGGAAAGCAGCCGAAGCCGGGATTGCCATTCCTGCCGGGTTGCCTGCGGGTCTGGTGCTGAATGAAAAAGAACAGACCCTTATTCAGCACCTTGCTGAATTTGCCGCTGTGGTGCGTCAGGCGGGAGAGGATTACAGTCCTTCTGTGATAGCCAATTATGTCTATGACCTGGTGAAAGAGTACAACCAGTTCTATCACGATTTCAGTATCCTGCGTGAAGAGAATGAAGCCGTCAGGGTGTTCCGCCTGGTGCTTTCGGCCAATGTAGGCAAAGTGGTGCGTCTGGGTATGGGAATGCTGGGTATTGAAGTGCCCGACCGGATGTAATCCGGTGGTTGGAGAGGAGTGTATAATGATACAGATAGATGATGTAGTGATCTCCTTAGACGTGTTCAGGGAGAAATTTTTATGTGACCTGGGTGCTTGCGCGGGCGAATGCTGTGTAGAGGGTGACGCGGGTGCTCCCCTGGAAGAAGAGGAGGTTGGGCGTATCAGGGAGGTGCTTCCTCTGATCTGGGACGATCTTTCACCTGCCGCCCGCGCGGTGATCCGGAAACAGGGAGTGAGCTATCGCGACAACGACGGCGATCTGGTCACGTCCATTGTACATGGAAAAGATTGTGTTTTTACCTGTTACGACGAAAAAGGGTGTTGCTACTGTGCCATTGAGAAAGCTTTCCGGGAAGGAAAGACCGATTTCTACAAACCTGTCTCCTGTCATCTCTACCCCATCCGTATTTCTCCCATGGGGCCTTATCAGGCAGTGAATTACCACCGTTGGAGTGTATGCAAAGCCGCGGTATTGTTGGGACAAAAGGAAAGTGTGCCTGTGTATACATTCCTCAAAGAGCCTTTGATCCGTAAGTTCGGGGAGGCCTGGTACCGGGAACTGGAGGAGGCTGCCCGGGAATTGAAAGAACAGGGAGTGATCTGAATGGCTCCCCTTCCTATCCTTCCTATCTGAAATACAAGTATCCCTATACCATCATCCACTTGTAGAGACGTACGCCGTGCGTCTCCGCGGTACACGTCCCATACTTGCCCCTGACAGAGAATCACTTTTTATGCTGTGTCTCCAACTCAACATTCATCTCTGCCGGGGTGTATGTTCCTCTGGTACATACAATTTATAGAAAGTTGTATGTCGTTTTTCTATACCTGTGTTCTATATATAATCCGTTTGATAAAAATCCATCCATCCGGTGTATCCCTTAATGGTGTGGGACGCTTGTTGCGGAGCCGCACGCCGTGCGGCTCTACAGGTGCATGTAGGCGTTGAGGCTGTTGTCTCTCCACGCGTAGATCAAGGACCTATAAAAAAGTTCCGGCCTGACAGATCACTCCCGGCCGGAACTTCCTCGTTGTAAGATGTGAGGTTGGTAATTGATTCAATTAAAATCACGCGTCTATGTTCGCATAGGTCGCGTTTTCTTCTATAAATTCCCGACGGGGGCCCACGTCTTCTCCCATTAACATGGAGAATATGTAATCGGCTTCGGCCGCGTTTTCAATATTTATCTGTTTCAGCAGTCGGTTAGCCGGATCCATGGTCGTTTCCCAGAGCTGCTGAGCGTTCATTTCTCCCAGACCTTTGTAGCGCTGTGTATGGATGGCACTTTCCGAGCCGCCACCGTATTTATCAATAAACTCCTGCCGTTGCGCGTCTGTCCAGCAATACTCCTCTACTTTTCCTTTCTTACAGAGATAGAGGGGAGGAGTAGCAATATAGAGATATCCGTTCTGGATGATCTGCGGCATATACCGGAAGAAGAAAGTCATAATGAGTGTGTCGATGTGCGATCCATCGACATCGGCATCGGTCATAATAATGATCTTGTGGTAGCGAAGCTTCTCGATATTCGCGGCTTTGCTGTCCTCTTCCGTCCCTATCGTAACACCGAGAGCCGTATAGATGTTTCGGATCTCGTCACTTTCGAGTGCTTTGTGATACATGGCTTTCTCTACATTCAGGATCTTACCTCGCAGGGGAAGAATAGCCTGAAAAGCGCGGTTACGTCCCTGTTTGGCTGTACCGCCCGCGGAATCCCCTTCGACCAGGAAAAGCTCGCATTTCTCCGGATCTTTATCCGAGCAGTCGGCCAGTTTACCCGGCAGTCCACCCCCTGACATGGGCGATTTGCGCTGCACCATCTCACGCGCTTTGCGCGCGGCATGACGGGCCGTAGCGGCAAGGATCACTTTGTCTACGATCATTTTAGCCTCTTTCGGATGCTCTTCCAGGTAATAAGAGAGTGCTTCTCCTACTGCCTGATCCACCGCTCCCATCACTTCGTTGTTACCCAACTTGGTCTTGGTCTGTCCTTCAAACTGCGGTTCAGCCACTTTGATAGAGATCACAGCGGTAAGTCCTTCGCGGAAGTCGTCTCCGGCGATCTCCACCTTCACTTTTTCCAGCATCTTGCTGTCTTCGGCATATTTCTTCAGCGTACGGGTCAGCGCGCGGCGGAATCCCGCCAGGTGCGTACCTCCTTCAATCGTATTGATGTTGTTTACATAGGAGTGGATATTCTCACTGAAGGAGGTGTTGTACATGATAGCCACTTCGATGGGAATGCCTTGTTTCTCTGTGTTCAGATAGATCACATCGTTGATCAGGTGCTCCCGTGAAGAGTCGATAAAACGTACAAACTCCCGCAATCCCTCTTCCGAGTAGAATACTTCGTGTTTGCCCGGGTTGCCCTCTTCATCCAGACGTTTGTCTGTCAGTGTGATCTTCACTCCGGCGTTCAGATAGGCCAGCTCCCGCATACGCGCAGCTAAGATCTCGTATTTATAGACCAGATCGGTAAAGATCGTCGGATCCGGCCAGAAAGTCTGGCGTGTACCGGTAATGTCTGTAGTTCTGGCCTCTTTCACATCGTAAAGCGGCTTGCCACACTTGTATTCCTGCTGGAACATGAGACCGTTGCGGAATACCTGTGTCGTCATGTGTGTAGACAGCGCGTTCACACACGATACACCTACTCCGTGCAACCCTCCGGATACTTTGTAAGAGTCTTTATCGAATTTACCTCCGGCGTGCAATACGGTCATTACCACTTCCAGAGCCGATTTCTTCTCTTTTTCGTGAAAGTCTACCGGAATACCGCGCCCGTTGTCCTGCACGGTGATGGAATTATCTTCGTTGATGGTCACTTCGATCTGATCGCAGTAACCGGCCAGTGCTTCGTCAATAGAGTTATCTACTACCTCATATACCAGGTGATGAAGACCTTTTGTACTGATGTCACCGATATACATCGCGGGGCGTTTTCTTACCGCTTCCAATCCTTCCAGTACCTGGATACTGTCGGCAGAATAGCCTCCGTTCTGGGTGTTGATTTGTTCTTCAGTCATATGTTGTTTTCTCTAATTTTAAACCAGACAAAGATAGTAAAAATAGCTGGTAAATCGTGTTATTACAACGTTAATTTTTACCCTATTATGGGCATTTTAAAGGGCGTTTCCGTGGTTTTTTTCGGTTGCCGGGAGGGGAAGCGGGGCTATGAAGCCGCATTCTCTTTCCGGTGGGCTGTGGCGGATGGCCGGAGTGGAACGAGCCGGGACAGGTAAACACATAAATCGATTAAGCCGGATCATACAATCCGGCTTAATCGATTATTATGTAGAAGTCTGGGAAACTTAAGAATTAACCGAGCTTATTTATATAAATAGCCAGTTTGGATTTCAGGTTGTTCGCTTTGTTCTTGTGAATGATATTCACTTTAGCCAACTTATCCAGCATTTTGGTAACGCCCGGATACATTGCAACAGCTTCTTCTTTGTTTGAAGTAGCGCGAAGCTTTCTAACAGCATTTCTCATGGTTTTCGCATAATATCTGTTATGAAGTCTTCTCTTCTGCTCTTGTCTGATTCTTTTTAATGAGGATTTGTGATTTGCCATCTCGACTAATCTAAATTTTAAGTTGTTTTATCTGGTAGCCCATAGGGGAATCGAACCCCTCTTTCCAGAATGAAAATCTGGCGTCCTAACCGATAGACGAATGGGCCATGGGGAGGAAGTATTTCTACTTCTGCTACAGGCTTGTTCCCGATTGCGGATGCAAATGTAGAGACTATTTTTGAATTGGCAAAATATTCCCGGATAATTTTTCCGTCTGTCCAGTAAGTATTCTTGTTTATTATAAATAAATGTCTTACAGACAGGGTGTTGTTTTTTTGTTTTCATAATCTTTTGTACCTTTGTTTCCCGGTTTGCCGGGACAGACAGAAAAAGCATACTGATAGATATGATACATACAACCGTCGGCATCGTCCTGCATACACTGAAATACAACGACTCCTCCAACATTGTGGAGATGTATACAGAGATGTTCGGGCGTGTCTCTTTCTTGGTGCGTATTCCGCGCAGCAAAAAGACAGCAGTGAAGAGTGTACTTTTCCAGCCCCTTTCCATGCTGGAGATAGAGATCGCTTACCGTCCGGCTGCTTCCTTGCAGCGTATCCGGGAAGCCAGACCGTTTCCTCCGTTCCGTTCCCTGCCTTTCCATCCCTATAAGTCTGCCATTGCCCTGTTCCTGGCAGAGTTTCTTTACCGGGCGGTACGGGAAGAGGCAGAAAACCAGCCGTTGTTTGCCTATCTGCGCCATTCCATTCTCTGGCTCGATGAGGCGCCGGATCGCTTTTCCAATTTTCATTTAGTCTTCCTGATGCGTCTTTCGCGTTTTCTGGGACTTTATCCCAATCTGGAAGACTATCAGGCGGGCGACTATTTTGATCTGCTGAATGCCAGTTTCACTTCCGGCCGCCCTACCCATCATTCGTATTTCATAGGACCGGAAGAGGCTTCCCGCCTGACCCAACTGATGCGTATGAACTACGAGACCATGTATCTGTTCGATATGGGACGTGTGCAGCGCAACCGATTCCTGTCGGTATTGCTGGATTATTACCGGCTTCACCTGCCCGAATTTCCTGAACTCAAGTCGTTGTCTGTATTGCAGGAGCTTTTCGGGTAAGGTGCCGGCAGAGATCGCGGGATCTCTGTCGGGGAGGTGCAACCCTGTTTTCTATCGGATATACATTTCTACATGGATCTCTCCGTCGCGGCCGGGGTCTATGACTAAAGGAATGAAACAGAAACCGGGTACCGGATTGAATATACGGTTGCCCGCGGAAGAGGCGATGTACCATTCATTGGGGCTCTCTATGTATACTTTTCCTCCTTTCTTCTCTATCACCATACGGTGGGCTGCCAGGAGTTCTTTTTCCTGTGTGGACGCAATCACCGGCAGTACCATCCTGGCTCCGGCTTTGCGCAACTCTTCAGGTATCCGGGCCCGGCATATCATTTTGTCGGGAGTGAACGTGTACCCGATCTCTACAGAAGTATGCTCGTTGCCGGAAGCCTCCTGGTAGATATTCACCAGGTGGGCCGATACGTTGAAACGATGCTCCCGGTTGTCGGAGGTGTATGTGACGCGCGCGTCGCGATCGTCTAAGTTGCTGTATTTGACTCCTTCCCGGATCAGTTCTACGCGCGGACTGCCCGGCATCAGATCCGGATCGTAGCAACTCTGCATATTTGGTGCTTCGATCAGGGAGTATGCGTTCATGGTGGCCGCGAACAGGGGACCTACCTGTTCGTGCCAGAGCAGAGAGAGTACTCCTCCCATCGGATGTGTACCTTTTACCTTGTATTCCGCGTCGAAGCCTGTCACTGTTGCTTTCCAGTGTTGTGCGTAGTCAGTGATACTTCTATTCCCCGGTTTGAGGTCTTCCCGGCATTGATCATCGTGGTTTCGTATCCCGAGAGTAGCGGTATGTTGGCGTTCAATAGCAAGTCTTTCGTCTCTATATGATACAGGTCTGCTGTCAGTTGCAGCCGTTGTACTAAGAATCCCAGGTCGATCCCTGCATGGGTGGTGATGTGGGTCTCCCATTTCAGGTTCGGGTTGTGCAGCTGTTTGCTTATAGACCCCGGTTGTGTGCCCGTGCCGTAAGGGATCTGTCTATATCGGTGACGGTACCCGTGGCGGTACCTTTCACCCTTACGCTGGCACCGGACAGGCCGTATGGTTCGGCATCTGTCACCCGGCCGGTGATCTCGTGTCCTTCCTGCGCGTACAGAGCAGGCGGCAGCGTCAACAGGCATGTGATACAAAGGTTGATCATCGTAGTTCTCACACGTTTTTCCGGTTAGGTAGGGTTATTCAGTCTTTTGTGTATTGTGATTTGCCGACTGCAAAATAGGAGATTACGGAGAGAACTGCCTTTCAGTATGTTTCGGATAATTTCAATTCTGAATATTTGTCTTTGCTTTTGTAGACATTGCAGGAGAGGTTTGTTCAAACCCCTTTCCGATCCCGGCGGCGCAGGCCGGAAATACATCTCCGGTCAGTTGTCGGAATGCACCAAACAATTGTTTTTGCAGGTTGTTATCACTGCATTGTATCATCAAAAAACAAGAACTATGACCATACGGGAAAAACTCATCTATCTGGCCTCTCAGCGGGGCAATCCTTGTGTAACGATCTCACTGAACACACACCGTATTTACCCCGACAGCGCGCCGGACCGGATCCAGTTGAAAGATCTGATCAAAGAAGCTGCCATCCGGCTTACGGAGGAGTACGGCAAACGTCCCGTTGCGCCTCTGCTGGATCGTCTGAAACGTATAGAAGAAACGTACGATTTCGATTACAGTCTGGATAGCCTGCATATTTTTCTTTCCGGTGAGGTAGAGGAGGTGATCAAAGTATCGTGGTCTACGTATGAGAATAGGGTGTTTATCGGAGACAGATTCGACCTGCGTACCCTCATCAAAGCCTATAACCGCAGTGAGGAATACCTGGTTTTGCTGCTCTCTCAGGGAGGCGTACAGTTATATAACGCGCTGGACGATGGGATAACCGGAGAAGTGAAGAACGGCGATTTCCCGTTCGATCCCAATCCGCATATTGTAGTAGACAGAGAGGAGCGCAGCAATGCCAGGCTGATGGACGACCAGGTCAGAGAGTATTTCAATGATGTGGACAAGGCGTTGATGCGGGTCTACAACGAGACGGGTCTGCATACAATTGTGATCTGTACGGAAGACAACTACAGCCGCCTGATGCAGGTGGCTGATCGTCCGGATATCTACCTCGGACACGCGCCGATCAATTACAACCAAATCAAGCCGCACGATATTGTAAAGCAGAGCTGGGAGATCGTGAAAGCCGATCAGGAGAAGCGTCGTGAGGAGGCTGTGCGGGAGATGCGGCAGGCTGTTTCCGAAAGGAAGGTCGTGACCGATATACAGGATATTTACCGGGCTTCTCTGGATGGCATGGCCGATCTGTTGCTGGTGAATGAAGCCTTTTCTCTGCCGGTCCGGATGATAGATGAACGTAGCTTTGAACCCGCGACTGACCCCGACGGGAAGGATGTAGTGGATGATGTGGTCAGCTATATCGCACTGAATGTGGTGAGCAAAGGGGGAAGAGTGTTCTTTACCTCTTTTGACCAGATCTCGGAGTTCGGGGATATGGCGCTTAAATTGCGGTATTGATCTGTCTCTGTTCCCATGTGTAGTATATTCCCTACACACAAAGACATGGAAGCATAGAGGTAGTTCGTGGTTCACGCTCTGTATGTATGTGCTTCTGTGTCTTTTTTGTCGGATAGCCGGTCTCCTTTTCCCTGCCGCTTTCTGTAAGGATAGGATGGTTTTTACCCGGACGTTTCTATGGAAAATGTGGTGTCCCGGCAGATACATGCGGGAAAGACAGTGCACTTAACCCTGTTTGCCTGCTGCATGAACCTCATATACAGCATATCTTAATCTCTTTTTCCTTGTTCTTTAGTTGAGCCCACATATGCAGGCCCATCGGCCCACAGATGTAAACCGATGGGCCCACAATTGTGAACTCATCAGCCCACAGATGTGGGCCCAATTAAAGAACAAGGAAAAGGGGTTTAATGTAGCATGCAACCGGTATTAGTTCTACCTGCAAATGAGGTTAAACAAACAGGAATACATACGATATGCTGCCTCTGTGGAGAGGTTCTGGAGCGTGGCAGGATTTCCATACGTAGGGGCAACTGGGTGGCAGGCTGACACCTGCCGTGGGTCAGGGTATGTGGAGTGGCTGTTCGTAGATCATATCGTCGGCATTCCTGCCCAGATAGATCTTGTATTCCCCGGAGCCGTCTATCCAGCCGTTGTTGCCATAATAAGCCAGGTCGCTGTAAGGGATGTCTAAGTGAATGGTCTGTTTCTCTCCCTGGGTCAGATATACCTGGCGGAATTGTTTCAGTTCCCTGACCGGGCGGGTCGTCTCTCCCCACAACTTTTGCAGATATACCTGTACCAGTTCGCTTCCGTCTTCCTCGCCGGTATTTTCCAGTGTCAGTGTCACGCGCAGGTTTTCGGCCTGGGTATCGACTGTGATGTCGGAATAGCTGAAACGGGTATAGGATAGCCCGTAACCAAACGGATACCGGGGCTTGTGGCTGATGTCTATGTACCGGCCCGAATAATTGCCGGGCGATTCCCGGGGAGGACGTCCGGTGTTTTTATGATTATAGTAGACAGGTATCTGTCCCAGGTGGCGGGGAAATGACATTGGTATGCGTGCCGAGGGATTCACCTCCCCTCGCACTACATCCAGAATGGCATTGCCGGCTTCCGTGCCCAGCCACCAGGTATACAGAATAGCGGGGGCTTTCTGCGCGATCTCTTCGAAGATCATCGGCCGCCCGCCCATCAGCAGGGTCACTGTACGTGGGTTGGCTTTGTATATCTCTGTGGCCAATTGTTGCTGTACACCGGGCAGGCTGATGTCTCCTTTGGAGCGTGCCTCTCCACTCATGTCCCAGGTCTCTCCCAATGCCAGCAATACCAGGTCTGCTTCCCGGGCGGCGGCAGTGGCTTTGCCGAACCCGCCGCGGTCTTCCCCGGTGATGTCGCATCCTTTTTCAAAGACGATGCGGCTGTGGGGATAGTGGCTGCGTACGACTTCCAGCAGGGTCACTGCGATGGGATCGTTGCTGAGCATTACCCAGTTGCCATCCATATCACGCCGGGAATCTGCCAGGGGTCCGATCACCGCTATGGTACGGGGAGTCTCTTTGATGGGAAGGAGAGAATTTTCGTTTTTCAGCAGGATAATGGAGCGTGCCGCTACGTTCCGGCTGGCCGAACGATGGGCTGCCGAGAGTAGTTCGCTGTTCTCCCGGTCTTCGTCGCAGTAGCGGAAGGGGTCTTCGAAGAGTTTCAGGTCTATTTTCCGGAGCAATACCTGGCGTGCGGCCCGGTCGATGGTGCTTTCGGCTACTTTTCCTTCTCTGACCAACTCCGGGAGATACCCGGCATAGCAATTGCTCTCCATATCTATGGTGAGCCCGGCATGGATGGATTGCTCTGCGGCCTGCTTGCGGTCTTTGCTGTAGCCATGTACCACCATCTCCCGGATGGAACCCCAGTCCGAAACCACAAAGCCCTGGTAGTTCCAGTCTTTGTAAAGTATATCGTAGAGGTAGGAATTGGCCGAAGCGGGTACCCCGTTGATCTCGTTGAAGGAGCACATAAATGTAGCAATCCCGTGTTGGGCCGCCACCCGGAAAGGAGGTAGGTAGATATTGTGCAGGGTTTGCAGCGATAGGTCTGCCGTGTTGTAGTCGCGCCCTCCGATGGCTCCGCCGTAGGCGGCAAAATGCTTGGCGCAGGCCATCACAGTCAGTCCGTCTTCAAAAGGTTGTTGATAGCCTTGGGTCATGGAAGCAGCCATCACGGAAGCCAGGTAAGGATCTTCACCCGGACCCTCCATTACGCGCCCCCAACGGGGATCGCGCGAGACATCGAGCATCGGAGAAAACACCCAGTGAATCCCGGAAACGGCTGCTTCCCGGGCGGAGATCCGCGCGGCAAGGGCCATCACTTCCGGGTCGAACGAAGCTGCCAGGGCCAGTGGGATGGGGAAGATGGTCTTGTAGCCGTGGATCACATCCTGTCCGAAGAGGAGAGGGATGCCTAAGCGCGATCCGAGCGCTAAGGACTGCATCTCCCGTGTATGTAGGCTTCCTTTGACATTGAGCATGGAACCGATCTCACCGTTTTTCAGTTTTTCGGCTTTGTTTATGTCGTTCAGTACCGGACCGGTAGCTTCCCAGTTGCCGGTGAGCATATTGAGTTGCCCGACCTTTTCTTCTAAGGTCATGAGGAAGAGAATGGAATCTGCCAGGGCCTCCCGGTCGGTGGCACGTTGCGCCTGTAGGCGGCAGGTAGCTACCAGCCAAAAAAGAGAGAGAAAAAGGTATATTCGTTTCATAGACAGATGTTACTTACCAAATGTCCCGGTGAGGCCGTCGTAGGCTGGCTTCTTCTCAAAGTTGCTGTCAAAGGGCAACGGAGCGTCCGGAGCCGAAGTCAGCCAGGAATGTGCGTCGCATACTCCCCAGAAAGTGATCCCGAAACGCTGGTCGGCAGGGATCGAGAGCAGGGCTTCCGACATGGCCTGGTAGGAGGCTTTCTGTTGCTGGGCGATCTTGTCCGTAAAGGTGAAGTCGGCCTTTTTCTCTGGATTGCAGGCTACGTCCATTTCCGACACATGTACCCACACCCCGCAGTCGGCGGCAGCCTGGATAGATGCCTGGAGATCCGATGCCGAACGGTACATATCGATGTGCATCTGCAGCCCGATGCCATGTACGGGTACTCCTTCTGCCCGGAGGTCCTTTACTAAGGTACAGATCGCTTCGCGTTTGGCAGTGCTGTACTCCATACCGTAGTCGTTATAGAAAAGGAGGGCGTCGGGGTCTGCTTCGTAGGCAAACTCAAATGCCAGACGAATGTATGCTTCGCCTATATTTTCGTACCAGATCGTCTTGCGGTAGGTCCCATCGTCGTTGAATGCTTCATTCACTACATCCCAGGAGGTGATCCTTCCCTGATAACGGCCTACCACCTCATGTATATATTCCTGCATCAGGGCGATCCATTCTTCTTGAGTGCCGGAGAATCCGGTCACCCATCCGGGTACGTCGGTATGCCAGATCAGCGTGTGTCCGTGAACGCGCATCTGGTTGTCCGCGGCATACTCCATCAGGTAATCGGCATCGTCCCAGAAGTAGTTGCCGCGCCCTCTGCTCAGTGCTCCCATCTTCAGGGCGTTTTCCGGAGTGATGCTGCTCATCTCTTCCTGTACCACTTCGGCATACATCCTGTTGTTCTGCAACAAAGCAGGTACTACAGCACATCCGATGAGGTAGGGCGCGTCTTTGAAAGTAGCGGTAGTTTGCGGTTGTTCCTCGGGAAGTTCCTCGGGGCGTTCTTCCGGCTGTTCTTCAGGGATCTCGTCAATAAACTCTTCTTTGCTCCCGCATGAGGTACAAGATAGTAAAAACAGAAAAGCGATACACTGCGAAAGGGTTGGTTTTTTCATGATAGGTATAATTTATTGGATAATGAAACGTGTTTTTTCAGGTCTTCGTCGCAGGATGAGCAGTTCATTACCGATCAGACGCTGCGATATGCTGTGGTGTGGTTTATCGCTTGTGGTAAAGAGACTGTTTGTCCGCTGTAGCAGCAGATGGTTTCATAGATTTATGAGTTGAGGGTGAATGAGATCGGGAAAATACCTCCCTGAAATCAGAGGCAATATTAGCGGAAGTAAAGGAGAAAAAGGTACACATTTCACCGGAAGGGGTTTGATTTTCATCATTTTTTTGCAGAGGTTGCGCTACAGAAGGGAATTTTATACCCGGACAGGAAGAATAGTTACAGACAAGTTGCCAACCTTTCGGATCGCTGTTTGTCGGTGAATGCTGGTTTCATGTAGTATGTGAAATAAAGAGAAGCATATAGGGTGTGGTTACTGTTGTGCCGGGAGAATGATCTTCCGGTCGGTGTGGTCAGCCTACCTTACCTGCTCCGTTTGCAGGGAACTTACATTCACAATAGTGATCCGTGCTGTTTGTAGCATTCAGTATAGCTTTACTCGTCCTGGTGTATGTGTGCCTGGATCTGATAAGTTCCTGGTTGACTATTAGGGTGTATGTGTGTGATCGTGAGAAGAAAACACCTTGTCCGGTACAGCCACACGTTTGCCGCCCTCATCGACATAGGAGGCTATCTTTGGGAGGTCGATGTCCTGGAAAGCAGTTCTGGTCTCTTTTCTGGCTGTTTTCTGTGAAAAGGAGGGATTGCGTGTGTGAGTCTCTTTCTGTTCCTTCTTATTGGGATCCGGATGTATATCTGTTTTTTCCTCCCTTCTTTTCTCCTGGGGCAGCGACAAAAAGTAAGATGGACTGAAATACATCCGGTCCGTTCCTTGCATTGCAAGCGAAGAGGAACGAACCGGTATATTTCTGGTTAAATAAAAAAAGTAAGTAGTTTGTGTCGTATTGTGTTGTTCCGGAAACTTCTTGTCCGGATCTGAATCTAAAGTAATATCACCCTCACGGGCATGGATTATAAAAAGGATTAGATAATTAGCTTAAAAGTTCTTTCACTTTGGCAGAGATGGCGCGGCCTTCGGCCCGTCCGGCCAGTTTTCTGGAAGCTACTCCCATCACTTTTCCCATATCTTTGCCATCGGTAGCGCCGGTTTCCGCGATAATCTCTTTCAGGGCGGCTTCCAGCTCTTCCGGGGTCATCTGTCTGGGCAGGTAGGTCTCCATGATTTTCACCTGTGCCAGTTCGGCTTCGGCCAGGTCACTGCGTCCCTGCTGCGTATATACCTCCGCCGCGTCCTTCCCCTGCTTCGTCAGTTTTTGGATGATCTTCTGCGCGTCGGCATCGGCCAGTGTATCGTTGGCTCCCGGCGCAGTTTTTGCTTCGATAAAGTATTTCTTTACATTTCGAAGGGTTTCCAGGGCCACTTTGTCTTTGGCCTTCATGGCGTTTTTAATGTCTTCGCTGACTTTGTCAAATAAATCCATATCTTTTTTTCTTTGTTAGTTTGAATGTTATTTTGTCAGAATGTAATGACTCCCGACGCGTCCAGTCCGTCTTCGGCAGCCAGTTCTTCGTCCAACGCGGCTTTGGCTTTGATCTTGCCCAGCGTCACTTTGTCGCGCAGGTAAGTGGGCGAGTTGTCTACCATGGCGATGATGTCGTCATTGTCCAGATCTTCCATGCTGAAGAGGTAGATGTGCCGGCGTTTGCGGATGTTCTTACTGCCAATGGTACTGGCGCTTTCGCCGTATGCTTTGCGGATACGCTCTTTGTTCTTTTCTTTTTCCTCTTCGATCTGGAGCTGGCGTTCTTCCTCTTCCTGACTGCGTTTCTCCAGCACAGAGTCCATACCCGGAACGTCTTCCATGCCGAACCCGGTGGCCAGTACGGTGATCTTTACTTTCTTCTCCAGCGCGTTGTCCATGGCTACTCCCCAGATTACCTCCACCCCGTCGCGGAATTTGCTCATGAACTCGTGTATCTCGTTCATCTCTTCCATCATCAGTTCGGAATTGTGGCAGAAAGAGACGTTGAGCATCACCTTCTTGGCATTGAAAATGTCGTTGTTGTTGAGCAGAGGCGAGTGCAGCGCGTCATCAATGGCTTTGGTGACGCGGTTTTCTCCTTCTCCGAAACCTGTACTCATGATGGCTACTCCGCCGTCTTTGAGGATGGTCTTTACATCGGCGAAGTCGAGGTTCACGGTTCCGCGCATGGTGATGATCTCGGCTATACTTTTGGCAGCGATCGAAAGCGTGTCGTCGGCCTTACCGAAGGCATTCATAAAGGTGAGGTCGGAGTAGATCTCGCGCAGGCGTTCGTTGTTGATGACCAGCAAGGCATCTACGTGTTGCGCGATACGCTCTACCCCATCCAGAGCCTGTATAATCTTTTTCTCTCCTTCGAAGATAAAGGGGATGGTGACTATACCTACGGTCAGAATATCCATCTCTTTGGCAATGCGGGCAATCACCGGGGCAGCTCCCGTACCGGTACCCCCTCCCATACCGGCAGTGATAAATACCATCTTGGTGTCGTCGTTGAGCAGGGCGCGAATATCCTCAATGCTCTCTTCGGCCGCTTCACGGGCCCGTTCCGGACGGTTCCCGGCGCCCAGTCCCTGCGTGATGGAACGTCCCAGCTGGAGCTTCACCGGTACGGGCGACTCCAGCAGAGCCTGGTTGTCTGTATTGCAGAGGACAAATGTCACGTCATGGATACCTTCGCGGTACATGTGGTTCACGGCATTACCGCCACCGCCGCCCACGCCGATCACTTTGATGATCTTCGGGGTATCGGTCGGAAAATCGAATTGTACTATCTCGTCTGCCATAGCTGTATCTTTCTGTTAAGAAGTTATCATTTGTTGTTGCTCCGGATGCTGCCGGAAAGTTATTTCATATCCTCGTCGGAGAAGATCTCATTGGAGAGTTTGTCGAAAGTCGATTTGAACCAGTTGGGTTTGTTCTTCTTCTCCTCTTCCTTGCGTTTTTTCTCTTCGAGTTTGCGTTGGCGGAGTTCTTCCCTGCGCCGTTTTTCCTCCTCTTCCTTTTTGCGCTTTGCCTCTTCTTCCTGTTGCTGCAGGTCAATATCCTGCGCAAACAGGTCTGTGGCCGGATCGCTATGGGTCGCCGCTACCGGTTCCAGCTGGCAGCAATTGTCGTTCCCGGCAAAAAGGATGCCGAACAGCGTGTTCTGTGTACCGTCTTTCCGGATGTCTTTTTCGAAGTCGTGTACGGTCTGACGGATGAAGCGCGCGACACGTATCTTGTCGATCTTGCTGCGCTTGCGCAGGGCATCGTCGAGGTGCTTGAGGTTGGAGGCCCCACCGGTAAGGACGATGCCTGAGAGCAGTTTATCGTCATAGTCCGAGAGCTGGAGCTGGTTCCATACGTTGGCGATGATCTCCTCGGCCCGGGCTTCGATGATGTTGTTCAGGGTACGGAGCTCCACGCTGCGTCCCGTATCATCTATGGAGCAGGTTGCCGGTTCCTCTCCTTCTTCGTCGTACTCGACGTCTCCGTATTCCTTTTTCAGTTTTTCAGCCTCTTCTTCTTCCATCTGCAGGGAGGTAATGTCATTGGTGATGCTGTTTCCCCCCAGCGGGATCACGCTCAGGAAGCGGAGCAGGTTGTTCTTGTAGACCGATACGGTGGTGGTATCGGCACCCAAATCGATGAGCGCGCATCCCGAACGTTTCTCACTTTCGGTGAGTACGGCGTTAGCGGTAACCAGCGGAGAGATACATATATCAGCGATCTCTATCTTAGCCTGTTCAAAACAACGTTCGAGGTTCTTCTTGAGCGAAGCCCGCGCTACGATATTGAGGTAGCGCCCTTCGATGTGGCTGGCCGCCACTCCCACCGGATCTATCTGCAGGTTGTTGCCGATCTTGTATTCCTGCGGAGCCACATCTAAAATATCCATATCTACCAGCGGGATCTCTAAGTTCTCATCGCAGATCGAGTCTACCAGTTCCTGTGAGATGATCATCTCGGTATCGAGGTCGCGGGAAACTACATTTTTCACCGTCCGCAACGATTGCCCTCCGATGCCTACGTATACTTTGGCTATGGATTGATACAAAGTTCCTTCCAGTTTGTTGATAATGGAAGTGAGACTTTGTGCTGTCTTGTCTAAGTTATAGATCACCCCTTTCCGGATGAACGAGGATGAATCCTCACTGGCATAGGCGAGGATCTGCATACTGCCGTCGCTGTTTTTTCTGCCGGCTATTCCGGATATCCTGGAAGAACCCAGCTCGATAGCGGCGATAAATTCTGTTGTTCCCATATATTTATTCTCCTTTTTCCCTTTTGATGTTAGAACCTGTTCAAATTTTCTGCGAATAAAACGTCCTTTCTGTTTCCCCTGGTAAATCGTAGACCAGCAGAGCGTACCTCCTGTTATCTGGCATCCTCTTTGTGGGTGCAGATGATCTGGTTGTCAAACTCTAAACTGATGCGTGAATATTTGTTCCATCCTACCTGGTTGAGCCCTTTCTCGTAAAAGGTCTTCAGGCGGGCCAGCTTCTTATCGTACCGATCCATACTTCCCAGGAAGATGATGTGATCACCTACCCGTGGCACCAGTTCTACTTCTCCGCCGGAGCCTATATGTATCTGTTCGATCTGCGCGTTCCAGAACTTATTCTTCTGCAAAAATACACCAAAGTTATATAAATCCTTCATTGCAAAGGACTTTTCTATACTTCCCGTGGCTACAGCCAGGTGAGCGACGCATTTGGTGTCGGGAGGCATCACTGCTCCTTTGTTATCGATGTAGTAATTTTCTCCGTTGCGGCTCATGATCCGGATAATGGGTATACGCTGGGTAACCTCTACTGCTATCTTGCCGCTGGGGGTCTTGTAACACTCTACCTGGTCTATCAGCGGATGATCCGATAGTTCCTCTTCCAGTATGCCGGTACGTATCTCTTCCATTTTGCTTCCTACCGGGTAAATATCTTTCTTTTGCAGCATATCGGCTACCTCGTTTTTGGTGATGAAACCGGCGTGCAGTGTGTCTTTCAGTATAAGCTCCAGATCGCGGCATACCTGATCGGAAGGTTTACCGTTGAGGGTGGTCATCGCCAGGAGCAGGTAGGCGGCGAGCAGGAGCATGACGGACAAAAGGAAAATTCTTCGGATCATGACGTTAGCGGTTTTCAAGCATCTGGCTGATGGCCGCGGAGTAGTTCTCTATGTCACCTGCTCCGAGCGTGATCAGCACTTCGATGGTTTTATCTGTTAAATGTGTAACGATCTCTTCTTTGCGGCACAGACTTCCGGGTATGTCCGCGGAGATATGATCCAGGATCAACTGACTGGTCACTCCCGGTACAGGCAATTCCCGTGCCGGATAGATATCGGTGAGTATCACCTCATCGGCCAGTGAAAGACTGTCCGCGAATTCTTTGTAGAAATCCTGTGTACGGCTGTAGAGGTGAGGCTGGAACACAGCAGTGATCTTCTTTCCCGCGTACAGTTCGCGCACAGAGGCGATGCTCTGATAGATCTCGGAAGGGTGGTGGGCGTAGTCGCTCAGATAGACCACCCGGTCGTTCTTTATTTTGAAGTCGAACCGTCGGTCTACTCCCCGGAAGGAGGCCATCCCCGCGCGGATCTCTTCGGGTGTGACCCCGTTGAGCCAGGCCACAGCCATAGCGGCCACACCGTTCTCAATGTTGATACTGACCGGTACGCCCAGTTCGATGTCGTGGATACGGACCCCGGGACCCACGAAGTCGACGCGGATGGTACCGCCTCCGATGCGGATGTTCTCCGCGTGGAAATCTCCCTCGTCGCGGGAATAGCTGTACAGGCGGACTCCCGGCTGCAAACGGGGTTCGAGCGAGATGCCTTTGCGGGCCAGCAGTACCCCACCCGGCTGAATGAGCGAGGTATAGCGGGCAAAACTTTCCAGATAGGCCTCTTCCGTGCCGTAGATATCCAGGTGATCGGGATCGGTCGATGTGATCACAGACATATAAGGGGAGAGCCAATGGAAAGACCTGTCGAACTCATCGGCTTCAATGACCACGTAAGGGTTGCCGGGATCCAGCAACAAGTTGGTCCCGTAATTTTTAGAGATCCCTCCCAGGAAGGCGTTGCACTTCACATGCGATTGATAGAGCAGGTGTGCCAGCATGGTAGAGGTGGTGGTCTTTCCGTGTGTGCCTGCCACACACAATCCTTTGCCGGATTGAGTGATCAGTCCCAGTACCTGCGAGCGTTTCCGGATCGTGAACCCCTGTTCCCGGAACCAGGTGAGTTCGCGGTGTTCCGGGGGTACTGCCGGAGTGAACACGATCAGGGTGCTGGCTTTCTCTGTATAGACAGCCGGGATCTGTGCCGGATCGTCGGTGTAATGGATCTCCGCCCCTTCGGTGATGAGTGCTTCGGTGAGTTCGCTGGGGGTGAGGTCATACCCACCTACTCTTTTTCCCAGCGAGAGAAAATAGCGTATAAGGGCACTCATCCCGATGCCTCCGGCACCGATCAAGTAAACGGATCTGATCTGGTCTATTTGCATGGTAGTGTCATTCTTCTTTGTTTCTTATTTATTCTCCTGCTCCTTAGCCAGCGCGATCACTTCCTGTGCGATGACGCGCGCGGAGTCGGGAAGTGCCAGTGTGGCGATGTGGCGGCGCAGGCTTTCCAGCTTCTTATCGTCACGAATGGTCGCGAGAGCCGTTTCCAGCAAGCTGTCCCTGGCCTCGGCATCCTTCACGCAGATGGCTGCCTCCTTATGTACCAGTGCCATGGCATTTTTTGTCTGGTGGTCTTCCGCTACATTGGGCGAGGGCACTAAGATCACCGCTTTGTGCAGCAGACAGAATTCCGAGATGGACCCCGCGCCTGCGCGGGAGATCACCAGGTCGGCAGCCGCGTATGCCTGAGCCATGTCTTTGATAAAGTCGGAAACATACAGGTTGCTGATCTTGCCTTCTTGCTCTTCCCGGTTTCGTACCGTCTCCCGGATGTCCGGATAGTAGATCTTCCCGGTCTGCCAGATAAATTGTATGTCCGAAGTGGCGATCAGTGCCAACTGACTTGCAAAGGTATCGTTGATGGTGCGTGCTCCGAGGCTGCCCCCCAGGATCAGTATCACTTTTTTGTCAGCATCCAGTCCGAACGAACGGATTGCCTCTGCCCGGCCCACAGTCGTGTGGAGCAACTCCTGCCGCACCGGATTTCCGGTAAGGAGGATCTTGTCTGCCGGGAAGAACCGCTCCATCCCTTCGTAAGCGACGCATATCTTCCGGGCTTTGCGGGCCAGGAGCTTATTGGTTACTCCTGCGTAGGAGTTCTGTTCCTGTATGAGGGTCGGTATGCCCATGGAAGCTGCTGTTTTCAGGGTCGGGCCGCTGGCATAGCCGCCTACGCCCACTGCCGCCTGCGGACGGAAGTCACGGATGATCTTCCGGGCTCTGAACTGGCTCACCAGCAGTTTCCACAATACACCGAAGTTCTTCCAGAGTTTTTTCCGGTCGAACCCTGCCACCGGCAGCCCGATGATGCGGTATCCCGCGTCCGGGACACGCTGCATTTCCATTCTTCCTTCGGCACCCACGAACAAAATATCTGTATCGGGTTCCAATTCACGTATAGCATTGGCAATAGAGATTGCCGGGAAAATATGTCCTCCCGTTCCTCCTCCACTTATGATAATCCTGAGTGCCATTTCTTTCTGATTTTTAGGTTTGGTCTATAGGGCTGTTTATCTCTCTTCATTTACAAACTCCGCGTCGCTGTTGAGGATAGGAGCTGTGGGTTCGGCGGCTTCCGCGGTCTCCGTCACTTCGGTGGGGACAAGGGCCTGCTGCGCAGCCTGTAACAGTTCCTGCTGCCTGCGGTTCTCTTCCAGTTTCTGTGTATACCGGCTTACGCTCAGTATCATGCCGATGTAGGCACAATTGATGAACGTACTGGTACCTCCTTTACTGACTAAGGGCAACGGTTGCCCGGTGACGGGAAAGAGTCCCACGGCTACCATCATGTTGAGAATGGCCTGTGATACGAGCATCAGGGCAATACCCATCACTAAGAAGGCGGGGAAGGTTCGTTCGCATTTCTGCGCGATCCTGCCTGCCCGGATCAGTATACATATATAGATAAAGACCATCGGAATGCATCCGAAGATGAGTCCGAGTTCTTCTATGATAATGGCAAAGATAAAATCGGAGAAGGCCTGGCTGAGAAAATCCCGTTGTACCGAGTTTCCCGGTCCTTTTCCGGCGAGGTGACTGGTAGCGATCGCGATACGGGCGTGTGCTACCTGACCGTTCTTGTCTATGTCAAACCGGGCGGCAGGTATCTCTTCTTTATCCGCGAAATGGATGATACGGCTTTTCCAGGTTGCCAGACGGTGCAGCAGGGGCAGTTCGGTATCCTGGGGAACGATCAGGATCACGGCAACGGTCAGCCCCCCGATCAGGACCAGCGCGCCGAACAGTTTGGCCATTTGCTTCATGGCTACCCTGCCGATGAACATCATCAGTATGACCACCGCGAAGAGCAGCATGGCGGTAGAGAGGTTCTCAGGTGCTATGAGCACACAGATACCGCTGGTAATGAGGAGGATAAATTTGAACGCCTGGGGCTGCGCGCCCGCTTCGTCCTGTTTCTTGGACAGGATAAAAGCGGTAGCGATGATCACGGCCATCTTGGCCAGTTCCGACGGCTGGAACTGGAACCCCATGAATGACATCCAGCGGGCGGCTCCGTTGACGCGGTCGCCGGTGATGATCCCCATAGCGGTGACAAAGACCAGCATCACTGCCGAGATGGGTAGTAAGAACAGAGGGAATACCTGGAACCATTTGTAGGGAATGTGGTGCATCAGCACCACGATCAGTACGCCGATGGCCAGGAATATCGTGTGCTGCGTAATCGGCCCCCAGTGATCTCCTGTCTTGTAGGTAAGTGTGCTGGCCGCGCTGAACACTTCGATAATAGAGATCAGGCAGAGCCCCATGAAGAGGATCCAGATGATCTTATCGCCTTTGAATATGTTCTTCAGTAGATCCATCCTATAACTCCTTTACGTATTTCTTGAATTGCCTGCCCCGGTCTTCGTAACTCTCAAATAGATCGAAGGAGGCACAACAGGGGCTGAGTAGTACGGTTTCCCCTTTCTGAGCCATCCGGTAAGCTGCCTCTACGGCGTCTTTCATGTGATGTACATCGGCTACCGGCAGCCCCATCGGGTCGAAAAACGCGTGCAGCTTGCTGTTGTCCGCGCCCAGGTAGACCAGTCCGGAACATTTTTCACGTACCAGGCCGGCTATCTCGGTATAGTCGTTCCCTTTGTCTTTCCCGCCCAGAATGAGTACCGTTGGGGTATTCATGCTTTGCAGGGCATACCAGCAGGAGTTGACATTGGTCGCTTTGGAATCGTTGATGAAATCAATGCCCCGTACGCGGGCTACCTTCTCCAGGCGATGCTCTACTCCTTTGAAGTCGGACAGTGCTTTGCGGATCGACTCTTTCCGGATACCGGCCAGGTTGGCAGAGATACCTGCTGCCAGGGAATTGTAGAGGTTGTGTGTTCCGGTAAGGGCCAGTTTTTCCTGCTCCATGTTGAAGTCGGTGGGTTGGGTGATCACCACCTCTTGGTCTTCTACATAGGCGATGGCCCCTTCTTTCTTCACGGCGGAGAAGGGATAGAGGTGCGCGTGGATGCCGTGGCGATCGAGCTGTTCCGTGATGATGGGATCATCGTTCCAGAAGATGAACGCGTCTTCATCGGTCTGGTTGCGTGTGATGCGGAACTTGGCATCGATGTAATTCTGCATGCAATGATCGTAACGGTCCAGGTGGTCCGGGGTGATGTTCATCAATACCGCGATGTTGGCGCGGAAATTATACATATTGTCTAACTGGAACGAACTCAGTTCTATCACATAATAATCGTAATCCTCTTCCGCTACCTGCAAAGCGAGGCTTTTGCCGATATTTCCTGCCAGTCCTACATTCAATCCGGCACTTTTGAATATGTGATAGATCAGCGACGTGGTGGTGGTCTTTCCGTTGGATCCGGTGACACAGATCATCTTCGCGTGGGTATAGCGTCCGGCGAACTCAATTTCGGAGATGATGGGGGTGCCCTGTGCTTCCAGCTTGCGGATGATCGGGGCTTCGTTGGGGATACCGGGACTTTTGATCACTTCCGTCGCGTTGAGGATCAGTGCTTCCGTATGCCTGCCCTCTTCCCAGGCGATCCCATATTGATCGAGTTGTTGTTTGTATCTGTCTTTAATGCCCGACATATCCGATACGAAGGTATCGAACCCTTTTACCTGGGCAAGTACGGCAGCACCTGCTCCACTTTCGCCGGCTCCTAAGACAACGATCCTTTCTGCCATGTTATCTGATCTTTAGTGTAATTATAGTAATTGCCGCCAGTACAATGGACGCGATCCAGAAACGGACAGTGAGTTTGGCTTCGTGGAATACACTGTCGGGTCGGGTCAGGAGGTAGCGGCATGTCGTGTCGAGTTGTGAGGCTGTGGTGCGGAAATGGTCGTGGAAGGGGGCTCGTTTGAATACCCGCTGTTTCACTCCTTTCTTTTTTCCTATTTTGAAATACTGGGTCTGTAGGATAACGGATACGCTCTCTATCAGGAAGATTCCGCACAGGATAGGGATCAGCAGTTCTTTATGGATGATGATGGTGTATACGGCAATGATCCCTCCGATGGTCAGACTGCCGGTATCGCCCATAAATACCTGGGCGGGATAGGCGTTGTACCACAGAAAACCGATCATGGCTCCGATGAAGGCACAGATGAAGATCACCAGTTCTTCCGTACCGGGGATGTACATGATGTTGAGGTAGCGCGCGAATTCAATGTGACTGGATACATAGGCCAGTATGCCGAGTGTGACCCCGATGATGGCTGAGTTCCCGGCTGTCATACCGTCCATCCCGTCGTTGAGGTTGGCGCCGTTGGACACAGCCGTCACTACAAAGATCGTTACGATCACGAAAACGATCCATCCGGCAATCTGTGCTTTGTCGCCCAGGAACCATACAAAGTCGGCATAATCGAGGTTGTTGTTTTTCAGGAAAGGAATGGTGGTTTTGGTCGATTTGATGTCCTGATTCCTGTGGATCACTTCCACCTCATCGCCGGAAGTCTGTATTTCGATATTCTCCCGGATCACCACCTGCGGGCTCAGGTAAAGGACCAGTCCGACGAACAATCCGAGAATCGTTTGTCCCAGTATCTTGTATCTGCCTTTCAGGCCGTCTTTGTTTTTCCGGAATATCTTGATGTAGTCGTCTAAGAATCCGAGCATACCCAGCCAGACGGTAGTGACCGACATCAGTACCATATATATATTATCTAATCTGCCGATCAGCAGGCAGGGAACCAGAATCGCTACGATGATAATGACGCCGCCCATGCTGGGTACTCCTATCTTGTTGACCCCGAACGGGTCGATCGCGGCATCCCGCTGCACCTCCGTGATCTGCTTGCGTTTGAGCAGGGCAATGAACTTTTCTCCGAAAATGCTGGAGATAAGAAGGGCGAGGATGATAGCCATCAGTGCCCGGAAAGAGGTATAAGAGAATACTCCGGCACCCGGAACGTTGTATTCATGTAGCCATTGGAAGAGATAATATAACATGATGTGATTTACGATTTTACGATTTACGATTTACGATTTTGGTATCCATACCTGTTTATCTGTTTTCATTTATATACCTTTATTCATATGCTTTCAACTACATACTGCGATCTATATAACTTAATCTATGCAGGGGGTTATTTGTTCGGAGCGAGAGTCGTAAAAATCTCTCTGAGCACCTCTTTGTCATCGAAGTGATGTTTTACTCCTTGGATCTCCTGATAGTTCTCGTGTCCTTTTCCGGCTACCAGGATGACATCTCCGGGCTGTGCCAGCATACACGCGGTGCGGATGGCCTCTTTACGGTCGGCAATACTCAGGGTCTTACTGCTGTCTGCCGCATCCAGTCCGGCCAGCATATCCCGGATAATATCCTGTGGCTCTTCGAAGCGTGGATTGTCGGAAGTGATGATCACCCGGTCACTGGCTTTGGCTGCCTCTTTTGCCATGATGGGGCGTTTGCCTTTGTCGCGGTTGCCTCCGGCACCTACCACGGTGATCACTTTCCTTTTTCCTCCGAGCACGCCGTGTATGGCGTTGAGCACATTGATCAGGGCATCCGGTGTGTGTGCGTAGTCCACAATGGCCGTATAGCCGGCAGGTGAGCGCAACGCGTCGAACCGTCCGGCTACCGGGCGCAGGGTGCTGAGGGCCACCAGTACATCCTCCTCTTTCTTACCTGACAGTACAGCGGCTCCGAACACGGCGAGAAGGTTATAGGCATTGAATTTGCCGATGAAGGGTACGGCTACCTCCCTGCGGTTGAATTCCAGGATCATTCCTTCGAAGTGGGCTTCCAGGATACGACCTTTGAAGTCGGCCAGGCTGCGGAGAGAATAGGTATATACCCGCGACCGGGTATTCTGTGTCATCACCAGGCCGTTCTTATCGTCGGCGTTGGTCAGGCTGAACGCGCTTTCAGGCAGATCGTCGAAAAACTTCTTTTTGGCTTTCAGGTAGTTCTCCACCGTCTGGTGATAATCTAAATGATCCCGCGTCAGATTGGTGAAGATACCTCCCGCGAACCGCAGCCCGCTGATCCGTCTTTGCGCTACGGCGTGTGAACTCACCTCCATGAATACGTATTTGCAGCCTTCATCGGCCATCTGTCCGAGCAGGCGGTTGAGGGTTACCGGGTCGGGAGTCGTATGCTCGGTCGGGAGGGCTTTCCCGTCTATGTAATTGCATACGGTAGAGAGCAATCCGGTCTTGTAGCCAAAGTAGCGGAATGTATCGTAGAGCAGGGTGGCAACAGTAGTTTTGCCGTTGGTTCCGGTCACTCCTACCAATTCGATCCTGGATGTGGGATCTCCGAAAAAGCGTGTGGCGATTTTCCCTACCACCTCTTCGCTGTCGGCCACACGGATGTACGTGATCTCTTCTTTCAGCTCCGCCGGCAATTCCTGACACACGATGGCAGTAGCTCCTTTTCCGATGGCAGAGTCTATATAACTATGTCCGTCGGTCTGGGTGCCTTTGACGGCTATGAAAAGGTGGCCCGGACCGATCCGGCGTGAATCGGTATGTATATCTGTTATTTCTTTTCCCAGAGAGCCGATCTGCTCTTCTGTCTGTATTCCCTGGATCAATTCTTCTACTTTCATACCTTTCTGGTTTATACGTTCACGGGTTATCCCCGGTTTATTGCAACTGGATGGAGATCGTCTGTCCTTTCCGGACGGGCGTTCCCTGTGCGATGGATTGTCTTCTCACTTTTCCCACTCCCGAGAGAGAGACTTTCAGACCTTTGCTTTCCAGCAGATAGACCGCGTCTTTGGCTCCCATACCGATGACACTGGGTACCTGGTCGTTCGTGATCTCCCGGTCTTCCAGTCTGATCTGTTCCGCGCCGGGATGAGCAATGCCCCAGATTTCTTCTCCTTTTCTGGCGCGGAAAGGAGCCTGTGTCCGGATCTTTAGTGCTTCCAGCACCTGCTTAGCTTCCACCAGCTGACCGGGCTTCACATCCGGGATCACGACAGAAGTGCTGTCGATGGCGTTGCGGATGTCCAGCCGCAGGTCTTTGGCGTATACTCTTTCGGCGATCCGGCCAAATACACTCCCTGCCATCAGTCCTCCGGAAGCCGGTAGCCCCGGTTTCTGAATGGCCACGATACAGGTATATTTCGGAGCTTCGGAAGGGAAATAGCCACAGAAACTGACCAGATAGTTGACCGTTCCGTTCTTGTAACCGGCTGCTCCCTGTGAGATCTGCGCGGTGCCTGTTTTTCCCGAAACACTGAACTGTTTCGAACCTGCCGGTCTGGCCAGTCCCTCGCTGACTACTTTCTGTAAGATCTCCCGGATCTGGTCCAGCGTCCGCTGCGAGCAGATCGCGGGGTTGATAATCTCTGTGGGATACGTTTCGATCATCTCTCCGTCACGCGCGATCCCTTTGACAAATTTGGGCTTCACCATGATGCCGTTGTTGGCAATGGCATTGTAAAACGCCAGGGTATTCATCGGAGGTATCTGGGTTTCATACCCGATACTCATCCAGGGCAGGGTGGTCTTGGCAAAGTAGCGTTCCTGCGGCCCCCGGATGTTGGGTTTTCCTTCACCGGCTATCTGAAGGTTAAGGGGCTGATCGAGGCTCATGCGTTTCAGTCCGTCTACAAATTTCTGCGGATCGTCGCTGTAATGTTTGTCGATCAGGTAAGAGACTCCGATGTTGGAAGAGACCATCAGTATCTGGGTGACATCTAATTGCTGATACCCTCCGCGCCGCCAGTTGTGGTCGCGCATCTGCCGGCCGTACATATTCATCACTCCGTTGCCCGTATCCACCACATCGCTGGGTGTGATCTTGCCGTCTTCCAGTGCCACCATGATAGAGGCGGTTTTGAACGTAGATCCCGGTTCCTGCATATCGCTGATCGCGTTGTTGCGTATTTCGTAATATTTACCGTCGCTTCCTTTAGTCATGTTGACGATGGCTTTCACTTCGCCCGTGGCTACCTCCATCAGTACTACTACCCCTACTGTGCCATTGATCTCCTGGAGTTTGTCGATCAGGGCTTTCTCGCAGATATCCTGTATATCTACATCAATGGTAGAGATCACATCGTACCCGTCTACCGGAGGGATCTCTACCAGATTGAGGTATCTGTTCTTCACTTTCTGACGGCGGGTGATCCCGTCTTTTCCTTTCAGCAGACTGTCAAATGCCAGTTCGATGCCGTTCTTTGCTCCTTGTGAAGCGTCGGGATACACATCTCCGAGTGTGCGTGTCGCCAGCGAACCGAAGGGTTTCTTCCGTTGGTTATAGGCCAGTTCATGGAAGCCTCCGGCAAACCGGTTCATACTGAATACCGGTAGCTTTTTGGCCTCTTTGTATTGGATGTAGGAGATGCGCTTCGGATAGATCAGGTAGTTGCGGCTGCCTTGTTTGCGACCTTTGAGCAGATGGGCTTTGAAAGAGGCGGCACTCTGGTCGGGAAAGATACGGTGCAGCCCTTCGCAGATCTCATCGAGATGATTCATCAGCATCGTATCCTTTTTTTCTCCACCGGCCAGGAAGTCCATGTAAATACGGTATTCCGGCAGTGAACTTGCCATGAGCTTGCCATCCGCGGAGAGGATATTCCCCCGGGTAGGCGGTACGGCTACGTTCTCTTTGACAAAGCGGTCGGCCACTTCGTGCCAATAGTCTCTTTCGGCAAACATGATGACTGCCGCTTTGACCACAACAGCTATTCCTGTCAGTCCGAACAGCAGGATGACAAAGAAATAGCGGGTCATTATGTTTTTCTTGTTTACAGCCACAAGTCTTTCAATTTCTGAATGAGTTTCCGGTCTTTTCAAAAGAGTCCCCTTTGTAAAGGCCGGGAGTTCTGTTTGGTCATTTCCGGATCAGGTAGGGCGGATGCGTGGAGGTTTGCAGATCCGTTTCTTTCGCGGAGATGTATTCTTCTATGCGCGATTGCCGGCTCTTCTCCATCAGCTCCGAATTCCGTGTCAGGGCATCGTATTTGATATCTACCAGTTCCTGTTTCAACTGATCTATCTCCAGCAATTGTCTCTGGCTGGCATATCGGTTGTGGATATAGACGATCGTAAGCAGAATGATCAGGATCAGCAGCTTCACCTGACGACCGAAAAAATCACTTCCCAGGATGTCACCTCCCAGAATGCTTTTGACAGAGGTACGGTTCTTTTTCTTCTCCTCCCGGGGCTGTATGGTTACTTTTTCCTCTTCCATGGTCAGACATTCTCTTTGTATATTCGACTTATCGTTTTTCCGCGATTCTCAGTTTCGCACTGCGTGAACGGGGATTGCGTTCCTGTTCTTCTCCGGTTGGTACGATCACTTTGTTGTGGACCAGCTTATAGGGAGTCTGTCGGTTCCCGAAGAAATCCTGTTCCATTTTCCCTTCTACATTCCCGGTCTTCATCAGGTTCTTGACCATACGGTCTTCCAGCGAGTGATACGTGATCACTACCAGCCGTCCGCCGGGCCGCAGTGCCTCTGTGGCTGCGAGCAGCATCTCTTTCAGCGCTTCCATTTCCTGGTTCACCTCCATGCGTAGCGCCTGGAATACACGGGCCAGTTCTTTTTTCTCCCGCTCCCGTCCGAAGAGTGGTTTCACGACCTCCAGGAATTGTCCGATGGTCCGGATCTTTTCCTGTTGGCGGGCTTTCACCAGTACGGATGCCAGTCTGCGGCTGTTTTTCAACTCTCCGTAGAGGTAGAAAAGATGGGCCAGGCGTTCTTCCTGGTAGGTATTTACCACGTCGGCCGCCGTAAGGCGACCTTTCTGGTTCATACGCATATCGAGGTCTCCGTCGAACCGGAAAGAGAAGCCGCGGCCGCTGTCGTCGAAATGGTGCGAAGATACTCCCAGATCGGCCAGCAGACCGTCTATCTGCGGGATGTCGTG
>Ga0192245_10019_pt1 | contig 81779 bp, 70 predicted proteins | sample Koala_Koa27_M3_FD_131238 | JGI IMG/M metagenome (GOLD analysis project Ga0192245, IMG submission 131238) | Enriched cells from koala feces incubated with labeled cellulose particles, San Francisco Zoo, California, United States - Koala_Koa2-7_M3 ...
TCTCCCTGTCCGCTTTCACCGGTGTTGTCCGGTAACACCCGTCAATCAATGCCTTTTGGGCCATATTGGAAAACTCCTTTTGGGCCACGCCCAATTCTCTCAGCTTCCTGGCTGTCCCAATGCGTTCTGACATCCCTCTGATATGGGAGATCATCTTATCTGAGGCCATACCCTCACTGCAATTTTCAGGTGCTTTTTCCGACACCCGGTGCCAAAGGTTGTCGTAAAGCCCAGGGCAGATATTCCTGTTAAATTCCATGACATAGGGAAGCAGTATTGCGTTACATAACCCATGAGCCAGTCCGTATGTGGCACTCAGCTGGTGGGACATGGCATGTACCAGGCCAAGTCCGGAATTACAAAAGGAAATTCCAGCCAAAAATTCAGCATATATGAGATTGTCCCGATGTTCATAGGAATCCGGACTACTGCATGCCTTTTCCAGATGCTCCAATATCAGACGCACTGCCTCCAGGGCAGAGGCACGTGTAACCGGATATGCCTCCGTGGATGTATAGCTTTCCACAGCATGAGTCAGCGCATCCATACCAGTGGACGCTGTCAGTCCTGGTGGAAGTGAAACCATCAGTTCACTGTCATTGACGGCCAGCAGAGGAATAGCATGCTTATCCTTGATTGCAATCTTTCGTCCCTGGGATTCATCAATGATCAGGCATGCCCTGGATATTTCGCTGGCCGTTCCTGCTGTTGTGTTGACTGCGATCAGAGGTACGGAATCCTTGGCGCATCGTTCCAGGCCAATGTAATCCCTTAACTCGCCCTTTCCTCCCAGCCATACCCCCATGGCTTTCCCACAGTCAATAGGAGATCCCCCTCCTACTGCTATGATACAGTCACAGCCTTTTTTTTGATAGTACTCCGCGCCCTCTCTCACATTGGTAAGAGTTGGGTTAGGTGACACCTGGTCAAATAGTTCAAAGGAAATTCCATATTCTTCCAAAGGAACCGTCACCCGGTTCACCACCCCGCACTCCACCAGATGGGTGTCTGTAACCACAAGCGCACTGCATAGATTTCTTTGGGAAAGGTATTGCCCGATCTTCCGGGAGCATCCCCTTCCAAACAGACTCTCTCTGGGCATAAAAAACTGCTTTACATGTTCTTCCATTGCACCCTCCTACTACAGGTTCAGCATCACCCTGTACTGATCCGGCCTGCTGGCTGCCTCAAACGCTTCCTGTACCTGCTCCATGGAATACTCCTCCTCAATGAGCAATTCCAGCTGAAGTTCCTTCTTATTGATAAAATCCATTGCCTTTTGGAAGGCGGGCAGAGATGCTGTGTATGTACCGATGAGCTCCCACAGATTATAATGAACCATATTAGGGGTAATGGAAATTCCCCAGTCAGGCTCCGGGTAATTAGCTGCAAAAAGAAGGATACGGCAGCATTTGGGGGCTATCTCAAATACCTGTTTATAGACATTGGCAGCACCCACGCTTACGATAATGGCATCCAGTGCATCACCCTTTAAGATTTCTTCCAAACGTTCCTTCATATTTTCCCTGGAAGGATTGATCAGACTGCGAAATCCCATTTGTTTCAGTGTCTCAAGTTTTTTATCGCTTACTTCGCTGATGATCACGGACGCGCCGTAACGCGCCGCAACCTGGGCATTGAGATTCCCCATAGTACCTGCACCGATTACCAGCACATTCTCTCCCGGACTGAGACGCAGGCGCTCAATCCCCTCCACAACCGTAGCCACAGGTTCCAGAAAAGCCGCATGGCAAAGGGGAACGTCATCCCTCACTTTAAACAGTTTTCTCTCTTCTACCGCCTTATACAGAGACGCGCCATGAGGACCATGGTATCCGTCTGCATTGCCTGCAATGTGGGATGATACCACATGGGTACACCGTTTCAGGTTCAGCCCCTTTTTACAGTCCTCACACACGCCGCATCCCAGTACCCCCACCGCCACACGGTCCCCTTCTTTTATATGTTTTACTTCAGACCCAACCTTGGCCACAATACCGGCATTTTCATGTCCGAATGCCACATGATAGGGTACATTATCTCTTTTCCCCATCCACAGCTGGTAATCCGAGGTACAGAGGGCGCATACCTTATTCTGCAGTAAAACTTCTGACGGCCTTATTTCAGGCATAGGCGCATCCTCCACACATGCCTTTCCAGGTCCCTCAATTACACTTACACGGTTTTTTTCCATTTTCTTCACTCCTTTTCCCATCAGATAACGCCAAGCAGTCCCATCAGAAATGCGATTATAATAATATAAAGCAGTACACGCTGTACCCGCAGACCTTTTCTGTCAAAATACAGGTAGATCAGGCCTATCACCGTAAAAGGAAGGATGCCCGGAAGGATCTGATCCAGTATGCCGGCCAACTCCCACTCTTTTCCGTTAATGGACCATTTGAGCGCGGGTACGATCTTTACATAATTTGCAGCTAAAACTCCCATCATCAGCATTCCAAGGACAGAGGCGCCTTCAATCAGGTTAGCGGTTGAAGAGCTCTGAAGAAACTTTGCAGCTGCCCCCCGACCCAGGTTGTATGACTTGTGCATGAAATATTGCCCATAGATCACAGAAATAACAATAAATACAGTGATGGGCATAAATCCGCCGATCCATGATCCCTGTCCTGCCCAGGGTATGGCTAGTGCAAGAAGCATTGCCCGGATCGTTCCCCAGTCAATGGAATCCCCGATTCCGGCCAGAGGCCCCATCAGTCCAATCTTTGTGGTGGTAATGATCTCCGGATTGCGCTCTTCCGCCGGCAGAGATGCATTTTCCTCCTCCAAGGCAATGGTGGCGCCCAATATAAAGCCGCCGCCCCAGATCGCCTGTGTATTAAAAAACTGTAAATGACGTCTCAAAGCATCCTGAAGTTCCTGCTTTTCAGTGTAAAGTTTTTGCAGAACAGGTATCATGGCGTAACAGAATGCAAGCCCCATTAACCGCTCAAATGAATGGGATGCCTCTGCAAAAACCCACCATCTCCACCATGCATGTTTTAGATCTTTGTTCGTAATATGTTTTTCCACACATGCGGTTGTCTTGGTCATTGTCTATTCCCCCTCTCCGGTCATTGCATTATTTTTAAGAAGAACGTACACATAGCATATCACTGCCCCGATGATCGCATATAATGCAATATTAATACCGCCAAGCTTACTCATGGCTACGGCGAAAAAATAGGCTCCCACAAAAAACGGAAGAAGTTTCTTATTTCCAATCGTCTTGACGATCAGGGCAAACCCAAGTGCCGGAAGTACCATTCCCACTGCGGCAAGTCCATTGATGACAGCCTGGGGGATGATCTCCAGGATCCGGCTGGCCATATCCGGTCCCACAAAGAAAACAAATGTTAAAACAGGTACGTATATAGCAAAGGCGGTGAGCATGGGATATATGGTGGCGCATCGTTTTACTTCACCGATGTTCATATGCTCCACGGCATTCTCAGCCCGATGGATCCATGTTCCATTTGCAATATACAGAAGATTCATCAGCTGATTTCCCACAATCCCCACCGGAACAGCGATGGAAACAGCTGCTTCCGGCGTTGTATCAGTTAAAAGAGCAATGCTGATCCCAATAATACTGCCAATACAGGTATCCGTAGGAATTGCGCCTCCTGTATTCTGCATTCCCATATAGATAAGCTGAAGCGGGACAGCCGCTATCATGGCCGCCGGCACATCTCCCAGCACAATGCCAACCACCAGTCCTACCACTAAGGGTTGGCGGTCCAGGCCAAATGCAGAGTAAAACAGCCCGGATCGGTACAGCCAAACCCACATTGCCAGTATGAAAGCTGCAAATAATGTCATATGTATTTCCCCCTTTATTTAAAATATTTACGAATGATCCAATCCAATTCCCATCCATTCTCCTCCGGAATCAATTGAAAGTATACTCTCACCCCTTTCGCTGCGATTTCCTTCAGGTGATCCGCATCCTCTTTTGTGATGCTGATGGAACCTGCCACCACCACACTGGCGGCCTTTGCCGCAATACCGCCCACATTAACTTCTCCAACAGGCATCCCATGCTCGATCAGATATTTCATTGTATTAACTGTTCTTGTAAGCATCAGGATATCCTCTTCCTTAAAAAATCCTTCCTCCCACTTTTTCACTGCATCCTCTTGGGATAACAGTGAAAATTTCAGGTTCCTGGGAACCGTAGATTTGTAGATCGCTATCATAAACGGATCCTCTGCAAATTGGTCATCTACGATCAGGATCCGGTCCACAGGTACGGACTTTGACCACTTTACAATAATCTGCCCATGAATCAACCGGTCATCGATCCTGGATAATGTTAGTTTTGCCACAATATCACCCTCTCCTTTATTCTGCCGCCAGCAGGGCCCGGTCCATTCTCGTAACCCCGGTCTTCCCAACTTCACAGGCCAGATCACTTAACTCACTGTATGATAGTTCTCCCCTCATCATCAAAACCTCGATCAACATAGGCAGATTTAACCCTGTAATAACTGAGATATCATAATCCTTCAGCATCCGTACCGCCTGTCCATACGCGCTTCCGCCCAGGATGTCCACTAGTACCAGGGGTAGGGCATTGCTTTTTTCCATGGCTTCCCGTATTTTGTCGCAAAAGAAATGGTAAATATCATCTGCTCCGACACCTGCCACAATTGACATGACATCCACATCCTCCTGCTTTCCCATCACCAGCTCACAGGCCTCCCTTACAGCCTCGCCCAGATGTCCATGTGTTGCCAATATAATCGTTCTGGCCATACGCCACCTCCCTCTATATCGTATAGCTTTGATCCGTAACCGCGCTGCCGCTCAGTTGATAATGCGCGGTTGCCTGGTCCACTTCCCACCCTTGATGAACAATGGATCTCAATGCCGATACAACCTTTTCCATATCTGGATGTCCCCATACATTCCGTCCAAATACCACTGCCTTTGCCCCGCAATCCATGATCTCCTTTGTGACGGACAGAACTGTTCTTATATCCTTTGGACTTCCACCCAGCACAGTGACCGGGATTCTGGAAACGCGGACCAATTCGGCAAACCTTTCCTTGTCATCCGTATAAGGGATTTTCAGCACATCCGCTCCCAGTTCAATGGCGATCCTACAGGCGTTTGCCACAACATCATGGCTTTTGGCATATTCTTCCGGGCATTTTCCCGAGGGAAAGGGTTCCACCATTACCGGTATATGGAAATGATCCGCCTCCCTTACCACCTGGGTCAGAATCTTCACATGGCTTATGGTCACCTTCTCATCATCCCCATAGGGAATCATGACCTTGACCGCGGTACAGCCCACATCCATGGCCTGTTCCACACTCACGCTCTGAAAGCTGTCCAGAACGCCTTCATTGTGACCCGGTATCTTCCAATAATGCCGGTAGTCCATTGCTATAATCATGGCCGGCGGGTTTGCAAGAGCGTCAAACAATTTCTTGGTCTGCTTCGCCATTCCAAGCTGCATCAGGGTGCCATCGATTCCGGCTTTTAAAAGCAGTGAGATAACCTGCACAGGATCCTCAAGGCCCTTTTTGATCCCTCCGATTCCATGGTCAACAGGTACATATACCGCCTTCCCATCCGCTGCAAACATGGAGTTAATAAGCTGCTCTTTTAATTGCATGTTAATGCCTCCTTTACACTTTATTCTGTCAATATTAATAAGCAATCTTTGTGCCAATTTTTAATTTCTCCATGCAGGACCGGATCCCCTCTTTTTCCGTATAATTTCCGCCTGATCCGGACTTTTTCCAACAAAAAAAGTGTTGGCTTCTTGTCCAACACTTCTTTCTGACATCCAACACTTCTTTTCTTAACAAGGTCACCCCTTGTCACCAAAGGCTCTCCGGCAGATCGGAAGTCCCCTGTCCGTAATACCGGAATATCTCTACTGCCCTGTCCACCTGCTCTTTAGTGAACAGGGGAACATGGTGGTTCATTCCGTACGCAATACTGTAGGTTTTTGCTGCCTCCTCCAGGTAAACACAGGCATACAGGGCCTGCTTCAGACTGTCGCCCACGCTGATCACCCCATGGTGTTTCAGAATGACAGCCAGCCTGTCGCCGATATTTTCCACAACTTCAATCCCCATCTGCATGCTTGCAGCAGAGGAATAAGGGCATACCTTCACAGCGCCCCGGGTAGCGTTTGCCAGGGTCGTGAGATTACAGGGAAGTTCGTCTGTCACCAGCCCCACGGCCGTGGCATAGGGCTGATGGGTGTGGATGACGGCGTTCACCTCAGGCTTATGGGTTAATATGTAAAGCAGGGCTCTCACATCCACTGATGGTTTCCGTTCCCCCTCAAGCACATTTCCCTCCAGATCCATGACCAGGATATCCCCGGGAACCATGTCCTCATACACCATGCCGGATGGGGTGACCAGAACGGTCCCGTCAGTCATGCGCAGGGTCACGTTTCCCCCGGACAGGGCAACCAGCCCATAGCGGTCCAGTTTGATCCCTGCATTAATCAGTTTCTTTTTTTCTTCTTCAAACATATCCAGCTCTCTTTTCCTTTTTTTCCGTTGTCAGGAGACGGGTTTGCTTTTGCCTCTGGCCCAGGCCTTTATGGAATCCGGATGGATCAGGCACTCCCTGTCCACAATGGCGTTGTACAGTTCGTCCGTGTCATTGAAGTAATAACAGTGCAGCCAGTACCTTCCTCGAAAGAATCCTGCCTGGTTTATGCGGATGAACAGTTTCCTGGCGCCCGTCAATTCCTTGACCCGGAATTGACTGATCTCATTCCAGCCGTACCTGTGTTCCCTTCCATAAGCACTGAATATAATTTCATGTTCATCCATTCTCACCTGCCTGGGGTTGCTCAGGGATATGAATGTCTCCCATACTGTATAGGCGGCCACAACCCCCACACCTGTCCACACAGGCAGGCTGCCTCCTGCCAGGATCCGGACTCCTGCATAAATAAGCACCGCTGTGCAGAATATCCCGATCAACGTAATCTTTCTGGCGTAAATTGCCGAATCATATGTATACGTACGCAAACCCGAGTCATCTCCCTTTATATTGTACATTTATTCTGCCGAACGCAGGGTAGCTGCTTCTTTCTTGATCTTTTTCCTGTTGACCAAAGCCATGGCCAGCGCCACCGCGCCCACAGATGCAATGCCCACAATGGGTGAAACCCCATGAAGGCGGACAATCAGCCATGTCAGCGGATTGGCTCCATCACAGATACTGGAAATTGCAGTGGCAGTACCCATATCGTAGTTTGCCAGCACGGCTGCCTGTGTGATAAGGGGGGCCAGGTTGGTTGCAATATACAGTCCGGATGTAACAGTTGCAAAGCCAATGACCAGGGCGCGGAATCCATTTCCCTTAACAACGGGTGTGATCAGCACAAACATCCATGGGAACACTGCCAGGTCCGCAAAGGGCATTACCTTGTTTCCGGGAAGCACCACTGCCAAAAATACTGCCAGGGGAACCAGGATCAGGGCCACTGACAGGGTCAGGGGATGGCCTACACCAACGGCGGAGTCAAGACCAATATAGATTTTGCCGCGGTTGGAAAACTTCTTCTCAATAAATTCCGATGCAGCGTCTGAGATGGGAAGAAGTCCCTCCATGAGAAGGGCTGCCATCTTAGGGATCAGCACCAGAACAGCGCCCAGGTTCACGCCCAGCCCCAGAATACCCATATCACCCGCATAGACTCCGCTGGCTGCCGTGGGAGCGATCCCGTATCCTGCCAGAACACCGATCACAAGACCCAGCACCGTACCTACCAGGATGGGTTCGCCGAACACGCCAAACTTTTTCTGCATTTTTTCCAGGTCAAAATTAATCTTATTAATCCCCGGAATCATGTCAATGATCTTGTTCAGTGCCATGGCAATAGGGGCATAGGCTGCAGTAAAGCCGTGGGGAAGAGATACGCCCGGAAGTCCCAGAGTCTCCTCCACACCCTTGGCAGTCCAGTCACCCAGCACCATAACGATCACCATGTTGAGGATCGCAGCGATCACTCCGTAAATCTGATTGCCTGTCAGCACTGCCACAAGCGCCCCTGTAAAAGCAAAATGCCAGTAATCCCAGATGTCCACATCCACGGTCTGCGTTGTATTGGTGAGCAGCATCACTATGTTCACCACCAGGCACACAGGAATGATCACCATTCCCACAGTGGATGCAAATGCAATGGCGGCCGCGGACGGCCAGCCCACATCGATCACGGAAAGTTCCAGACCGAACCTGCTGACCATCTCCTGCACCGCTGCTCCCAGGCTGCTTCCCATCAATCCGGTGACCAGATTCAGACCAATGAAACCAATCCCCACCGTAAGCCCTGCCCGGATGGATTTGCCGAATCCTGCCCCCAGTGCAAGACCCATAATACAGATGATGATCGGCATCATGGTGGTTGCGCCTAAATCCTTAATATAATTAAAGATACCCAATATAAAATCCATACTTCTCCCTCCTCGTTGTAAGCCAGTATTTATCGTGACAGTATTTATCGTGACAGTATTTCTACGATTTCATCCACCAGTTTTTCCGTATTCCGCCCCAAAAGGAACTGGGTTCCGATGATCAGCGGGCAGTGGCATTCCCCGCCCAGGACCGTGGTGGATATGCACAGGTCATAATTGGATGACTGGCCCGCCACCTCCGATGCCTTTCCCTGGGTGATCTTGTACTGCCCTTTTAATCCCCTTTCATCCAATGCCTTGCTTACCTTCTGATTCACTGCTGTGGATGTACAGATCCCGGAACCGCATACCAGTAATATTCTCTTCATTTCACCTATCTCCTTTTTATTGATTGTTGTCAAAAAAATTTCTTAAACCGTTCGGCCGCCTCTGTAGGGTCAGCCGCATGATAAATGCCGGAAAGATTTCCCTCCTTTTGGCAGGAGTCGATCATATGGCTCAGGAAGTCAAGCTGTTTATCCGGTTTGTTGATGGCCAGCATGAACATAAGCTGCACATCCAAAGCTCCATCCAGTTCGCCCATGGTGCGGAACCTCACGGGCTTTTTCAGGATTCCGATCCCTATGGCCTGACGGTTCACATGGACCGCATCCGTATGGGGCATGGCTACCCCCATTTCCTCAAATCCAAGACCGGTAAAAAATTCCTTTTCACGTTCCTTTACCGCCTGTATATAGCTTTCTTTCACATATCCCTGATCATAGAGCATCCTGGCCATGATACCGATCGCCTCCTGGTCCGTCTCCGCTTCCAGCCCCATGATCACCAATTCAGGGGAAACCACTATATCATCTAAAACATTTACCGCAATGTCAGCCATACCACCTATTCCTTCCCATATCCTATATTTTTATAACGCATACTCAAATTCTCCAATGATCCTGGCAGCCTGCGCAGCTGTTGACGCACGTGTCAGCGTTTTCTTAAACTCATCATTTTCCAACAGATTTACCAGATTGATAAATGCCTGGAGATGTGTCTCATTGTCCACTGCGCTGAGACAGCAGAAAAACCTTACCGGCTGCACGGAACCGAACTCCACAGGCTCCTTTAGGCGGATCAGGCTCATCCCCGCCTTTTTAGTCCCTTCATCCAGCCCGGCATGGGGCATGGCAAATCCCGGGCTTATAACAATGTACGCGCCATGAAGTTCAATATTATGGATCATCGCGTCCACATAACGCTCCTCGATGTATCCAAGCTCCAGCAGCTTTCCGGCTGACTTAACAACTGCTTCCCTCCAGTTCCTGCACTCCACATCCAGCTCAATGAACTCAGCTGTCAGCAGGTCTCTGAGTTTTAAGGCAGTCTTCTGTTCCCTGATCCCATCTTCTTTGTCCAGAAAGGATATGACCTCATTGCAGATTGCCTCCTGCAAATCCCCGGACTGGCGGACCCCATACCGCTCCAGCACATGTTCCACACACTCTGCCAGAGCTTCTTTGGGAAAGGCAGGTGACTTTTTGAATTCAACCGTAAAATTTCCCTGGGCCCGAAGCTTATCCTCTGCCTGTTTTATGATCTCACAATCCTCCGCTCCCAGCATGGCTGAGACCTCCACCACCGGCACAGGCAGATCCTCCAGGGGCACCGTGGATACGACCATGTCTGCCTCAGACTGCCTCAGATACCTGGCTTCATGTGATGATATGACCTTGACGATCTGAAAATGAAACAGATTCTCCAGCTTCGCGGCCAGGAGCTGGGATGTTCCCACGCCCCCATTGCATGCCAGCACGACCCGGATGGGCCTGACGTGATTCTGTTTTCTCTCCAGCGCAGCGCAGATGTGGATGGTAATATAGACGCTCTCGATGTCGGTCAGCTTTCTGCCGATATATTCCTCCAGTATATTCTGGTTGTTGCACACAGTCTGGTACACATCCGGGTTCTTCCTGGTGATCTCAAAAAACATGGAATTGGTGGAGAACATATTGGAATCCGCATCCAGGCTTGTGGCCAGATGGCTGGACAGGTTTTCAAACAGATAATAATCCTTATTCAGATTGCTGTTCAGTTCCCTGGATACGGCCTCTATAAACTGCCTTGTAACGATCTGGATGCTCAGGATCTTTTTATCCATTTTCCTCCGCTTCATGTAGCGCAGGCTCTTTAACACCGTTCCCAGATAAAGCTTTTCATGATCCGTAAAGACGAGCCGGCAATACTGGGAAATATATTTTAAGATATCCCTGGCCATGCTGTCATACACCGTGCCTGAGTCCGCGCATTCTTCAATAAAATTGCCGTCATGCACCCGTTTCATCATGATCCACAGGTAACTCAGAAGGGACTCATAGGAATCATCCGTCAGGTACAAATCATGGGAATGTTCCTGTTCCTGTATGATCTTGCGGATCACATTGGTCTCCTGCTCCGGGTTTGTATAGGCGGCACTGACCACAATCTCCTCGTGCATAAACTCCTGGTTCTGGTTATACTCCTGCCACAGCAGCAGCCGTTTTGCGCTTTCAGGGCCTTTTACCTGGAATCCTTTGTTGGGGTGGGAAATAACGGTTATTTTATATTTCTCCAGATGGCGTTTTACGTCCTCCATATCATTTACAACCGTAGCCCTGCTGACGCATAATTTGTCCGCAACAGCCCCCAGAGTCACAAAGCTGGGTGCAAGCACCAGGATCATGGAGATCATGGACCTGCGCTCTTCCTTAGACAGTTTGTAATTATAAAAGTCGTTCTGCTTTAACAGATCCTTCATTTTGGAAAGCTCCACGCTGCAGCTGCAGAATCCATAACGGTCCATATCAATGATGGCAAAGCTGTTCTTTTCCAAAAACAGATTGATGGTATTGATATCGTTTCGTATGGTCCTCACAGAAACCCCATACTTTTCAGCCAGTTCATTGATAAGGATCCGATTGCCCATCAGGCTCTGTAAAATGTCAACACTTCTCCTGTTCACTTTATCTTCTCTCTATCTGTATCATGGGTTATTCACCCATCACAACAATCTTGCACTTCCTGGACCTGGCCCTCATTCTGTCAAAATCCACAAAGTATATGTAACCTGTAACCCCTACTCCCAGCTTACCTTCCTCCACCGGGAATACCTGGCTGGATCCCAATATGGTGGCCTTCAGATGGGCGTCCCCGTTTAAAAGCTGTGTCTTGTCCCCTCCCGGAAGATAGAATTCCACATCCGGCCACTGGGCCACTGCGTCAAAATGTGCCTGGCCCGGATACATGTATTCCCCTTCAGGCGGAAGCTTGGTCTGATTTGGAATGATCTTCTGGAGGACATGGTCCAGGTCTGCCTGGAGATATTCTGTTCCATCCTCCGTCACATCATGGACAAATTCCTCAAAGAAAACCGAGCAGGTGGTATGGGGTGATATAACGGTTACGATCCCTTCCTTGATCCCGCTTTTGGCAACAGCTTCCTTGACCTGAGGTGTTATATTGATATAAGAGGGGGTACGGCCGTGTGACATCAGCCCGATCGTTTCCCTGTATACTGCCATTTTCTTCCTCCTTTTACTGTTCCTTTTTTTCTTGCTGCGCTCTCACGATCGCCTCTGCCATCTCCCTGACCCGAAGCTCCGGTGAGGGCGCTTTCAGAATGCCGGAGGTGGCACCGGTTCCATCCGCTCCCAGCCTGATGACATTATAGCAGTCATCCGCCGTGCTGATACCGGAACCGATCATCACCAGGACATGGGGATTCACTTCTTTGATGCCCTTTACGGTTTCCACCACATAGGAGTCATCAGCCGCGGTCCCTGTACCGATCAGGTCCGTGGGTTCCGCCAGAAGGATATCCGGATCCATACAGGCCAGTGCCTTTGCCTCTACCGTGGAATCCGCACACACAATGGTTGTCATCCCCAGCTCTTTGGCCCGTTTGATGGCAGCATATAGGCCGCTTACTGTTTTTGGATTTTCCGCATGATTCAGGAATACGGCCGAGGCCCCCGCTGCTCTCAATGCATCGGGCAGCACATGCCCCATCCCTCTTCCGGGATACAGGGAATCCATGGACTGTGCCGTGATGATCAGATTCCTTGTATGTTCCTTTAAAAGGCGGAGATCTGCGTATGAGCAGGTAAAGTAGATGGGAAGCCCCGTATCCTCTGTCACCTCATCGGCCGCCCTGGCCAATTTCAGCAGTTCCTCATCATACAGATATGATTTGACATTAACAATTAAAAATGGACTTTTCACCTGTGTCATCATGCTCTCCTTTTCTTTTCACTCCACTTTTCTTTTCATTTCAGTGCTTCCAGGTAACGCTCAGTGCCGAACACATTGTAATAATGCTCCAGGCATTCCATCATTCCCTGGCGCTGTGCATCCCTGAGATCATAATATCCGTTTGCATGGCATTCTTTTGCACGGTTAAATGCGGCCACGATCAGATCCGTATAGATATTGATTTTGCTGATCCCGCCCTCTGCGCACCGCCTCAGGTTCTCATCGCCGGAGGAGGAACCGCCGTGAAGCACCAGGGGGGTGCGGACCGCGTTCCTGATCTCTGCCAGACGCTCAAAATCGATCACCGGCGTCCCCTTGTATGCCCCGTGGGCCGTTCCAATGGAGATTGCCATGGAATCCACCTCTGTCAGGTCTGCAAATCGTTTTGCTTCCTCCACAGTGGTGTAGATGTTGTCGCAGTTTGCGGCATCCTTGTACTCATCCCCTCCGCCCACATGGCCGATCTCCGCCTCCACCACCGCTCCCCTTAAATGGGCATAGGCAACAATCTCCCTGGTCTGTCTCACATTCTCCTCAAAAGGCTGTGAGGATGCATCGATCATAACGGAACGGAATCCCTGGTCAATGGCTCTAAAAATCGTCTCCTTTGTCTGTCCATGGTCCAGATGGAGGACCACCGGCACCTTGGCCTTTTCAGCATAAAACCTGCCAATGGCCGCAGCCTCGTCAAAAGGCAGATAGGTCTGATGCGCTTCCGCAAAAGCCAGTATCACCGGAAGCCCCAGCTTTTCCGCCGCCGCAATGTGTGCTGATGCGGAAATCTGATCCACATAGTTTGGGGCCGGGAATGCAAAGTTATGCTTTCTCGCAGCCTTGAATAATTCTTTTGAAGTAACGATCATATATTCAACTCCCCTTCTTATACTTTCGTTAACATATTTTCCAGGATCAGATCCGTGTTTGCTGCAGTCAACCACAGAATATATCTTTTATCGTGTTCTAATCCTTAATAAAATTCTACCATAAGTAAACTTTACAAAAAAGATGAATGTTTTTCCGCTATTTTGGTAAAGTTTTAATTTAATTTAATTCTTTTCCTGATGAAAGGTAAATAATTATACTTTTTGCCGTAAAATTCGGAAATCACTGAAAAATAGAGCAAAAAAAAGAGGAGCAGCACTAGCTCCCCACTCCTCTTTTTATAATTCACCACTGGTACTTGTTACAACATGTACATGCCTGTATGGGATTGAAATCCCTTCCGCGTCAAAATTCATTTTGATCAGCCTTCGTATTTCGCTGCACGCGGTAAAATTATCGTCAATATTCTCAGTCCACACCGTTGCCTTTAAAATGATCCCGTCCTGGGCAAGCTCCTTTACAGCCACATTCACCTTATTCCCCACGGTCATATCCTCACGGATATCCGCCACCAGAGGATGGGATGCAATGGTGTCCCGCATCACCTCAATGGCATGGTCCAGGTCGCTTTCATAGCTGACTGCTATCTCCATGTAATTGCCGATATAGTCATTGTTATAATTACTGTTTTCCACGATTGCCTTGTTGATCACACTGTTTGGAATAATCATACGGCTGTTGTGATAAGTACGGATCACCGTGTGCCGGACCGTCAGGTCCTCCACAATGCCTGATATCCCCAGGCTGCTGATATTAACCTTTTCCCCAAGGTTAAAGGGTCTGGACCAGCTGAGCATAACGCCGCTGATCACATCTGCCAATACCTGCTGGGCCGCAAAACCCACGATCGCCACCAACAGGGAGGAACTGGTGAGCAGGGTGGCGCTTAACGCCTTTGTGGTGGTAAAAAGGCCGCTGATGCAGATACATGCCATGATGGACAAGAGTACCTTTGATATACTGCGCAGGAATTTGATATGAATCTGTTCCTTACGCTTTAGGATCATACTGAATATTTTATTGAGGGCAAACATTCCTGCACTCCATAGAACAGCTATGACCGCTATTTTAATGAGCAATAGTTCCATTTCAACATCCTTTCTTTTATCATTGCCGCTCTATCAGTCTAACATAAAGACCGGTGATTGACAATCCCGGTCTTTTTTGCAATCCTTTTTGCCTGTTTGCAATTCTTTATGGCTGAGTCATCCATCCCTCATACACGCCTGTCTCTTCTGCTGCTTCCAGCCACTCCATACACGATCCATGCCACCTTTCCCAACTCTCTTTATACCGGCGGCACAGGTTTTCATACTCCCCTTTCTCCGGCCATTTCCCGCCGTCCCAGAATGCTTTGGAATCTGTCCATGCATCATGCATTCCTTCCATGGAAGCGGCTATGGCTGCCATCTCTTCCCCTGCCGCATAGAGACGGTCCAGGACCGGTCCCATTTTCCAGTCTCTGTACGCCGCATCTGTGGAAAATTCTTTCAGCTGATGGCGCTCCGCCTTTGGGACTGCCCGCATCCCCGCGATCAGAGCCTGCTCCTCCGCTTTGATCTGGGCCGCTATGGGCGCGCCATCCCGCATCCTGTTCTTGCGCTCCAGGTAATGTTCATAGCCAAATGGGTAGTACATCACGGACTGGTTTTCAAATATCAGCACCGCGTCAGCCACCTGGCGGATAAAATACCGGTCATGGGACACAAACAGAATGGTCCCTGTGTATGCCCGGAAGGCTGATTCCAGGTTTTCTTTTGCCTGTATATCCATATGGTTGGTAGGTTCGTCCAGGATCAGGAAATTGGGGCGGCTCTGAAGCAGTTCGGCCAAAACAAGACGTGACTTCTCACCTCCTGAAAGGGAGGCGACCCGCTTCTCGGCCTCCCGCCCGCCAAAGAGATATGAGCCCAGAATACTTCTGGCCTCTTTCTGGGTAAGGGAGGGAAATATCCCTGTAAAATGTTCAGATACAGAGCAGTCTGCCTGTATTGCTCCTGCCTGCTGGTCGAAATACCCAATAGTAGTATTATTTCCCAGTGAAAACTCTCCCTCCACAGGAGGAATAAAACCTGCAATGGTTTTTAAAAATGTAGTCTTACCCACACCATTTGAGCCAAGTATGGCAATCTTTTGTCCCCGCCGGATCCGCATAGTGACCTCCAGCAAAGCTTTCCCGTAGCCGATCTTTAAATGTTCCGAAGTAAATATCCATTTGCTGCCGGGAATCTCCGGTGTGATCTCACCGGTAAATATATGGGTATCCTCCTCCAAGGGCTGTTCTACCCGCTCCATCCGGTCCATGGCTTTGCGTTTTGCCCTTGCAAACGCCGCTTTATTGGGTTTATGCTTAAAGCGCTCTACCAGGCCGCCCAGACGCTCCAGTTCCTCCTGCTGTTTCTCGTATGCCTTTTTCTGAAGACGGATCCGCTTTCCCTTTTCCTCTTTGTAGTGGGTGTAATTGCCCGGGTATCTGGTCAGACTGCCGTGGGACAGCTCGTAGACCACCTCTGCCGTGCGGTCCAGAAAAAAGCGGTCATGGGATACCATCACCACTGCCTTCTCATATCGCTCCATATACCGTTCCAGCCATTCACATGTCTCCATGTCCAAATGGTTGGTGGGCTCATCTAACAGCAGGATATCCGGCCTTCCAAGAAGAAGCCGGATCAGTGCGATCTTTGTCTGTTCTCCGCCGGAAAAATGGGAAATAGGCTTTTTCTTGTCCTCCTTTGAGAATCCCAGACCGGTGAACAGGATATCATATTCCCGCTCGTATTCAAACCGTTCCCTGTCAAAACTGTCCTTGCAGGGGCAGGAGCTGAGAAGCTCCTCCTGCACGGTCCTGTCCATGTCTGAAAAGACCTGCTGAGACAGCATGCCTATCGTCACCTGCCTGGAACAGGTGATCCCGGGCCCCTGGCGCCGGTCATCCCGGTCCAGGGAAAGCTCGCCTGCGATCAGCTTCAAAAGGGTGGTCTTACCCGCGCCGTTCTTGCCAACCACCGCGATCTTCTCAGTTCCGTGTATCTGAAAATTTATATGGGACAGGATCACCTTCCCTCCCGCTGAAACAGTTCCATCCGTAATCTGATATAACATATTTGTATACTGGTACAGCTTGTGTACTAGTTCCTTCCTCCCTGTATACTGTCAATAAAACGTTCTGTCATTTCCTCACATTCAGGGTTGTCCGGATAAGAAAATGCCATTTCCATCACCATATCATCGATCTTTCGTGTGAAGTTCTGGTGCCCGTACCCCCATGCCTTATATTTGAAACCGCTGAATCCATGCCCGCCGATCACGCGCTCAGTCTCCACAAACGGTCCCGGATAGCGGTATTCATGGATCAGGTCATAATTATGCTTTCTCATCTGGTCCCCTGCTGGGATCTGAGGGTCATTGTCCTTATGATACCAGATAAACAGGGAATATCCGCCGTATTCTGCGGTGGCCGCTGTTCCAATGTCATAATAATTCTGCCCCCTGGCTTCCTCATCCCTGTACTCACTTACAATGCTGATATCACTGTCCGGTGGGATCAGAAGTCGGTAATCGGACCATTTATTCACCAATGTGCTGTCGCTGAGCAGAGCCGTCCCAAAAGGGATTCCGGTCAGTTCCCGGTCCATGGTTTTTGTCTGTGTCCCTTCTTCTGTCATCCACGCTCCCCATGGATCCACCTGGTACCCATCTGGAGTTGTGGTATTCTGGTACATATTCCCTTGGGAATCAAAACAATAGCACTCCGCCGTCCCGTCCATATCCCCATCAATCCAATACCAGCCGTCTTTCAGCAGATCTCCGTCCGAGTACCTGTAGCTCCAGATCCCCAGGTGATCCTGCTCCCACTGCCCTGCCTGGGATACAATTCCGGATACCAGCCCGGTCAGCACCAGTACATTGCCCGCTGCAAAGGCCATGGCAGCTTTTTTTACAAGTTTTATCATTCCTTTTATCTTTCTGTGATTTATAATAGGATCCATTTTTCACACCTCCCCACTGGAAATTATACCACATTTTCCCTTCCTGCAATAACATATTTCATTTACAAACTTCTTACAATCTGTTCATATTTCATCTATATTCTGCTCACATTTTATGGATATACTATATTTTGTAAAGAACATTGCTTATAAGACTTTTTTTCATAATACAGCCGGAGGGAGAAATCCCTGCCGGCTCCTCCCTATTTATAGGGGTATTTTATCCAATATTGCGTTTTACCGTTTATGGTGGTACAATAAAAAAATCACACCAGTTCCGGGAGGAGTGCGGTTTTTCCCGTATCGCAGGTGTCCGGTCTCACATTGATCATCCCGGGAACACGCTGCGGCTGGTGTGATTTTGATGTTTATTTTGATGTTTTAGTATATGGATTTATATGTCTGTCAGTGTTTCCAATCAGCAGCTTCGGATGCTCTTAATACCTCCGGCATAATGACCACCTGATCTGCAGCATCCTTTCTCTGGTATGTTCCTGCCCAGATCTCATTGAGTTTCTGAACACAAGTGCGGGCATAAACCTCTGGGAACATGGCAATACTGGCGTAGAAGGTACAGTCAGGTCCCTCGTTCCTCATAATTTCTAGATGGGAACTGGTTGCATCATAGCCGATCACATATACGTCTGTTGCGCTTGCCGACTGAAGGGCATACCACACGGAGGTGGCACAGTCTCCCCAATTACAAAAGAACAGATCCACATCAGGATACGCTGCATACATATCCAGCGCCCACTGGTAGCATCCATCATTGGTACGGTCAGTGGTGCGGTTCTGGACCAGTTCTACCTCAGGATGGTTTTCCTTGATGTAATCGATAAAGCCATTGTTTCGCAATCCGCTGGTCATAATGGAAGGTTCTGCCTCAAACATGACAATGGTCGGTTTTTCCACTCCCTCCAAAGCTTTCATGGCTTCTTCTGCAGCCATCTGTCCTCCCAGATAATCATTATAAACAACATCCATGTCCGCATTTCCCTCAGATGCACAGCAGTCATAGTCCACAATCAGGATTCCGGCCTCATGTACCCTGTCTACCAGGGAAGACGCTGCAACGGTATCAATTGCTGTAAATATGATCCCATCCACTCCCTGAATGATCAGGTCCTCAATATTCTGCTGCATTTTGGTCCAGTCCCCATCCGGGTCATAGACGGTAGCCTCCCAGCCCAGCTGTTCGCATAGCCTCTTGCTAGTTTCTGCACAGGTGGAATTAAACTCTTGAGCCATGGACCATGGAACAATTCCTATCTTCTTTTTTCCCACATCCGTATAAGTCCAGTCTTCATCAAAACCTTCCAGATTTACAGCCTCCTGGGACAACTGCTGCTCTGATTCCGTCTCTGCCTTCTGTTGCGCTGCGTCCGTCTTTGACGTATCCTTCTCCTGCTCGCCCTGGGCCGCGGTTTCTCCCGATATCCCTTGTGTGTTCCCCGCAGTATCCTTTCCCTGACATGCGGTTAAAGAAAATGTCATGACTGCTGCTAAACATAATGCAATACCTCTCTTCATATAAAGTACCCCTCCTCTTTTGCTTGTGAAAGCAGCATCGCAACTGCTTTCCCTATTAATTATTTGTTCTTTTTGGTCCTGGTTGCCAGTTGAGATATCCACATGGAATAGAATACCGCAACAATCATCAGGATCCCTCTTGTGATCATCTGCCAATTAGAGCCGATATGAAGCAGATTCATTCCATTGGTGATCATGCCCATCATGACTGCGCCCAGAAGCACCCCTATAATTGTCCCTGAACCTCCATCCAGGGAAACTCCTCCCATGGCGCACGCAGCAATGGCAATAGTGGAATAGCCATCTCCGGCACTTGGAGTTGCGGCACCAACACGCGATGTCATCAGGATTCCAGCTATTGCAGACAAACCCGCACATATTATGTATACAATAAGCCTCACTGCTTTTACATTGATCCCCGACAGATAGGCCGCCTGGTAATTTCCTCCTGTGGCGTATATCTTTCTTCCGAAGGATGTTCTGGTCAGGACTAAAAAGGAAACTGCAAATATAAAGATCATTACCAATGTTGACAGGGGTATTCCTCCAACCTCTTTGTTACTGATATCAGTAAATGTCTTCGGAAGTCCTGTCACCGATGTATTATTAGCAAAAATATATAAAATTCCCCGTAGGTATATATCAGCTCCCAATGTCACAATAAAAGAGGGAATTCTTGTCTTTGAGACAATAAATCCATTGACCGCTCCAAAAACACAGCAGACCGCTACTGTAAACAATACTGCTGGCATAAGGGACAGCTGAAGTCCAAAAAAACCGTCTGTAATCAATCTGGCACATATCACGCCGCCCAAGCCGGCCATGGCTCCATTGGACAGGTCAAAGGTCCCTCCGATCATAGGAAACGCCAGAGCACATGATAAAATACCGTACACAACAATCTGTTTTGAAACATTCTTTATATTAGCCACGGACAGGAAGGTGCTGTTCTGTGACTGCACGATCAGACAGTATGTGACGATCAGGCATATAATACCTAATAACTCCACATAGCTGGAAGACCTGAACGTATCCCACAGGTTTGCAGGAAAGTTGGATTTTCTATCTTTTTTCATCAGTTGTACCTTCTTTCATTCCTAAATAGCCAATGTCATGACTTGTTCCTCAGTAACGACTTCCGTATTAATTTCCCCGGATATCCGGCCCTCCCGCATAACGATAATCCGGTCGCTTACAGCAATCAATTCCGGCAGTTCGGATGAAACCATGATAATTGCAAACCCTTTGCTGGCCAGGTCATTTATGATCTTGTATATTTCAGTTTTTGCCCCCACATCCACTCCACGGGTGGGCTCATCCAGCAAAATGACACTGGGATCCGGCGCCATGCATTTGGCCAGAACAACCTTTTGCTGATTACCTCCGCTGAGCATTCCTACTTTTTGCTGTGCCCCGGATGTCTTTATATTCAAATTTTCGATAAATGTGCCGACTGTCTGTTTTCCCTTTTTGCCGCTCAACAGCCCCATTTTTGAAATCCGGTCCAATATGGTCATCTGGATATTGTTCTGGACGGAATGGGAAAGTATAAGCCCTTTATCTTTCCGGTCTTCGGGAACCATGGAAAACCCTCTGTCAATCGCCGCCCTGGGAGACGTGTTTTTGATCAGCTTGCCTTTGTAGTAGATTTCTCCTTCATAGTTGTCCACACCATATATGGCCTGCAATAATTCTGTGCGGCCGGCTCCGATCAAACCGCCGAATCCAACCACTTCCCCGGACCGGACCTGGAAGGACACATCTTTTACCCGCTGGCTGGTCAAATTTCTTACTTCAAGGACAACCTCTCCCGGCTTGTTGGTTTTCTGTACAAACTGCTGCCCGATATCCCTTCCGATCATCATTTTTATAATGTCCTCCACCGCCACATCCTTGACCATTGCTTCTCCGGAATAGCGTCCATCTTTCAGTACATATATCCGGTCCCCTACCGCATAGATATCCTCCATCCTGTGGGAAATAAATATAATGGAAACCCCTTCCTGCTTCAGTTTTCTGATGATGTCATAGAGCATCTTAGTTTCATCCAGTGTTAGTGCAGCCGTTGGCTCATCCAATACAATAATTGATGAATCATAGGACAATGCCTTCATGATTTCGATTAACTGTCTTTGAGCCACGGAATATTGACGGATCCTGGCATCCGGATTATAATGGATGCCAAGGCGTTCCATCAACCGGTTTGTCTTTTCCGTCAATGCTTTATAGTCAATGAAACACCCCTTTTTATCATATCGGCCCACAAATATATTTTCCGCAATTGTCATATCCGGAATCTGCACCAGTTCCTGGTGGACAATACTGATTCCCTGGCGGTACGCATCGATCGGCCTATTTATATGGGCAAGCCTTCCATGAAGATAAATTTCACCTTTCGATGGTTTTTCCACCCCTGTGAGAATTTTCATCAGGGTGGACTTTCCTGCACCATTCTCTCCGCAAAGACATAGGACTTCTCCCTTTTTCAGGTTAAAGTTCACATCCAGCAGTGCGTGTATCCCCCCATAATCCTTGGAGATATGCTTCATCTCAAGTATATGATCTTCCATTTGCTCACCTCCTGCTCCCCTATGCCAATTGCTTCATCAAATCCATGATTTCGTTTTGTGTAGGCGGATTCCCGTAATACTTGGAAATAAATACAGAGGCAAAGGTTGATGCAAATTCCAATGCGTTCCTGGAATCCATCCCGATCTGGAACATAGCATGGAGAAAACCTATATTAAACAGATCACCGGCTCCTACTGTGTCCACAGGTGTCACCGGATATGCTCCTGCCCGGAACAGCTTATCGCCATCGATCAGCGCAGCCCCCTCCGCTCCCAGTTTTATGATACACAGCCGTCCATCACCCGAACCATGAATTCCCATCATTTTCTTTACCTGTATCACGGCCTTGTCAAAACCGGTTTCTCCTGTGAGGGCATGCAGCTCCGATTCATTCATAAAAAGAATATCAATTTTGTTTAGAAAGTTTGTAAGCTGATTTTTATGACTCCAGGTATCATCCGACCAGATCAGGTCGGTAGAAACAATCTTCTTTTCTCCCTTCCAATATTCAATGCACTTTATCAATCGTTCTTCCTCAACACGGGGCGGAAGGCACCAGCCGCCTAAGAAGACGATATCTGTTCCGACATTGCTCTTTATCATAGTACTCTCAATACATTCCAGAGTTCCCTTATAGGTAAGCATAAAACGTTCTCCGTCATTTCTCAGGCATGCGTACGTCTTGCATGTACTTTCCTGATCCGTAATTTCAATATTCCCGGCGTCCAGATTGAGTTCCTGGATTCGGTTCAGAATAAAACTTCCATCTTCATCTTTTCCAACAATGGAAAAAATCCTGAAATCACTGTTCAGAGCGCTTGCCCCCACAGCCATATTGCCGATATTTCCTCCGAGACGTAATATGGGTTTTCCAATTTCCACTTCCTGACCCCATTCCGGTATGCGGGATAAACCTGGTATAATAATATCGACTGTCAAATCACCGATCGCACCAATTGTCCGTGCCATATAGTCACTCCCTTCGTGTCACCTTTCCCACTAGGGAAGGCTGCAGGTCATCCATCCCCCGTGCCTTTGCAAATCCGGCAAATATCAGCTGCATTCCAAGTGTAAACAAAACACTGGATATCTCAATGGGGCTTCCAGGCAGTCTCATCACCGGTATGCCGCTCACAAACCTGTGCTTACTATTTGTTAAAACCGCCACCTGTTTCCCGCTCTGCCACAGTTCCTCCGCCAATACGGATTTTCGTTCCAGTGTGTGATCGTCCGGAATCAGAAAAAGTGTTATAATTCCTTTATTTTGTGTAAGTTCAATAGCACCATGGCGCATGACTCCTCCAACCACCGGAATCCCCACTGTCTGTGTCTCGTGAAAGTCCTGGGCATATTGTTCAACAATTCCCGATAGATACCCCTGGCCCTCGATCATAATTCCGCTGGATTTCGCGATAATCATACCTATCTTATCCGCCTGTCCTTCCAGCTCAATCACAGCTAATGCCAAATGACAAACCTGTTCTAACAATCCATCCAACGAGACACTTGGCTCATAGCCCAATCCCACCGAGATTGCCAAGGTATAGAGTTGTGATATGGTAAAGGAAGCAGTGTTAGAAAATGCTTTCTCCCGGGCTTCAAATTCCAAAAGGCAGGAGGCTCTCCTTGCAAGCATACTCTCCCTATCCTCCGTCACCCCAATTACCGTTCGTTGGTCATTAATGTTTTCCAGAAGACGCCTTGTTTCCGCCGACTCTCCTGACCTGCTTACAACCACCAGCGGACGGTCATCCATCTCTTGAGGATACCAGTAATCCAGAAGGTCGCATGTATTGATTAGCTGTACATGACTCTTTTTCTGCATGTTAAGGAGGTAATACGCACTTTTTAAAGCAGACAAGGAGGTGGCGATCCCTGTCATGAGAACGGAGTTATCCCGAACCTCAGACCGGACTTTTCCGGGAATGGATAATATTCTTGATCTGTGGAGGGCAAACAGTTTCGGCTGGCCCAGAATGTCATTTGTTAAATCTGCCATATCTATATTTACCCCTCATATCCGTATAATTCCTGTGCCTTTTCCCGGGTTACTTTCTTACAGGCGATATCCTGTTCCAACTTCTTCCTATCCCGCTCCAGAGGATTTCCATAGCCTGCCCCACCGCCAAGAGCCATCTCTACCCGATCTCCTGCCTTCAACACCGCATGGCCTTTTGCTCGCATATGTTCTACTAAACCGTCTGCACGCTGTATCTTCAAATATGCTGTCGCTCCATCCTGCCCTCCTTTTGCACCGCGTGCCGGATATTTGAAACGGTCGGAATAAAATGTCATGTCCACATGGTCTTTAAGGAACTCATATTCCCTGATTGCTCCCAGACCTCCTCTCATCTTTCCCGCTCCTCCTGAATCGGGACGCAGATCATACCGAAGGATCCTGAAAAATTTCTGGGCAATTTCCAGGGATTCGACAGGGGAGTTCTTGCAGTTACCCAGGGGATCATCAATCAGATCCGCCCCGTCATTATACATTCCGGCCCCATAGCCGCCTCCCAGTTCATCGCTGATGGCCACAAACGTATCCCCCTGCCACTGAAGATTGATCTCTGTACGCTGGTCATATCCTTGCGCAGGCACACGTTCCGGAAGCACATCCTCAAATGCCTTTAAAATCGACTGGAATACCCTCATGATTATAATATTTCTTCCCTCCACAGGAGCATATTCCCTGGGATTCAGGATGCAACCCTTGGGTGCAGTAACATGAATAGGTCGGTAAGCCCCATCATTAATGGGCACAGTGGGATCGGTCAGGATCATCTTTAAAGCTGAATAAGTGGCTGACACCGTAGATGCAATGGGACAATTGATTGCAGTCACTACCTGGTCGGATGTGCCTTTATAATCAACCATCATAGAATCCCCCTGAACCGTTACCTTTACCTTGATAATAATCGGATCATCATGGATCCCGTCATCATCTGCCATACACTCCCCATAATAATCCCCGTCCGGAATCTGTTCAATGGCTATTCGCATGGCCCGCTCCGCATAATCCAGCAGCTGTTCGGAAACTTCCATGAATTCATCATATCCGTACCGGTCCACAAATCCATGTATCCTTCTCCTTCCGGTCTCGTTCGCTACCAGTTGTGCATTAAAATCACCGATGGTATCTTTGGGAAGCCGAAGATTCGCCCGCAGGATCTGCTCTAAAATCCCTCCGTTCCAATCCCGGGAAAGCGAAAATTTCATAGGGGTAAAACGAAACCTCTCCTCAAATATATCTCTGGCATACAGATTGAATCCCGCCGAATGACCAAGATCAGCGTGGTGGCCGGCACTGCCCGAGAAGGCAACCAGTTTACCCTCATGTACAACGGGGGAAAACATATAGACGTCTGATTGATGCTGCCCTCCGTTATATGGGTCGTTGAGAATGATCACATCATCCTCTGTCAAGGCGGACGTGTCTACCTTACTCAATGCCCCTGTCAGCGCTGAACTGACGGAATTCATATGAAGAGGGATATTCTGGGACTGTGCCAGTACCCTTCCTTTCGCGTCCGCCAGAAAGGTAGAGGCATCTGCTGCTTCGCGTATAACAGTGGAATATGCACTTCTAAGCATATCTGCACTCATTTCTCTGGCAACTGCAAGCAGGTTGTTCGTAAGAATATTAAATAACGCAATATCTTTTGCCATAATTAATTCTCCTCCCTTTTCAGCAACAAGCTCCCGTTATCCTGCAGTAATCCAATCCAGTTCTTCGGGATAAAGCAGGTAGTCGTATCATCCTCAACCACAGCCGGCCCCTGTATCCTGGCGTCCTGTGGCAAATTTGACCAGGTATAGAAATCACAGTCGATCCATTCCCCATCAACCAATACTTTAGAACATGTTGTATCGTAGCGGTCTGTCTTTGCATTATATTTCATGCTTTCCAACAGTTGATTATCCTGGGGTATCACAGTTTTTAGACGATAGTTGACTATCTCCACATCATTGTCCGGTGAATTGCAGCCGTATCTTGCAAGATGCTTTTCATGAAACACCTCTGCTAACTTTCCAGCACTTTCAGGAATTTCATCGAAATCCAGCTGAAGTTCAAATGCTTGTCCCAGATATCTTGCGTCCACCGCATATTTAAAAATAATCTTTTCCCTGTCGAATCCGTAAGAAACCATATTGTCTGCCGCATGTTCTTGTATTTGTGAAAACTGTTCCCTGAGCATTTCCGGCGTTGTATCAGTGCATCGTGTAACATGTGTCTGTACATAATCCCTGATCACATCCGCCACCAACAGGCCAAAGGACGAAAGAATGCCTGCATAACAGGGCACAAGCACATTTGTGATTCCCAGCTCTTGGGCGATATTGGCTGCATGAAGGCCTCCGCCGCCGCCAAAAGCAACCATTGTATACTGGCGGGCATCATACCCCCGTTCTGTCGAAACCAACCTCACCGCCTGCATGGTATTTGCCTCCATGATCCGGATCACAGCCTCTGCTACCTCGTCCGGTGACGCATGTACCTGATCTGCCAGCTCAGCCATGACATGCCTGGCATTCTCCACGTTCAGAGGATAATTGCCTCCTGCAAAATGCTCCGGACGTATAAATCCCCTGTATGCCAGCGCATCACTCACCGTAGGCTGATCGCCACCCCGGTCATAGCAGGCCGGTCCCGGAATTGCCCCGGCACTTCTGGGGCCAACCTGGAGCATACCTCCATTATCCAACCATGCAATACTTCCCCCGCCTGCTCCTACTGTCACAATATCCAGCATTGGAACAGCAATTGCAGAACCGTCAATCTTATTCTCCGTTGATACCAGAGGCTCCCCATTATTAACTAGGCACACGTCCGCACTCGTTCCCCCTATATCCAGGGTAATAATATTATGAATCCCCAGCTGACGCGCCATAAACGCCGCTCCCGTCACACCCGCAGCAGGGCCGGATAACAGAGTCCTGGCAACTTCCTTCCGCAGTGCTCCCATGGGGATGATACCTCCATTGGATTGAGTGATGAAAATCTCTCCCTTAAAATTCCTATGCTTTAAATCCCCGTATAATTTCTCAATATAATTCACCATAACAGGCGCTATATAAGAGGTGATTGCCACAGTGCTGGATCGTTCATATTCCCGGAACTGGGGAAGTATTTCATAGGATGCAGTTATGATGGCATTGGGAAGCTCTTTTTCAAGTATCTCCTTTGTCCTGGCCTCATGATCTGCAAACGCATAACTGTGGAGATAACATATTCCCACAGACTTGACATCCTCCCTTTTTAACTCCTGGGCAATGGACCGTATCTGATCTTCCTCCAAGGCCTTCAATACATCACCATCTGCAGTAACCCGCTCTGTTACAGGATACACCATATTGCGCGGTATGATCGGCTTACGCCTCTGGTAAAACAGATCGTAAACATTTTCCTTATCTCCCCGCTGTATTTCAAGGACATCTGCAAACCCTTCCGTCACCAGCAATGCTGATTTTACACCCTTTCGTTCCAGGACTGCATTGGTGGCAACCGTTGAACCGTGAAGCATCTCTCCCATGTCACTCCATTCCGGTATCAGTTTATCCGCACCTTCAATCACTGCCTGCTCCGGCTGTGCCGGGGTGGATGCAACCTTTAATGTCTCCAGTACAGACCTTCCGTCTTTTTCCTGGAAATAGATAATGTCTGTAAAGGTGCCCCCTATTTCGGCTGCAAATTTCCTTTTTACATGTTCCATAATGTATCTCCTTTCATATAATTATGCTTTAATTATCTGCACAGCTGCTTCAATTTTGTTTCTGCAAAGCGATATAATACCATCCAGATTCTTTTCCGCGATCACATCATCAATGATGATTGCCGGGACATAATCGCTGTGGATATAGTTGGAGATTTCGGACTGTATCTTAGGTATGTCATCCTTTGACAGATGAGGAGTTGCCACTACCATCAGGTCCGGATCCATGACACAGCAGATGTTAACAAGAAGACGCGCAACCAGAGTTATGATACCATCTTTATTTCCCGTCTCAAGAGCCTGCGCAAGGATCGCATCCGCACACCCGCATTGATTAGGCTTTCGGTTATACTCTCCCAATGCCATATAAGCCAGCTCACCTGCAAAACTGTTACAGCTGTTATAAAGCTTTCTGTTAATGATAATGGCTGAGCCGATATGATCCAGAATACTTATATACGCCATATTCTGGTTGTTCTCATGTAAAAACTGGCTGCATGCCCCCATGGTGGCTGATTTAATGTCATTTTCAATCCATACCCTGCATGGATATTTCCTGGATATCAGATCCTTTAAATCCATCCCTTCCCATTCAGGAATGGCCGGAATATTATAGATCCTGTTGTTGGTAACAGTACCGGGAACCGCGATTCCAATTATCTCAATCCGTTCCGCATCGATTTTACGGGTCATGGTTTCCAGCACCTTAAGCAGATTCCCGGACCAGTCCAAGTCCTGATTTCTATGGTAAATCTGGGAAATGATCTCCTTTTCCATAATATTGGTAATTTTACAGTGAAATTGGTCTCCCTGGATATAGATGCATACAATATATCCCTTGTTTTCATTCACTTCATAGACTCGTGCTCTGCGTCCTCCTGTGTATGTGCTGATGCCGGTACATATTACCGACCCTTTCTCTTCCAGACTTCGCACCACTTTATTCACGGTCTGCAGACTCAGTCCTGTGGAATCTGCAATCTGCACCTGTGACACTCCAGGGCTTGATGCAATTGCATTCAAAACAATATTCTCATTCACCTTCTTGATTGTCTGGGGTTTGCCAACATATGTATCCATTCTTTATACACCTCATTTTTCTTTCACTTATAAGACCCATTCTTCTTCAATAAACTTTATATACTTTATTTATTAAGTTATTTTTATTATAGCACACGCTAAAACCATGTCAATATGATTTGTACAATATCGTGTTAATTCCCAATTATACACATATTTTTTAGTCAATTCGCCAGCTTCTTATCAATCTTCAAACTTTTTAAACCTACCAAAGTCTACAAATCTCCCCACAAAAAAAGAAAACCTGGCGGCCAGTTCCACGCCGTCAGGCCAATCTGATTCTCAATCCCCCAGATAATAAACAGCTGTAAAATGTCCCCTGCTGTTATAATACAGGTGATTGCCAAAAACATCCGTTTCCCCCCCGCTTCTCTCTCCGGCCCCTTTGGACGCAAAGATGAGACGCTGGTTCTCTGAGGCGCCCTCCAGGCTTACATCTCCCCCTGTGACCGCTCCTTTCAGCAGGTAAATATCTCCACGGTAAACGGTTTTCATCACCGTGTCCCCGCTGGTCTGCCACAACTGATACGTCCCGCTTTTATAATCCGCCCATAAGCCGGTCTCACATCCTTGGTCTTCAGCATACTCCCTAAGAATATATCCATAGACTGGAGCGGCCGCGTTTCCGCCGGGATCCAGAGTCAGGATCCCGGCCTCACCTGTCAGCTCATCCAGTACCACTTCCACCTCTTTTCCAGCCTTCACCCCTTCCAGCTGTTCCGGTGTAATAGATGCAGGAACGGAAATACTTCCCTGGACCACATAATATCCGCCCATATCTTTTGCCTGTGTCAGGGCCGCGCTTAAGCCGGTTTCATCATATTCACCCAAATAAGAAAGGTAGGGGGCAAAGGGCAGGTCCTCTATTCCATAATGGTTGCTGCCATCCAGCATGGCCCGGTTTGGATCATCTTCCATCTCCTTGATAAGGGCAACGTTCTTTTTTTCCACATCTGACAGGATATCCTCTGAAAATGCTCCCGGCTCCGTGGTTCCCCTGTACCAGGAGTATGTTTCAAAATATTGCCGCAGCACCTCGTTCTGGAATATCCGCCCATGAAGGGCATAGATCTCATTTCTGAGCAGCCACAGATCCTCTGTGGGATACATGCAGAGATCCGCCTTGGTCAAGTACCGGAACATCAGACCGGAGCCCTGGAAAACACTTGAGGGGTAATAATCCCCATCCAGTTCGCGCAACCCTTTCACAGAGATATACGGGCCTGCAGGATCATCCAGGCAAAAGCGGATCTCACCGGATTCTGCCTGCATGTAACTGCTCCCATCCGGAAATACAGGCTCTATCTCATAGGAACGCCTGCCCTTTTCCGTGGAGATCTCAACCGATGCAATACTGTCATAATAAGAGGAATGATCTGCATTGCGCATGGAAAAGGCGCACTGTAAACGGTCTGATTCCATCCCCTCCCGTGTCAGGTCAAAGGATACCTGGTAACGGATATCCCCTGCTTTTAAAAAGGTAGCGGACAACAGTTCATTTCCGGTTTCCAGGTTCTGTACCGCCTTGATGTGAAAACCGCCATCTCCTTGATCCCTTTCTTCCCCTTGTTTCAGGGGATTCCGGGCAACTTCCTCCTGGCTTTTCCCCCTTTCCTCTGCATCGGATACATCACCGCTTTCCTGTGCCGCGGTCTCTTTTTCCCAGCTCCCCTGTTCCCGGTTCTCCTGTTCCAGACGCTCCTGTGCCAATCTTTCATTGCCAGCGCCGGACTGACAGGAACACAGTGCCAGACTAAATACAGCCGCATATAGTGCCATAGTTCCCTGTTTTTTTCTCATACTCCCATCTTCCTCCCGCAAGAAAAACAATTTGTGACCCTTATCTCAAGTATACACCTCTCCGGTATGGCGGTGTATTAATTTTTCTTTGCGATTTTGCAAATATTGCTTACTGAAAATCCCATGCTCTTAGATGATCCTACATGGCCCCGCAGAACCCTACATAATCCTACATGGCCTTAGATGGCCTTAGCTAATCTTACATAGTCTGGCGGATATGATCCTCAATAAATGAGTCCATCTCATATTCCGGAACCTGCAGCGCTTCTGACAACATGCCGTAAAGTTTACCCCTGGCTTCCCCGGCCATGGCATCTTCCTCAGGTGAGGGGTATCTTCTGGCCGACTTGTCGTTTCGCCTTATATAATGTGTCTTTATAACCTTAACCCACTCAACCGGATCATCAGAATGCAGCGCCTCCTGGTAAAATTCAGACCGGACCTTATCGGCGGCCACCTGAATGGTCCTGATATACGGCATTCGCTCAACTAACTCCAATGCATCTTCTCTTGTCATGTGTTTCCTCCATTCTGTTTCAAATTTATGTTACAGAAGCTTTTATAATAAAAAGGAGCAGCCTGACAACTGGACTTACACCGTCAGGCTACTCGCTGTACTTATATTATACTAAAAATAATCCTATTTTTCCAGACATTGATCCGGATCATACCGCATCAGATAATGCCCATAAAATACTCCACACCAATGGCCACAATCACCACCAGAGCCGAGATAATAAATCCATGGAGCATGGGTGCTGCGCCTGACTGGTACATTTCCTTAAAACTCGTATTCAGGCCAATGGCACCAAGGGATGCCACCATCAGGAATTTACTCATCTCCTTTAGGGCCAAAGACAAGGACGGTGAAATGAATCCCAGGCTGTTTATAAACGCCAGGGCCAGAAATCCTAAGATAAACCATGGAAACAGGGATGAGAATTTTATATTTGCCCTTATATCCCCATTTAAACCTGTTGCCGCCGCTTCTTTGCGCTTGAGGCGAACCTCAATCAATGCAAAGATGATCACCGTGGGTATGATGGACAATGTGCGCGTCAGCTTTACCATGGTGGCAAAATCACCTGCCGCCTCAGAAAAAGCATATCCTGCCGCCACAACACTGGAGGTGTCATTGACTGCTGTTCCCGACCACAATCCATAGGCCATATCGCTCAGTCCCATTGCCCTGCCCATAATGGGAAACAACAGAATCATTGCCATATCAAACAGGAAGGTGGCAGACATGGCATAGGCAATGTCCCTGTCCCTGGCATTTACCGCCGGTGCAATGGCGGCTATGGCCGAACCTCCGCAGATACCTGTTCCGGCCGAGATCAGATTTGATAACTTCCAGTTTAATCCCAATGCCTTTCCCACAAAGTAACCGCCTCCAAAGCAGGTGAGCAGCGTAAAACACATCACAACCAGAGAATACCGGCCCACATGCAGGATGGTCTGTATGCTCAGGGATGCTCCCAGCAGTATGATGGCAAGCTTCAGGATCTTTTTCGATGTAAATCTGACTCCCGCTTGTGCGGCAGGTACCGGCCTCCAGAAATAATTCAGAAGCATTCCCAGAAATAAAGCAATGACCGATGCGCCAATGAGATGGACAGGCAAAAGGGACTCCAGAACCACTGCTGCTGCGGCAATGGTCAGGGAGAGTAAAAACCCGGGTCCGATCTCATATATTTTTTTCAAACAGTCCATACTATACACTACCTTTCTTTTTTTGTCCTCATTACTATAACAGCCCTTTTCGATAATGTCTAATTATCATTTTTTTATCTTCGATAAATTAATCTTATCACAAACAGGAGGAGTCTTTATGCTTGATTATCGGATGGAAACATTTCTGACCTTATGCCAAACCCTGAATTACCGCGCCACTGCCCAGATGCTGCATATTACGCAGCCGGCTGTAACCCAGCAGATCCACTGTCTGGAGGATTACTACGGGTGCCGCCTGTTCTCCTACGACAAACGTCATCTGTCCATGACCCCGGAAGCTGAACTCATACGCCGGCATCTGAATTCCATGAATTATCAGGAAAAACACTTACTGCGCACCTTAAAAACACCAAAGGGTCATGAATTGAAGATCGGTGTCACAAAAACCATTGGGGAATATGTAATCACAGCCCAGGTGGAAGGTTTTCTGAAGGAAGAAAATAACCGCATCAGCGTGGAAACGGACAACACTAAGCGGATCCTGGAATATCTGGATCACGGGGAAATTGATTTTGCACTGGTGGAAGGCTTTTTCAGCCGTTCCAAATACCAATGCAGGCAGTATCTGAGGGAACCCTTTGTGGGATTCTGCAGTTTGGGACATTCCTTTGCCGGAGAGATCATCCCCATGGAACGGCTGTTTCAGGAAAATATCATTGTTCGTGAAAAAGGATCCGGTACCAGGAGCATATTAAAAAGGATGCTGGAAGAAAACAACCATACCCTGTCTGACTTTTCCCGTGTCACCCACATAGGAAACTTCAGGCTGCTGCAGCACCTTGTGGCCTCCGGGTGCGGCATTACCTTTGCCTACCAGGCGTTTGAAAACAGTCATTTCCCCATCTCCCCGTTCCAGGTGGATGGGTGGAACATATCCAGGGATTTCTATTATGTGTATCTTCCCAATACCAGCGCACTGCAATCGGTGGAGTTGTTTGAGGCTTACCGGGTATGATCCTTGGGTGATTCTGTACTAACTATACGAGGGAATTCCAGAGAAATTTCCTATGATATCATAAAAAGGTTCCAAGACACGTTAAATCGTATCTTGGAACCTTTTTTATTTTTATCAGTTTGGACATTAACAGGAAATTACATCCCCATCTGCTTAGCTACCTCAGCTGCAAAATCCTCGTTCTTCTTCTCAAGACCTTCACCAGTCTCAAAACGAACAAACTTCTTGATCTTGATGTTGGCGCCGTTTTCCTTAGCTACGGCTGCAACATACTGGGATACGCTCTGCTTGCCGTCCTCAGCCTTAACGTAAACCTGATCCAACAGACAGGTTTCCTTCAGCTCCTTGTTTACACGGCCCTTTACCATACCCTCGATAATCTTATCGTTGGCATCCGGCTTCTCATTCTTAGCAGCTGCTGTGAGGATCTCAGTTTCTTTGGCAATATATTCAGCGCTTACTTCATCCCTGCTGGTGAACATTGGCTTTAATGCAGCTGCCTGCATTGCCACGTTCTTCGCCATCTCAGTAATAGCATCGTTTACAACATCTGTCTCAACATCAATCAGAACACCGATCTTACCGCCTGCATGGATATAGGAAGCAACAAAACCATTGGCCTCTTCTACCTGCTCAAAACGGCGGATGTTCATGTTCTCGCCAATAATGGCAATCTGGGAAGCCAGTGCTTCCTTCACGGTCAGGGACTCATCCTTGGCCCACTTCTCTTCCAGGAATGCGTCTAAATCCTTAGCGCTTGTGTTCAGAGCCTGTGCTGCCACATCAGCAACATAAGTCTGGAACTTCTCATTCTTAGCAACGAAGTCAGTCTCTGCGTTTACTTCAACTACAACTGCCTTCTTATGATCATCGGTTAATGCGGTAGCCACGATACCTTCAGCCGCGATACGGCCGGCCTTCTTAGCTGCTCCGGCAAGTCCTTTTTCCCTCAGGAATTCAACGGCCTTATCCATATCGCCATCAGTTGCTGCAAGAGCTTTCTTGCAGTCCATCATTCCGGCACCGGTTACTTCTCTTAACTCTTTTACCATTGCTGCGGTTACTGCTGCCATTTCATTTTCCTCCAATTTAAAAGTTTTAAAGTTTAATTAAGCCTCTGCTGCCTCAAATGTCTGGGCAGGAATCTCCAGCTCCATTGCACCTTCTAAAACTTCACCCTGCTTAGCTTCGATCACTGCATCAGCCATCTTGGAAACGATCAGCTTAACAGCTCTGATAGCGTCATCGTTGCCAGGGATAACGTAATCCAGTTCCTCAGGATCACAGTTGGTATCAACAATACCAATTAACGGAATACCCAGTGTGTGAGCTTCCTGTACACAGATATGCTCTTTCTTAGGATCTACGATAAAGATTGCATCCGGAAGCTTCTTCATATCCTTGATTCCGCCCAGGTTCTTCTCTAACTTATCCCATTCCTTCTTTAACTCAATAACTTCCTTCTTAGGCAGAACATCAAATGTTCCGTCTGTGGACATGGTCTCAATCTGTTTCAGTCTTGCAATACGGCTCTGGATGGTCTTGAAGTTGGTCAGCATACCGCCCAGCCATCTCTCATTAACAAAGTACATACCGCAGCGCTCAGCTTCAGCCTTGATTGCTTCCTGTGCCTGCTTCTTTGTACCTACAAACAGGATGGTGCCTCCCTCAGCAGCAATATCGGATACTGCCTTGTAAGCCTCATCAACCTTGCCTACAGACTTCTGTAAGTCGATGATGTAGATACCGTTTCTCTCGGTATAGATGTATGGAGCCATCTTAGGGTTCCATCTTCTTGTCTGGTGACCAAAGTGTACGCCAGCTTCCAGTAACTGCTTCATTGAAATAACGCTCATGTTCTTTACCTCCATGTGGTTTTAGCCTGCTACGCTTCACGTAGGTTCAGGCACTTCCGTCTGCTTCTCATGTTTCCCGGAAGACCTGTCCGAATATTAGTTTCCAGTTAAATGTTGGTTTCCAATATACATCCAGGCACCGTCCCGTAGAATCCACAGACGTGTTTTTTGTCAGCCTTACAAATATAACATAAAAACAGACAGCTTGCAAGCACTTTTACGTGTTTTTGCAAACTGTCTGTCATCTTTGTCATCTACTTCAGATTTGAGTTGGATGCCTTAATCGCTTTCAATTCATCAAACACCACATCATTGAGCACCTTGATGTAGGTTCCCTTCATTCCGGAAGAACGGGACTCGATCACGCCGGCGCTCTCAAACTTGCGCAGGGCATTGACGATCACGGAACGGGTGATTCCCACACGGTCTGCGATCTTGCTTGCCACCAGGATCCCCTCATTCCCATCCAGTTCCTCAAAAATATGGATGATGGCCTCCAGCTCTGAAAATGAAAGGGTGCTGATGGCTGATTTGACAATCTGCACCTTTCTTGTCTCCTCTGCATTCTCCTCATTCACGGAGCGCATCATCTCAAGTCCCACCACGGTGGTGCCGTACTCGCTCAATATGATATCATCAATATCAAAATGGTCGTCAGACTTATAAATAAACAGTGTTCCCAGCCGCTCCCCCGCTATGTCAATGGGGGTAATGATGGCCTGGTACTTTCTTACATTTTCCTCTGCAAATCCCAAGGTTGCCAGGTTCACATTTTCCTTGGTAGACAAAACGCTGAGGAGACGCTCATTCAGCATCTTATCGATGTAACCGCCTACCTGGTCCTCAATCAGCTCCTCAATCTCATCCACTCCGGGACAAATACTTACACCAAGCACTTTTCCCTTCTTGCTGATCACAAGAATATTGGATAACAATATCTCGCTCAATACCTTGCAGATGTCATTGAATACCACTTTATGCGAATTGTTGTTATGCAATAGCTTGTTAATTTTCCTCGTTTTGTCCAACAATTGAACGCTCATAATCGAAAACCTCCTTATCCAATTTGTATAACGCCCCAAAATGCTCTACTAATAATTGAATTTTAGCACAATTTTTAAGCAATAACAAGAGTTTTTTGAAGTTTTCGATTATTTTAAGATTTATATATATTTCCTTATTTACATTTACATTTTTTTCTATTTTTCCTTTATGTCCATGCGGTATCCGCAGGTTTCATTGGAGCAGAGAAGCTTGTTGCCCTTTTCCACCATGTAAGAACCACAGTTAGGGCACTTCTGGTTGGAGGGTTTCTGCCATGACATGAAATCACAATCCGGATTGGCCTCGCACCCGTAGTACAGCCGGCCCTTCTTTGTCTTCTTGCGGACCACTTCCTTTCCGCACTTGGGACAGGGCACACCGATCTTCTCAAAATACGGCTTTGTATTCTTGCAGTCCGGGAAACCGGGGCATGCAAGGAATTTTCCGTGAGGGCCGTACTTGATCACCATCTGACGGCCGCAGAGGTCACAGACCTCATCAGAAACCTCATCAGCGATCTTCACTGATTCCAACTCCTGCTCAGCGATCTGAACAGCCTCGTCCAGATCCGGATAGAAATTGCTCACAACAGTCTTCCACGCAACGGTTCCGTCCGCCACCTTATCCAGCAATGATTCCATGTTGGCCGTAAAGTTGGGATCCACAATGCTGGGGAATGAGTTTTTCATAATGCGGTTTACCACATCTCCCAGTTCCGTCACATAAAGGTTCTTGCTCTCCTTTACCACATACCTTCTGGCAATAATGGTGGTAATAGTGGGCGCATAAGTACTTGGACGGCCAATGCCCTGCTCTTCCAGCGCTTTTACAAGGGAAGCTTCCGTGTAATGTGCCGGCGGCTGGGTGAAATGCTGGCTTGGATCCAGATGGTCCAGCTTTAATTTTGTTCCCTTTTCCAGGTTGCCCAGCACCTGGTTCTTTTCCTCCTCGTCATCTGACTCCACATAGACGGACATAAAGCCCTCAAAGGTCAGCCTTGAAGCGGATGTGGTGAAAATATGGCTGCCTGCCCCGATCCTCACGGAAGTGGTCTCATAAACAGCGGAAGCCATACGGCTGGCTGTAAAGCGCTTCCAGATCAGCTGGTACAGGCGGAACAGATCCCTTTGAAGGGATTCTTTTACAATGGTGGGAGTCAATGTAATATCAGTGGGACGGATGGCCTCATGGGCATCCTGGATCTTCCCGTTCTCTTTTTTAGTCTGGGTGCCCTGGGTCACATAGTCCGCGCCGTAATGTTCTTTTACAAACTCTCTTGCTGCTGCGTCCGCCTCGTCTGCGATACGTGTGGAATCCGTACGCAGGTAGGTGATAAGACCCAGGGTTCCATGGCCCTTAACCTCTACGCCTTCATACAGCTGCTGAGCCAGACGCATGGTCTTTTGTGTGGAGAAATTCAGCGCCTTGGAAGCTTCCTGCTGAAGGGTACTGGTGGTAAACGGAATGGGTGCCTTCTTGACACGCTCCCCCTTCTTCACTTCCTCCACCTCATAGCTGCAGCCTTCCAGTTCCTTTAAGATCTGATCCAGTTCTTCCTTGTTGCGGATCGTGGACTTGCCGCCTTTAGAATCCCTGGTACCGTAGTACTTGCCCGTTAACGCCTTTTTACTTCCCTTCATCAAAAGGTCGGCATCCAGATTCCAGTATTCCTCCGGAATAAAAGCGTTGATCTCGTCCTCCCTGTCGCAGATCATCCTCAGGGCAACCGACTGCACACGTCCTGCACTTAAGCCCCTCTTGACCTTTGCCCAGAGAAGGGGGCTGATGCGGTAACCAACCATACGGTCCAGCATCCTTCTTGTCTGCTGTGCGTTCACCAGGTTCATGTCCAAGTCCCTGGGAGATTTAAAGGAAGCTTTTACAGCATTCTTGGTAATCTCATTAAAGCTGATCCGGTATACATCCTTGTCCTTTTGCTCATCCAGCTTTAACGCCTTCATCAGATGCCAGGATATGGCCTCCCCTTCACGGTCAGGGTCTGTTGCCAGATAGATCTTATCCGCTTTTTTCACTTCCTTGCGAAGCTTTGCCAGCACATCGCCTTTTCCTCTGATCGTAATGTACTTTGGTTCATAGTCATGCTCCGCATCAAAACCCAGCTGGCTTTTGGGAAGGTCTCTCACGTGGCCCCCTGAGGCATCCACCTCATAGTTGTTTCCCAGAAACTTCTTGATGGTTTTTACTTTTGCTGGTGACTCCACAATTACCAGATAATTTGCCATTGTAAAACTCCTTATTCCCTGTTCTTATATTGATAAATACACATAAATTACTATTCGTTTGTCATTCCTTGTACGTAGTACTGGCCTCTCGCCCGCACTGCATATCCTCCCAGTTCCAGTTCCAGCAGAGCGCTCATACAAAGGCTCACAGAAAGTCCTGTAAGCACTGCGATCTGTTCCGGGTTTCTGGGTTCGGAATCCAGGCAACTATACACCATTTTTTCAATCTTGGCAAGTCCCTTATTGTCTTTTTTGTTAGAAATCCTTTGTTTTTCGTAAAAAATGCCCATATCTTCCAGGACATCCAAAGGGGATGTCAGGATCCCCGCTCCGGCTCTGATCAGATAATTGCACCCCTGGCTTAGGGGATCTGTAATCCTGCCAGGAAGGGCATATATATCCTTTCCCTGTTCCAGTCCCAGCTGCGCCGTGATCAAGGAACCACTCTTTTGCCTGGCCTCAATCACCAGGATCGCGTCAGATAATCCGCTTATGATCCGGTTGCGCACAGGAAAATTCCGGGCGCAGGGCTCTTCCTGGGGCGCATACTCAGATATGATACCGCCCTTTTCAAGAATCTGTTCAAACAGTCTGTAATTTGTTTTGGGATAACAGATATTTACCCCACAGCCCAGCACTGCGAAAGTCCTTCCTCCGCCTTTTACAGCTCCCGCGTGGCCGGCCCCATCGATTCCCAAGGCAAGGCCGCTGATAACCTGTACCCCTTGTCCGGCCAGTTCCCTGCTTATATACTCCGCAGACTGTTTTCCATAGAATGTACAGTTTCTGGCCCCGATCACCGCTGCTGTGGGAATCTCCTCCTTTGGAAGTTCCCCTTTTACATAGAGTCCCATGGGATAGTCATAAATATGCCCCAGACGTTTTGGATATTCCGGATCAAGGGGTGTTACAAAACGGATTCCCTTTTCCGGCAGGCTGTGGTACTCCTGGCGCATGGGTTCCAGTTCCTTCTTCCATCTGTCAAATTGAAGGCATTGTTTTTCGCTGCGCAGGATTCCCATTCGGCGCAATTCTGTTCCTTCTATATAATATACATTCTCGAATCCTCCTGCCCGCTCACCGGCCTTTTTAACAGTCACGGCGCCAACACCCGGACACCTGGTGAGCCAATAGATGAACTCCTTTTCCCTGTTTAATTTAAGGACCGGGCCTTCCTGCTCCAACTGTCCTAACCTGTCCTTTATCATCCCCATAATTTATCCTCCAGCATTCCATAGCCCAACGCTTCCGCCAGGTGCTCCCGTCTGATGGAGCCGCATCCCGCAAGGTCGGCTATGGTCCGCGCTACTTTTAATGCTTTGTGATACCGCCTGGCGCTGAGTCCTCGTGTTTCATATGCTGATTTTATCAGGCGCTTTTCCTTTTGTCCTAGTACGCAGTACTGGGCCACCTCCCTGGGCCCCATATGGCTGTTGAACCGTATCCCGGTTCCCTCATAACGATTTCTCTGAATCTGTACGGCAGCCTCCACCCGTTCCCGGATGGATGCGGAATCCTCATTGTCCTGGTTTTTGCCGCTTAACTCCTCAAATGAGATCATGCTGGCCTCTGCGCAGAGATCGAACCGGTTTAGTACAGGCCGTGATATGTGTTCCAGATATCTTTGGATCTGTGTCTCGGAGCAGTTACACCTGGTCCTGTCCGGATAAAATCCGCATGGGCACGGGTTAATGGCTGCTACGATGAGAAAATCGGCCGGGAACTCATAGTTTCCATGTACCCTGGTAACCATAATCCGGCGCTCTTCAAGTGGCTGTCTCAGTATGTCTATGGCTTTTCGTCCAAAGTGGGGCAGCTCATCCAGAAAAAGTATCCCCCCTGATGCCAGGGATAGTTCGCCCGGCTTTGCCATTCCACCACCTCCCGTCAGGGCAAGAGGCGTGACGGTGTGGTGGGGGTTTCTGAATGGACGGTGCGACAAAAGAGGCTGCCCCTGGGGCAGCATACCGCAGATGCTGTATATCTTTGATATCTCGATGTCCTCCTCCCTGGATAAAGCCGGCATAATGGTGGGAATCCGTTTGGCCACCATGGTTTTTCCGGTTCCGGCACTGCCGCTCATGAGAAGGCCGTGCATTCCGGAAGCCGCGATCTCAGCAGCCCGTCTCAGGACCAGCTGCCCGTTTACATCCCGAAAATCCACATCATACCCTTTCCCTGTCTCACCCCCGGCATTTTCCTTCAGGCTGCCCGGCTTCAGCACTTCTATGGATCCAGGCGTTCTCAGCATGCGGACCATTTGTTCCAGGGACTCTACCCCCACTATATCTATATTTCGGATCACCAACCCTTCCCTGGCATTTTCCACCGGCAGAAAGCATCGCCTTAATCCGTGTTCCCTGGCAGCATCCACCATGGAAAGCACACCGTTCACAGGCTTTACCCTCCCATCCAGCCCCAACTCTCCAATGACAAAACAGTCCTGTAGCGCGCATAGATCCACCTGCTCAAATGCCCCCAATACAGCCACGGCTATGGCCAGGTCGTAAGCGGTTCCCCCTTTTCGTATCCCTGCCGGGGATAAATTCACCGTGATCTTCCGGGCCGGCAGCCTGAATCCGGAGTTTCTAAGAGCCGTGCGCACCCGCTCCTGAGATTCCCTGACCTCGGAAGCCAGATGGCCGGAAATAGAAAAAGCAGGCAGCCCCCCTGATACATCTGCCTCCACTGACACAAGAAAGCCGTCCACAGCCCGTATACCTCCGCTGTTGATTTTTGTAAACATTCATATTTCCTTTCTTTTGTGTGTTTGATTCATAGTACCCCTGTCAAATGAGGGTATCGTGTGTTATAAAATTGGGATATAGCACAAACCGTGCCTGATCGTAGCAAGACAGAGCAGGAAGATACCTGCTCCTCTGAATTAAGATAGTATTACTATACTAAAATACTGTAAAAAAAACAAGAGTATCTTAAATTACATTCTGTGATGTATCTCAAGGCAGCCTGGAGCAGCACGGGCTCACTTGCGGAATTCCGTCATGTAGGGCCTGAAACGCAAAGGTAAATGGTTTCTCTGGCAGACAGGATTCTTCCTTTCCTTAATGGCAATGGTATTAAAAAAGGCAATCCACAGGTCCTCATACTCCTGTTCATCTGTGTCCTGTTCAAGGCACAGCTGCCAAATTCCACCATTCCCTGACTGCTCCATGGGATGATTGACGATCATCCAGTCCCTTCCCCTTGGGTGGACCGCTGCCTTCTCCCTGTTCTCATCATAAATCACCCAGTTTTCCTCAGGAAGCCTGTCGGCAAAATGGGGTGCCAGGAGCGTCATCACATCGTTCTTTGGCCCGATCCTGGATACCAACATGCCTCCCGGAGCCTGGGAAAAACGAAGGAACTCCACCAGCAGATGGTTTTCATTATATACATTACGGCACATCTGAAAGAGTTCATAGTTCTCCGGAATCTGGAGCTGATCCAATATCTCCGGCCCCATGGCAAAGGCCCGTATCAAAAAGCGGTAGATCTTATCCGCCCTGTCACCGTCCTGGCTCAGGGATGCCACATAAATCTTCTCATAAACACTTTGTGACAGCTTTTTACACACGGACCGTGTTACCTTTCCCACCTTTTCAGGTGACGTCCCCACATCCACATATTCACTGAAAAGTTCCATCTCCTGATAGGTTCCCTTAAGTTCCAGGCGCACGTTATCATGCCCTTTAAGCCCCATCCAGGCATCATAGATGCCGCACAGGATCCCCTCAAAATCCGGATTACACAGATAAATGGTCATGATCCCTTACCTCCTAAAGATTCCCCAGCACGGCTGTATATTGGTCCTCATCTGTAACCGGCATCTCCATATGCATATCATCAAACAGCGACAGCTGCCTGAAACAGTCCTTGTGTTCTATATCCCAGGCAGCCCTTCTCTCATCCCCTATGAGACAGTTGGTGATATAGTCCTGGTCCAATCTTGCCCCTTCCATCATGCGGCCTGAACAGGTGATAAAATATCTAGCCCGCTTCAGCACCACCCCCAGCTTCTTCAGGTCCTCAAAGCCCAGCTTTCCTGCACTTCTGGCAGACACGATCCTCACGGCGGACTTCACCCCCATTCCCGGGACACGAAGCAGTTCATCATAAGAAGCCCTGTTCACCTCCACAGGAAATCCCTCCAGATGGCGAAGGGCCCAGTCACACTTGGGATCCAGAAACACGTTAAAATTCGGCTTATCCTCTGACAGCAGTTCCTCTGCCTTAAAGCCATAGAACCGCAGCAGCCAGTCCGCCTGATACAGCCTGTGCTCCCTGAGCAGGGGCGGCCCCCCGGGCAGACTGGGAAGGCTGCTGTCCTCATTCACCGGAATATATGCGGAATAAAATACCCGCTTCAACCCAAAGTTCCGGTAAAGGGCCTGGGTCACGGACATCATCTGATAATCATTCTCCGGAGTTGCCCCCACGATCATCTGGGTACTCTGCCCCGCGGGCACAAAGGCTGACTTCTTATACCTGGAGGCGGGAAGAACCAGATGGCTCTTATGGGCATCCCAGGATGCAGCGCCGGCTGTGGTGCCGGCTATGGTGCCGGCTGCTATACCGGCTGCTATACCGGTTGATGGATCGGATGGTTGAAGATCCGGTACTCTTCCCACGGACCGGTCTGAATCATCTCTTTCCTCCAGCACCCCCAAGGGTGCCTGGGCCAGCTTCGGATCGATCAGGGCCGCGCCCCCGGCAAAGCCTGCATGCTTTGTGCTGTAGGGCTTCTTATACTCCCTGTCATACCCCAGCAGATGGCTGGATACAGAGATCCCCTGCTGGATCTGGCGCATGGGGCTTAGGATCTTATCCCGGGTCTTTCCAGGCGCCAGGTTCTTAAGCCCCTCTGCTGTGGGCAGTTCCAGATTAACGCTCATCCTGTCGGCCAGGAACCCTACGCGCTCCACCAGCTCAGGATCAGCGCCCGGTATAGCCTTCACGTGGATATAGCCGTTAAAATTCCACTGGTTCCTGAGCTTGTACATGGTCTCGTATATCTGCTCCATGGTGTATGTGGCATTATACAGAATGCCGGAGCTCAGGAAAAGACCTTCAATATAATTCCTCCGATAGAATTCAATGGTCAGTTTACAGACCTCGTCCGGTGTAAAAGCAGTCCTCACCACATCATTGGTACACCGGTTCACACAGTACTTACAGTCGTAAATGCACTGGTTGGTGAACAGGATCTTAAGCAGGGATATGCACCGCCCGTCCGCCGCAAAGCTGTGACAGATTCCCGCCTCCGATGTATTCCCAATACTTCCGGCCTTACCCCTGCGCTTCACACCGCTGGATGTACAGGCCACATCATACTTTGCCGCATCTGTCAATATCTTAAGTTTTTCCTGTATGGTTAAATTCTCCTGAATCAGCATGGCATCGCCCATCCTCGAACATATGTTTGTTTTAACAGTTTACCATAAGGCCGCGGTAAAATCAACCCCTGATGCAAACATTTGTTCTTTTATATTTAAAACCGTATATTAAAAAAGCCCGGAGCCAGACAGATACTTCCAGCTCCGGGCCTGCAAAAGCCTGTATTTTATTTAATCCCTGTAGCCATTTGGGTTCATGGACTGCCATTTCCATGAATCAGCGCACATTTCCTCAATTCCCTTTTCAGCCCTCCAGCCCAATTCCCTGCCGGCTTTTGCGGAGTCGGAATAGCACACTGCCACATCTCCGTCCCTACGGGGCCGGATCTCATACTTTAATGTCTGGCCGCAGGCCTTTTCATAGGCATGGAGCACATCCAGCACACTGTAACCAACGCCCGTACCCAGGTTGTAGATGCTGACTCCCTCCCTGTCTTCCAGCTTTTTAACAGCCTTCACATGGCCTTTTGCCAGGTCCACCACATGGATGTAGTCGCGCACTCCGGTCCCATCAGGCGTGTCATAATCATTGCCAAATACATTGAGATGTTCCAGCTTGCCCACTGCCACCTGGGCAATATAAGGAACCAGGTTGTTGGGGATCCCCTTTGGATCCTCGCCGATCAGGCCGCTCTCATGGGCTCCGATGGGATTAAAGTAGCGCAGAAGGACTACATTCCACTGATCATCCGCGGTATGCAGGTCAGTGAGGATCTGCTCCAGCATTCCCTTGGTGCGTCCGTAAGGATTGGTGATCTCCCCCTTAGGGCAGTTCTCGGTAATGGGAATCTCGGCAGGATCCCCGTACACGGTTGCAGATGAACTGAATACAATATTCTTAACCCCATGGTTCCTCATCTCATCACAGAGGATCAGGGTTCCTGTTATATTATTGTGATAGTATTCAAGAGGCTTGTGAACAGACTCACCCACTGCCTTCAGGCCTGCAAAATGGATGACAGACTCAATGTTCTCCTTATCAAATACGTTCTTTAGTGCGGGCTGGTCAAGCAAGTCCACCTCATAGAATGTAACCTTCCTGCCGGTAATCTGCTCCACTCTCTGAAGCGCCTTCTCACTGGAATTGTAAAGGTTGTCTACTACTACTACATCATAACCTGCATTTAAAAGTTCCACGCAGGTGTGGCTTCCGATATAACCGGCGCCTCCAGTCACTAAAATCGCCATTGCTTTTCCTCCTTATGAACACTTGGTTGCCGCAAAAAGACGGAACAGGTTCCAAATTCACCGGTCCCGCCTGCTATGACTAGTATAAAGGCAAACACATCATAAGACAATGCACAATTCTTTTATCTTTTTATAATATTTTTTGAATTTTTATGAAAATGATCCTGACAGCCCGGCTTTCACCTTCAAAATGCGCAGTACGGATCCATCCAGACGCTCCACGGAAATCTCCCCGTCCCGGACTGCCCGGACCACCTCCTCATAGGCCGCATGGAAATCCGAGGGCATCAGCAGCATATCCGCACCGGCCTTAAAGGCCATCACTGCCGCTTGCCCTGACGGGTAATGCTCCTGTATAGCCCCCATATTCAGCGCATCCGTAATGATGATCCCCTCATATCCCATTTTCTCCCGCAAATACCCCTGCAGCGCCTCCCCTGAAAGGGAACAGGGAACATCTTCCCCCGTAATCCTTGGCAGGGATATGTGTCCTGCCATGATAAAGGGCACCTGCCGCTCTGCCATGGCATAAAAAGGCACCAGATCCGTTTTCTCAAGTTCTTCCCATGTCTTATCCGCATAGGCATATCCCTGGTGGCTGTCCCCTTTTGTGGCCCCATGGCCCGGGAAATGCTTTGGTACTCCATAGACTCCCTGACCTGTAAGCCCGTCCAGATAGGCCAATGACATTTTTGTCACCAATTCCGGGTCCGTCCCAAAGGAACGCGTCTTTACCACCGTATTATCCGGATTGGTGAGCACATCCGCATCCGGGGCAAAATCCACATTGATGCCGTACTCTCTCAGATATGTCCCAATGGTATTACCCGCATCGTAAGCCATTGCCCAGTCACCGGATGCTCCGATCTCAGCCATTGCAGACACCTGCTCCACCTGAAATCCCTCATGAGTACCGATCCTGGCAATATCCCCTCCCTCCTCGTCAATGGAAAGAAACAGAGGGATCCCGCTGTGTTCCATGGCATATGCCTGGGTATGTGAAGTCATCTCCTTTAGCTGGGCTGGGTCCACCAGGTTTCCGGAAAAATAGATAAGTCCGCCCACCGGGTATTGCTTTAGCGCTTCCCTAATGGTTTCATCCGCCACAGTGACCTGGGAACCGCCTGTCAGCTGCTCCGGAGTGATAATGAACAGCTGGGCTGCCTTTTCCTCCATGGTCATCTGGTCCAGGATCTCACGGGCCCACTCCGTCTGTCTGCCCGCATCCTGCTCCTCTGCCATCCGGCCACGGCTCTCCTGCCCCTCTGCCCCATTCGTATCCTTCCCGCCCTGAAGCCCGTTCTCGGAATCGTTTCCCCGTTCCCTGCTCCAAAGCCGTTCCGAGGAAAGATGCTCCTTTCCCCTGCTCCGCACCAGACCAATAAGGCAGACACACACAATTCCGGCTGTCAGGACCACGGTCCCGCCTATCATATATTTTGACCATGCCTTTGGCTCACGCTTTTTTCTTGATTGTCCTTTTTTGATCAACCTTGTCTCTCCTTCTGTCTATCATGTTTCCGTCAGTTATATTCAAATTCCTGTAAAAGCAGTGATCCGTTTAAATATCCCCTGTACTCTTATCTATATTCTGTGCATACGTTTTAACTTTCATCCTTATTGGGAACATCTCACCCGTGTCTTCGGTTTTTCAGCGTTGGGAGCGCACATGGACATCAGATATTCATAGGCATCTCCAATCCGGGCAAATCTTCCATCATTTCTATAACTGCAAAGGTTCTTTTGATAAATAATATTGCTTTTTCGATTATATCATATCTCCCCCTAAAACAAAACACCGGAACCTTGAGTTTCCCCCTCAAGTTCCAGTGTCTGTTCAGATTCATTTCTTAATTTATCCGCCAAGGCGCCGTGTTTCACTGACTTTATTTTCAGCCGCCGTGTTTAGAAAACTCCGCCCGTATCTTCTCAATCGCCTTTTTCTCAATGCGGCTCACATAAGAACGTGAGATCCCGAGGTTCCCCGCAATCTCACGCTGGGTATGTTCTTTGCCCCTGTACAGTCCATAACGCATTCCCAATACCGTCTTTTCAGTTTCCGTCAGACAGGATTCAAATGCCTCGTACAGTTCCTTTACGTCCTGTTTCAATATCATGGTATCCAATGTTTCTTTATTGTCCATCTCGATGACGTCTACCAAGCTTACTGTTTCCCCGTCCTTGTCTACCCCTATAGGTTCAAAAAGAGACACTTCTTTGGAAAATTTCTTGCTGGCACGAAGGAGCATCAGTATTTCATTTTCCACGCATCTGGCTGCATAGGTGGCCAGTCGTGAGCCTTTATCTGCATTAAATGTATTCACGGCCTTGATCAGGCCGATAGTCCCAACGGATAGCAGGTCCTCCATATCGTAATCAGAGCCCTGGTACTTTTTTACCACATGGGCCACCAGACGCATATTATGCTCAATCAGCATATCCCTGGCTGACTGGTCGCCCTCTTTGCAGCGTTCCAGATACTCTTTTTCCTCTCCTGCTGTTAATGGTTTCGGAAAAGTCTTCAAAGAAAGCCACCCTGCATATTCTTAATCTTATTCTATGCGGGGGCAGCTTGCCAAGTGCTTTTACAATTTTTTCTAAGCTTATACTATTTTACAACAAACATGTCCTTGTACTTTTTCCTGTCCAGACTGTGGTTGTAAACCAGGGCCTCATAGTCCAGGACCAAGTCCTGATAGGGACAGCGCTCCGACTCGGCCTTGGCCCAGTAATAGTAATTGCCCTCCCTGTCATAACAGCCCAGGAAATGGACCACGGGCAGCACTTCCTCCATCCGGAGAAGGAAACGGTTATAGGGTGTCAGTTCCAGATTGGCCATTCTCAGGACCTCTGAGGAGAGGTAGACCGCTCCCAGCTTTCCCATGTCCCGGGAAGGCATGTCATAGTTGGTCCAAATAATAAAGGGTGTCTCATACCACATAAGATGATCCTGTACCGGTACCTCACTGCTTGGCATGCCGGCTATGGCATCAAAAAATTCGTCCTCCACGCTGGGCTGGTGATCCCCAAACATCACGATCATGGTGGGTTCATCCACCTTGGAAAAATACTCCAGCAGGTACTGAAACGCCTCGTCTGACTTTTTCATCAGGGAAAGGTATTGGTCCGTCTTGGGATACAGGCCTTCATATTCCCCTGTCAGCCATACTTCCTGCTCAAAATTGTCATACTCCTCCTCATATCCCCCATGGTTCTGCATGGTCACATTGAAAATAAAAAGCTTATCCTCAGGCGCCCTCTTGCTCTCCACCACACTGATCAGCTTGTCGTAATCAGCCGCATCGCTCACATAATTGCGAAGCTGTTCACTGTCTTCATAAAATTCCTCGTCCAGAAACGCGTCAAAGCCCATATTATTGTAACACTCCACCCGGTTCCAGTTTTCACCGGGATACGGATGCATGGCCACGGCATCATACCCCTGGTCCTTCAGCGTACTAACCATGGAATATGTATCCGGCTTTACATTAAACTGGTAGGCAATGGAATTGGAAGGCAGCAGGGCCATGGAATCCCCTGTGAGAAACTCAAATTCCGAATTGCTGGTAAGGGAACCGAACACGGGGACGCAAAGGCTTCCCTTGACCGTGTTCTCCTCAAGGCTGCTGATAAACGGAAAATACTCCGTATTGGTTGTAAAATCCCCTGCAGTCCTGAGATCCGACAGGCTTTCGTTCATAATGCAGATCAGATTCACCGGAGTGATACTGTCATCCTCCAGGGACACGCTTCCCAGGGATGCCAGCCGTACCTGCTCCTCCTCTTCCAGCCTGTCATGTATCTCCTTCAGCTTTGCCGTACTGTAGCCCTGAGGCGGTTTTTTTACCATGTACTGAAGGGACACTGCAGTAGAAAGCACATACCCGTATTCCTTATACGTGTCATTGACAGCCCACATATTGATCCCCAGCCCCCAGCCGGGCACCAGGGAGGTAAAAAACCAGGCTGCAAACCCTCCGATGGCTGCTGCGGTGCCTGCCCCGGCAGCCAGGCGGAGCTTCCCCCCCCTGATGCGAAACGGCATAAACCAAAGGGCAATATTCATCAAAATCACACATACACAGGCGATCTTCATCTCCTGGGTAATGACAAATGTATAATTTCCCGAAACGGTCATGGCTGTCTTAAATGCCATGGCATCCCACAGCAGGATGGGACGGTCCCTGAAGGCCACCACAAACGCCTCTGCCAGGGACAGCACCAGCAGGAAAACAGACACCACAGGCACTGCCGCGCGGGTGGTTCCGCTCACCGCAAACAGCATGAGGTACAGCACATACATCCAGGCTATATTGAGAACAGCCATACTCACGGAAACCGTTGCCAGGTTGCCGGTCACATATTCAAAAAGCAGATACGAGATACAAGGCACCAGCAAAAGGCATACGAACTTACATACAGCCTTGCTCACGTTCCATCGTTGTTTTAAGTATTTATCCCTGTTTTCCTTTGTCACTGATTCCGTCCTTCTGAAACATTTTCAATCACGAGTTAGAGAGCATTTTTCAAACACACTATAGCACAAACATATTTTCCGTACAAGGTCCAAATGCTTCCATCCGCCTGATTTCACAAAAGGTTCACAATTTCCGATTACAAGCGGATCCGGTACTTTCCGGTGACGATCCGGCGGTAAAAGATAATGGTCAGGACCGTGGCTGCGACCCACCCGAAAGGCCATGCCATCCAGATTCCCGTACTTCCAAAACGGCCGGCAAGGAGATTGGCCACAATGATGCGCAGGATCAGATCCGGCACGGTTGCCAGCACAAAATAACCCATGGCCCCGGAACCGCGTATGATCCCGTCCGTGGTCAGCTTAATGGATATCATAAAATACATGGGGCTGACAATGCGCAGGAATTCCATGCCCGAGGCGATGGCCTCCCCGCTGTCTCCATTGAGGAACAGGCCCATCATCTGGCGGCTGAATCCGAAATACAGCGCAAAAAAAGGGATAGCCGCGCACAGGGACAGCCTGATGCCTGTCCTGAATCCCAGAGGGATCCGCTCCATCTTCCCGGCCCCCAGGTTCTGGGCCGTATAGCTGGACAGGCAGCCTCCCAGGGACATAAAGGCGTTGATGGCAAATGTATTCAGCTTGATGGCTCCTGAATATCCGGCGATCACCGCTGATCCGTACCGGTTCACGATCTCCTGCACAAACATGTTTCCAACGGAGAGAACGCTCTGCTGCATAATGCTGGGCACTGCTATGGCCGCGATCTGGGACAGAAGGATAATGTCAAAGAGCACCACCCTCTTATCTGTCCTGATTCCCCGCAGACGCAGGGCCAGGGCGGCAAGGGCCAGCACGGCCGACACGCCCTGGGCGATAAAGGTTGCCCAGGCCACGCCCGCCACCCCCATGCCCAGACCGGCCACAAACCAGTAATCCAGCACAACATTGCCCACCGAAGAACCGATCAGGAAATACAGCGGTGTTCTTGAATCCCCAAGAGCGGTAAAAATCCCTGTGCACACATTGTAGAGGAACAGGAAGGTGAGGCCCAGCACGTAAATCTTCAGATAAAGCTCACCGTCCCCAAAGATATTGGCCGGGGTGTGGATGGCTTCCATCATGGCACCGCAGAACACATATCCCAGCCCGGTCAGCACCAGGCTCATGGCGCCGCAGGCAATAAAGGCCGTGTAGACCGCGGATTTCATTCTCCCCAGGTCCTTTGCTCCAAAGAGCCTGGAGACCACTACGGAGGCCCCCAGGTTGCTCCCCACCGCAAAGGCCATGAATATCACCGTAATGGGATAAGAGGCCCCCACGGCAGCCAGGGCATCCTCCCCCGCAAACCTGCCTGCAATAGCGCTGTCCGCAATATTATACATCTGCTGGAACATGACACTCATAAACATGGGCAGGGCAAACCTCCACAATGTCTTTTTAGGATGCTCTGCTGTCAGATCCGTTATCATACTTAAACTCCCCTCATTTAATTGCTCGCTCCATTATACTCCGACACTTCCGTTCTATCAACTGTGAAAATATATTATGGGCCGATACAGAGCCGGCGCCATACAGAAAAAGAACCGAAGCAGCCGCCCCGGTCCCTTTCCTGTATACTATTAATGATGAAACAGTCTGATTCCTGTAAATGCCATAACCATATGATACTGGTTGCAGGTTTCGATCACCTGATCATCCCGCACCGATCCTCCCGGCTGCGCCACATACTTGACTCCGCTCTTATAGGCCCGGTCAATGTTGTCTCCAAATGGGAAAAAGGCATCTGATCCAAGGGCCACGTCTGTCATGGTATCCAGCCAGGCCCTTTTCTCCTCCTTTGTAAACACAGGCGGTTTGACTTTAAATGTTTTCTCCCATCTGCCGTCAGCCAGTACGTCCATATAATCCTCGCCCATATACACGTCAATGGCATTATCCCTGTCAGCCCGCTTGATGCTGTCCACAAAGGGCAGGTTTAATACCTGGGGAGCCTGGCGCAGATACCAGTTGTCAGCCTTGCTGCCTGCCAGGCGTGTACAGTGGACCCTGGACTGCTGCCCTGCCCCGATACCAATGGCCTGTCCTCCCTTTACATAGCAGACGGAATTGGACTGTGTATATTTTAAGGTGATCAGGGAGATCAAAAGATCCATTTTGGCTGATTCCGGAAGTTCCCTGTTCTTTGTCACAATATCCCGAAGCATGTCGTTGTTGATCTCCAGGTTATTATGGCCCTGTTCAAAGGTGACGCCGTAAATCTGCTTGCGCTCAATGGCAGCCGGCTCATAATCCGGATCGATCTGGATCACATTGTAGTTTCCGTTCTTTTTGGACTTCAGTATCTCCAGCGCCTCAGGTTCATATCCCGGAGCAATGACGCCGTCCGACACTTCCCTCTTGATCATCCTGGCCGTGTCCACATCACACACATCTGACAGGGAAATGAAATCGCCGAAGGAGGACATCCTGTCCGCGCCCCTGGCCCTTGCATAAGCGCTGGCCAGCGGTGACAGGTCACCCATGTCATCCACCCAGTATATCTTTTTCAGTGTATCATCCAGAGGCAGGCCCACTGCGGCACCTGCAGGCGACACATGCTTAAAGGAAGCGGCGGCCGCAAGCCCGGTGGCTTTTTTTAGCTCCTTTACAAGCTGCCAGCCATTGAGGGCATCCATGAAATTGATGTACCCCGGTCTGCCGCTTAGAACAGTAATGGGAAGCTCCCTGTCCCCCTCCATGAATATTCTGGATGGTTTCTGATTAGGATTGCAGCCATACTTCAGTTCCAGTTCTTTCATAACAGTACCTCTCTCCTATTTATTTGTTTTTATTCACGATCCTTGTCTCATAGGCGCCTGATGCGATATCAATGAAGCGGACAAAGAGGGAAACCTTATTGTCCTGATCCAGGCTGTTCCAGATCATGTCCGTAAACTGGTCAATGTTCCCGCTGATCCCCACTGCCTTGGGCTCTCCCTCAAAGCTTGGCAGAGGATCTCCGTCATGCATGTAGGTGTGGATAAAACGTCCCTCTCCTGCCGCCGGAGCCTCATAGGCATAGGTAAAACGCAGGCAGGAATCAGGATTGCCGTTATTGCTCTTTAAAATGGACATGGCATAATTGTAGCCGCCATTTTCAATGTGCATGATACCGGAAATCCTTGGGGTATAGTTGGGGGCATCGGGCTCAAACTCCCTGGAGCGCAGGGACTGTTCAAATGTCATCTGATGGTCCATTCCCTCATAAATGGTGTCTGTCTGGTCACCGTTGGTCACAATGGTCTTGTTGCCCAGAACCCTGACCGGGGCATAAATGATCAGGCTGGGATCCTCCAGCCTGGCCGGATCAAAGGCCTGGGTCCTGATCCCTTCCCCATCCTCTGTGAACACACGGTTACGGCTGTTGGCGCTCCTTCCCATGATAAAGTAGGCGGTTACGGCCTTGCTTCCGTCCTCAGAACGTCCGATGACGATTCCCCGGCCCGGGTAAGCATTGCTTCTCAGTTCCTGTTCCAGCGACATCTGTTTCATAGTAATTCCTCCGTTTGCTTGTGGGTGTACTCTCGGAATTTCCCGGTACACTGTCATTCTTTCTTGTACAATTAAATAAGAGCCGAAACCCTGAGCACGCAAAATACACACGTGCCCAGGCGGTCGGCTCAATCCAACAAAATCCATACTGCGTGCTCCCTGTGGTTCATCCACTTATCCGCCAGTCACACGCCATATTATTACTATATATCTTTTTTGCTAATATTGCAATAGTTTTTTAGAAGTTTTACTAATCATTCCTGATGGCTGCCAGGGGACTCAGCTTCATGGCCCTCATGGCCGGCATAAACCCTGCCGCCATGCCCACGAAAATGGCAAATCCCACTGCTGCAAGAGACAGCCAGGGCGGTATTCTGGAAAGGTTGCCGGTGAGGCCGTTCATCTCCTCCATATTCACAAAGCGGTTGATCACGCCCGATATTCCATAGCTCAGGCCAATGCCGATCACTCCTCCCATAAAACCGATAAAGCCGGATTCAATCAGGAACATGTTCCGTATATTCCCCATATCACATCCCAGCACCTTCATGACGCCGATTTCCTTGGTCCTCTCATAGATAGACATCATCATGGTATTGGCAATGCCGATGGCGGCCACAAACAGGGATACTGCGCCGATTCCTCCCAGCACTGCCTGTATCATCTGGGACTGCTGCTTGGAACTCTCCATCCAATCCATCTGGCTGTTTACCTGAAAGCCCATATCAGCCACTTTGGACTGGACCTCCTTTACATTCTCCATGTCGTCCACATAGATCTGCGCCCTGCTGTACACCAGATAATTCAGGGGTTTTCCCTTTTTGTTGGTAGGCTGTCCCGGGATAGCGGTGCCTTTTTTGAATGCTTTTTTCAGCTGTGCCTTTAAGCCATCTATATCCGTGTACACGCCGTAGGAATAGGAATTCCAGTCCTCCGGCCCGCCTTCCACCTTTCCGATGCCGTTCATCATATATTTCTTGGGAGGTTTTACCTGCGGCTGGCTGTCATCGGAAGAACTCCCAAAACTGCTGGAGGTATTCTTTGACTGGAAGTAGGCATCCATATCAAATATGACAAACAGAGGTTTGTTAAGAAAATCCACATCCGGCAGTTCCCCTGTATCCCAGTATCCTCTTCCTGTCTTGGAATTGTAAAAATCCTGCTGTACCGTATTGCCAAACACCAGCCCCATTTCCCCGGGTTCAGGCATGCGCCCTTCGCCCAAGGGAATCTGCTCCAGAAACTTCTGTCCCACTCCCCGCAGGGTCATGTACTGTGCCTCGTAGGCCCCCTGGCGGATCACCACATTCATATCCAATATGGGGGACACTCCGGTCACATGGCCGATGCGCTGGAATTTGTCGATCACCTCGTCCGTAATATAGGTTGGATCGGAGGATTTGCTTCCGCCGCCGCCCACCATGACAGCGCCTCCGTAATAGCTGCTCCCGGAACCGCCGTACACATCTACGGTGGTCAGGCTGCCCCAGGAGGAAAGCTGTTCCATAAACATCTGGTCAAGACCGATTCCCAGGGATACCATGACCACAATGGAAGCCGTACCAATGATGACCCCCAGCACTGTGAGGACGGTCCTAAGCTTCCTGCGTCTTAAATTGTTAATGCTCATGATCAGAAGATCAGGAAATCTCATCGTCTACATCCTCTTCCTTAGCTGCCCTGCGTTTCTTTCTGATAACCACAACCGCAGTCACACCTGCACCTGCCGCCGCCACTGCTCCTGCAATGATCAGCACCTTATACTTACTCCAGAAGGACGGACTGGCCTGCGCGTCCATGGCTCCTGCCTCCATGTCCATATTCATGTCAAAGGATTCATCCACTTCCTCTGTGATGAACAGGGTCAGCTCCTTTACTACAGGGTCAGCAGCCACACCGTTTTCATCTTCATAGGAAATGGAGATCTTCACCGTGCCGTCATCCATGGTGGGATTGATGCCTGTAAGCATCACGTCCACGTTCCCTGTCTCACCCGGCTTTATGTTGCCCACATATGCGTCCGTGGTTTTGATGGAATCACTTTCAAAGGTGGCCGTCACATTATAGAGGATCACCTTGCCCGTGTTGTTGATCCCAAACATGACATTGGACTCGGAGCCAACGGTCATGCTGTCCGGCATCACGTCAATGGTGCTGGTGCTGAGCTTTGCGTACTGCTTCACAGGTATGTCCACCACAATGCTCTCTTCCGCGTTCTTAAATTCAGGGCTGTCGTACTTTTCCTTGATGGTGATTGCGTAGGAACGCTGGTCCACCCCTGCCCTGGCCGTGAATTTGGCACGTACTTCTGTACTCTGCCCCGCGCCCAGGTCATTGACCACCATGGATGAGGAACCGGATTCCGTTGTGAACACCGCGCTGTCCGATACCTTCTCTGATTCCAGGTTAAAAAGGATATTGCTGGCCGGCACTGAGGTGGATGCGTTCTTCATGTTCAGCACCAGTTCAAACTCATCCCCTGCAAAGATCTGCTCCGGAACCGTATAATAGCTGTCCACAATAAGCCTTGCCTTGGTCCTGTCATTAGCGTCAAAATCCCTCAGGTCATCCTCCTTGTCCTTGGATATGATATGTACATAAAATGTTCCTTCCTCCTTGTGCAGGTCCCCCTCGGAACTGAGGCGGAAGGTAATGGTATATTTGATGGGATAATACCCGCTGTAGGAATCCTTGCGTATGGCCATGCTGTATGAGGCCGACACGGTCTCACCTGACTGTACCCGCTCAAAGGTTCTGTCATAGTTTCCGTCATTGATCTCAAAGGGGAACTTGGTATCATCCTCGGACAGCTGCATGCTGACAGTCACATCCTGGGCCGTGGTGTTGCGCTTGTTGCGGAAATTTACCGTATAGTCCATTACATTGGGGTAGATGCCCCGGGGAGTGGACTGGTTTTCCCCGATCACAAAGTAATTGCCCTCTTTTGTATCCTCCTCGTCATCTGCGCCCGAGGATGTGTCCGTTGAGATCCAGACATTGATATAGTCCGTATCCGAACCGCCGTCCCACTCCAGATAGATGGGAATGCTGTAATATCCCTGCTGGGCATCCCGGCGGACATTGGCTGAAAGGGATACGCTTTTAATATTGCCCTTCTTGATATTTCCCACACTCTTTGCCAGGAACGTGGTTTCCATTATCTCAAACGGGTAATAGTCCACCGTGTAATCGCCGTTGCCCCGCTCCTCAATCTGCTGGAAATCATTGGTCTGCTGAAGGCTTACCTTCAGGTTATTCATATCCTCATCCGTGGCCCTTATGCGGAAGGAAATGGACATGGATTTTCCAATCCTTCCCCTGGGCGCCTTGGTAGTGGAAATATAGTCATTGTCGCTGGCATTGGTGTTATATCCCAGCTGGTAGCTGCTGGCCATTGCATTGGCCGGCAGGGCTGCCGCCATCAGGGCTGTCATCCACAGGATTATCAAGCCTTTACGCATTTTCATCGGTCTCATTGTCACATACTCCCTTTTCTATATGGTTCTACTCTGCCGGCCTGCCGCCGGTCTCTATGGCCACGATCTTTCCATCCACGATCCTGATCCTTCTGTCCGCATAGGAAGCCAGATTATTATCATGGGTGACCATGACCAGGGTCTGTCCCTGCTCTCTCACAATGGTCTGCATCAGGCGCAGAACCTCCATGGTGGTCCTGGAATCCAGATTACCGGTGGGCTCGTCCGCGAATATGATCTCCGGGCTGACCACCAGCGCCCTGGCTATGCCCACCCTCTGCTGCTGTCCTCCCGACATCTGGTTGGGCATATGTTTTGCCTGGTCCCCCACGCCCACCAGGTCCATGAACTTCTTGGCCCTCTTAAGTCTCTCCCTTTTGGACATGCCGCGGAAGGAGAGCGGAAGGGCCACATTCTCAACCGCATTCATTGTATTCAGCAGGTTGTAAGCCTGGAAAATAAATCCCACCCGCTCACGGCGGAATGTAACCAGCTGTTTTTCCGTCATCTTTTCTATATGTACCCTGCCGATCTCTATCTCACCCTTGGTGGGCTTCTCAAGGCCGGCCAGCATGTTTAAGAGTGTGGATTTGCCAGAACCCGAGGTGCCCACGATTGCTACAAACTCCCCTTTATATATCTCAAAGTCCACGCCGTCCAGCGCCCGGACCTTTGTCTCTCCCACACGGTATATCTTGTACAGGTTCCTCACGCATATGGCGGGTTTCCGGCCGGGAGGCGCCTCACATGCCTGATCTGCCAAAGCAATCTGTTCTGCCTGATCCGCTGCGACAATCTGTTCTGCCTGATCCGCCGCGACAATCTGTTCTGCCTGATCTGCCAAAGCAATGCTCCTTTCCCTGTCCTTAAGCGCGAATGAGTGTTCAAACACGCTCTTACGTTCTGTTTTGTAAAGTATATCACAGGCCCAAGTTCCTGTTCTTTTGGTTTTTCCTTAAAGTTCCTTAATAATTCCTTACTTTAGGTATTGTAAACTGATATGCCTGGAATTGCAAATAAAAATAAACACCAAAAAGGGAGCTGTACACTTTTTATACGTGCAACAGCTCCAAAGCATGCCTCTTATCTGTTTAATTCCAATCCCCGGGAAGGTATTTACGGGTATTTTTTATCATTTCATCCACCAGATTCCCCACATCCTCCTCATTGCACCCTATCCCCTTTACCAGAGGATCGTTCATAAATGCCTGCACTACCTTTTCCCGGTCAGGCTTCAAAGCCGCTTCCATAATCAGCTCATGGTTTTTTAAATGAGGCATGATCAGCGCCCTGACAGGATCCGGCACCTCTCCCGCCACCAGGGGGTATATATGGTCCTTTTCAAACACGGCGTTTGTCTCAACCAGCGCACTGGATGGAAGATTGGTAATCTGGCACGCTGTGTTGGGGATGTTCACATTGCTGACCACCCTTGTGAGACCGCATAATGCCTTGATCAAAAGGATCCCTTCCTCACCTGTGGGCTCCAGCTTGACCTCTTCCTCTCCGGCTGCCAGCCTGCGTCCCTTATCCAGCCGTTCCTGAAGGTCCTTTTTTCTCCACTCCACGGTGGTAAGGCCGAATTTCCATGAGGCTGCGGTTTCAGGATCCTTCAGGTATTCATCCCCGGGCATGAATTCAGCCAGATGCCTGTCACCTGCTGCCGCGATCAGCCCATAGCGGTTAAACAGATCCATCTTGACCCGATTGGCGCATTTAAACGAGGAATTCATCCAGTTCTCACCTTCCACCTGGTAACCCTCTTCAAAGTGAGAGCTGATATAATCCCTGTAAACCGTGAACAGGTCAATGCCCTTATAGGAGGCGCTGGAAAACCATGTAAAATGGTTGATTCCCAGCACATTGACAAATATATCATGCCAGTCGATCCCCCTTTCCCCACAGTACTCCTCGCAGATGCCTTTTAACACCTTCTGGGTACCGAACACCTCATGGCAGCATCCAAACGCCTTGATCTGCGGAAATACATGATAAAGGGTCTTCACACATAAAGACATGGGGTTGGTATAATTGATGACCCATGCCCCGGGCGCATACGCTTTGACCGCCTCTGCGATCTCCACAAACATGGGAATGGTGCGCAGGGCACGGATCATTCCCCCGGGGCCTGCCGTATCCCCCACGGACTGGTAGATGCCAAGTCGTTCAGGAAGATGCACATCTGATTCCATCTCGTCAAATGTCCCCGGCAATATGGATATAACAACAAAATCGCAGCCTGTGAGCGCGTCCTGAAGGGACGTCCTGGTCTCAAACCTCCAGTCCCCCCTTGCATCCTCCCTCTGCATCAGACGGTTTCCGATCACCTCATTGTTCCCGGCCGCCGTCTCATCAATATCATACAGCCGGATGGTGCCGCTGATCTGTTCCTCCAGGGCAAGGTCTGTCATAAACGTCCATGCCCATCCTCTGGAACCTCCGCCAATATATGCGATCTGGATATCCGTTACCTTATTATCTCTATATTTCATATTCTCCTCCTGTCTGCCGGAAATACACATGCTCTGCATTCCGGTACATGATCATTTCTTTCTCCTCCCTGGTCAGTCCATGGCTGTCTGTAATATAGCGGATCAAGTTGGAATAACTGTCCTCCTTCAGCACAGAAGGGATATCTGAACCAAATATGAGCTTGTGGGCACCTGCGATCTCAATCCCATGTCTCAGGTACCGCAGCGCATTGGGGTATGGATAAGCATCCGGCCCGCAGTTGTGGGGAAGGGCCGCAAGGTCAAACCATACGTTGGGCAGGGCCAGCTTCCTAAGCCCCTCCAGTAGCTTATCCTCATCTTTCATGGACACGGCCAGCAGATGGCAGACCACAAACTTCATGCCCGGGTGCCCCGTGATGGCGTTCCTCAGCCGGTCCACCTGCCAGCTCTCACTTTGACATTTGCCTATGTCAATGACAAACACCAGATCGTGCTCATCCGCATAATCATACTCCGCTCTCATGACCTCCCCATCCAGAGGAAGGGTAAAATGGTTGCTCATAAGCCCTGAGCCGGTGCTCACCTCAAACTTCACGATATTGCACCCCAGCTTCTCAAACAGGTGTTCTCGTATCTGTTCCTTGTTCCGGCAGAACGGGTCATAGGAAGCGGCGGCCCTAAAACGCTTTGGATACCGCGCCGCGGCCTGCAGGGAATAAAGGTTCTGGAATCCAAAGTAGTTGCCCTGGAGCAGTACCGCCTTCTCCGCTCCGTTCTCATCCATTTTCCCCAAAATGTCCTCGGGCGTCACCACCCCCTGTGAAAATTCCTCAGGCAGCATCTGAAACCGCTCCCCCGAAGCATATTCCGCCATGCCGTTTCCCGAGTACCTGAGTTCACCCCCGGCTCCCGTGCCTGCGATATACTGTACCAGATGTACGTGTGCGTCAATTATCTTCATATCATCACCCCTTTAATCCGGAGGTACTGATGCCCTCCACCAGGTACTTTTGAAAGAACAGGAAGATGAGGATGGACGGCAGGATGGACAGGGTCGCCATCGCAAACATTGCTCCATAATCCGATGAGGAACCCGGATCACAGAAAAGCTTCAGCGCCAGACTGACCGGATACATGCCGGACTTGCTTACATATAAAAGGGCGGAAAGGAAATCGTCCCACCTCCACATAAAGGAGAAAATACAGGCTGTGACCAGGGCCGGCTTGATCAGCGGCAGCATGATGCGCCCAAAGATGCCTGCATAGGAACATCCGTCGATTTTGGCCGCCTCATCCAGTTCTGTGGGGATCCCGCTGATAAAGTTGGAGATCAGGTATACAAAAAAGCCCTGGATCGCAAAAAAGTAGGGAATGGTCAGAGGCAGATAGGAACCGACCCATCCAAGCTTCTGATACCACAGGTACTGGGGAATCATGAGCACCTGGGCCGGGAGCATCATGGACAGCAGCATGGCTGCAAACAGGATACCCCTGCCCCGGAACTTAAACCTTGCAAACCCATAGGCAACCAGGGCGGAGCTTGCCACCGTACCCGCTGTTGCCACAATGGAGATAAAAAGGGAGTTCTTAAAAAATACAGCAAAGGAAATCTTTCCAAACCCTTTCCAGCCCGTGGAATAATTCTTTAGTATGAAGTTTTCCGGGATCAGGCTTCCGGCCGTGGAGAAAATCGTGCTGTTTTCCTTGAAGGAGCTCATGATCATCCAAATCAAAGGGTAGATCATGATAATGCCGATCAGGAATACGATGACATGGTATACTATTTTCCTGGCAACTCTCTTCTCTTTCACAATCAGAGCCCTCCTTCATATACCCAGAAACGTTTGGTGGCAAACAGGAACAGGGTGATCAGCCCGATCACCGCCAGCATCACCCATGCAAGCGCTGCACCGTATCCCGTATTGTAGAATTCAAAGGACTGCTTATACATATACACCGTGTATAGCAGGGTGGAGTTCATGGGTTTTCCCTGGGTGATGATGTAGCACTGGGTAAATGCCAGAAATCCGTTGATCATCTGCATCACCAGATTAAAGAATATGGTGGGTGTCAGCAGGGGGAGGGTGATCTTGAAGAATTTCGCCGGACCGCTGGCCCCGTCCACGTCAGCCGCCTCATACAGTGACTGGGGAACCTGTTTCAGGGAGGACAGGAAGATCAGCATGGAGGAGCCAAACTGCCATACCACCAGCAGGATCAGGACCCATATGGCCGTCCTTGTATCGCCCAGCCAGGAAAAATTAGTCTCTATTCCCACCAGTCCCAACAGCTTGTTCACAACCCCATCCATGGCAAACATCCTCTTCCAAAGAATGGAAACAGCCACAGAGCCGCCGATAATGGAGGGAAGGTAATAGGCCGCCCTGTAGAATCCGGACATTTTTGAGTTCTCCAGCAAAAGCATTGCAACGATCAAAGCAAACAAAAGCTTTAGCGGCACGGAGACAAAGGCAAAGAAAAACGTCACTTTCAGCGTTTTAAAAAACGTTTCGTCCCGGAACATGGAGATAAAATTCTTCATGCCTGTAAAAACAGGCGGTGACAGGATATTGTAGTCACAGAACGAATAGTACAATGAGATTCCCATGGGAACGATCATAAACAGCAGGAATCCGATAGTAAAAGGCAGTGTAAACAGTACACCGGCCACGCTTTCCCTGCTGAGCTGCTGTTTTAAAGCTTTCATAGCTACTCCTCTCGTTATAGGCACTTAGCGTCCGTACCTTGGGCGCTTGCCGGGTATAAAAAGAGCGACCGGTTACAGCCGCTCTTTTCAATTGCAGATACTTATTTGCATATACTTATTTGCAGATCCTTATTTGCAGATCCTTAATTTTTCTTGGACTCCATGATCTTTGACCCCTCTGTAAACAGCTGCTGTCCGGCGTCCTCAGCGGTCATCTGGCCGTAGCACACTGATTCCTCCAGTTTGTTGAGAAGATCATTTACCTCGCTGGAACCGTCAGCGGAAGGCGGATTGATCTGTGAGGAATTCTCAGACACCACTTCGTTGATGAACTTGATCACTTCCTGGCTGGTCTCATCCATATTGGGGGAAATGGCATCGGCCACGGAAGCTGACAGCGGGATTCCCCTCTCTCCCAGCAGGATGTTGTTGCACTCAACGGAATTGGTGATAAAATCAAGGACCTTAGCCGCCTCATCCGGGTTTGCACTGTCCTTTGTAATGGCAAAGAACTGGCTTGGCTTTAAGTAATCGGATCTTACCGGATCCGGCGAAGGCCATGTGGTCATACCGATTTCAACGCCTTCAGGTGCAGCGCTTCTGACCGCGGTAAGCTGGTTGGTATAATTGAAGGCACACCAGGACATGGTCTCCGGGCTTGAGCCGTAAACCATGGGGTCCTGTTCCACGGAACCGATGGTCCTTTCAGCAAAGATGGAGGGATCCACTACCCAGCCGTCCCTGATCCCTTCCTCGTAAAGTTTGAAGTAGGATATGTAATCCTCCGCTGTTCCGCCCAGCTTCCCTTCCCCGAACATCACCACATCATTGGCCCGAAGGAAGTATTCGATAAAGTTCTCACCGTTGTTGTAGGCGATATTTGTCTTATAACCAGTCTTTTCCCGGATCTCCCTGCACAGGGTGATGAATTCGTCCATAGTCATATTATCCTTTACCGTGATCCCCGCTTCATCCAGGGCTGTCTTGTTATAGAGCAGGGCCGGGGCATTGATGCCGTTGCAGATCGCATACAGCCCATCTCCCACCTTGCCTGAATTCAGTACATCCTCATTGCAGTTTGACACGTCAATGGTGCCGTTTTCAATATAGGGGGCCAGATCCACCAGCAGGTCATTGTTCACATACTGGGAAATGTATTTGTAATCCATCTGTACAATATCCGGCATGGAATGTCCGGCAGCCGCGGTGGCTAACTTATTCCAGTAATCCGCCCACTCGGAAAACTGTCCGTCAAAGGTCACCCCAGGATTCTGCTCGGAATACAGATCCAGGATCGCCTGGGTGCGCTCATTCCTTACCTGATTTCCCCACCAGGCCATAACCAGCTCACCGCCCTCCGAAGACGGCGCCTGGGCTTCTGTGGAAGCTCCTTCCGCCTTGCTGCCTGCGGCCTGGGTGCCGGAAGTTCCTGAGGAACCGCTGCATGCAGACAGGCCGGCTGCTGCCAGGGTCAACGTGAGCAGGACCGCGATTTTCTTTTTCATGATGTAATACCTCCCTCTTTCTCTGTTGCTTTGATGAACTGATTATAACTTTTTTTCTCAGGCAAACCAATCAAAAAAACCGATATCCATGGTTAAAATTCCGACTTTTTGTGCACTTTAGACGAATACAAGTTCCCCTTGTCCCGTGCCAAAATATGGTATATATTTATTTATGACAAGAATCTGCACCACAGGAGGCGCACATGAACTATCTGAAACGGATCAAAGGAAAATTTGAAGACCTTTCCCTGAAGAATAAACTTCTGGCAATGATCTGCTCCAATGTGCTGCTGATCCTCCTCATTGCCCTGATAGGACTTAAGATTTCCTCCCATGCCTACAACGAGCAGCTGTACAAGGCCATTTCCGGAAACCTATCCTTTTCTTCCCAGACCATAGCCAGCAATCTGAACAGCATCGAGACACTCTCCTCCGTCACCATCTCGGCCTCCGTTATCCAGGATGCCCTGAACCGGATCGACAGCATTGACGATACCATTGTGTGGTCCAACGCCAACCGGGAAATCAGCCAGGTCATCAACAATTACCAGCAGGCTTATAAAAAAGACGGGGTTTTGGCCATCGCACTGTACAACAGGCGGTTTAAAAATGCCACTAATTTTGTGGTGGCCAACAATGCGGACCAGGACCTTGTGAATGGAGCCCTAAAAAAGGCAAGGGAGCAGGAAGGCGCCATTACCTGGACCATTGATCATGAACATAACCTGTACATACTTGGCCGGAGCGTGCGAAAGGCCAACAACCTGGAGCTGAACCATCTGGGCGACCTGCTGGTATTTGTTGACATGGACCGGATCGTCAGTGAAGCCAACCGGGCGGTCACCACCTATGACGATACCAGCTACATCCTGTTTGACCGGGATCAGCTGATCTATGCCTCCTCAGGAATTGACCGGGAAACCGCCTGTCTGCTGAAGGAACAGACCGGTCAGCCCTACAGCATTGTGCGCAGCCACGGACACAGCTACTTTGCGGTAAAGAATACCATTCCCTATTATGGCTGGACCTATATAAACCTTGTCCCCTATGACCAGATCGCCAGCTCCACCACCATGGCCTACCGCCTGATCCTTGGAATGCTTATCATCGGGCTTTTGATCGCCATCGCGTATTCCAGGCGGCTGACCCGCTATATACTAAAAGATTTTGACCTGTTGATCCAGAAAATGGAATTCTTCAGCAGCACAGAGTTGGAAATGCCCAAAGTACAGGTGGATTACAGTCAGCGGACCGATGAGATCAGCCGGCTCCACCAGCATTTTGACACCATGGCCGGGCGGATCCAATACCTGGTCCACAACAATTATGTCAACCAGATTCTCAGCAGGGATGCAAAGCTGAAAGCGCTGGAGGCCCAGATAAACCCACATTTTCTTTACAATACGCTGGAGACCATCAACTGGCGCGCCAAGGCTCTTAAGGATCAGCAGATATCTTCCATGGTGGAATCCCTCGGGACACTGCTGCGCGCCACCTTAAGCAGCAAAAATCCCCTGGTCACCTTAGACTATGAGATCAGCCTGGCCCGCAGTTACATGACCATCCAGAAAATACGTTTTGAGGAACGCCTTGTGTTCCAGACCGACTGCGGCCGGGAACTGGGCGGCGCCCTCATCCTTCCCCTTACCATCCAGCCCCTTCTTGAGAATGCGATCCGCTACGGCATGGAGGAAATGATGGAAACCTGTGAGATCTCAATCAGCGCCCGCAGGAAAGAGATTCCTGAAAGCGGGGAATATGTGCTGATCGTGGAGGTATCCAACGAGGGGTCTGTATTTGAAGAGGGCCTGCTTGAAAAACTCCTGGACGGTACCAGGAATGCCCACGGCTTTGGCATCGGCCTGGTAAACATCCATCAGCGTATCCAGATGCTGTTTGGGGAGGGATACGGCCTGTCCTTTAAGAACCGGGATGAAACAGCGGTTGCAGTCATCACCATACCATACAGAACAGAGGAAAAAGACTATGCTGAAATTAATTATTGCGGATGATGAGCGCATTATCCGGGAGACTATTTCCACCATCATCCACTGGGAAAACTATGATATCGAAGTTGTGGGGCTGTGCAAAAACGGTATGGAAACCTATGACATGATCATGGACGAAAGCCCGGACATTGTGCTCACTGACATCAAAATGCCGGGCATGGACGGATTGGAACTGATCAACAGGGTTTCACGCACAGACCTGAATGTACAGTTCATCATCCTCTCAGGCTACGGTGAATTTGAATATGCCAAGGAGGCCATGAAAAACGGGGTAAAGTATTACCTCTTAAAGCCATGTAACGAAGCCCAGATCATAGAATGCATCGAGCAGTGCAAGCAGGACTGTTACCAGCAAAAGATCATGGAGCGGATCGTGTCTGAGCGGTTCACCGCAGTCAACCGCATGAACCACAATGTGATATTCAGCATCATCAATGACAGCATCTGCCAGAACCGCAGTTTTCCCGAGATCATAAGAGCCTATGAATCCTACATCGACTTCCGGTTTACGGTATACCGGCTGTACTACGTATATTTCCTGCCCTTTAAACACCTGGAGGAGTTCCTGGACGACCTGAGGCTGTTTTGTTGTGAGAACATTTCCTCTGTCATCATCCACGGCATCTATGTCAACAATACCCTGCTGCTGTTTTTCCGGGATTTTGCCGCTAATTATCAGGATTTGGAGCGTTTCATCCGCCAGAGGCACTATCCGGACCAGGCAGTGACCCTGGAAACAGAATCCGTCCTCTACTCCAGCCTGAAACAGCTTCTGGTGGTTGTCTTAAAAAAGATCCGCCGCTTTGGAATGATCTATTACATCAACGACTTCCACCTGCTCTACACCTGCAACTACAATACCCATATCAATGAGCTGGAGCTATTATGCCAGTCCATCCTTGGCCGACAGGAGGGGGCCCTTGGAAAGCTGACCGAACTGATCAAGGATATAAACGATATCACCTTTTTAAAGCAGATCGCCAGCAACCTGTTTATGAAGCTGACCCTGAACAACCCTAAGCGCTCCTCCATTGAGCTCACGGAATGGCTGATGCTGATTGAAAACAGTCAAAGCCTTACAGATCTTAAAAATCTGGTCATTGATAAGGTGAGGGAGATCCTGTGCGAACCCGACACCGGTCAGACGGTCAGCGCCATGACCCGGCAGATCTTTGACTATGTCAGCCAAAATCTTCAGGATGACAACCTGACGTTAAAATATATTTCAGAAAATTATCTCTTTATGAATGTGGACTATGTGAGCAAAAAATTCCTGAAGGAAACAGGAGTCAGATTCTCCAACTATCTGGCTGACATCCGAATCAAAAAAGCCAAACAGCTTCTGGCATCCAGGGGTCTGGATAAGATCCAGACAGTCGCAGAGGAGGTGGGGCTGGGCAACAATCCCCAGTATTTCTCCCAGCTGTTTAAGAAAAAGACAGGAATGACGCCCAGCTCCTACATTGACCGGGTCTGCGGCAGGGCAAACAGATAAATCACGGAATAGGGACTATACTATAAAATTTTTAAAAAGCCATAAATTTTCGCTTGACTTATATCGTATTCTATGTAAGAATATGACGAGGCACAAATCAGTGCCATATCTGGCAGGTTCCGGCTATCGCACTGGTAGAGTGCGAAGTATTTCCCAAAACCAATTTTATTAATAAATTCATAAAGGCAAAGGAGAATCCCATGAGACATTTATTGAATCCCTTAGACTTCTCTGTGGAAGAAATCGATGACCTTCTGGCTCTTGCAAGGGACATTGAGCAGAATCTTCCCCAGTACGCCCACGTATGCGATGGAAAAAAGCTGGCAACTCTTTTCTATGAGCCAAGTACAAGAACGCGTTTAAGTTTTGAAGCCGCTATGCTTTCACTTGGCGGTAATGTATTAGGTTTTTCATCTGCTGATTCCAGTTCTGCTGCCAAGGGTGAAAGTGTTGCCGATACCATCCGCATGATTTCATGTTACGCTGATATCTGTGCGATGCGCCATCCCAAAGAAGGTTCCGCATTCGTTGCAGCCCAGAAGGCCGAGATTCCGGTCATCAATGCGGGTGACGGCGGGCATCAGCATCCCACACAGACCTTAACAGATCTTATGACCATCCGTTCCATGAAGGGACGCCTTGACAACCTGACCATTGGCCTTTGCGGCGATTTAAAGTTCGGCCGTACGGTACACTCTCTCATCCATGCCATGGTCCGTTACCCCAACATCAAATTCATATTGATATCCCCTCCTGAACTCCGGGTTCCTGACAACATCCGCGAAGATGTTCTGATTGCAAACAATGTGGAGTTTGAGGAAGTGGGCAATCTGGACGAGGCCATCGGCTGCCTGGACATCCTTTACATGACGCGTGTTCAGAAGGAGCGTTTCTTCAACGAGGAGGATTATATAAGATTAAAGGACTGCTATATCCTGGACAAGAAGAAAATGAAGCTGGCCAAGGAAGACATGTATGTACTCCATCCCCTTCCCAGGGTAAATGAAATTTCCGTGGAAGTGGATGACGACCCAAGAGCTGCTTACTTTAAGCAGGCCCGGTACGGCGTATATGTGCGTATGGCCCTGATCATGAGATTACTGGAGGTGGAAAAGCCATGTTAAATATCAGCGGATTAAAAGAAGGCATTGTCCTGGACCACATTGAGGCCGGAAAGAGCCTGGACATCTACTATCACCTGGGGCTGGACAAGCTGGAGTGTCAGGTGGCGATCATCAAGAATGCCCGCAGCAACAAGATGGGCCGCAAGGACATCATCAAGATCGAAGGCGGACTGGACACCGTGGACTTAAAGGTGCTGGGCTATATCGACCACACGATCACAGTGAACATTATCAAGAATGATAAGATCGTGGAGAAAAGAGCATTAAGGCTTCCCCACAAGATCACCAATGTGGTCCAGTGCAAGAATCCAAGATGCATCACATCCATTGAGCAGGAACTTCCCCATATCTTCTATCTGGCCGATGAAAAGACAGAGACATACCGGTGCCAGTACTGCGAGGAGAAATACAGCGGGAATTAATTTTTGCCCTGACATACCGGGCAAAAAAGAGGGGGGCAAAAGCCTCCCTCTTCTATTGTCTGAAGCAGCTAAATCACCGTTCTTCTTCCCTCTGGTCCGATATACTCTGAACCGTCAAAGGCAAGCACAAGGAGAAAGATGAAGTTAAGGAATACCAGCCCCACACCAAACCAGGCGCCGTGCCCAAAGGAAACCGACAGTTTGATACAGGCAATGACCCGCATGACGACCATGCCTACGCTTGCAGCCAAAAAGACTATGATCCCCAGTCCTCCTACATGCTGAAAAGCCACTGCTATGACGGCAAATACCGCCAGCAGGCCGAACATCTTCCCGCTCCATGTCAGCTTATATTCTATATAGGTGCTGTAAACAGGGATCAATGCCTTCCAGCCGGCTTCCCCTGCCTTTTTAAATATCATCCAGTACGCAAGGATACAGAGTAAAACCACGACCGTGGCCACGGCATACTTAACCATCTTCAGGCTCAAAAGCAGCATTGCCAATTCTTCCATTTGAATTTCCTCCGGGAGCGTGTTTGGGACACGGGATCCAACACGTCTTCATGTACCATATTATCTCTTTGCAGGGACGATCTCCACCCAGTAGCCATCCGGATCCGCGATAAAATAAATGCCCATGCCCGGGTTCTCATAGCAGATACAGCCCATCTCTTCATGATGCTTGTGGATCTCATCAAATTCGTCTACGTGAAACGCCAGATGGAACTCGCATTCTCCCAGGTTATAAGGCTCTTTCCTATCCCTTAACCAGGTCAGCTCCAGGTTAAATCCCGTTACCCCATCCCCCAGATACACCAGTTTAAAGGAACCATCATCCGCATTCTTTTCCCTCACCGGCTCAAGTCCCAGGGCCTCTTTGTAAAATGCAAGGCTTTTTTCCAGATCCAGAACATTAAAGTTAAAATGGTTAAATGTAATCATACCGCACTCTCCTTCTCTTTTATTATAGATCTATTATAAAAGGAACTGGCCTGCATAACAACATGCAAACCAGTCTTTTTAAAATTGATGCAGGTTTCAAGACCTTACTTCACAGGAACCATGACTTCCATTCCGCCCATATATGGACGAAGTACTTCCGGAATCTTCACGCTGCCGTCAGCCTGCAGGTTGTTCTCCAAAAAAGCAATGAGCATACGCGGAGGGGCAACCACGGTATTATTCAGGGTGTGGGCCAGATATTTGCTTCCATCCTCGCCCTGGACACGGATCTTTAAGCGGCGGGCCTGGGCATCTCCCAGATTAGAACAGCTTCCCACCTCAAAGTACTTCTTCTGTCTTGGGGACCATGCCTCCACATCCACGGACTTGACCTTCAGGTCGGCCAGGTCACCGGAGCAGCATTCCAATGTACGCACCGGAATATCCAGGGAGCGGAACAGATCCACAGTATTCTGCCACAGCCTGTCATACCACATGGGGCTTTCCTCAGGCTTGCACACAACGATCATCTCCTGCTTCTCAAACTGGTGGATCCTGTAAACGCCCCTCTCCTCAATGCCGTGGGCGCCCTTCTCCTTGCGGAAACACGGGGAATAGCTGGTCAGTGTCTGAGGCAGCTGCTCCTCGGGGGTGATGGTGTCAATAAATTTACCGATCATGGAATGTTCACTGGTGCCGATCAGATACAGGTCCTCTCCCTCTATCTTGTACATCATGGCATCCATCTCCGCAAAACTCATCACGCCTGTGACAACATTGCTGCGGATCATGAAAGGAGGCACACAGTAGGTAAAGCCGCGGTTGATCATGAAATCCCTGGCATAGGAGATCACAGAGGAGTGCAGCCTTGCAATGTCACCCATGAGATAATAGAACCCATTACCGGCCACCCTTCTTGCAGCGTCCAGATCGATTCCGTTAAAGCGCTCCATGATCTCCGTATGGTAAGGGATCTCAAAATCCGGAACCACAGGCTCGCCAAAACGCTCCACCTCCACGTTCTCACTGTCATCCTTGCCAATGGGAACGCTGGGATCTATGATATTGGGGATCGTCATCATGATCTTTAAAATCTGCTCAGACAGTTCCCCCTCTTTTGTCTCCAATTCGGCCAGCCGCTCAGAGTTGGCGCTTACCTGTGCCTTGACAGCCTCGGCCTCCTCCTTCTTTCCCTGGCCCATAAGTTTACCGATCTCCTTGGAAAGCTTGTTGCGGCTGGCGCGAAGGTCATCCGCCTCCTTCTGGGCACTGCGGAACTCTGCATCCAGAGCGATCACTTCGTCCACCAGAGGCAGCTTGCTGTCCTGGAATTTATTCTTAATGTTCTGTCTGACAATGTCCGGGTTTTCTCTTACAAACCTTAAATCTAACATGGTATTCCTCCTGGATTTCCTTGATGTAATCACCTGTCCCACAGGGTACTTGGATGCGCACCGGACAGGTATTCCTGTACTGTTAAAGAGTATATAACATTTTACCAGGAAATAAAAGCCCTATTTTTCTGTTTTTCCGGCCGGTACCACAGTTTACTGCCTTGGGCATACTGTTTTCACGCGGCGCCTCTCTTCTATTTCTTTATCCCTGGTGGACCGCCCGGACCAGCACATCCAGCAGTTCCTCAAAACACACGCCGTTTGCCGCAGGGATGTCCAGTTCCTCGGAACGCCTGATACATTTTTTTACAAAGGATGCGGCCAGGCGGACCCCCTCTTCCAGATCCCATCCCCTGACAGCGGCAGCGGCCACCACAGAGGAGAACACATCCCCTGTGCCGGGGCGCTCCTGCCCTACGCGGATGGTTTTAGGAAATGTGACTTCACGCCTTCCCTCCGCCACCACGTTCACAAGATACCCGCCCTGGTTCACGCCGGTTATGACCACGGACTCCGGCCCCATGGCCTGGATGTCCGCCGCCATGGTCTTAAGTTCCTCCCTGGTCCATCCCTTTTTTCTAAAGGGTCTTCCGGTGAGGATACATGCCTCGGTCAGGTTGGGGGTTACAATATCGCCCATGGAAACAAGGTCCTTCATCCGTCTGCACATGGATGGGGTAAAGGTGGCATAGGTCTGACCGTGATCCCCCATGATGGGGTCTATGATCACCCTGGTCTCCTCCCCTCCAAACTTCCGGATCATATCCATTACAATGGCGATCTGGGCTTCGGATCCCAGAAATCCGCTGACGATCCCGTCAAAGGACAGATCCAGTTCTTTCCATTTTTCTATATAGGATGGCATTTTCTCCGTGTAATCATCGAAAAAATACACAGGAAACCCTGTGTGATTGGAAAGGATGGAGGTGGGAACGGGACAGCACTGCACTTTCATGGCAGATATAATGGGAATAGCCACTGTCAGTGAACAGCGGCCATATCCCGATAAATCATTGATCATAGCTATTTTTTTTTGACGGTATTCACTCATGTTATTCTCCTGTCTTATGGAAGCTGCTTCATTCCTGTCCGTTGGCAGGCACAAAGGTCCTACCGGAGCCGTTCAAACAGGCCTGCCCGCTTGAGGGCGCTGCGCAGTGGCATGTATATGGCTGCCGCCGCAATGGTGGAGGTCACCGCATTGATGGAGGATGCGGTGACGTTCCAGGCCAGTGTGAGCTGTGCCGCAGGCTTACCCAAGATCAGCAGCTTATAATAATACCCCACCAGCGGGTCAAATATCACATTAAACAACAGTCCGCACACAGAGGCTGCCACAACAAAACGGAAGATCCGCTTCTTATCACCGGTCTCGTTGATCTTTCCGATCCGGTGCGCCACCAGGCCGGTGATCAGGCCGATACACAGCTTCAGGATAAATGTCTTAGGCGCATACACCACATACACCGGATCAAACAGATCCCCAATGGTCATCCCGATCGCGCCTCCCAGGCCGCCGTACAGTCCGCCCATAATCAAGGCGCCCAATACGCAGACCGCGTTTCCCAGGTGGATGGATGTGGCATCTCCTCCCGGAAGGGTGATCTTGATCTGCAAAAAGGTAAACACCACATAGGATAATGCGGCAAACAACCCGGTAAGGGCCACTTTGTATAAATGATTTGATTCCTCTCCCGCATAGCCGGCAGTTGTAACCTGATTTGTCTTCATACTCTCTCACTCCTTGTACCCCAAAGGGGTTATTTCATGATCCTGCCCTATCTTATCACCGAAGTGGAGTGTTTTAAATATCCAGTTTTATTGAATTTAACCAGGCCAGTCACCAGACGGAACCGCAGAAGGCCGCCAGCCGGTCAGTCGTGGGATTCCACCACAATCAGAACGCCGTCTGTAAATGTGATGCCGCCTTCCTCCCCCTCCAGCTCATTGCTGATACACAGGCTAGTCCCGATCTCAATATCCTTTAAATAAAGCGGATACTTAAATCCGGTAAGGGTAATCCCGTTTACTTGTTCCGTCAAAGGCAGGAAGGAAATATACTTCCCCCACAGTTCACTGCTCCGGAAGGTATGTTCCCCGTCAATGAGGTACATCCTGTTCTGCCGGTCCAGGATATATGCCTCGATTCCCTTTTGCAGGCAGGGGTATAAAAGGTGGAGGTTCCCCAGCATGTGATCCATACGCCCGCCTGTGGCTCCCAGGATCACGATCTGGGTACAGCCAATGGCCTGGGCTTTGAGAAGGGCCAGTTCCGTATCGGTCTCATCCTTCTCAGGCTGGTGGGTATCCCAGATGATATGCTCCCGGCTTCTGTAGTATTCCAGGATCTCAGGCTTTACCGTGTCAAAATCCCCCACGATCATATCCGGTTCCAGGCCCAGCGCCTTCACCGCCTCCAGCCCGGCATCCACAGCTATGACCTTATCAAAAACTTCCTGTTCTAAAAAACAACCGGCAAAAGACAGATCCAGCTTGCCGCCGGTGACAATCAGACATCGCTTCATGACTCATATCCTTTAAATATCTCTATAAATTCTTTTGTCTTTGCAGCAGCGTCCCCGCCAAACACAGCGGAACCTGCCACGAATACGTTGGCTCCCGCTTCCATGATCCCCCGCACATTGGCTGCGCTGACTCCTCCGTCCACCTGGATGTCGGTCTTCAGCCCCAAACGGTTAATTCTTTCCCGAAGGGAACGCACCTTGTCCAGCGTGTAGGGAATGAATTTCTGCCCGCCGAATCCCGGGTTCACGGTCATGATCAGCACCATATCCAGCTGATCCAGGACACAGTCCAGCACATGGATGGGCGTTGCCGGGTTCAGGGCAACTCCCGCCCTGCACCCCTGCTCCCTGATCTGGTTCACCACCCGGTCAAGATGGGTGCAGGCTTCTGCATGGACCGTGATAATGTCCGCGCCGCAGGCCTTCATGTCCGCCACGTATCTGCCCGGGTCTTCCACCATCATATGCACGTCAAACACCGCCTCTGTACAGGGGCGCAGGCTTTTGAGCACAGGCATTCCAAAGGATATGCTGGGCACAAAGGCCCCGTCCATCACATCCAGATGGATGTATTCCGCTCCTGCCTGAGCCACTGTGGACACCTCCAGGCCAAGATTGCAAAAATCCGCCGCCAGAATCGATGGCGCTAATTTATAGTACATGATCAGTACCTCCTCTTATTCTTCAGTTCTTCATACATCAAGAGATAATTGTCATACCTGCTTTGGCTGAGGCCGCCTGCTTTCAGCGCTTCCTTTACGCCGCACACCCTTTCGCCCACATGGACACAGCCAAGAAACTTACAGCCATCCTCATAGCCTGAAAACTCAGGGAAATAATCCTTCAGATCCCCGGCCTCCAGATCAGGCGTGAACATGGAGCTGAATCCAGGGGTATCCATCATGTACGTATCCTCCTCCACATAGAACAATTCGCAGTGGCGGGTGGTATGCTTTCCCCTCTCGATCTTCTGGCTGATATCACCTGTCTCCATAGCCGCACACGGCTGGATACAATTGGTCAGTGAGGATTTTCCCACGCCAGAAGGTCCGGCCAGCACCGTGGTTTTTCCTCTGAGGATTTTTCTCACCTGTTCCAGGCCGGTCTCCTCATAGGTGCTGATAAAAGCCACCCGGTATCCGGCCGTTTCATAGATCTTCCTGTAAGTCTCCACCAGGTCCTCATCCCCCAGATCCACCTTGTTAAAACATATGATCACAGGTACTTCCTGGATCCCCATCATCACCAAAAACCGGTCCAGCAGGTTCAGGTTGGGGGCGGGATGGGTCAGGGCAAATACCACCAGCGCCTGGTCCACATTGGCCGCAGCCGGGCGCACCAGCGCATTGGACCGGGGAAGGATCACGTCAATATTGCCCTCCCCCGCCTCCTGGTCCAGCACGGAAAATTCCACATTATCTCCTACCAGGGGCTTGATCTTCCTATTGCGGAACACGCCCTTGGCCTTACACTCATAAATCCGGTCCTTACCATTGTGTACATAGTAAAAACCGGCAATTCCCTTAATGATCTTACCTGTCATACACTCCTCTTATCCCACCGGGAAAAATGTAACCGGATAGGACGCTATTACTGTTAAATTCGCACTTCCTGCATCTACCACTTCCACAATACCGCTGTCCACGCCGTAAGCACCTCTGATCCTTGGGATCACCACAGGTATGGTCTGGGCGCCTACCACCAGCCGTTCTTTGATCAGGGGTGTATAGATCTCCTCCCCGTTGGGCATGGTCTGTTTTAACCGGACCATGACCCTGACACTGCTGGTCTGGGACGCCGGACCGATATAATTACTCAGGGAGCAGGTCTGGTCAATGGACGCCACATAGTACTGGTCCGATTCCGCCTGTGACAGATCCGGCTCACCGCTTACCACATAGTCCACAGCAGCCCCCGGCTCCAGCATGGTTCCGGCATCCACTGCCTGGCTGATGATCAGTCCCTCGGCCACCGTATCGCTGTGTTCCTGGGTCACATCCCCCGGAAGGAGTCCTGCCGCTGCCAGCATGGCATCCGCGGCTGTCTGGTTCTGTCCCCTTAATTCAGGAACCATTCCCTGTACAACCTGTATTCCCTTGCTGACAAACAGGGTCACGCTCTCCCCCACCTTCGCGGTTTCCGGGCTGAACCGTAAAACAGCACCCGCTGCAGCCGTGTTGCTGAACTCTTCCTTGATCTCCACCGTAAGCCCCTTTTCCTCCAGAAGCTTTGCGGCATTATCAGCGGTCAGCACCGTAAGGTTCAGTTCGCCCAGATCCACTTTGTCACTGCCCTTGCTCAGGGTTACGCCCACCACGCTTCCCTTTTCCAGGACAACGTCTTTATCGAACACCTGGGACATCACAAGGCCCTCTGCAACATTGTCGGAAAAGTCCGTTCCCGTCACTTCCATCTTCAGACCGGCTTTTTCCAGTTCCTCCCTTGCCTTTTCCTCTGTCATTTTCAGAACAGAGGGGACGTAGGTCTGATTGTTGGTTATATTCACTTCCACGCTTTCGGTGGCCGCCTCCGTGCTCACGGTCACCGTGGGCTTTTCACTGGTGCCTGCCCGGAACAAGCCTGTCAGCCGGGAGAACACAAACAGCACCACTGCTACGATCAGAATGGCGGCCACTATGCCGATCCCCGTGATAATGCGCTCAAACTGAGTGCTCACATCCTTCTCAGGATTCTTTCTGGATGACAGATGGCCGTTCCTGCGGCGCTTGCCCTTTTCGCGGGAAACAGGTTTGGGTACATCATCCTTTAACTCCTCCTCGGACCGTTCATTCTCCCGCCCCGCCTTCCGGCTCTCCTGCATGTTGATCAGTTCTTCCCTGGAAATGGATCTGGTTTTTCCAAGCTCATCTCCCTCTTCCAGGTCATAGATATCGCAGTCCGGGTTCATCAGCGCCTTTCTCAGGTCCCCGATCACATCCAGCACATTAGAGTAGCGGCGGTCCGGGCGCTTCTGGGTACACTTGAGAATGATCTGCTCCAGGGCATGGGACAAATCAGGTACCAGCTCACTGGGACGTCTTACAGGCTCCTCCAGGTGGGCCAGTGCAACTGTAACCGTATTATCCCCCTCAAAGGGAACCTTGCCTGTAACCATCTCATACATGGTAATGCCAAAGGAATAGATATCGCTGCGCTCATCGCAGTAACCTCCCCTGGCCTGTTCCGGTGAAATATAGTGGACAGACCCCACGGCCGTGGCATTCATAGTTTGTGTAGAAACAGCCCTGGCAATTCCAAAATCAGCCACTTTTACCTTGCCGTCCCTGGATATGATCATGTTCTGGGGTTTGATATCCCGGTGGATGATATGCTGTTCATGGGCTGCCGCGATCCCCTGTCCTACCTGGATGGCGATCCCAATCGCTTCCTTGCTCTCCAGGTGCCCCTTTTTCTCTATATAATTCTTAAGGGTGATCCCCTCGATCAGCTCCATAACAATATAGTGAAGCACATCCTCATCCACTACATCATAGACACTGACAATGTTGGGGTGTGACAGTCGGGCGGCCGCCTGTGCTTCCATCTTGAACTTGCTGACAAAATTATCGTCAAAGGCAAATTCTTCTTTTAATACCTTGATGGCCACCGGACGGTTCAGGGTATGGCACTGGGCTTTATACACCACAGACATTCCGCCGGAACCAATCCGTTCCAGGATCTCATAACGGTTCTGAAGATATGTACCAGGATTTAACATGTGCCCGCCTCCCTTCCCAGGGGATTCACAAGCACCACTGCGATATTGTCAATTCCTCCCTGCCGGTTTGCTTCCCTGATCAGGCGTGAAGCCTTTTCCTTCAGGCTTCCCGGACCGGTAACAATACTGCAGATGGTATCGTCATCCACCATATTGCTCAGACCATCGGAACAGAGAAGGATATAATCCCCTTCCTCCAGATCCACCTCAAAGAAATCAGGTTCCACACTCCTGCCGATTCCCATGGCTCTTGTTATGATATTCTTGCGGCTGTTGTAATCCACACTGCCCCTGCGCATCTGGCCCATGGCCACCATCTCTTCCACATAAGAATGGTCCCTGGTCACCTGCCGTATGGCGCCTGCCTGGATCAGGTACAGGCGGCTGTCCCCCACATTGGCCACGTAAAGAGTTCCGTCCTCCACCACGCCGGCCACCAGGGTACAGCCCATGCCCTTTAATTCTTCCCGTTTCAGGGATTCCTCGTACAGCCTTTCGTTCACTTCCTCAATTCCCATCTTTAACTGCATGACGGGAGAGCCTTTCCCTGCCCTGTTGATATAGATGACCAGATTCTCCACCGCAAACCGTGAAGCGTAATCTCCGGCCTTATGACCGCCCATTCCGTCCGCCACCAAAAACAGATTAGGCAGTGAGCCCACCATCTCCGGTGAGGAATAGATATAATCCTGATTCATGGATCTTACCTGGCCTATGTCCGTTAATGCATATGCTTCCATGGTTACTCCTCTCCTTCCATATAGCTCTTTCGCAGCTGGCCGCAGGCTCCGCCTATATCCCGGCCCATTTCTCTTCTAATAGTAACATTTATCCCGCTTTTTTCAAGGAGATTTTTAAACTCGGCAATGGCCTTCTGCCCTGACTGGACATAGTCCCTCTCCTTGATGGGGTTTACGGGGATCAGGTTCACATGGCCGTGCTGATCCCTGATCAGCCTTGCCAATGCCCTGGCTTCATCCAGGTTGTCATTGACCCCCCGGACCAGGCTGTACTCAAAGGTAAGCCTTCGTCCTGTCTTCTCATGGTAATAACGGCATGCTTCCAGCACATCCTTCAATTGGTAGCTGTTGGCAATGGGCATCAGCGTCCGGCGGACCTCATCATTGGGCGCGTGAAGGGACAGGGCCAGTGTGACCCCCAGTCCTTCCTCGGCAAACCGCCTGATTCCCGGTACAATGCCGCAGGTGGACAACGTCAGGTTCCTCTGGCTGATATTCAGGCCCTTTTCATGGGAGATCAGGTACAGAAAACGGATCACATTGTCATAGTTGTCAAAGGGTTCTCCGGAACCCATCACCACCACGTTGGAAACCCTCTGCCCCGTGACCGACTGTATCCTGTAGATCTGGTCAAGCATCTCCGATGCCCGCAGGTTCCGTTCCAGGCCATCCAGGGTGGAGGCGCAGAAACGGCATCCCATCCTGCACCCCACCTGGGAGGAAATGCAAACGGAATTGCCGTGATGGTACTGCATCCAGACGCTCTCTATGATATTGCCGTCCTCCAGACCGAATAAATATTTCCTGGTTCCATCGATCTGTGATACCCGTTCTTCCACAATACGCAGGTTTGTCAGACTGTAATGCTCCTTCAGCTTCTGCCGCAGTTCCTTGGATAAGCTGCTCATATCCTCAAAGGATTCCACCAGCTTCACATGGATCCAGTCATAAATCTGTTTTGCCCTGAAAGATTTCTCTCCCAGGGCTGCCATCTCCTCTGACACCTCTTCCAGTGTCATGGACTTTATATCTTTCCGGCCTTTAAAATCCGTTAAATCCAGCATAACATACTCCTGATTCTCTATTTTCGCCTGAACACGCTGATGAAAAATCCATCAAAGGGATGGATCCCCGGAAGAAACTGGATCATTCCTTCCTTCAGCGATGGCTCGTCAAAGGCATTCCCCACCCGGTTTGTCAGATCCACCGGCTCCAGCGGGAAGCGGCTTAAAAGCCATCTGGCATTCTCCTCGTTCTCCTTTGTGTCAATGGTGCAGGTGCTGTACACAAGGGTTCCGCCCGGCTTCACATACTCCCATGAAGCGGCAAGGATCTCCCTCTGAAGGGAGGCCAGTTCAGCCATCTTTTCCATGGTCATGTTGTATTTGATGTCAGGCTTTTTCCCAATGATCCCAAGGCCTGAGCAGGGAAGGTCCGCGATAACGATATCCGCCTTTTCCCTGGCATCTTCATCCGTCACCAGGGCATCCCAAACCACCGCCTTTATGTTGGAGGCGCCAAAGCGGGCCATATTTTCCTCTATCATGGCCACCTTCTGCTCGCTCAGATCCCTGGCCTCCACCATGCCCGTACCCTTTAGCTTGTCAGCCAGGTGAAGGCTTTTTCCTCCCGGAGCAGCACACACATCAATGATGTAATCCCCCTCCTTCGGATCAGCAAGTTCGCTTACCAGGGCAGAGGTCACATCCTGAACCTGGATCCATCCGTTCCGAAAACTTTCCAGGCTTTCCAGATAATCATAACCTGATATGGATATCATGGATTCCAGCCAGGAAAGTCCTGTCACAGCCACCCCCTGGGATGCCAGGGATTCCAGGATCTCCTTCCTGGACGCCCTGCTGAGATTGCAGCGCACCCAGGTGGGTCCGTCCCTAAGAAAAGAGGCGGCAATTGCCCCCGCCTTTTCCCTTCCATATTCCTTTTCCCACATGTCATACATCCACTGAGGGATGCTGTAGGCCAGGGACGGCGTATCAAACACCAGGGAATCCTTTTCCCTGGAAACAGTCCGGAGCACGCCGTTGACAAAGCCTTTCAGGCCTGAAAAATGCCGCTTTACCGCCAGCTTCACCGCCTCATTGCAGGCGGCGGAATCCGGCACCCTGTCCATATACAGGATCTGGTACACGCTCATCCTTAAAAGATTGCGGATCAGCGGTTTCATCTTTTCTGTCTTGGTCTTTGAATACCTGTTAATGATATGGTCGATCTGCAGAAGATATTCCAGCGTGCCCTCGGTGACCCGTGTGATAAAGGCACGGTCCGGCTTGTCCAGGTACTGGTACTTCTGCAAAGCCTGGTTCAGTACAAGGTGGACAAAACTCCCCCTTTCCAGTACCTCTGTCAGTATATCCAGTACGATCTCCCTGTTTTCAAGTCCGCGGTCCGATATCTTAGCCATTCCTCTTATGTCCTCTCCAGGTATTAGTCATTTCTTCGATTGCCAAAAATCATAAGAAGCCTCAGGAGCTGAAGAATGGATGCCGCAGCTGCCGCCACATAGGTAAGGGCCGCCGCGCTCAGCACGCTCCTGGTCTGCCCCACTTCCTGTCCGGACAGGATCCCGGTGGAATCCAGCAGGGTCACTGCCCTGTGTGAAGCATTATATTCCACCGGCAGAGTGACCAGCTGGAACAGCACTGCCAGTGAAAACAACAGGATACCGATGCCGGCAAGGGTGGAACCGCCTCCCCCAAGCAGCAGGCCGATGAGAATCAGGGGCCAGGCCAGGCTGGAGCCCAGATTGGCGGCAGGCACCAGGGCTGCCCTGATCCTTAAGGGCGAATAGTCGCTGGCATCCTGCATGGCATGGCCGCACTCATGGGCCGCCACGCCGATTGCTGCAATGGAGGTGGAACCGTATACGGAATCCGACAGGTTCACAGTCTTTGTCCTGGGGTCGTAGTGGTCCGTAAGATTGCCCGCCACACGGCGCACGGTCACATCATAGATACCCTGGTTGTTCAAAAGCTTCTGGGCCACCTCGGCGCCTGTAAGACCACACATGCTGCGCACGGAGGAATACCTCTGATAGGTGGAGTTCAGCTTGGCGGAGGCTATCATGGATATGACTACGCCGATCAGAACCAGAATATAGGTTGAATCATAAAAAAATGGATAATACATAGTTATTCATCACTCTCTTTCAATTGTGCATTCAGTTGTGCATTCAAGTATGCTTCCATGCTACTCAGTTTTCCTTGTCAGTATATCCCCTTCAGGGACAGGATACCCCCGCAGGAACGCATCCACATCCATGCGCTTCTTTCCCTCCATCTGAAGTTCCTTTATGGACAGCAGGCCTTCGCCGGTCTTAACCACCAGGGACCGCTTGCCGGAACATACCACCGTACCGCGGGGAGCACTGTCAAGGGATGGAACGCTGTGGGCAATCCCCTCTTCCTCGTCTTTCCCAAGTACATCTGCGGACCATATCTTAATGGTTTTTCCATTCCACATGGTATATGCGCTGGGCCATGGATTCAGTCCGCGGATCAGACGCTCTATGGACACCGCGCTCTTCTCCCAGTCAATATCTCCCAGGGATTTGGTAAGCATTTTGGCGTAACAGGTTCCCTCCTCCGTCTGGGGGGTGCGGACTATGGTTCCCTCCTCCATCTTCTTAAGGGTGGACAGGATCAGTTCCCCGCCAGCCAGGCTCAGCTTATCATGGAGGCTTCCCCCTGTCTCATCCCTGTCAATGGGGATCACCACCTTCTCCAGCATATCGCCGGTATCCAGCCCCACATCCATCATCATGGTGGTTATGCCGGTTTCCTTCTCCCCATCGATCACACACCACTGGATCGGCGCCGCTCCCCGGTACTTGGGAAGCAGGGAGGCATGGATATTCACACATCCAAGCCTCGGCAGGTCCAGGACGGATTTGGGAAGAATCTGGCCAAAGGCTATGACCACAAAGACATCCGCCTCCATCTCCCGCAAAACCTTTACAAAGGACTCATCCCTTACCTTCACCGGCTGGTACACCGGTATCTTATATTCCAGCGCCTGGATCTTCACCGGCGTCATCTGCATCTCTTTTCCCCTGCCCTTTGGTTTGTCAGGCTGGGTCACCACTGCAGCCACATCATGGCCTGCCTCTACCAGTGCCTTTAAGGCGGGCACGGAAAAGTCAGGTGTTCCCATAAAAACAATGCGCATCTTCCCACTCCTATTCCTCAATGATCTCCTCGCCGGTCTCCGGGTTGGTGTCCACCAGTTCCCCTTCCACCAGCTCCACATACATCTGGCCTTCCAGATGGGCATATTCATGGCAGAGGGCTCTGGCCAGAAGACCTTCTCCCTCCACTTCCACCGGCTCCATATTCTCATTCAGCGCCCGCATCTTTACATAGTTTGGGCGTGTCACGATACCTGACTTGCCCGGCAGGCTCAGGCAGCCCTCATAACCGGTCTGTTCCCCCTCCTGGGCGATGATCTCAGGGTTGATCATCACATACTGGTTGCCGTCATCCACGTCCACCACAAAGATCCGCTTCAGCACGCCCACCTGAGGTGCGGCCAGGCCGCAGCCATTGGCCTCATACATGGTCTCGAACATATCCTCAATCAAATCCATGGT
>Ga0192245_10022_pt1 | contig 79012 bp, 73 predicted proteins | sample Koala_Koa27_M3_FD_131238 | JGI IMG/M metagenome (GOLD analysis project Ga0192245, IMG submission 131238) | Enriched cells from koala feces incubated with labeled cellulose particles, San Francisco Zoo, California, United States - Koala_Koa2-7_M3 ...
ACAATAAGTGATAAACAGCTACTTATTATGATATATTTTATCTATTTTCCTCCTGTTTATCCTCTTTACAACAGTTCTGGTGAAATAAAATCTCTTCATGTACGATTTACTGATTACGAACCAACGAAACGTATCCAAACAAAACGCAGCCACAACCATTAATAACACGCCTGATACAGGCGTTGGGTCGCCTTTGATCTTGTAACATCAAGTGCAGTGCAGCTATACGCCGACAAAAGAGTAGGATCTTTCTGAGTGAAATGAGGTTATCCTTCGAAGAGACGTAAACCATACGTTACATGATGTATTTTCAATCATACATCGTACATCTCATCGTCTTTCTTTGCTTCGTTTCTTGGGCGGCCCCCAAAAATGAAGAGAAAAATAATATTATCCCAACCGATACATTCCTCCCGCCAACGTCCGTATCAGTCCCTTCATCTCCATCTCAAACAACAAAGAAGCCAACTGATAAACAGGAATATCAGTAGCCACTACCAGCATATTGATCTGCATCTCTCCCCGCTCCTTCAACAGAGATACTACCGCCTCTTCTTCCGGTGTAAGGTCGGCAAACAGAGAGGCTTGCACCTCACGCGCAGAGGCTGCTCCGGATCGGTCGGCCACCCATTTCAGTGCCAGAACCAGATCCTCGGCAGACTCTATCAGAGCTGCTTTGTGATCACGCAGCAAGTGATTGCAACCCGCGGACTGTTCGTCCGTCACACGTCCCGGGAACGCGAAACAATCCCGGTGGTAACTCCCCGCTATCTCCGCCGTGATGAGAGAACCTCCTTTGGCAGCAGATTCCACAACCAATGTCGCATCGCTCATACCGGCAATGATCCGGTTGCGGCTGACAAAGTTATGCCGGTCCGGATTGGTTCCCGAAGGAAACTCGGTGAGCAGCCCTCCCTGTTCGAGCATCTCAACCGCTGTCTGCCTGTGCACATACGGATAGATACGGTCTAATCCGTGAGCCAGTACGCCTACTGTCGGAAAGTCATTTTTCAGAGCCGCGCGGTGCGAATGGATGTCAATCCCATAGGCCAGTCCGCTCACCACCAGCACCTCCGGACAAAAATGCCGCAGCTCTTCCAGAAAACGCAGACACAACCCTTTTCCGTATTCCGTAGCTTTTCGGGTACCCACCATACTCAGCACCCGGCCCGTGTTGAGATCCGCGTTTCCTTTGTAGTAAAGCACCAACGGAGCATCGTCGCACTCTCGCAGACGTTCCGGATAGGCCGGGTCGGCAAGGGTCAGGCAACAGATGTTGTTTTTCCGGATAAACTCATACTCCCTCCGGGCAGATTCCAGTGCCCGCGGACAATCTAACGTCTCTACCAGCCGACGATGGACGCCCGGTATCCGGTCCGGCAATTCCTTACGCAGACGAAATACGTGCTCCGCGCTTCCCATTCCTTCGACCAGTTTCCTTCCCCAGACAGGACCGATCCCCGGCACCTGCGTCAAAGCGATGCTGCAGATCTTTTCTTCCGCAGTGATCATAGCAGGAAAGGAGCAAACAGCTGATCAAACAAAGTACTTTCGCTCAGACGGCCATCTACCACGCAGACAGTCTCTACAGTAGCACGAACCACTAATTTAAGATCTTCTTTACGAAAGATATCCTGGTGAAACACGTATTTGATGCCCTCTTTGCGGAGGTAGAGTCCGGAGATGAATTCATCTCCGCTTTTCAAAGGAGTTTTAAAAGCCAGGTTGATACGCGCTACGACAGGATCTACCCCCTGCTGGTGCAAGCCGGCGAAACTCACTCCTAAGGAAGAGAGGAATTCATGACGGGTATGTTCTAAGTAATGCTGGTAGTTGGCATTGTTCACAATTCCCTGCAAGTCGCATTCGTAGTCACGCACTTTGAGTGTCAGTTCGAAAATGTATTTGTCCATAGTTAGATAAGGAATAATTTAAAATTTATTTTTTGTTTTTTATCTGCATGTCTTTGTTCCGCCAGAGAAACGAAGCAAAGAAAAGCAAAAGGATTTACGATTTACTGATTTACGATTGAAAATACATTGTATAAAGTATAACTTTCTTTCTTCGCTACTCCGTTTGCTATAGTCCTCTTCGCAGGATAAACCCGCTCCGCTCAGACAATTCCTGCTCCCGGATCGGCGTACAGCTGCACTCCGCCTGACGCTGCGAGACCCAAGGCGACCCAACGCTTTTCCAAAGCGTGTTGCGGATGGGAGTGGCTGCGTTTCGTTGGGGTGCGTTCTGTTGGCCTGTGTAACGAATGAGTTCTAATCCACAGATTTCCCGATTGATTTCATCGACCAATGGTTCTTATGTATTTCCAATCGTAAATCGTAATTGACTTCGTTGACCGTTGATTCGTCAAATCATAAATCTCAGTTTGTTATTTTCTTTTGTTTATCCGGAACAGCTTGTCACTGGGACGCACTTTCTCAGGTACCTTCATGGAAAAACGTTGTCCTTTTTTCACCGTATCTACGGGCTTGAGATCCACACGAGCCTCTTCTAAGGTCAGGTACACGGCTCCTGTGGTAGGGCCGGTGATCAGCAGTTTATCGCCTACATGGATTTCCGTAGCTTCCACAAGGAACTCTGCTACACTCAGGTTGCCAAAATACTTGATGCCTTTTCCGGCATATACTTTGCGTTCGGTAGCCTCCGATCCGTAATTGCTGCTCCATTCCCCCAGACGCTGTCCCAGGTAATAACCGTCCCAGAACCCGCGGTTGAAGACGGTTTTCAGTCGTTCGTCCCAGAGCGCGATCTTATCCGTTGTGAAATTGTTATCCAGACAGGCCCGGATCGCCTCTTTGTAGCATTCGACTACGGTCTTTACATATTCCGGTCCGCGGGCACGTCCTTCGATCTTAAATACCCTTACCCCGGCGTCGATCATCTTATTGAGAAAATGGATCGACTTGAGGTCTTTGGGTGACATGATGTACTGGTTATCCACTTCCAGCTCCACATCCGTCTCTTTATCGCGTACCGTATAGGAGCGGCGGCATACCTGCATACACCCGCCCCGGTTGGCTGAACTCGCCATCTCATGCAGGGAGAGGTAGCACTTTCCGGAAACAGCCATGCAGAGTGCTCCGTGACAAAACATCTCAATACGGATCTGCTCTCCGGAAGGGCCACAGATATGCTGCTCCTGTATCGCTTTGTAGATCTCCGCCACCTGATCCATATTCAACTCACGCGCCAGCACAACCACATCGGCAAACCGGGCGTAGAACTTCAACGCCTCCACATTGGAAATATTGAGCTGGGTAGAGAGGTGTATCTCCTGACCTACCGAATGGGCATAACTCATCACAGCCACATCAGCCGCGATCACCGCGGAGATACCTGCCGCTTTGGCCGCGTCCACAATGGTACGCATGGCCGCCAGATCCTCGTCGTAGATAATGGTATTTACTGTGAGGTAGCTTTTGATATGGTGCGCGTTGCAGAGTTGCGCGATCTCCTGGAGATCATTCAGAGTGAACGCGCTCGAAGAACGGGCACGCATGTTCAGATTCTCCACACCGAAGTAGACCGAATCTGCTCCGGCCTGTATGGCGGCAGCCAGCGACTCGCGGGAGCCCACAGGTGCCATTATTTCAAAGTCTTTTAACGTATATTCCATCAATAAATCTCATTCTTTTTATCCGCAAAGGTCGGTTTATAATTCGATCAGTCCGTCTCCCTGTAACCTCTCCACCATACGTCCGGAGATCCTGATCCCGATCTGCTGACCGATCTGCCTGGACTTCATCTGTACTTCGGGAAGCATCCGTGTCAGCTTCTGCCCTACGGGCAACAGATAGAAAGCGGTAAGTTCCCGCAGATCCTCTTCCGTGAGCCTGGGTTGATAAAGGACCTCAAAAAATTCTACGATATGATCCACAAACTCCATTTTCATTTCCTGATCATACATCTCCCTTTCTTATCGATAGCCGGGAACATCTCCGCCAGAGAGCTTACAACACAAGGGATCATGGTTTCCATACTTTCTACCGCTCCGGACGCCTCCATAAACTTCTTCAACCCGATCCGGTAAGAAGAGTCGGTCCCCTGAGCATGGAGGGCAGAATGCCCGCAAAAAGCCATGATTATCGCCAGGATCAACCCGGCTGCATCTTTTTTCATCTGATTTCCTTCCAAGTAAATACCTACGGGAATACAAAGGTACGCTTTTTTCCCTATTTTTGCAGCCATTATCGAGAACAGAAAACAACAACCCCTTTGCAATGAAAATAGGCTCTATACAATTGGGTAACTACCCGGTCTTTCTGGCACCCATGGAAGATGTGACCGACCCAGCCTTCCGGTTGATGTGCAAACGTTTCGGAGCAGACATGGTGTACACGGAATTTGTCTCCAGCGACGCGCTGATCCGTCACGTCAACAAGACGCGGCAGAAACTTTCCATCAGTGACGAAGAAAGACCGGTGGCCATACAGATCTACGGAAGAGAGACAGCCGCCATGACAGAGGCTGCCCGCATCGTGGAAGAGGCCCGGCCCGATATCCTGGATCTGAACTTCGGCTGTCCGGTGAAAAAAGTAGCAGGCAAAGGCGCAGGAGCAGGGATGCTCCGCAACATCCCGAAGATGCTGGAGATCACGCGTTCGGTGGTAGACGCCGTACAGATCCCTGTGACGGTAAAGACCCGTCTGGGGTGGGACGCGGATAACAAGGTCATTGTAGATCTGGCCGAACAGTTGCAGGATTGCGGCATTGCCGCCTTAGCCATTCACGGACGCACCCGGGCACAGATGTATACCGGAGCAGCCGACTGGACACTCATCGGAGAGGTAAAGAACAATCCGCGTATGCGTATCCCCGTCATAGGGAATGGCGACATCACCTCTGCCGCCAAGGCCAGAGCGTATTTCGATCGCTACGGAGTAGACGCCATCATGATCGGTCGGGGAAGCATCGGACAGCCCTGGATCTTTAAGGAAGTAAAACACCTGCTGGAGACCGGAACAGAACTGCCTCCGCTGCCTTTCGAATGGAAACTACAGATCCTGAAAGAACAGGTCATAAGCAGCGTGGAGAGATTAGACGATCGTCGGGGCATCATTCACATCCGCCGCCACCTGGCAGCCACCCCCCTGTTCAAAGGCATACCCAACTTCCGGGAAACACGCATTGCCATGCTCCGCACCGAATCGGTAGAAGATCTTTTCCGTATTTTCGATACAATACAGCCACCTCCGGCAGAAACTGAAATACCTATATAATCTTTCCCTCCTTCTCCTGCTTCTTTTCCCCTGCTCCGTACCCTTCCGAAAGCCCTTAACAGGAATGTAACCTCTTTTTCATTTCATATTCACAGGGGTCAGGCACTTTTTAGCTTCTTTTGAACACCTATTTAAAAAGAGCAGTATGACCCGGCATCACAAAACTATCGTATTATCCGACTTGCACTTAGGCTCGAAATGGTCGAAAACCAAACCAGCTACCCGTTTTCTGAAAAAAATACCTGTGACACCCTGATCCTTTGCGGTGACATTATAGATGGCTGGAGCATCATGCGTGGAAAAAAAGGCCAAATGGAAAAAACAACACACCACTTTTATCAAACTGCTTCTGGATATGCAGCACCAGACCCGCATCATCTACATCCGCGGAAACCACGACGATTTTCTGGATCGTATGATCCCGATGCGTTTTCAGAACATAGAGATCGTCAAAGACCATATCTATACCAGTCAGGGGAAAAAATATTACGTGACCCACGGAGACAGTTTCGACACCATCACTTCCCGGTTCAGCTGGCTGGCACACATCGGAGACGTAGGCTATACGCTGCTGTTGTGGCTCAACAAAGTATATAATAACTACCGCCTGCGCAAAGGACTCCCCTATTATTCACTTTCCAGAAAGATCAAGAAAAAAGTAAAAGCCTCTGTCTCTTACATCAGCGATTTCGAAACTTACTTAGTCGAGGTTACCAAGAGAAAACAATGCGACGGAGTGATTTGCGGACATATACACCAGGCGGAGATCAGGCAGTATCAGAATATCCTCTATCTGAACGCGGGCGACTGGGTAGAGTCTCTTACCGCGCTGACCGAAGATTACGAAGGCAACTGGCAGATAGCTACCTACGAACAACTTGTAAAAGAGCAGGAACAGGCTGAGAAAAAAGAAAAAAACACCCGCAAACTGAAAATAGCCATATGAAATACCTTTTCATTGTACAGGGAGAAGGGCGGGGACATCTTACACAGGCGATTGCCCTGGCCGACATCTTGCGTCGCAACGGCCACGAAGTATGTGAAGTGCTGCTGGGAAAAAGCAAGAACCGGGACATCCCGGAGTTTTTCCTGAAGAAGATCGGCTGCCGGGTCAACTGTTTCGACACCCTCTCTTTCAGGCTGAAAAAAACAAAAAACACATCCACCTGCTGAAAACCCTCCTGTACAATTCGCAACCCGCGCGGGTCAGAAAATACCTCACCAGTATGGAAAAAATACACCGGAGAATTGCCCGGACAAAACCGGATATGGTGGTCAACTTCTATAAACTGTTAGGTGGCCTGACCAACCTGCGCTACCGCGAACATATCCCTTTTATACACATCGGACACCAGTTCCTGCTCAACCATCCCGACTACCCATTCGGAAAAAGCGACGAACAAGGCTATCTGTTCCTGAGGTTGCATGCCATCTTCAACAAAATAGGAGCCACCAAAACACTGGCCCTCTCCTTCTACCCCATGAAAGATCACCTATCTGAACGTATTGCCGTGGTGCCTCCGCTGATACGCAAAGAAGTAAGGGAAGTACAGGTACGCAACGAAGACTACCTGTTGGTTTATATACTGAATCAGGGATACGAAGAGGAGATACGCCAGTGGCATACCCGGCATCCGGAGACCCGGCTGATCTGCTTCTGGGACAAAAAAACGCGCCGGACAAGCTGGAAGCAGATCAGACACTGACCTTCTATACGATCGACGACGAAAAATTCCTTCACTTCATGGCCGGCTGCAAAGGGTATGTATCCACTGCCGGATTCGAATCGATCTGTGAAGCCTTCTATCTTTCCAAACCCGTAATGGTAGTGCCCAGTCACGTAGAGCAGGAGGTAAATGCCGCCGACGCGGCCTCCACCGGAAAAGCCGTCGTACATTCCAGCTTCGATCTGGATAAACTGACAGAGAGATTACAGCAACCGGCACCACAGGAAGAAACATTCCGGAGGTGGATAGCATCCGCAGAAGAGATATGTATGAGACATCTCACCACATTCGTATGAAAACAAACAACAGAGAACTGAGCTGGCTGGCCTTCAACCGGCGTGTCTTGCAGGAAGCACAAGACCCCACAGTCCCCTTGATGCAGCGACTGAGGTTTCTGGGGATATTTTCTAACAACGAAGACGAATTCATCAAAGTGAGGGTGGCCAATACCATCCGGGAAACCAACCTGACAAACAGATACCCACGCAAAAAAGCGGGTATAGAGAAAGGATTGCTCCAGCGGATCAACGATAGCATGCAGGAGGCACGCGATAGGTTCGAACAGACCTACCTCGACATCCTCTCCCAGATGGAGGAGCACGGCATCCGGATCATCCACGAGAACGAACTGAGCGAAAGGCAGAAAGAGTTTTGTCGCCACTACTACGCCTCGGTCATCAGTGTACGCCTGGTCCCTCTGATGCTGCGCAAAACAGTGACACTCCCTTTCCTGAGCGACCAGCACGCCTACTTAGCAGTGAAGATGAGCAACCGTACCAACCAGAGCAAACGCTATGCCCTGATTCAGTTATACGTCAGCAAGCTCTGTCCGCGTTTTGTAGAGTTGCCATCGGAAAAGGCTGCCAAAGAGATCATTTTCATGGAAGACATCATCCGACTCTGCTTAGACGACATCTTTTTCATGTTCAACTTCGACGATATCCAGGCATACACCTTCAAGTTCCTGCGGGACGCGCTGATGAGTTTCGACGACGACATATCGAAAAGTGTGGTGGAAAAGCTGGAAGACAGCCTGGAAGAGCGGCAACATGGTCAGCCCATCCGTCTGGTCTATGACAAGGAGATGCCCGAAGACCTGTTGTCACTGATCGCCTCCAAGCTGAAGATCAAACCCGACCAGGTACTTCCCGGCGGACGCTACCACATGCTCAGAGACCTGATGAAATTTCCGAAGGTGGCACCGGAACTGGAGCTCAAACGTCCCGATCCGCTTACCCATCCCGATATCAGACCGTTTTCCAGCGTACTGGATGTCATCCGCGAAAAGGATATTTTTCTCAATTATCCCTACCACACGTTCAATCACCTGATCGATTTCCTGCGCGAAGCCGCCATCGACCCCAAAGTAAAAAGCATCCATATCACCCTCTACCGCACGGCAGAGAATTCCAAAGTGATCAACGCGCTGATCAACGCGGTGAAAAACGGAAAACAAGTCACCGTACTGGAAGAACTGATGGCACGGTTCGACGAAGAACAGAATGTAGAAGATTCGGACAAGATGCAGAAAGCGGGCATCCGTGTCATTCACGGACTACCAGGCATCAAGGTACATAGCAAACTGATCCTGATAGAACGAAAAGAGAAAAACGCCACCAGAGGATATGTCTATGTAGGAACCGGCAACTTCAACGAAGTAACAGCGGGTCTGTATGGCGACTTCGGCATCCTGACCACCCATCCGGAAATTGCCGCCGATGCCCGCCGGATCTTTGATTTCCTGCTCCGGCCCCACCAACATTTCCGTTGCAAACACCTGCTGGTAGCTCCTTACTACATGCGCGACAGCCTGGAAGCCCGGATCGGGAATGAGATCCGGAACGCACGCAAAGGCAAAAAAGCCTTTATCCATGCCAAAATGAACTCCCTGACAGATCCCGGCATCGTCCGGTTGCTCTACAAAGCCAGTCAGCACGGGGTGAAGATCCGCCTGATCGTACGGGGCGCCTGCTGCCTGCAACCGCAGGTAAAAGGACAAAGCGATACCATCGAGGTCATCAGTATTGTAGATTCTTACCTGGAACACGCGCGGATGCTGATCTTCTGCAACAACGGAGATGAAAAAATATACATCCTCAGCGCGGACTGGATGACACGCAATCTCGATCGCCGGATCGAAGTAGCTATTCCGGTATACGACAAGAAGATACGTCAGACATTGAAAGATGTATTCCACATACAGTGGGCAGACAACGTCAAGGCCCGCGAACTGACCGACCCGGACAGCAACCCCTACAGAAAAAGAGAAACAGACACGCTGTGCCGTTCACAAATGGAACTTTTCACTTACTACAAAAACAAATAACTATGTCATTTCATACGTTCGCGGCCATAGACATCGGCTCCAATGCCATACGCCTGCTCATCCACAACATAGAGGAAGGAAAAGGAGTTCCCGCATTCAAGAAAGTAGCCTTCCTGCGGGTTCCGATCCGCCTGGGAGAAGATACTTTTTCCAAAGGCTTTATCGACGAAACTAAAACCGAGCGCCTGAACGAAGCCCTGGCCGGCTTCGCGCACATCATGCGCGCCTATCAGGTCTCCTCCTATATGGCATGCGCTACCAGTGCCATGCGCGATGCCGGCAACGGAGAAGAGATCGCAGCGGGGATCCGGAAAAACAGCGGGATAGATATCCGCATCATCAGCGGCAAAGAAGAGGCCGATATGATCTTCCAGGCAGGTAAACTCAACGCGGTCATAGAGCCTGGCAGGAATTATCTGTATGTAGATGTCGGAGGAGGAAGTACCGAAGTCGTACTTTACAGCCGGCAGACCAAAATAGACGCACGCTCTTTCCAGATAGGCACCGTACGGATGCTGGCAAACAAGGTAAATAAGGAAGAAAAAGAGAATTTCAAAGCATGGCTGAAAGAGATCTGTGAGAAATACGCGCCGCTCTCCATCATAGCATCGGGCGGAAACATCAACAAGATACACAAAATGCTGGGGAAAACACCCAAAGAGGTACTTCTCTACACAGAGTTAAGAATGCTGTACGATGTGATGAAAGAGTTGACCTACGAGGAACGTATCCATAACTTCCACCTCAATAATTACCGCGCGGATGTGATCATACCTGCGATGAAGATCTTCCTGACTGCCGGAAAGGCCTGCAAAGTGAACCAGATCTTCGTTCCCAAAGCCGGACTCGCGGACGGGATCATTCACCATTTGTACCGGGAGCACAAAAAAGCCCTGAAATAAAAAATAGTCCGCAGGAGGCTGGAAAGAACCGGGCCTTTTTCACTTAAACATCGGCGTAGCAAACCACTTTTTGAACATCCGCGTCACGGCGACATACAACACAAAAGCAGAAACAAACCCCGCGATCGCGTCGATCACATAGTGGGCCTGTATGTATACCGTAGCCAGGCAAAGAAGGAGGTAGAAAGGCATCAGCCCGGCAAACAGTTTTTTATTCACCCGCCAGGCCATGATCATCAGCATGGTAGAGATGCCCACATGCGAACTGGGAAAAGCGGCTGTCGGGCGCTCACCCACCTGCTGGGAAGCCTTCACTAAGTTATAGAAAAATCCGTGTTCATAGCCCGGACCGGGAACCAGATCGGTATGATGATTGAAATAGTCTCCGATGGCCGGGAATACTCCCCGCGCCACATTGTCAAAGCCAATGACCGGGAAATAGAATTGCGGGCCGGCCACAGGCACAAAAATATAGACGAAATAATAGATAAAGAAAGCAGTGACCAATACGAACGAAAATTTCTCGAACAGTTCGTAACGAAAGAGAAAATAATAGATCGCCACGCCAAAGATCATGGGATAGTAAGAGAAATAGCCCATATTGATGGGTTCGCTCGCCCACATCTCCGGGAAATGTTGCCAGAAAAGCACCGCGGGCTGACCCTGGAAGATCCATTGTTCGGCACTGGCAAACACATGATCCAGATTGGGAAAATGACGGTTGAACTCAAACGTATCGGGATACCAGTAAGAGAGCAGGGCCATCTGGATAGCTATGCGGATAAACGCGGTGAACTTACAGGGAGCCAGCCGGTAGAGATACATCAGCAGAAAAGTCATGAACGCGATCAGTGCGCGATCCCACAACATCACCAACGGATGATCCAGCTGCCTGAACATGAACAGGATCAGTATAGTGGTAAGTAAATTGTAGATCAGCGAGATCTTTTCTACAGCAAAGAGACCTTTGCGGGTCTCTACCCTCTTAAATAAATCTAAAGCCATCCCTCGTTCTTATACCAGTCAATGGTCTCTTTCACTCCCCGTCGCAGATCATAGTCGGGTACAAACCCCAGTTCTGTCGTGGCAGGAGCTATATCACATTGCCAGTTGCGTTGTTTCATTATTTGATACTTGTCCGGATTCAGCGTACTGCTCTTGCCCGAGCAGGCAGCCCACCAGCCGGCGAGCAAAGATACTACTTTTAATACAATTAACGGACATCTCAGATGAACAACAAACGGATGGCCCAATTCCCGGCAGATCAGACGCGAAAAATCACGACTGTTGTAGACGGCACCGTCGGAAAGGAAATAAGCCCGACGCGTGATCCCTTTTTCTATGCCCAGAAAGACCGCCTTTACCACATCCTTCACATACACAAACGTAATGTCCTGCCGTTTGAAACCCACGGAGAAGTCCAGGTGATTGCGGATCGATTTTGCCATCAGGAAATAGTCTTTTTCCCGCGGACCGTACACGCCGGTGGGCCGATAGATCACATACGGCAGGCCGGGCACCTGTTGCAGGTAACGCTCGGCCTTCAGTTTGCTCCATCCGTAGCCGGTATTGGGAGCCGGTTCATCGTGCTCCGTGATGGCGGTATAGTCTTTCTCCCTTACCGGCCCGAAAACACTCAATGTACTGATAAAAACAAATTGCCGGGGCAACATCTGTAATTCCCGGAGCGTCTCTACAAACGTGCGGGTCTGCTGGTAGTTGACCCGGTCAAATTCCCGCGGGTCGGAGCATTGGGTGACTCCCGCGCAATGTACAATGTAGTCAAACGCCCCGAACCGGTCTTTGTGTTCCGACAACCGGGCACGCAGCTGATCCGGGTCCGCGAAATCCAGTTCCAGCACATTCAGTGCCTCGTCTGTCAGATAGGCTCTGCTGCTGGAGCCGCGTACACCGGCCCAGACCGAGAAGCCGCGCCTCAGCGCCTCCTCTACCAAGAAACTTCCGATAAAACCACTCGCGCCGGTAATGAATATACGTGCCATGTTGCTCTACACAATTGATGATGCGGTTATGGGTTGCAAAGATAAGACATTAATCGTTCTCCGCTATCCACCGGACCGGAATTTGACTGCCTGAAGGAAGAATTGTTGACTTTTTGAACCGGGAATAACAAATTATTGTTTACTTTGTACTTCGTATTTTTCCAATCATAGATCATTCATAGCTAAAAAAAGAGAAAAAAAGCCGGCAAACGTATGACGCGTAAAGAGCTAGCAGACAAATTAATGGATTTTTTCCACAACAAAGCTGCTGAGACACTCCGCCTCAAATATATTTTTTCGGAACTGCACCTGACCACTCACCCGCTGAAGATGCTGTGTACCGACATCCTGGCAGATATGGTGGCAGACGACTGCATCGTGGAGGTGGAACAGAATCAATTCCGTCTCAACGACCACGGTGTGGAAATGACCGGTGTTTTCCACCGCAAAAGCAACGGGAAGAACTTCTTTATCGCCGACGAAGGAGGAGAACAGATCTTTATCGCCGAACGCAACTCGGCCCACGCGATGAACAACGACCGGGTACGCATCTCTTTCTATGCCAAACGCAAGAACCGCGAAGCGGAAGGCGAGGTGCTGGAGATCCTGGAACGGGCCAACGACACCTTTGTGGGTACCCTGGAGGTAAGCAAGTCCTACGCATTCCTTGTAACAGAGAACCGGACATTAGCCAACGACATCTTCATTCCCAAAGACAAGCTCAAAGGAGGCAAAAGCGGAGACAAAGCCATCGTGAAGGTCATCGAATGGCCCGACAAGGCCAAGAACCCGATCGGACAGGTCCTGGATATCCTGGGAAAAACGGGTGAAAACAACGCGGAGATGCACGCCATCCTGGCCGAGTTCGGACTGCCGTATGTCTATCCCAAAGAGGTGGAAAAAGCAGCCGATAAAATACCCGATGAGATACCTGAAGAAGAGATGGCCCGCCGGGAAGATTTCCGGAAGATAACCACCTTCACGATAGACCCCAAAGACGCGAAAGACTTCGACGACGCGCTCTCCATCCGCCCGCTTACGGCAGGCTGGTGGGAAGTGGGCGTACACATCGTAGACGTCACCTATTATGTGAAAGAGGGAGGCCTCATAGACCGGGAAGGCGAGAAACGGGCTACCTCCGTCTATCTGGTAGATCGTACCATACCCATGCTGCCCGAACGGCTGAGCAACTTCCTGTGTTCATTGCGTCCCCACGAAGACAAACTGACCTATTCGGTCATCTTTGAGATCAACGAAAAAGGAGAAGTCAGAAAATCACGCGTCGGCCGTACCGTGACCCATTCCGACCGCCGGTTCACCTACGAAGAAGCACAGGAGATCATAGAGTCCGGCAAAGGAGATTTCACCGAAGAGATACTGATCTTAGACAAAATAGCTAAGGCATTGCGCCAGCAACGTTTCAAAGCCGGTGCCATCAACTTCGACCGCTACGAGGTGAGATTTGAACTGGATGAGAAAGGAAAACCCACCGGCGTATACTTCAAAGAGTCGAAAGATGCCAACAAACTGATCGAGGAATTCATGCTGCTCGCCAACAAAACGGTAGCCGAGAAAGTAGGGAAAGTGCCCAGGGGCAAGAAAGCGAAAACCTTTGTATACCGTATCCACGACCTGCCCGATCCGGAGAAATTAGACAACCTGGCCCAATTCATCGCCCGCTTCGGATACAAACTACGTACCAGCGGCAGCAAGACAGACGTGTCCAAATCCATCAACCACCTGCTTGATGACATCCAGGGCAAAAAAGAGGAGAACCTCATCGAAACGGTCTCTATCCGCGCCATGCAGAAGGCACGCTATTCGGTACACAACATCGGGCACTACGGACTCGCGTTTGAGTATTATACGCATTTCACCTCCCCCATCCGCCGCTATCCGGACATGCTGGTACACCGCCTGCTCACCCGCTACGCCGAAGGAGGACGCAGTGTGTCTGCTCAGAAATACGAAGACCTGTGCGACCATAGTTCTAACATGGAACAGACAGCCGCCCAGGCCGAACGGGCTTCTATCAAATACAAACAGGTAGAATTCATGTCGGAACACATCGGACAGATCTACGACGGCGTGATCTCCGGGGTGACCGAATGGGGACTGTATGTAGAACTCAACGAGAACAAATGCGAAGGCATGGTACCCATCCGTGATCTGGACGACGACTTCTATGAGTTCGATGAAAAAAACTATTGCCTGCGTGGCCGTCGTAAAAAACGGATCTATAGCCTGGGAGATGCCATCACCATCCAGGTAGCCCGCGCCAACTTAGAGAAAAAACAATTAGACTTCACCCTGGCGTGAAATCCGGAAAAGAATAGACTCCATCCGCCAAAGATCATGAAAACCGTAACCATTGAAGATAAGAAGAAGATCGAAGAGATCATCGCCGCCTGTGACGTATGTTATGTAGGCATGGTAGACAGGGAAGGCAACCCCTACGTCATCCCCATGAATTTCGGATACAAAGATGAGATCCTGTATCTGCATTCCGGTCAGACCGGAAGCAGCATCGAGATGCTCAGCCATCACAATCAGGTCTGTGTCACCTTCTGCACCCGACAGGAACTGGCCTGTCAGGACGTACAAGTGGCCTGTAGCTACCGCATGAAAGGGAGCAGCGTGATCTGCCGGGGCAGAGTTTCTTTTCCCGAAGACATGCAGGAAAAAAGGGAAGCCCTGGACATCCTAATGAAGCAATATACAGATCGTACCTTCACCTATTCCGATCCGGCCGTACGCAACGTAAAGGTCTGGAAGATCCCGATCGATCGTATGACGGCAAAAGAATACGGCGTGCCCTATTATGAATAGACTGATGAGGAATGGATTTCGGGTCTCCGATGGAAAAAAGAAATATCCTACAGGTGGCACCCACCTGTAGAGACGCACGGCGTGCGTCTCCGCGATGTACGTCCAACAAAGGGGGCATGCGTCTCCGCGGCGCGGATAGCGTATATTTCCACGGTGTAGGTCCCATAAAAAACATCCCGCATGATAATTACATTTCCATGCGGGATGCTGAGACTACAGGATACCGGAGTATATCAGACCCCATTAATCAGGAACTTCTGCGTAGTTATACGTGTTAAGAAATGCGTAATGAATGGTGAATACCGGCATCTAAGCTCTGAATTCTCCGCAGGAAACACCAGCCAGAGAACTTATAACTTAAAACTTATAACTTAAATCTCAAAGCGGATACTCCTCAAAAGCATACAGCAAAGTAGACAGATAACGTTCACCCGTATCCGGCAACAACGCCACAATGGTCTTTCCGGTGTTCTCCGGCAGTTTGGCCAGCTCCGTAGCTGCATACAGAGCAGCTCCCGAGGAGATCCCCACCAGCAGACCTTCTTTCGCAGCCACTTCCCGGCTGGTACGGATCGCATCGTCGTTGCTCACCTGGATCACCGAGCCCACCACTTCCGGGTTGTAGTTCTTTGGAACAAAACCCGCGCCGATACCCTGGATCTTATGCGGGCCGGGATTTCCTCCGGAAAGTACCGGCGAATCGCTCGGCTCCACCGCCACGATTTTCACACCGGGCTTTTGCTGCTTCAGGTAAGCACCCACACCGCTTACCGTACCTCCGGTGCCTACACCTGCCACGAAGATATCTACCGCGCCGTCCGTATCCCTCCATACCTCCGGTCCGGTCGTACGGAAATGTACATCCGGATTGGCCGGATTCTCAAACTGTTGCAAGACCACTGCTCCCGGAACAGACTCCTTCAGTTCCTGTGCTTTGGCAATGGCTCCCTTCATGCCGTTGGCTCCCGGAGTAAGCACCAGCTCCGCACCCAGCGCTTTGAGCAGATTCCGACGCTCCACACTCATCGTGTCCGGCATGGTCAGAATGAGCCTGTACCCTTTGGCTGCCGAAGCAAATGCCAGTCCGATACCGGTATTACCACTGGTAGGCTCTATCAGCGTAGCACCCGGCTTCAAAGCCCCCGACTTCTCCGCGGCCTCAATCATGGCCAGCGCAATCCGATCTTTCACACTTCCCGCCGGATTGAAATATTCGAGCTTCACAATAAGTCTGGCATTCAGTTCTTTACCGGCATTGTAATTACTGACCTCGAGCAAAGGAGTATTACCGATCAGATCGGTAAGTTTGTTGGCAATCTTTCCCATATTTTTTTGATTTAATAATGAATGATCGGGTTGCGAACATCCCGGGAACGGCACGCTACTTCCACAGCCACCACCCGGTTGATGTTTCCATACGACAAAGATACAGCCCGGATGGTTCATCCGAAATACCATATCTGTGGTAAATTCATACTATAAGTAAGGGAGCAGAACACCCTTTACAAGTTCATATCCCCAAAGCGTATGCACCAGCTTCGTTCACCTTTGTTTTATATCCGATCCCTATATATACCTTATTCTACAGCTACGTTAGGGGAGATACACGCATACAGGATCTACAGAATACCGGTACAACTCAGACAACAGAGCGCAACTACACCCGGATATAGTTCATTACTACACCCGGATCTGGTAATCAACTATACCCGGATATAGTAACTAACCACACCCGGATGTAGTAGGTGACTATATCCGGGTGTAGTTTATATACAAGACTGTATTTATATCTGTATACCACCGTTCAGCTACTGATACATATTCCGTTCGCTACTTGTTCTCCAGTTTACTTATAAAATCCGTGATCAGGTAACACGCCGGCTCCCATACATTCCCATGATCGAAACCTTCCAGTTCATACAGCCAGACATTCGGATTGCCTATGCCTTTCATCACCGACTCCAGCAAGGCGTTTTCTTCATAGCGCGCCATCAACTCCAGATCACGTCCTCCCGTGATCAATACATAGGGAGGTGTATCGGTACGCGCGTGAAAGCAGGGAGCATACGCATCAATCACCGGAATACCTTCGCGCCATCCGCGCTCTTTCCGGATGGTATAGTGAGTAACCGTCTGCCCACTGACAGGCAGATAAGCCTTTACCTGGTCCGCGTCTACACCGTGTGCTGCCAGGTAGCTTTTATCCAGACCAATGATCAGCGCCAGATAGCCACCCGCCGAATGGCCGGACACATAGATCTTCTCCGGAGTGCCTCCGTACGAACCGATGTGTTTAAAAGTCCATGCCAGCGCCTCCGCCGCGTCTTCTATATAGGCCGGATGCTGAGCCTGAGGACTCAGACGGTAATTCACAGTGACTACCGCACACCCTTTCTCCATCAGTCCGGCGGGAATATGCTTATTCCCACCCTCCAGACCTCCTCCGTGATACCAGACGATCGTCGGAAAGTCTGTCGTCCCTTCCGGATAATACACATCCAGTGTGCAACGCTCTCTACGATAGGCATCCGTCTCCGTATCCGCTATGTAAGAAACATCTGTTACCGTTCGATACGTCTGTTGCGCCTGAGCAACCACTGCTATACATACAAACAAAAAAATCATGTGTGTTTTCATTTCCCTTGAAGTGAATGGATATATACTGGTTTCAAAATTACAAATTCTTCCCATATACCTTTCATTCAACTATAAAAAACTCAAAAGATTTACGACAGATCGATTTACAACGGATACTCTTTCGCCACCAGACACGAACGCGGTATGAATGTCTATTTACATCCATCTTACCCGACAAAACCCATCCTATCTTCCATAGCCCGGACGCGGAAGTATAGGATCGATACGGAAGTATAGGATCACGTCTGTTAATTTTTCCATCGTACATCATATATCGTAAACCCGCAAATCTCCCGGTGACACCTTTCTTAGCTTCATTTCCCGGGAATCTCAGAGAAAAGGAAGAGAAAAAGAGACCCTTCCGAAAAAAAATACAACCTATATCCCATTTTTTACACATAACAGAGCAAACCTGCATCTATTTTTGTCCCTACAATAAATGTTTCAATACTATGAAAATCCAATTTTACATTTTTCTGGCCTTCACGGCTCTGCTCTTCCTGTTGTGTAACGACCAGAACGACACGGAAACCGGCAACACGCAAAACGGAATTACATTCGTATCGGGTTTAGACGACCCTACCACCCGCGTCACTTCAGACGGCAGCCAATGGATCGCCGGAGACCAGGTAGGGATCTACATGACAGCGTCCGGAAGTAACACAATCGCAACGTACGCGAACATCCTTTACACGGCCGAATCCTCTACCCCGACCACAGCTTTCAAGGCTCAGGAGACGGAAATCCACTATCCGACGGATGAATCTCCGGTAGATTTCATCGCTTATTACCCTTACTCCGAAGAAGTGAACGGTTTTATGTATCCGATCCGGATCTCCGACCAGTCCGCCAGCCTGACAGCACACGACCTGATGCTGGCAAAAGCCGACAACAGCGGGAAAGGATACACCTACGGAGCAGTATCTTTTACATTCGCGCACCAACTATCGAGATTCACATTGAATTTTATAGACGAACAAGGAAATCCTGTAACTCCGGATGCCAATGGTGTTGTATTCAAAGGAATGTATACAACCGCCGAATTTAATCTGAGTACAGGCCTATTGAGCAACGCGAGTACCACAGCCGACATTCTCCCCTACACAAGCGGCAACTCTGCCGACGTCATTCTCCTTCCGTTTACCCTGGGTACAGGCCATGAAGCAGTTGTCACCATAGGAGGCACTTCCTATACCTGGACCATGAGAAGCAGCTACGCAGGGATGGAAGTAAAGTCCGGCTACGCCTACACATTTACTATGACCGTTAAGCCTGCTACTTCCGAAATAGAAGCGATATTGATCGATTCCAACGGAAATTCCATCACGCCGTGGGGCGATAAGGACGACGATGACGAGGAAGCTGAAGAGTATGACCCGGACCTGGGACTTCCCAGCTGGGAAAATGACGGACTGGTCCGCGCGTTCCCGGGTGCCGAAGGAGGAGGTATGTTCACTACCGGCGGACGCGGTGGCAAGGTGATCAAAGTAACCAACCTGAACGACTCAGGCACCGGAAGTCTGCGTGCCGCGTTAAACGAATCAGGCCCCCGCACCATCGTCTTTGAAACAAGTGGCATCATTGAGTTGCAAAGCACCCTGGAAATAAAGAACGGAGATGTGACCATTGCCGGGCAGACCGCCCCGGGCAATGGAATCTGCCTGAAAAATTATACCCTGCAAGTCAAAGCAGACAATGTGATCATCCGCTACATCCGCTGCCGCATGGGCGACGAAGCCGGCGAAGAAAACGATGCCATGTGGGGACGCTACTTCAACAACATCATTATCGACCACTGCTCCATGAGCTGGAGCACCGACGAATGTTCCTCCTTCTATGCCAACAGGAATTTCACCATGCAATGGTGCATACTCTCCGAGAGTCTGCGCATATCTGTTCACGACAAAGGTACGCATGGTTACGGCGGCATCTGGGGAGGGGTGAACGCTTCCTTCCACCACAACCTGCTGGCACATCACGACAGCCGCAATCCGCGCTTCGATGGCGGTGAAGTATACGGAACATCATCCAACCCGGGAATGAGCAGTTCCGAACGCGCGGTAGACTTCCGAAATTGTGTGATATACAACTTCTCCAACTATCCCGCTTACGGTGGCGAAGGACAAAAAGTGAACTTTGTGGGCAATTACTACAAATGGGGCCCCGCCTCGGAGTTCGGACCGGACGCGGCTACCAATGCGAAAAAACGCAGGTATCTCTATTACATCTCAGGCGTAAAGAGCAATATCGACTTCGGATGTCCGGCCATCTATGTGGGAGACCATACCAACTACCTGGAGACAACCGATGGCAACGACAACGGGGTCAACTCCGACAATTGGGCAGGCATGGTATACGATACCTCCAATCAGGGAGCAACCGAATATACCAAACTGGATCTGCCGCTCAGCATCACTCCGGACGGTGAGCCGGCCTGGGTAACCACCCACACAGCCGCGGAAGCGTTTGATCAGGTACTTGCCTATGCCGGAGCCAACCTCAAGCGGGATGCGGTAGACGAACGCGCCGTGCATGATACGCGCAACGGCGTGGCCACCTTCTCCGATGGCGGAAACGGTAGTCTAAACGGTTACATAGATACACAAAGCGCCGTGGGCGGCTGGCCGGTCTATGCCACAGGCACTATGAAGAAAGATACGGACGGCGACGGTGTCCCCGACGATTGGGAAGAGGCCTTCGGACTGGATAAGAACAATGCCGAGGACGGCAACGAATATACCTTAGACCCGACAGGACGCTATACCAACCTGGAGGTATACCTGCACTACCTGGTGAAAGAAACCGTAAAAGAACAGGTAGCAAAGGGCGTGTATACCTCGCTTCAATAACGTTCCTCTCAGAAAAAATAAAATTTTAACGATGATTTTATACAAGATACATACTATGCGCATACTATATAAATTTTTAGCCTGCTTTCTTTTCACTGGCCTCCTGTTCGTGTCGTGCAACGAGCAGAACGATGTACAGAACCCCGACCAAACGGGTGAGATCACCTTCGTCTCAGCAGTCAGTAAACACGCCACGCGCCTGAACCAGGACGGCGGGCAATGGATGGCCGGAGACCAGATCGGCATCTACATGACAGCGTCGGGACAGACTGCCGCGATCCATTACTCCAACATTCCCTATACCGCGGAATCTTCGGCCCAGGCCACCGTATTCAAGCCCGAGGCGACAACGATCTGCTATCCGGAAGAGGAATCTCCCGCAGACTTCATTGCTTATTATCCCTACACCGCTCAGGTAGCAGACTGGATCTATCCGATCGACCTGACCGATCAGTCGGCCAGTTTGGTGGCGCATGACCTGATGTACGCAACAGCCGACAACGACGGGAACGGATTTACTTCGGAATCCATTTCATTGGGATTCACGCACCAATTGTCGAAACTGATTCTGAATCTGGTAGATGAGCAGGGCGACGCGCTTGTACCGGACCCCGACGGGGTCACCATCAGAGAAATGAACACCACCGCCCGGTTCGATCTCAGCACAGGTACCCTGAGTGACGCGGCTACCACAGCCGACATCACTCCTTACCAGCATGGGAACTCCTCCGAAGCCATATTGCTGCCTTGTTCCATCGGTGCGGAGCATCAGGTAATTATCCGGGTAGACGGACATCCGTATCTCTGGGAAATGAGTAAAAACTACTCCGGGCTCGAAATGAAAGCCGGCTACTCCTATACGTTCAAGCTGACTGTCAGAACCTCCGAATCGGAGATAGAAGCCGTTCTGGTCGATTATGACGGAAGTTCCATTACTCCCTGGGGCGACGGCGGCGCCGACAACAAAGAAGAAGTACCCGTAGAGGATATAGAAATTCCCGCCGATTATGAAATCATCACACTGCCATCCGGAGGATCTATCTACAGTGGCTTAGCTTCCGCTACCGCGCCCAAAGTAGCGATAGTGCTGGCAGAAGGCGGCAGTTACGCAGAAAACTCCACATTTAGTATCCCGGCTTCCGTTACCTCCCTGATGATCGTGGGAGAAGGCGGCACGTCCGCGCCTTCGGTATATTTCGGAGGGTCGATGGTAGCTACAGAAGATATGGATCTGATTCACATCTACAACCTGGATCTGAACGGACCCGGCACCGGATCTGGCTATTTCATGAATCAGGCATCTCTGGTGAACATCGGACAGGTGGTTATCGAACGCTGCGCCATACATGACATACGGGGTGTGGTGCGCCTGCAAACAGCAGCGTCTACCATCCGCTCTTACCAAATAACCAACAGCATTATCTACCAGATCGGAAATTATAATTTACTGACTATCGATGCCGGTTCGGTGTATGAGATCGAACTCTCCCAGTCGACCTTTTACAACCTGGAAGGCAGAGGAGTGTACGCGAATAACCCGACCGATGCTTCTACAGTTACCATTGATCAGTGTACCTTTAACCAGGGCCCATTCTATGCCATTGCCCAGTTTAAAGACGCAGTTGGCGGCTCCATCACCTTTACAAACAACATTGTAGGATTGCCCTACGATACTACCAGAGGTGTATCCGTCTGGTCAAACGCCACAACCACTTCGGCAAGCGGCAACTACTATGTAAGCGATACATCCTGGCAGTCAACCGCTGTTGGCGAAAATTGCGGATACACCGCTGCCCAACTGTTCGCGGATCCCGACAACGGAGACTTTACACAGTCCCGCCTGACTGCCGGTGACCCGCGTTGGTATTCCTCTCAGAAGTCACAGTAAAACCCAGTAGAAACAAAAAAATCACAATATATGAACTATAAAACCAGTATACTTTTGGGTATATTCGCACTGATGTTTACCGCGTGCAGTGACGATGAGAATACCCCGGAATCACCGCAGACGATCTCCTTCACCGCTCAGGCAGGAAGCTACGCCACCCGCGTCCATTCAGACGGCGATCAATGGCTGTCAGGCGACCAGATCGGGGCCTATATGCTCGAAGCCGGCACCTATACATCCCTGAGCGGTTCGGCCAACGTAAGGTACACCGCCGAAGCAGACGGAGCATCCGCCACCTTCTCTTCCACCTCGGCATTTACGTATCCGGAAGAGGGATCGGTCGATTTTATCGGGTATTATCCGTATGCTTCGGAAGTCACCGATTTCCGCTATCCCGTAGCCTTAGCCAATCAGTCTGCCGGTTCGGCCGCGCACGATCTGATGCGCGCCGCCTCCGCGGGATACGCGCAGGGGAGTACCTCGCAGGTTCCCCTGAGCTTTTCACACCAGCTCTCCAAAGTCATCTTCCAGTTCACGGATACAGAAGGAGAGGCGATCTATCCCGATCAGTTGGTTATCCAGGGGATGAACACAACGGCCACATTCGACCTGACCACCGCCACTCTGGAAAATGAAGCGACCGTTACGGACATCACTCCCTGCAAAACTTCAGGTGGCGCGTTCGAAGCGATCGTTATACCCGCAGAGGTCGCTTCTACACATACGATAGCCTATATCGTGGAGGGCGAGTCGTATACCTGGGATCTGGCCGACACGGAAAATATCGCTCTCACCTCGATCGAAGCGGGCTATAAGTATACCTTTACCATCAGCCATCCCGACGGTGCAGGCAAAGTGGAAATAGAGGGCGGATCCGTCACTCCCTGGGAAAACGAAGAACCGGGCGAAGACAGCGCCGGACTCGTCGTTAATTACACCCTATTCCCGGTCAACGAAGCCACAGACGTATTCAAAGATACCTATCTGAAACTGACCTTCACCGGCGCGGCCCCGGAGATCGGTACCACCGGAAGCATCCGGGTGTACAGAGCGGCCGACCACACCCTGGTGGATGAGATTGATCTGGGAGATACACAAAACCAATTGAACAACGGAGACGCGTTGCATACGAAGATGGACATACTGGGCAACAGCACCACCGACAGGTATCGGGTGGTAAATTACGCTCCGGTTACCATAGACGGCCACACCGCCACCATCAAGTTACACTACAACAAGCTGGAATACGATACGGAATATTACGTACTGATCGACAGCAAAGTGATCAGACACAGCGATTTTCTCGGAATCAAAGATGCTTCGAAGTGGACATTCACCACCAAAAAGTCTCCGGACGTACCTACGGACCAGGCCCATACGGTGACCGTAGGGGGGACGATTCCGACGCGGATTTCCGTACCATCCAGGCAACCATGGATTTCTTAGTCACCCAGGTGGGTAAAGACGAGCAGAAAACCGTGTATATCTACAACGGCATCTATGAAGAATTACTTTTCCTCAGAGGAGTAAATAACCTGACCCTCCGGGGCGAAAGCAGAGAAGGGGTCATCATCCGTTACGACAACTACAACGGACTGAACAACGGCACCGGAGGCTCCGTATCTATAGATCCGGACGCTCCCGCAGGTACGGCTATAGCCACATCCGGCGGACGCGCGCTGTTCTTAGTAGAGACCGTAGACAAGCTACGCTTCGAATCGCTTACCATAGAAAATACACACGTAAAAACCGGATCCGGCGATCAGGCTGAGACCATCTATGCCAACAACGACAACAACGCCCTCGTATTTATCGACTGCAACCTGATCAGTTGTCAGGACACGGTGTGCCTGAAAGGTTTCTGCTGGTTCTACAACTGTCTGGTAGCAGGCGACGTAGACTTTATCTGGGGCTACCCGGCAGTCGCGCTTTTTGAAAAGTGTGAGATCCGTTCGGTCAACGACGGGTACATTGTACAAGCCCGCGTGCCCGAAGGAAATGTCGGTTTTGTTTTCTTGGATTGTGAGCTGACCACTACCGGTACGGCCACAAAAATGTATTTGAGCCGGGCCGGGGAAGACGCGTCCTATCGCGATAATATCTCCTTTATCCGTTGCAAAATGGATGAGATATACATCACCTGCGGCTGGGGATTGACCAACGGCCTACCCAATCCGTCTGTCGCCACGCTGGAAAATGGCCATAAGATATACGGTTGCACAGACCTGGAAGGCAATAGCATCGGCAAGGAAGAGATCGGCAATGGAGAATATTGCTACGAATTGTCCGATACGGAATACGAAACTTTCTACAGCAGCCGCAGTATCATTCTATCGGCTTATACCGGTGATGTAACCTGGTTTACCGAATAAAAACCGGATCCGATCCTATAAAAACCAGTACTGTGTTCACCCATCGGATGAACACAGTACTGGTTTTTGTTTGACTTCATTCCCTGTTCTCTACACAGGCTTTTCGGAAAACCCTCCTCACCTCCATCCGGCAATCCCTCCGGACGAGGAAACAATTCTGCCCCCTATTCGTTTTTTCCAAAGAACATTCAGCTTCTATATCATTTATATCTAAGCAATATTTTCTACCTTTGCACCTGTTATTTATACGCGGAAAAAAATGAGCCCATTGAATTTTACAAAAAAACTGACACAGACAGTTGATCAGCTTTCGGAAAGCGAATCGTATGAAGGACTGTTTCACCAGCATAGGGACGGTGAGCCCATGCCGTCGGCCAAAGTATTGAAGAAGATCATTGAACTTTGCCGCTCCGTTCTTTTTCCCGGTTACTACGGCAATTCCACTGTCAACAGCCGCACACTTAAATACCACATCGGAGTCAATGTAGAAGAACTGTTCGATCTGCTTACCGAGCAGATCCTGGCCGGACTCTGTTTCGTGAGCAAAGAAGACTGTGAAGAGTCTACGGAAAATCGCCGGGATAAAGCCGCCGGACTGGCCGCCGCTTTCATCCGGCAACTCCCTCAGATGCGCTGTGTACTGGCTACGGATGTGAAGGCCGCTTACAACGGCGACCCTGCCGCGGAAAGCATCAGTGAAGTGATCTTCTGCTATCCCGCTATCCGCGCCATCACCAATTACCGCGTAGCACACGCGTTGCTGCAACTGGGTGTTCCGTTGATCCCGCGCATCATCTCCGAAATGGCACATAGCGAAACAGGGATAGATATCCACCCCACGGCCCGCATCGGCAGCTATTTCACCATAGACCACGGAACAGGGGTCGTGATCGGCGCCACCAGCATCATAGGCAATCACGTGAAGCTCTATCAGGGAGTGACCTTAGGTGCCAAAAGCTTCCCGCTCGACGAGGATGGCAAACCCATCAAAGGGATCATACGCCATCCGATCCTGGAAGATCATGTGATTATTTATTCCAACGCGACCATCCTGGGACGTATTACCATAGGTAAAAACGCTACGGTAGGAGGCAATATCTGGGTGACGGAAGATGTACCGCCCGGAACACGCATTGTACAACCCAAAAAGAAAACGGTACTGCCCAACATCGGATACGACGGCTATGGCATATAACGGCCTGCCTGCCGCCACACAACGAAGCAGCCTTTTCCAATCCTGAAAAAGCATAAGATACACATATATTATTACATGAGCCAACCATTTGAAATGATTGCCAAAACCTTCCAGGGACTGGAAGAGGTACTGGCAGAAGAACTGACCGCGCTGGGTGCCAATGACATACAAATAGGCAGACGCATGGTCTCTTTCAGCGGAGACAAAGAGATGCTGTACAAAAGCAACTTCTGCCTGCGCACAGCCATCCGCGTCCTGAAACCGATCAAACACTTTACAGCAAAGAACGCGGACGAGGTGTACGAACAGATCAAAGCCCTTCGCTGGGAAGAGATCCTGGACGTAGACAAATCATTCGCTGTAGACGCGGTGGTATTCAGCGAGGAATTCCGCCATTCCAAATTTGTCTCTTATAAAGTAAAAGATGCCATTGTAGACTATTTCCGTGAACTCAACGGCAAACGTCCTTCGGTACGTATCAACAATCCGGACGTATTGCTCAACATCCATATCGCGCAGACCCGATGCACCCTCTCTTTAGATTCATCGGGCGAATCGCTCCACAGACGGGGATACCGGCAGGAAGCCGTAGAGGCACCTCTGAATGAAGTACTGGCAGCAGGTATGATCCTGATGACCGGCTGGAAGGGCGGGTCGGATCTGATCGATCCGATGTGCGGATCGGGCACGATCCCGATCGAAGCGGCATTGATAGCCCGCAACATCGCGCCGGGAGTGTTCCGCAAAGAATTCGCTTTCGAAAAATGGAATGACTTCGACCAGGAGCTTTTCGATTCTATCTACAACGACGACAGCCAGGAACGCGAATTCACCCACAAGATATACGGCTACGACAACAGTCCGCAGGCCAACCAGATAGCCACGCGCAATGTGAAAGCAGCGGGAGCCTCTAAAGAAGTAACGCTCCGGGTGCAGCCGATCCAGCAATTCGGGCAGCCCGCGGAAAAAGCCATCCTGATTACCAATCCTCCGTACGGAGAGCGTATCTCCAGCCACGACCTCCTGGGACTTTACCAGACCATCGGCGAGCGGCTGAAACACGCGTTTGTCGGTAATGAAGCCTGGATACTGAGCTACCGCGACGAATGTTTCGAGCAGATCGGACTCAAACCGAGTGTAAAAATCCCCCTTTTCAACGGATCGCTGGAATGCCAGTTCCGCAAATACGAGATCTTTGACGGAACCTACAAGGAATTCAAAACACAAGAGTCGGGCACCGGGTTCCGCAAACCGGAAATAAAGAAAACGCCAGGCTACACCCCCGGCAACCAACGTCCCGCCTTCCGGAAACCGGACAACAACAGGCTTTCTGACGAAAGAATAAGTAAAGACAAAGAGTAGCGCTCCTGACGCGCCCGACAGGCTAAGCCCCAACGAAAAGATGACATGAAACAAACCAGCGTACTGCTATACATGCTGTTATCCCTGAACATGATCCCCGGAACTATGGCACAGCAATGGAAAGAACTGACCCTGGAGGATGTGATCCCCGGAGGAAGTACCTACCGGTTTACAGAAAATCTGTATAACCTGCAATGGTGGGGAGAGGTGTGTATTCATTCGGAATATGATGTCGTATCTCGCATAGACCCCCGTACCGGCGAACAGGCTGTTCTTTTCTCCTCCGCAGACAAAGACATACTCGATGAAAAGGCCCGGCAGGAAGGTATACAACTCGCAGGCCTGAGCCAGGCGCGCTTTCCATGGGCCGACCGGACCCGGATGTTGCTGACCGGACGAAAAGAGGATGAAAAAGTATACATCGTATATGACTTCGAAAAGAAAGAGCTGACCGATGCCCTGATGCTACACGCCAAGGCCACAGACATAGACTACCACACTGCCTCCCATCAGCTTGCCTATACAGTAGATAACAACCTGTATGTGACACGTGAAGGGCAGACACTCCGTATCACCGACGAACCGGAAGGTATCGTGTGCGGACAGGCCGTACACCGACACGAGTTCGGCATTCGCCAGGGAACCTTCTGGAGTCCGCGGGGAGATCAGCTGGCTTTCTACCGCATGGACGAATCCATGGTAACGGAATACCCCTTAGTAGATACCCGCGGCCGCGTCGCCGAAGAGAGACCGGTGCGCTACCCCATGGCAGGAATGAACAGTCACCACGTTTCCATAGGGATCTACAACCTGTCCGCCGCCACAACCGTGTACCTGCAGACCGGAGATCCTACGGATCGCTACTTCACCAATATATCCTGGTCTCCCGATGGAAAGGAGCTTTATCTGATCGAGGTCAACCGTGACCAGAACCATGCCCGGCTCTGCCGGTACGACGCAAAGAGCGGTGCATTGCAAGCGGTATTGCTGGAAGAAAGCCATCCCAAATACGTAGAACCCCAACATCCCATCGTATTCCTGCCCTGGAACGAAAAACAGTTCATCTACCAGAGTCAGCGCGACGGGTTCAACCATCTGTATCTCTACGACACTACAGGAAAGCTGATCCGGCAACTCACCTCGGGCCCCTGGGTGGTGAAGGAGATGCCCGGCTTCCTGCCCAGACGCAAGGAGGTTGTGATCCTGAGTACCGAATATTCTCCTTTGCAAAGCAATATATTTGCCGTATCCACCGTCAACGGAAAGCGCAGACCCATAGGGAACGCGGAAGGTAAACACCGGGTCCTGCTCAGCGGATCAGGCGAATTCTTGACCGATGAATATACTACACCCGATGTGCCACGCCACATAGATATCCTCACTGCTGCTGCCGGTCGTAGCCAGGCAACACGCATCTTCACTGCCGCAAACCCCTTTGAAGGTTTCCGCCTGCCCGGTCTGGAAACGGGTACCCTGACCGCGGCCGATGGCATCACGGAACTTTACTACCGCCTGGTGAAGCCCGCTGACTTCGATGCTTCGCGAAAATACCCGGTCATCATCTATGTATACGGTGGCCCGCACGCGCAGATGATCGGAAACGGGTTTCAGTACGACGTAAGGGGCTGGGACCTTTACATGGCCAATCAGGGATACATCGTATTTACCCTGGACAATCGGGGAAGCGAGAACAGAGGACTGGAATTTGAAAATTGTACCTTCCGCAGGTTGGGTATAGAAGAGGGAAAAGACCAGGTAAAAGGAGTAGAATTCCTTGCCGCCCTTCCGTATGTAGATGAAAATCGCATCGGAGTGCATGGCTGGAGTTTTGGCGGCCACATGACCACCGCTCTGATGCTACGCTACCCGGAGCTATTCAAGGCAGGGGTGGCCGGCGGCCCGGTGATCGACTGGAAATACTACGAGATCATGTATGGCGAACGCTACATGAACCGTCCGGAAAACAATCCGGACGGATACGAACTATGCAACCTCAACCATCTGGCTGGGAACCTGGAAGGCAAACTGCTGTTGATCCACGACGATCAGGACGATATCTGCGTACCGCAACATACGTTTTCTTTCCTGACCGCCTGCATAGAAGCCCGTACCTATCCGGACCTGTTCATCTATCCTAATCATGGGCACAATGTCCGCGGACGCGACCGGGTGCATCTGTATGAGAAGATCACGCGCTATTTCAAAGAAAACCTTTGAAGAGATTTACAGATTTACGATTTACTGATTTACGATTGAAAACAACTAAATATTATAAGCATTGAACCAACGATCGACGTAATCTATTGAAGTTCCACCCAACCAGGCGCGATCACAAACATCCGCAACACGCCTGGGACAGGCGTACCGTCGCCTGTGGTCTCGCAGCGTAAACGGAGTGCAGATGTAAGCCGACAACAGAGCATGATCTGTCTGAGCGAAGCGAGTTTTTCCTGCTCGTCGGCGTACAGCAAACGCAGTAGCGAAGAGACCAGGCGCCGCTTTCTTTGCTTCGTTTCTTTGGCGGCCCAAAGAAATGAAGAGAATAAAATACAGATATTAACCCAAGTCCGGTTCTCCGAAAGGTAGGAATACCCGGAGAACAGACTCACAGATACAACATATGTATGAAACTGTTACTGTTAGGTTCGGGCGGCCGTGAACACGCTCTGGCATGGAAAATAGCACAAAGTCCCCGGGTAGAGAAACTTTACATTGCGCCGGGCAACGCGGGTACATCTTCCGTAGGAGAAAATGTAGCGATCCAAGCGACTGACTTCGAAGCCATAAAGACCTTTTCACTTGACAAAGGCATAGACATGATCGTAGTAGGTCCCGAAGACCCGTTGGTACAGGGAATATACAATGTGTTCCAGGCCGATGAACAGACCCGCCACATCGCGGTGATCGGCCCCACGCGCGAAGGTGCCCGGCTGGAAGGAAGCAAAGAATTTGCCAAAGAATTCATGCGACGCCACCAGATACCTACCGCCCGGTATCAGAGTGTGAACGCGGAGACTCTGGAAGAAGGAATCGCTTTCCTGGAAACCTTACCGGCCCCGTATGTACTGAAAGCAGACGGACTATGTGCCGGAAAGGGTGTACTCATACTCCCTACCCTGGAAGAGGCCCAGGCAGAACTTCGGGATATGCTCAACGGCAGGTTCGGACAGGCCAGTGCCACGGTAGTGATCGAAGAGTTCCTCAGTGGTATCGAATGTTCGGTATTTGTCCTGACCGACAGCCGCCACTACAAGATACTTCCGGTAGCCAAAGACTACAAACGGATTGGTGAAGGAGATACCGGACTCAATACCGGAGGTATGGGAAGTGTAACCCCTGTACCATTTGCAGACGAAGCATTCATGGAAAAGGTGAGAACCCGCATCATCGAACCTACCATCCAGGGATTGCAACAGGAAAATATCCTCTACAAAGGTTTCATCTTCCTGGGGCTTATCCGCGTCAACGGCGAACCGATGGTCATTGAATACAACGTGCGTATGGGAGATCCGGAGACAGAGAGTGTCATGCTACGCATACAAAGCGACCTGGTAGACCTGCTGGAAGGTGTACATCTGGAAGATCTGGATACACGACCCCTGGTGATCGATCCGCGGACCGCGGCCTGCGTCATCCTGGTAAGTGGCGGATATCCGGAAGCCTATCAGAAAGGGTATGCGATACAAGGGCTCGGAGAGGCTATGGAGAAAGACAGTCTCCTGTTCCACGCAGGTACACAGGTAAAAGAGGGGCAGGTCGTCACAGACGGTGGCCGCGTACTGGCTATCAGCTCATATGGCGACAACCGCGAAGAGGCCCTTTCCAGAAGTTACAAGATCGCGGAAAAGATAGATTTCACCGGTAAGTATTTCCGTAAAGACATTGGATTTGATCTGTAAATGAAAGGGAACAGTCTGAAAAACCAGGTAACCACCGGACGCTTTACATTGCCGGTAGCCATCCTGCTTTCCACGGCCTGCTGGGCAGTGGCAGGGATCTTATTGCCTGAATTGTCAGCCACCCGCTCTCTGGGAGAAATAGCAGACCGCCTCGTACCTTTCGTTCTGCCCGACTGGCTGGGCTGGGCCATCAGCTTTCTGCTTTACATATTCACTGCCTACTTACTGATCGCGCTGAACAACGCCTTCGGACTGATACGCATCCGCGCGTCGGTACAGTCTGCCATTTTCCTGTTACTGATCGGTATATGCCCGGGGCTGCATCTTTTTTATACAGGTAGTATAGTGCCGGTACCGCTGTTGCTATCCCTCTATTTCCTGTTCCGCAGCTATCAGGATCACAAAGCCTCCGGCAACCTGTTCTACAGCTTCTGCTTTCTCGGGATAAGTACCTTGTTGCTACCGGCTCTGATGTGGTGTGTCCCGCTATGGCTTCTGGGGACATACAACCTCCAGTGCCTGACCCTGAAAAGTTTTTTTGCCAGCCTGACAGGATGGTTTTTCCCCTACTGGTTGCTGCTGGGCCATGCCTTTTTTTTTATGGTGAAATGAAACTTTTTTACTGGCCTTTCCGGCAATGGACCACCTTCTGTCCCGTACGGGAGATCCTGGAAATCAGCATGGCGCAGTGGAGCATACTGGGCTATCTGCTGATCATTTTTATAGTAAGTACCTGCCATACCCTTGTCAAAGGATATCAGGATAAAATACGTACCCGCAGCTATTTATATTTTCTCATGTTAGTGATCCTGTGCTTTTACCTACTGGTCCTGCTCCAACCCATCTATCTGTCGGAACTGTTACCGCTACTGATGGCGTTGATCAGCATCCTGGCGGCACACTTTTTTGTATTGTCCGACAGCCGGGGTTCGAACATCTTCTTCATAGCCTCGGTTATAGGAATATGTATTTTATTCGGATATAACATATGGGTGAATTTATAGCTACTTTTGCAGAGTGGGGATATATGGGATTGTTCCTTTCGGCGTTTATAGCAGGCAGTATAGTGCCCCTGAGCTCAGAAGCGGTACTGGTGGTCTTGCTCAAAGCCGGACTTGATCCGCTGACCTGCGTTTTGTCGGCTACCGCAGGCAATACGCTGGGTGGACTCACCTGTTATTGGCTGGGACACATAGGAAAGACGGAATGGATAGAAAAATACCTGAAGGTCAAGCCCGAGAAATTGGATAAAGCGTTGCGCTTTCTACAGGGAAGAGGAGCCTTCATGGCATTTTTCGCGTTTATACCTTATCTGGGCACTGCTATCTCGATCGCCTTAGGCTTTATGAGAAGCAACATCTGGATCACCACCGTAGCTATGTTCGCAGGTAAAATGACGCGTTACGTACTTCTGGTACTCGCGGTAAAAGGAATTGTGCATATTTTATGAAAGAGCATCCCTATTCTACAGAGATAGAGCAAACAGCCGATGGAAGCGCGACGCTGTTCGTTCCGGCGATGGAAGAGCATTATCACTCTGTCAAAGGAGCACGCAGCGAGTCGCAACACATCTTTGTGGAGAGTGGACTGCTTCACTCTACAGCCGATCCGGTACATATCCTGGAGATCGGGTTTGGCACCGGACTCAATGCCCTGCTGACGTTGGAAGCCAGCCACCGGACACACCGGAAAGTGATCTATACAGCCTTAGAGCTTTACCCGCTGGAGTGGAATACCGTGAAAGCGTTGAACTACAGTGAAGATCTTCTCTTCCGGCAACTGCACCTGTGCCCCTGGGAAGAGCGTGTAAAGATCACGGAAAATTTTGACATCCGGAAGTTTCGGACGGATGTCACCCGGCTGTCTGCGGAAACCGATCAGTTATTTCCCGTTCCATCGGGCCCGGATGTGGTGTATTTCGATGCTTTCGCTCCGGAAAAGCAACCCGAGATGTGGAAGAAGCAACTATTTGACAAATTATATGTTATTATAAATAAAGGAGGAATCCTCACTACCTATTGCGCCAAAGGTAGCATACGACGTATGTTACAAGATTGTGGTTTCCGTGTAGAACGCCTGCCCGGACCCCCTCATGGCAAACGGGAAATAGTGAGGGCCACCAAACCTTTGACAACAGAAGAATAAATGAAAAACCTGTACATTTACAAAAAATACATGGCGCTCTTTGCCTGCGCCATTATTTGCCTGACAGGATGTAACTCCCGCAGACAAACCGGGAAAAATGACAAACCGGTCATTATGGTCACGATAGAACCGCTGCGCTACTTTACCGAAGCCATTGTAGGTGACAAATTCACAGTGGTCAGCATGGTACCTAAAGGAATGAGTCCCGAAACCTATGACCCGACTCCTCAGCAGATGGTAGACCTGGGCAACAGCATGGCCTACTTCCGGATCGGTTATATCGGATTTGAACAAACCTGGATGGATCGCATTACAGACAATGTGCCCCCACATTCAGGTCTTCGACACGTCGGAAGGAGTAGATCTCATCTATGAAGCCGAATACGAGCACAACGGACATATACACATCGGAGGCGTAGAACCTCATATCTGGAACTCTGCCATCAACGCGCAGATTATCGCGTCCAACATACTTTTCAGCCTAACGACTTTCGATAAAGACAACGAAGCCTATTATATGTCCCGCTTTGATACGTTGTGCCATTTCATCGACCGCACGGACTATATGGTACGCGAATTGCTGGAGACGGAAAACAGTGACAAGTCATTTATGATTTATCACCCGGCTCTTTCTTACTACGCCCGCGACTATGGCTTGCGCCAGATCAGTATCGAAGAGAATGGCAAAGAACCCTCACCGGCCCATATGAAAGAACTGATCGACCTGTGCAGAAAAGAAAATGTGCATACGATCTTCGTACAGCCCGAATTTGATACGCGCAACGCCGAAGTGATCGCCCGTCAGACCGATACCCGGGTAGTGCCTATCAATCCGCTGTCCTACCACTGGCAGGAGGAGATGCTGCAAGTGGCGCGGGTGTTGTCTCACCAGGAGTAAGAAAAGCCATATACAACCTTCCAAACATACAGACCCGCTCATGAATCCTATTATACAGATAGAAAAACTTTCGGCTGCCTACGACGGTCGCCAGGTACTGCGTGATGTCGACCTCACTGTATACGAACGGGATTTCCTGGGTATTATAGGTCCCAACGGGGGGGGGAAAACCACCCTTATCAAATGTATACTGGGACTGATGGATACAACCGGCGGACAACTACGCTTCTTTCGCAACAGAGTACCCACCGGACATCTGACCATGGGCTATCTGCCGCAATACAGTACCATAGACCGCAAATTTCCCATCTCCGTAGAAGAAGTAGTACTTTCGGGACTCAGCGCTCACAAATCCCTGACCGGACGCTCCCGTCAGACCCACCGGGAAAAGGCACAACACGTGATAGCACGCATGGGACTGGAAGGGCTGGAGAAAAGACCCATCGGTAAGCTCAGTGGCGGACAACTGCAACGCGCGTTACTGGGAAGAGCGATCATATCTGACCCGGCAGCCGTGATCTTAGACGAACCCAGTACTTATATAGATAAGCAATTCGAAGCACGCCTGTATGAGTTGCTGGCAGAGATCAATAAAGAGAGAGCCATCATCTTAGTGAGCCACGACATCGGCACGGTATTGCAGAATGTCACATCCATCGCTTGTGTCAATGAGACATTAGACTACCATCCGGACACCGGGATCACCGGCGAATGGCTGGAAAAGAATTTCCACTGTCCGATCGAAGTCCTGGGACACGGAGCGGTGCCCCATCGCATACTGGGAGAGCATCATCACCCTCACCACACCTAAGATCTTCCTGGCAGGATGTACGATGTACCCATTTACAAGGTACGATGGAAAAGCCTGAGAGATCTACGGAATCCATCCGATATGCTTTTATGTTCCGGATTCTGAAAAAGAAAAAATCCCTCCGAAGAAGAGAGGAAAAGATCCAGGCGATACCCCATAAGGAATACGTGCGCTCGGAAGAATGCAGTGGAAAATGTCAACAGCCTCTAAATATTCCGGGTTCATTCTTAAATGTGACCGCAATTCACTATATTTGCGCAGTTTAAGAGGTTGTCCGGATTTTAGCTGATCTTTACCGGTTGTGCCCACCGTTGATCCGGTCCTGGCAGACCACATTCAGACCACCTCTGCAAGTGTATACATTAACCCTCATGTTGAATGAAACAGTATAAGACCGTTAACAACCTGGTAGGTTGGCTCACATTTCTGATCGCCGCTGTCACCTATTGCCTCACTATCGAACCGAGCGCAAGTTTCTGGGACTGTCCCGAATTTATTACCACAGGTTATAAACTGGAAGTAGGACACCCTTCCGGCGCACCCTTCTTTATGTTGACCGCCAATCTCTTCACCCAATTTACCAGCGACCCGACCCAGGTTGCCAAAATGGTCAATTACATGAGTGCGCTGATGAGTGCAACGTGTATCCTGTTTCTTTTCTGGAGCATCACCCACTTAGTCAGAAGATTGCTCATACGCGGCGATGACCAGCCCATGACCACCGCGCAGATGGTGACGATCATCGGAAGCGGTATGGTAGGAGCACTGGCGTATACCTTCAGCGATACGTTCTGGTTCAGCGCCGTAGAAGGAGAAGTATACGCGTTTTCTTCCCTGTTCACCGCGCTGGTTTTCTGGCTCATCCTGAAATGGGAAGATGTAGCCGATCAGCCCCACTCCGACCGCTGGCTCATCCTGATCGCCTACCTGACCGGACTGAGTATCGGTGTACACTTACTGAACCTGCTTTGCCTGCCCGCTATTGTACTGGTATATTACTATCGCAAAAATCCGGATGCCAATCTCAAAGGGTCTGTGCTGGCCCTGATCGGATCGGCCGCGCTCGTAGCCATCGTATTGTACGGCATCGTACCGGGTGTGATCAAAGTAGGCGGAGTCTTCGAATTGTTCTTCGTCAACACACTGAGCCTGCCTTTTAATACCGGTGTAATGGTCTATATCTTTGTGATCGCGGCCGTGATCATCTGGGGGGTATACGAAAGCTACGTAGAAAAGAACAACACCCGCATGAATGTCTCTTTCCTGCTGACCGTAGCTGTACTGGGTATTCCTTTCTACGGACACGGAACCCGCAGTCTGCTGATCGGTGTGGCCGTGCTGGTGGTACTGGGAGCGTATCTGTTTGCCCGGAAGATCGACAAAAAATACAAGATCAGTGCCCGCACGCTCAATACGGCTATGTTGTCTATCCTGGTGATCATGATCGGATATTCTACCTACGCCCTGATCGTGATACGTTCTGTGGCCAACACGCCTATGGATCAGAACTCTCCCGAAGATATCTTCACTCTGGGAGACTATCTCGGACGCGAGCAGTACGGAACACGTCCGCTCTTTTATGGCCAGGCATTCTCTTCACGCGTAGCGCTGGAAAGACAAGGGAATTATTGTGAGCCCGGTACCAAAGGAGAAACCTTCAAATACATCCGGAAAGAAAAAGAGTCTGCAAACGAGAAGGACAGCTACATCCGGATACCGGGATGTACCGAATATATCTATGCCCAGAATATGCTTTTCCCACGTATGTACAGCAGCCTGCATGCTGCCCAGTATCAGAACTGGGTAGAGATCAAAGGAAAAGATGTTCCGTATGACCAGTGTGGAGAGATCATCCTGGTAAATGTTCCCACTCAATGGGAAAATATACAGTTCTTCTTCCGTTATCAGCTCAACTTTATGTACTGGCGTTATTTCCTCTGGAACTTCGTAGGCCGTCAGAACGACATACAAAACCACAACGGAGAGTTCGAGAACGGGAACTGGATCACAGGATTCAACTTCATCGACAACCTGCTGGTAGGTAACCAGGAATTCCTGCCCACGGAACTGAAAGAGAACAAAGGACACAACGTATTCTACGGACTGCCCCTGCTGCTGGGTATATTGGGGCTGCTCTGGCAATCCATGCGCGGACAGCGAGGGGTGCAGCAATTCTGGGTGGTGTTCTTCCTCTTTTTCATGACCGGTATTGCCATTGTACTCTACCTCAATCAGACTCCGGGTCAACCGCGCGAACGAGACTACGCGTATGCCGGTTCGTTCTACGCGTTCGCTATCTGGATCGGGATGGGAGTAGCCGCCCTTGTCCACTTTATCAATCAGTATCTCAAAGGGAAAGAATTGCCCGTAGCCATAGCATGCTTTGTGATCTGCCTGCTGGTACCGATACAGATGGTAAGCCAGACCTGGGACGACCACGACCGCTCGCATCGTTACCTGGCACGGGATACCGGATGGAATTACCTGCAAACGCTGCCCGAAAAGGGCAAACCGGTTATCTTTACCAACGGAGACAACGATACTTTCCCGCTGTGGTACAACCAGGAAACGGAAGGTGTACGCACAGACGCGCGTACGTGCAACCTGAGTTACCTGCAAACCGACTGGTATATCGACCAGATGAAACGACCCGCGTACGACTCTCCCGCGCTGCCCATCACCTGGGACCGTATCGAATATGTAGAGGGTACCCATGAATATGTTTCGATCCGCCCGGAACTCAAAAAGCAGATTAACGAACTGTACGCGCAGGCAGACAGCAATCCGAATCCGGAAGCCAGGATCAATATACAAAATGAATTCGGAGAGAATCCCTATGAATTACAGAATATCCTGAAACATTGGGTACGGAACGAAAGCCTTCAGGTCATACCTACAGACAGCATGGTACTGAAAGTAGACAAGGAAGCCGTGATCCGCTCAGGGATGGTTATGCCCGGAGATTCGATCCCCGAATATATGCACATTTCACTCAAAGGAAAGCGTGTATTGTACAAGAGTGAGCTCATGATGCTGGAAATGCTGGCCAATGCCAACTGGGAACGTCCGCTGTTCATGGCCATTACCGTCGGATCTGAAAATCATCTGAATCTGGGTAAACACTTTATCCAGGAAGGCTTAGGCTACCGCATTACTCCTTTCAACTCCGATGAAACAGGAGTAACCATGGATACCGAAAAGACCTACGACAACCTGATGAACAGATACAGATACGGAGGTCTCGAACACGAAGGGATCTATCTGGATGAGACCAACATGCGGATGTGTGCTACCCATCGCCGGGTGTTCTCACAGCTGGTGGGCAATCTGCTCGATGAGGAGAAAGACGAAATGGCGCTGAAAGCATTAGACTACTCAGAAAAAGTGATCCCTGCTTACAACGTACCGCACGACTTCCAGCACGGTTCGCTGACCCTGGGAGAAGGCTACTATCAATTGGATCAGATGCAAAAAGGAGATGAGATCGTAGGATATCTGGCCAATAAATCGGTCGAATACCTGATCTGGTACCTGAGTTTAGATGATTATCGCATTCTGATCTCTTCCAACGACATCACCTACAACCTCTCTCTGCTGGCACAGTATGTGAGAGTCATGGAGATGTACGGATCAGACCTGACCGAACACTATTCGGGAAAATTAGACGAACTTTATAACCTGTATGTCAGCTGGACCCAAAGAGCACGTTGACGCATGTGGATTGAACAGCTCCCTCAGTTTGCAAGAGCACTCTATCCGGATGCTCTGTGGCGTATGTGTCCGGAAGAGCGGGCCGTGTACCTGACGTTCGACGACGGCCCTATTCCGGAAGTCACCCCGTGGGTACTGGACCTGCTGCGCCAGCACGAGATCAAAGCTACCTTTTTCATGGTAGGCGACAACATCCGGAAGTATCCCGATATATACCGGATGGTAGTGGAAGAGGGACACCGGACAGGAAATCATACGTTCAACCACATCCGCGGATTCAGGTTCCGTACCCAAAATTACATGGCCAATACGGAGAAAGCCAACGAGATCATGCAGACCGACCTTTTCCGCCCTCCACACGGCCACATGCGCTGGTCACAATACAGGCTGCTCCGGAAAAAGTACAGGATCGTGATGTGGGATGTAGTGACACGGGATTACAGCAAGAAACTCCGTGGTCCGCAGGTACTGGCCAATGTGATGAAATATACGCGGAACGGCTCTATTCTCACGTTCCACGACTCGCTGAAGTCCTGGAACAACAACAACCTGCAATATGCCTTACCCCGATCCATCGAATTTCTGAAAAAAGAAGGATATGCTTTCAAACTCCTCTAAAGAGATACTGACCCGAAAGATAAAAGCCGAAGCCTTGCGCCTCGGCTTTTCTGCCTGTGGCATAGCCCCCGCGCATGAAGCAGAACAAGCAATCTGTTTCCGGGAATGGCTCAAGCAGGGCAATCAGGCAGACATGAGCTATATGACCCGTCATACAGAGAAACGCGCTGATCCGCGCCTGTTGGTAGAGGGTACCCGCAGTATTGTCTCTGTGGCACTCAACTATTATCCCGGTCAGACCCTACCCGATGAGGAATACCAGATCGCCTGGTACGCGTACGGAAATGACTACCACGACCTTGTACGTGGCAAACTCACGGAACTTCTCCACCGTGTACAGGCAGCCTATCCGGAGGTGCAGGGAAGAGCCTTTTGCGACACGGCTCCTGTCCTGGAACGGTATTGGGCATGGAAAGCCGGACTGGGATGGATCGGTAAGAATGCGTTATTGATCCTTCCGGAGGGAGGAAGTTGTTTTTTCCTGGGAGAGTTATTTCTCAATATCGAACTCATATACGACCAGCCACAGAAAAACCGGTGCGGGAACTGTGAGAAATGCCTGAAAGCCTGTCCCGGCGGAGCCTTAAAACCCAACAGGGAGTTGGATGCCCGAAAATGTCTTTCTTACCTCACGATCGAACACCGCGGTGAACTTCCCGAACATACAGGACCGCGTATGGGAAACCGGATCTACGGATGTGACGAATGCCAGAAAGTATGTCCCTGGAACCGGTTTGCTTCTCCGTGCCAGGTGCCGGAACTGCAACCTTCTCCGGAGCTGTTGAACATGAAAAAGCAGGACTGGGAGTGCCTTACCGAACAAAAATATCAGCAACTCTTCCGGAAAAGCGCGGTAAAAAGAGCAAAATTTGCCGGACTCACACGCAACATACAGTGCGCCCGAAACACATCTTCCATTCAAAAGCCCGCTCCCGGAGATACCGGAAACGGGCTATGACACAGAGAGAAGCTCTCTCTCTTTATTCTACAGTCACCGTCAGCGGCTGACGTATCTTCTGTGCAAATTCAGCTACATATTGGTTCCATGCCTCCAGTTCTTTGATCTCCGCCCGGTTCCAGGCTCCTCCCCAATAGTAGGTATAAACCCCACCGGGCTGATAGTCACTGATAGCCAGCAAATGTCCTTCGGCGGCATCGCCACGCTCTTCTTTCTTCTCCTTAGCAGAGAAAAGCACCGGTTTGATCTCTTTTACCCGATCGGGGAAAGCTGCTCCCACAAAGATCAATCCTTCCGTAGAACCGGCTATTTCCGTAGGATCCAGATAGGTCATATATCCCCCCCCCTCCGCATCTGCTTGAACAGGTGCATCGTCGTGCAATACAATCCCTGTAGCCACCTCCATGGGTCCTGTCAGGTTGCTGTAAGAAACAGCAGTCTTATTCAGGTAAGAACCCGCGCCTAAGGTGATCACACGGGTCTCTACCACATTCTCTGCTCCGCTGACAACCAGCGGATGGTATTCCAGTTCTACTTTGAAGCGCAACGGTCCATTGTCTAAGATCTTATAATTCTTATAGGCGTACGGATAAAGGATCTGTCCGTTTTCCAGCAAAGCAGCTGTTCCCCCACCCAGTGTAGGACCGACTTTATAGGCATCAAATCCGTTTCCATGGTCTACATGATAAGAAGTAGCCTGGCGCAGTTCCTGCGCGGCTTCCGGATCTGTCTGTTTCAGGCTATCGATCCGGGCCAGGGTATGCGGATCCAGTTCCAGGGCGTAACGAGCTTCTACTACCGGCTCGGTGGTACCGTATTTGATCCATATATCATATCCGAAAGCCCGTTCGCCGGTAGCCTGCAACGCAGGACCATAGGTACGGTAAGCGGTCAGGTCGTTTTCCCAGGCAATATCATCCACACGTTCGGGATATTGCCGTCCGCAGGCCAGTACGGGGAATGTCTCCGGTGTACCCGTTTTCACGGTATATATCACAGATCCGCCGGCACCTACGGAAACCGGAAAGATCAGCTTCTCGTCCGAAGTGATCTGATAAGGGATCTGCCTGCCGTCGCTATCTAACACGATGATATCCGCTGTCTCTGCCAGCTGAAGTTTCTCAGCGACTTCCTGCATAGACACTTCCACAATCTCCTTGTTCCTGTCCAGAGTAGTCGGATTATCTAACGTTATCTTCACACTCTTCTCCTCGTTACAGGCGAAAAGTACACATACAATTGCGAAAAGGAATATTATTTTCTTCATTTTTTCCTCCTGTTAGTATAGAGAAAATACAGCAAGATGCCTTTCCGCCCCTGCCGTGCTTTCCCGGAATAGGATATTACTTAGGTTGTTTACCGATATAAGCCAGTATACCCCCGTCTACATACAATACATGGCCGTTCACGAAATCAGAGGCATCGGAAGCTAAGAACACAGCAGGACCTACCAGATCTTCCGGGTTGCCCCAACGGGCGGCCGGAGTCTTGGCTATAATGAACTGGTCGAACGGATGGCGCGAGCCATCTGCCTGTAGTTCGCGCAACGGAGCAGTCTGAGGAGTGGCTATATAGCCCGGTCCGATGCCGTTGCACTGAATGTTGTATTCGCCATATTCAGAAGCGATGTTGCGTGTGAGCATTTTCAAACCACCCTTGGCAGCCGCATACGCGGAAACGGTCTCGCGTCCCAGCTCACTCATCATGGAGCAGATATTGATGATCTTGCCATGTCCTTTTCTGATCATGGAAGGAAGAACGGCTTTCGCCACAATGAAGGGTCCGTTGAGGTCAATATCGATCACCTGACGGAACTCCGCCGCTGTCATCTCGATCATAGGGATACGTTTGATGATACCGGCGTTGTTTACCAGAATGTCGATCACTCCTACCTCTTTCTCGATCTGTGCCACCGTAGCATTGACCTGCTCTTCATTAGTCACATCACATACATATCCGTATGCTTGGATCCCTTTTTCAGCATAGGCAGCTATACCTTTATCCACCAATTCCTGATTGATGTCATTGAATACTACGGTAGCTCCGGCCTCAGCGAAACCCTGCGCCATAGCGAACCCGATACCGTAAGAAGCTCCTGTCACCAGGGCTATTTTACCTTCTAAGGAGAAATTTGCCATCATATTGTTTGAAGATTGTGCCGGTAAGCAGCCGGTCCGACCTGCAGGACGTTCCGCCTGTCGTTTGCCGTTACCGTACGTTGTTTATATGTTTATTAGTAAAAGCCGGTTCACGGATCTCCCGGAGAGGACCCGGGCGATCACCGGATTATTTCAGGTCCGTGATCAGTGAAAAGTCCTGATCGCCATAGTCCAGATTTTCTCCACCCATGCCCCAGATGAAAGTATAGTTGTGTGTAGCCGCGGCAGAGTGAATAGACCATTCCGGAGAGAGTACAGCCTGATCTCCCTTCATCCATATGTGACGGGTCTCATCTACCTCACCCATGAAGTGACATACCGCCTGATCTTCGGGCACTTCGAAATAGAAATAAGCCTCCATGCGACGGGAGTGGACGTGCGCGGGCATGGTGTTCCATACGCTGCCCGGTGCCAGTTCGGTCATACCCATCTGTATCTGACAGGTAGGAAGTACCTGGCTGACCAGCATTTTATTGATGTTGCGATGATTGGCTCCTTCCAGAGAACCCATCTCGGCTACAATAGCATCTGCTTTGGTCACTTTCTTGTCCGGATAGTTGCGGTGAGCCGTCAGTGAATTGAAATAGAATTTAGCCGGGTTCGAAGGGTCTTTACTCTCGAAAGTAACTTCCCGGTCGCCCGATCCCAGATAGAGTGCCTCTTTGAAATCCAGTTCAAACACAGCCTCTCCTGCTTTCACGATACCCGGACCTCCGACATTGAACATACCTATTTCACGACGGGTAAGGAAATAAGGAGCTTTCAACGGATCAATAGCTTCCAGCGTAAGCGTTTCACCTACGGGCATGGCTCCTCCGACTACCATACGGTCGTACATAGAATATACCATATTTACTTCATTGGCAGAAAATACTTTCTCTATAAGAAAATCTCTGCGGATACGCCGGGTATCATAGCTTTTGGCATCTTCGGGATGCGCGGCATACCGAATCTCATAATTTGTTTTCATAGGCTTATTGTATTAAAAAGATTTGTTCGTTTACGTACACGATGCAAAATAATAAAAGAAAACCGCAATGTTGTGGTATTTTTGTTTCAAATAACCAATAATTTTGTCCCAAATACTGTAAGTTTTGTTCAACCCCCGGCAAGTGGCCTGCTGTGCCCATCTACCGTTTCAGAAAGAGAAGAAATAAAAAACAGATCTTTGTAAAAACCTGAAGGCTGCCTATAATCTATCTTTTTAATACGAAGTATGATCCTATATCCTGTTTGCCCTTGCCATCCGGACAACGTATGATTTGGGAGATGACCCAGCCACTCGTAGAAATTTCATTCCCGAAAATTTGACATAGACGCATAGAAGCCGATCAGTGATCCATTTTTGCTGTAGGGACAATTATAATTATTAATAACTGGTAGGATAATAACTCCCATATACACTTTGGCTACAACTGCAAGAACAATTGGTATTGCTACAATGTGACCTTATTATTAGACTTTGAGTAACTCATATTGCTACCCATCGGACTCATACTAATATCACCTTCAATTACCCCAAAACCGCTTTTTAATTGATCTAATTCATCTGTTGTAAGTTCAGGGACATCTCCTGCTAACTTCAGGTTTTTTAATTGTTTTATTTGGTTTGATAGTAAATAATTCTCTATTCACTTATGGCTTTTCGAGTTACTCCATACAATACTATTATTTACGTTCTTTTCTTTCAGATATATTCTGAATACTTCTTGCCCGTTTTACATTCGTGGATTTTCCATATTTAAAATGGTAACTCAATAATATATTGAAACTCGTTTGGTTAGTCCTGAAGCGCGAATAAGTGTAAAGTTCAGGCTTATCGGTAATCCATCGTCTGAGTTTAGATATTACAGGCTGTGAATTGAATCTAATGAGAAATCTCTTGTTGAAAAAATATTTATATGCAGACAAAGAGAAACTATATACACCACACATCTTCTTATCATCTATTTTCTCTGTACTTTCAGCATAAAAAGTCAGAGAAAAGCCAAAAGTATTGTCCGAGAAAGAGAAGTTATTTTGAATATGAGGAAAAAAAGCATTGCTGTGATAAGTGTTTTTATGCTCCTCCTCCCAGTAATTTACTTTCATATGACGGAACATGAAATCCATATTGAGTTTCCACCAGGGGAAAATCTGTATATCCCGTTCTATCCCTGCTAAATGATAATAAGATTTTGCAGTATTAACAGGCATAGAATATCTGACTAACGGATCATCCCTGTCAAGCAAAGTAAGATATTGGATACCATTTTTCGAAATACTGTAATTGTACCACATTTCAACATCAAAAACAGACAAAGAAACTTCAATATCCTCTCCAAAAACAGGCTTCAGTTCGGAATTACCTTTTGTGTAGAAATACTCCGATCCATACACAACCACTGGTGTAATCTCATTTATAGGCATATAATCTATCCCTCTATGGTAAGAAAAATCCAAATAAATATCTGTTTTTTCTTTTTCCAACAGATATCCAAGTTTAATAGTTGGGAAAAAATTGTTATAGCGATTCCGTATTTTCATATCCGACAGGTAAGATTTATATTGAATAATATCGCTTTGAACACGCAGCCCCAAACTGTATGAGAAATTTCTGACCTCTGAACTGAAATCAATGTATGCTCCGAGACCATCTGACTTGATATTCACGTCATCACTTTGTACCTTATCCAGCACCCATTCTTCACCAATATTTTGATTATAATAGACTAGATGGTGATTTGTAGAATTATAATAGTATCTCATTCCTGTTCCCAATCTTGAATTCCTGTGGAACTTAAATTCAAATTTCGCATCTCCTTCAAACATATCGGTAATATTTTTAATTGTATCTTTAGTACTATGATCTATCCTGCCGGGTATATCATACTGATAAAAATAATCCGAACGGCTATTCTTACGAGAATTCAGGTAGTCTGCTATCAGATTAAAACAAGAACCTATGGAATCTAAAGTCAATTCATAATTCAATGCTACCTGATACTGGTTTGTCTTATTGTTACGACCTATATCTGATGAGGAAAGACCTATCAAACCGCCAACTCCGTCATATACTTCCGAGTCCGAATGTGATTTCGGATTGAATCGGTTTGTAGTAATCCCTGCGTTCACTCCTAATGTATTTCGAAAATTGGGTTCATAAACTAAGCTCAGGTTTTCTGAAAAAGAATGTTGCCATCCTCTTTCCTTGTCTTTTGCCAATATGAGTTCGTCCTGAACAGTATAAAGATTTTCTGTCTCGTAAAAACTGATGTTTTTAAAATCCTGATAATACAAATAATTATACATATTGACACTTTTCCGTCTGAAAGAAACGATACTATACAAATTCTCCGAAGTAAAACCATATTTCGGACGTACTCCGCCCCCTAAACCTGTTGAACCTGTTAATATACCATCGGCCAGCTTTTTGAGTTTGATAAAGATCAGTCCGCCTTTTGACTGGGCATCGAAAGAACTACCTGCGACATATACTACCTGCACACTTTCTATCCGATCCGCATCCAGTGATTCAAGTTCTCTATCGTCACGTATCTTTCTTCCATCAATAAAAACCTGGGTACCTCCGATTCCATGAATTGCTATCCCGTTATGAGAAGAGACACCAGGCAGAATTCCCAGAATTTCAGTGGCGCTCTTACCTGAGACAATAGGATTCCCCGTGAGTTTTACAGTAAAACCACCAGCTTGCTTTCTCACAAATTCTGAGGTTATCGTGACCTCGTCAATAAGATTGTTTCTACTTTTTAATATAATACTGGCTGGAAGATGTCGATCTCCCATCTCAATTTTTCTAAAAAATCCTTCATAGGATACATGCGAAACATTCAGGATATAGCTGCCAAAATCAGGCAAGCTAAAATCAAAAATTCCATCTTTATCTGTCACCTGTCCACAGACCATAGTAGAGTCGGCTTCGTCAATTACAACCACAGAGGCAAACTCTATAGGTAAACCTTGTTCATCTCTGACCATACTCTGAAAATTCCGAATATTTTCCTGGGGCTTTGCCTCAAAAGTCAGCAAAATACCAATCACCGAAAACAGTATTACTCTCATGGCTGTAATCATTTATTTTTTATTATTTCGACTCTCTTAAAAAAGAATGTACGCAGTAAGCTTGTTGTAGACGATCCTCAAGCTCTTTATTAGCCCTGCCAGCCATGATACTTCGGATTTGATTTCCATTAAAGGGAGTTACATATTCGGATGGAATAAGGTATAACTGCTCTTTGTAAGAGTAACCCATATATATATATATATATATCAACCTCAAAGGACCTGTAGTTTTAAGAACAGTGAAATTTTTATTCCTATCGAAAAAACAGAGTGTATAATCAGTAAAAATATTGTCTATTATACAACGAAAAAAATCATGTCCCGGCACAGTAACCATTAAAGCATTATTAAACATAACCGGTTTTTGGAAATATTCAAACTGTTCATTTGGCTCCATAGCAAAGCAACACTGTCGGGAATCAAGTAAAACCTCCATATTCTCAATAGATTCATAATCGAAATCAATGTACATGTCTGCCTTGTTTATATAAGAAAAGATATCTAATCACCTCCCATCTCTGGATATCATAAGGAAGATGCGTATAAAACTCCAGATATTGCGGGTAGTACTCTTTTACAAAAGACCACATTTTTTCTTCGTACCATAAAACATACTCCCAATCCGGATAGTCGCGTTCCCATGTTTCTGCCAATAAGGTAAGATGTCTTGGAAGTGGTTTGTATTTTTCGGACCAGACCTGATAAATTATCTGTGGTATACTTTTCATCTTTCAATTTACTTTTAAAAAATTGTAGTACAAACTATTCTCCGCAATCATATTTACGAGATTGGATTTGATAAATAATTCACTCATACCACTTTCCAACATCTTTTTTCCTGTTCGAGAACAAATTATTTTCTCTAAAAACTCCCACCCCGAGATCGACTTATTCTTATGAAGAAAACTAAGAAAAATATCCCATTTGCCCAGTTTTATATTTTCACCAGAATATAACTTCAAGGTACGGTTACGGAAGTTTACTTCTCCACAGTTCAAAAGCAACTCCTTATCAAGGATCTTCTCCCAGCTTTTACAATCCTTAAGTAATCGATAATTTCGGGAGAATGAGCGGTATTTATCTTCCTCAGCAATCTCTCTGATATTTAGTTTATTTATTACATTTATATACTTATCACGAAATTTGAAACATAAACGGTATTCAATCTGCTCACAAAGCTGCTGTGATTTTTTATATCCAGCCAGACAATGAATATATTTTACATGAAAAGGAAATAAATGGAAACTTACAAAACGATCCCAATTAAAAAATCATATAAAGGAGTAATCATCTTATTTTTCTTTCTGGCCAATTCACTGAAAAGAATCTGTTCATAAACTACATTTAACGCACCCGATGATATTCCAGAATGATTATCGATGATTTCTATATTGTTTCTTATAAATTTTTCAACATATTCCTTATAATATTTGATAAATTCCAGATCATTACCTCCTAAAATACCAGCATTAACCGAACTCAGAAGTTCTCCTTTCAAAAATGAAGGAACTTTTTCAAAATAAGTTCTAATGTCACGCAACCCCCTTTCCATAACTATTCACCTGTTCCCTATTCTGAACAATTAACTCGGCTCCTTCTATTTCAGACGATAATTTTTCCGAAATAAAGACATCATTATCTACATGTATAAATGGCTCATTTTGAATTCCATAAGCGTATATTTTAGGGAATGCCCATAATCCGACATTAAAATCATTGAACTTATTAGGAAGAAATTTTACGGAAGTATAAGGAAGATCTAATTTATCAATTAATATTTCAGTATCTACTTCATCGGCAACCCATTCCATGTTCTTGTAGAAACGATTGATGCTCAGCATACTATACGCCATAGATAGATAAATAGAAATGCTTCTCATTTAACCATCCTCCCTGGTAGCGTCTATCATTTAACTGATTTCCCTCAATAGTAAAAACAGGAAGAGTCCATAAGCGCTGAACAATTTTCATAAAAATCAAGGTGTATTTATAATGTGTAATAATCGTATATAAAATAAATATTATAATTAGATAGCATATTCTTTCTCCTAACAGAAATAAGAACCATAAATTATTATTGAAACAAAAAATAAACTATTTATCAATTATTTAACAAATAATATAAAAAATTGAAATAAATATTGAATTATCAGACATAAGTAGAAACATTGTAACTGTAATAAAATTGAAATCAAAAAAAAACAAACTTTAACAGATCTATTGAAGCATCTAAAATTTTGTAATATTCTAAAAAATAAGGAATTGTTAATTTAGCAATCGCTAAAGAAACAAATAAAGAAAACTTCCTATATACTTTAGACCTCACAAAAACAATTAAACTACAGATACTCCCTCATATATCAGTATCCTAATTTAGTTGTCCTACCAATACATGGATTCGAGTTTTTTAAACTCTTTCTAATTTTAGCTTAAAACCCTATAAAACAAACTATTTAAGGAAATTCCAAGGAATTGAAAAGTAGGCAGACAGTAAAAAGTTGAGTTTATGGTAACTTTAGTTTAATCGGCTATAAGTTAGAGGGACAAATGTCGGATTACCTCAATAAATAGATAGATATTTTAGGTCATTTTTCTATGTACCGGACAAAAATTGCTTTTAGCTCTTGTTTTTGCCCAGTCTGTTTATTTTCTTCCAGCCTCCTAAAGTCACGTTATATGAGAAAGAAATTAATATTTAGCCCTGCTATGGTACCCTCGGACCTTATACATAATACATTAGGACACTTTAGGCAGGATTTTCATTCCCTCTGTTTTCACCCTCCAAAACACATTTTGCTTTTATAATGGAAACAAAAAATAGCTAACCATTTGATAGTTAGCTATTTTTCTGAGTTGTCCTACCAAGATTCGAACTTAGACAAACAGAACCAAAAACTGTTGTGCTACCATTACACCATAGGACAAACACGGGCTTTCTTTCAAAAGCGATGCAAAGATAGTGCATAGCAGCCGGATGTGCAAGTTTTCCGGTTACTTTTTGTTTATTTCACGATCAGCAGGTAGTAATTCTTTTTGCCCCGCTGCACCAGCAGATACTTATCATTGAGCAGGTCGGCCGAGGTTATTTCCTGATCGGGAGCAGACAGTTTCTCCTTGTTCAGAGAGACTCCCCCGCCTTGTACCAGTTTACGCATCTCTCCTTTGGAAGCGAATACAGCCGCGTTTTCTACAAACAGATCTACGGCTTTCACCCCTGCGGCGATCGCGTCCCGGGATACTTCGAACTGCGGTACTCCTTCGAACACAGCCAGCAAGGTATCTCCATCCAGACGTTTCAGGGCCTCCGATGTCGCTCCTCCAAACAGGATACCGGATGCTTCCACAGCCGCCTGGTAATCTGTTTCGGAATGTACCATCACAGTTACTTCATAGGCTAAACGTTTCTGCAATACACGCAGATGGGGTGCTTCCCGGTGTTCGGCTGTCAGGGCATCGATCTCTTCTTTGGGCAGGGAAGTGAATATCTTGATGTAACGTTCGGCATCGGCATCACTCACGTTCATCCAGAACTGATAGAATTTGTAAGGAGAGGTATATCGGGGGTCAAGCCAGATATTGCCGGACTCTGTCTTGCCGAATTTACCACCGTCTGCCTTGGTGATTAACGGACAGATCAGCGCATAGCATTCCTTTCCTAACGTGCGGCGGATCAGTTCGGCCCCGGTAGTAATGTTGCCCCACTGATCCGAACCTCCCATCTGCAATTTACAGTTCCTGGTCTGATACAAATGGAGATAATCGTAGGCCTGCAGAAGCTGGTAGGTAAACTCCGTGAAAGAGAGGCCGTCACGCGCTTCTCCATTGAGACGTTTTTTCACAGATTCCTTGGCCATCATGTAGTTGACCGTAATGTGCTTACCCACATCCCGGACAAAGTCAAGGAAAGAGAAGTCTTTCATCCAGTCGTAGTTGTTGACCAGTTCGGCCCGGTTGGGAGCGTCTGACTCAAAATCTAAGAATCGGGCCAGTTGCTTTCCGATACAAGACTGATTGTGACGGAGTATGTCTTCGGTCAGCAGGTTTCTTTCGGCGGACTTTCCGGACGGATCACCGATCATACCGGTGGCTCCTCCTATCAGCGCGAGAGGCTTATGGCCACAACGCTGAAGATGCCGCAACATCATCACCCCGCACAGATGACCGATATGCAGAGAGTCTGCCGTAGGGTCAATTCCGAGATAAGCTGTTACCTGCTCTTTCTGCAATAACTCTTCGGTACCAGGCATTATATCCTGCAACATACCGCGCCATCTTAATTCTTCTACAAAATTCATCGAATGATTGTCTATTTTTAATTTTACAGGGACAAAAATACGACTCTTCCCCGGAACAAACAAACTCTTCCTGAAGTCTTTCTCTTCATTTCTTTGCCCCGCCAAAAAAACGAAGTAAATCAAGCGACACCAGGAGATTGACGATTGGACGATTGACGATGTACGATTGAAAATACATCCATAGAGTAGTATGTCTCTTCGCAGGATAAACTTACTCCGCTCAGACAGACCCTGCTCCCGGGTCAGCATACGTCTGTCTGCACTCCGCCTGATGCCGCAAGACCAAAGGTGTACCAAAGCGTGTTACGGATGGCAATGACTGCGATTGACCGTGTGGAATTTCGATTGACTTTGCCGACTGTTTGTTCAAATCTTATCACAGATCGATATTTTGCATCTTATCTGGCAGGTATTTCAAAGACAGAGTCTATATTCCGGAGGATATTTCCGGTAAAATCTGCTACGGACATTTTCTTGATCTGAGACGCACGCTGATAAAGCTCATGAATATCTTCGAAACTTTCGTCTGTCTCTAAAAACAGCCGCTCCATCGGAACATCGCGCAACGCGTCTTCCTGGTAGGTTGCTCCGAAAGAAAGATAGAATCCGTGTCGGATATATTCCCGGGCCAATTCTCTTTTTCCCCGGAAACCATGTATGATCCAGGGAACGGAAGGGGTGTATTGTCTCTTCAGGGCAATGAGTTCAGCCGTAGTGCGAACCGCGTGCAGGATCAGCGGTTTTCCGCTCTCTTCGGCCCATCCGATCTGACGGATCAGGAACTCTTGCTGCAACGGGAAAGGGGTATCTGTGAGTTTATCGAGCCCCGCTTCTCCCACGGCCCGTACCTGTGGCAGAAAAATCAGTTCTTTCCACCGGTCTGCCTCTTTGATGTGTTCATCCGAAAGGTACCAGGGATGTAGCCCTATGGAGAAGTAGCCTTCGGCATCGGGGGAAAACTCCTCCGGCCTGCAACTCCGGATGGCCTGGTAAGGATTTTCCGGTGCCCGATGGGTATGTATATCCAGCAACGCCATACCGGTCAGGGAACAGGGTCGTAGCCGGAGCCTCCCCAGGGATGGCAACGAAGAATGCGACGTACGGACAAATAAAATCCGCGGAACGGCCCGTGCCTGCGAATGGCTTCGATGGCATATTGCGAACAAGTAGGCGTGTAACGACAGGAAGGGGGCAGCATCGGTGAAATGGCGGCCCGATAGAAGTGGATAGGCAACAACAACAGATAACTCAGTAATTTTCTCATACCTGATTTTCCGCTATACGTCTCAACAGTTTTCGCATCACCTCTTCCATCCGGACAGACTCCGGCAAAGAATCATCCAGATAAATAAACGCGACTGCCAGACTATATGCCCTGGCAGTGATCGTATCGGTGAGTAAGGTTTTATTTTTCCGGTATGCTTCCCTGAGCTGACGCTTCACCCGGTTTCGTCCGACTGCCCTTTTGAAACGTTTCTTAGAGACACTCAACAGAATGGAGACATCGGCTTCGTGTTTTTCCACAGGCATATACACCACCCGCAAAGGAAAGATGGAAAAGGAGCGAGCTCCTCCTGCGAACATCTTTTCTATGGTCTTTTTACTGTTGAGCCGTTCGGCTTTGGTGAATGTACATCCCATGTTTCAAGTTTCAAGTTCTAAGTTAAAAGTTTTAAGTTTAAAAAGCGACGTCCGATCTGATTAGTATAGCCTATTTACCCTTTTCATGGTGGCCGGACTTTCTCAGGTATAGTTTTCCGGAACCAGATATCAGGATGAAGGTTAAGCGTAATCTCAATGCATCATTTGTCTGCTTAAGTCTCCACTTTTACACCACCGCTTAAAATTCATACCTTAGAACTTCACATATAAAAAACTGTTGGTAGATAAGGGTTTTATCACTTTCTACCAACAGTCTTATCGTTGTTTTTGTTTTTATTTTACTTTGTTGGTCTCTTTGATGAACATATCCAGGGCGGCAGTCATCGAAGGGGCTTTTACGGTCGGGGCTTCCAGATCCAGCCGCAGGCCGGCATCGCGTACCGCCTGCGCGGTAGTCGATCCGAAAGTACCGATACGGATGTCTTTCTGATCGAAGTCCGGAAAGTTCTTCTGCAACGAAGAGACTCCCGCCGGACTGAAGAAGACCAGCATATCGTAGTCAAAGACTTCTCCTTCCTGGAAGTCATTACTTACGGTACGGTACATGACTGCTTCGGCATGTTGAACGCCTGCTTTATCCAGCAGTTTACTCATATCATCGTTATGCACATCCGACATCGGAACCAGATATTTTTCGTTCTTATGTTTGGAGATTGCAGTGAAAAGATCATCTATCTTACCTGTATTTCCAAAAAAGATCTTACGCTTCCGATATTGCACGTACTTCTGTATATAAAGCGCTACCGCTTCCGTCACACAAAAATACTTCATGGTATCGGGAACAGCCACCCGCAGATCGTTGCACAAATTAAAGAAATGGTCAATGGCATGACGCGAAGTGAAAATAACAGCGGTGAATTCCGGTATGGAAATCTTTTGCTGCCTGAATTCTTTCGCGCACACTCTTTCCACCTTGATGAAAGGACGGAAATCAATTTTTACACCATACTTTTGAGCAATGTCGTAATAAGGAGATTTCTCCGAAGTTGGCTGTGGTTGCGAAACCAGTACTTTTTTTATTTTCAAAGTCCTAATTTTTTTATTATCAACAAATCATTTACCTGTATCACCCCCTGATACAGCATAAAACAGGGCATGATTTCCAGGGCACAAAAGTACAAAATTAATAGGAATAGGCCATAGATATTGTTGAAAAAAAGTTTTAGCCACTTATAAAACATCAATATTTTAGCAAAAATAAGTAAGCAAATGCCAAGAGTTATTAAAAAGAAGACATTTACATCGAAATACGTAACCAATAGCACACAAGGGAAAAGAGCAAATCCACCATAATATATAAGCGTAGAATAAGACACCAGCCACATATTTGTAACATTTTTGTCAAAAAAAGTCCACCCCAGAAAGGAATAAAGCAGCCATTTGGCAGCCAGGTAGAGCAATGCCATCCCCATATAAATACTCAACCACACACGCGGAGAGAGGAGTCGCATGGAATCGGACTGAATATCATTAAAATAGTTAAAAACGTATAAGCTGGCCAGGACACAGGATTGCAACACCAAAAGTAAAAGATACCGTACATCTGTTGCCGTGGAATCGGCAAAAATACTGCTTCTTTCCCGATGCAGCATAAAATCTTTCAGCTGCTGGAGCAGGAACTTTTTGCTGCGCGCAAGTACATAGGAAACGATCAGGAAACAGGCGAGCAGTACAGCCGCGATCCCATCGTCGGTACGGGGAGAGTAGGGGATGGCAAGACCTTCCGTACCCGACATGACAGTCAAAGCGGTCCAACTGTCCGCAGAAAGGCTGTCTGCTGCCGGACCGGCGTTGGTCAGGCTCGTATACACTCCCCGGAACAGACTCATATGGCTGCAAACTTACGTACGGAAACATCCCAGACAGGCTGCGTACGGACCAGCCGGAGCGCTTCTGCGGGAGTAGCGGCAACCTGCCAGATGTCTCCATGCTGCCGGCGCATAAAATTCTCAGCAATGGCTTTCTCCAGCATTTGCAGCAACGGATCATAAAATCCGTTGGTATTCAGGATCACAACCGGATGCAGGTAAAGTCCCAACTGTTTCCAGGTAATTATCTCAAGCAACTCTTCCAACGTACCACATCCGCCCGGCAGAGCGATCACCGCGTCACTCAGTTGCGCCATACGCTGTTTGCGCTCGTGCATATCCGGGACTTCGATCAGGTCAGTCAGTCCCCGGTGATGCCAGCCCTGTTCCACCATAAAAGCAGGAATAACGCCTGTTACCTGACCACCGGCAGAGAGAACGGCATCTGACACCGCGCCCATCAATCCCAGACAACCGGCACCGTTGACCAGACGGATCTGCTGTCTGGCCAGCAAACGGCCCAATTCATCGGCTGCTTCAAAGTAAACAGGAGCTATCTGTGTACTGGAGGCACTATACACACAAACAGTTTTTATTTCGTTCATAGGGGATACATACCTTTGTTAATTCCGTGACAAAAATAAAGTATTCTACTCACATAACCTCAGAGAGATCAAAAAATTATCTTCATCGGGAAAATGTATCTTCCTCCGGATAATCCGTCCTTATAAATTTGTACTTTTGCGCGCGCACTCCCTTGTGGAAGGAACAGTTATTCTATGCAAACAGGCAAATAGATCGGTACGTTGTTTCTCCTATATATCCGACATTGCTTCAAAAGTTATCTCCGGATAGTATCGGCAACCGGGATATTACGCGTGATCTTTCTGCTGTGTCTGCTATGCGGAGGCCTTCTTCTCCTATCACGACATCCCTCTTCTTTCGTATTACCTCTGGTGTGCAGCGCGCTGCTTTTTGCCTACCATTCTTACCGGTAGGTTTATCACTTGTTCTTATCCGACCGATGTGTCCTGATCGGAACACACAAAGAGACCACCGCCTTTCCTGCCCCAGGAGAGCAGTACCAGACGGTGGTCTATAAATAATAGCGTAAAGCTATGCTGATTACAATCCGAAAGCCTTCTTCAGTGTGTCCACATAATCCAGCTTTTCCCAGGTGAAGAGTTCTACCTCCATCACCCTGGGGGGTTGATAGCGGGACTTAAACTGCTTGGTCACCACCTGCGGTTCACGCCCCATATGTCCGTACGCGGCTGTTTCGCTGTAGATCGGGAAGCGGAGTTTCAACCGCTCTTCGATGGCTCTGGGGCGCAGATCGAACATCTCCGCCAGCTTGCAGGCAATCTCTCCGTCGGAGATCCGCACGTGGCTGCGTCCGTACGTATTGACATAGATACTTACCGGCTGCGCGACCCCGATGGCATACGAAAGCTGCACCAGCACCTCGTCGGCTACTCCGGCAGCGACCAGGTTCTTGGCAATATGCCGTGCCGCGTAGGCCGCGCTGCGGTCTACCTTGCTGGGGTCTTTTCCGGAGAAAGCTCCCCCCCCGTGTGCTCCTTTACCCCCGTAGGTATCTACAATGATCTTACGTCCGGTGAGGCCGGTGTCTCCATGCGGTCCGCCGATCACGAACTTACCGGTAGGGTTGACATAGTATATAATATCGTCGTTGAACAATGCCAGTACTTCGGGCCGGCTGATCGAAGCGATGACACGCGGCATCAGCTGTTCGATCACATCCTTGCGGATCACTGCCACCATCTCCGCATCGGCCTTCGCCTGTGCTGCCGCAGACCGATCGGCTGGTTGGATAAAGTCATCGTGTTGTGTAGATACCACAATGGTATCGATACGTACCGGTTTACCGTTGTCATCGTACTCAATCGTTACCTGGCTCTTGGAATCGGGACGCAGGTAAGTCATGATCTTACCGTCGCGACGGATATCTGCCAGTACGGCAAGGATCTTGTGCGATAAGTCCAGTGACAGGGGCATGTAGTTCTCTGTCTCGTTGGTAGCGTAGCCAAACATCATTCCCTGGTCGCCCGCGCCCTGATCCATAGGATCTTCGCGCTCTACGCCACGGTTGATGTCGGCACTCTGCTCGTGAATTGCAGAGAATACGCCGCAGGAGTTTCCTTCGAACATATACTCTCCTTTGGTATAACCAATGCGGTTGATCACTGTACGCGCTACTTCCTGAAGGTCTACATACGCTTCTGATTTCACTTCTCCAGCCAGTACTACCTGTCCGGTAGTTACCAGGGTTTCGCAGGCTACTTTCGAATTGGGGTCAAAGGCCAGCAATTCGTCAAGTACAGCGTCCGAGATCTGATCGGCCACTTTGTCGGGGTGCCCTTCGGACACCGATTCGGATGTGAATAAATATCCCATTTACATAAGGATTGAAATGAATAATAAAATTGTTTGTGTATGTGGAAAAGCCGGCAGAGTAGGGATCGCAAACGGATAGAATGTCTTTTAGCATTTTTTTCGTGGTTGCAAGCTACTCAAATCTTTCCACATTTCCGGGTGTTGCAGCATAGGGTATACTGAACCTGCATACAAAGGTAGAGATTATTTATAATATATGGCCTATATAAAAAGGAATTAATTTAAGTGGGTATGTATTATTTGTAAATATGTATTCATAATTAACTGTCATATATAGTCCCTATAAGATCCGGACAGCGGCATACCGCACCTCTCTCTATAGAGTACATATAACTTACCTAAGCAATCAGGGCCACCCCCTGCACCATACCTTATTCTTTATACAGACTCACGTAGGGCCTCTCTACAAAGAGGGAGTACCCTATATGTATAAAAGTATACACAATTAAGTTTAATTACTGATGTAAATAACCACTTGCGTCAGTTTGCCGATTGACATTAAATACGTAATATGGAAACCATGATCCGTTCCAGGAAAGAGGTGAAAAATAAGTATGGTAATGTCCGGCAGCATGAAATCTTCCCTAATAAACACGTAACTACCTGCCACATTTCTTATACTTTCTTAGCTTCCTGTGGTTTGCGGTTACAGAGCCAACCGGGAAGCTGGTTTTTGCTGCTCCCCTTTCCGGCACATCCATCCTTTGGAAGTGAATTTAGGTTAGTAAGCATTCTATAAAAAAGAGAACAAAAAGGTTCAGCTATTCAGAAAGTGTGTTCCTGATCCCAGCTATCATTCTGGTGGGTTGCATCGACAACAAGGATGAAAACGGTGATAAACAGATCGGGTTGATCCACCCGTCGGAACAAGAGCAGTATTATATTTATAACGGAACCACCGGCGATTTTACATTTAACGCCAGATCCGCATGGACGGCTACCGTAACGGAAAGCACAAATACGTCTTCCGTATCGTGACTTCGTTTGTTGTACGAAGACGTGGAAACGTACAGTGGAGAGGCCGGTGAGTATAGTTTCAACGATGGTCTGCTTACTAAAGTCGTTAGCAGGAGCAATGACGGAGATGTAGAAATTTACAAGATTACGTAGCTATAGCTATAAACGGATATTCAGGGCAGGCAGACAGATCGGTATTAAAAAAAGATCTGCCTGCCTTTTCCTCCGATCCCAACCGCCCCTCTCCACCCTATTCCCGAATGAAACGAAAATGAAGCCTCTGAAAAAATCACAGTAAGACATACATCTTTACTACAACATCGAAATACCAGCGAAATTACACAAACCCACCACACATAAACACCTAACTAAGTATATCCTATGTTCCTCCGCGTCGGAAAAACAGATCGTTTCCTGCCTTTTCCCGCGGGGTCACTGAAAGTATGGTATAAAAATACCACAAATGGTGTATTTTCCGGAACGGATCATCCCTCTATCTTTGCAACATCATTCCTAACAGAGATACAATGAAACTTTCAGCTAAACACATCCGGTACGTTATTCTTCCGGAATATTCCGGAACTGAACTCTCTTTTTTCTCCCTTCCGATCCAGGATCTTTCTTTGGAGCGCGCACGAATGTGCTGCTGTTGATATCTTTTCCTGCCTTTTCTTTCCGCGATACTTCGTTCTCTTGTTTTTACTTTCTCTTGCGGGACAGATGTATATCTGCCTGTCATAAGGCGAGCATTCGTATTTATCTATAGTTAAACATACAAAGAAGAGCATTCTTCCCGCCCTGTAGGCCGGGAAGGTTTCTTCAATGAAAATGAAATCCCATGATACTATCATTCCGCACTTTAATCAGCAAAATAGGTGCTGTTTCGTTGTCCATACCGATGTATATAGGAGCAGGGCTACTGATATCTATCTGCGCATCGGCACAAACCCGGCTGACGGGCCGCGTTTTCGATCAGACCTCTCAGGAGGCTATTATCGGCGCTACGGTACTGGAAAAAAGCACCGGAAACGGCACCATTACAGATCCGGAAGGACAATTCTCCCTACAGATACACGCTTTCCCGGTGACCCTGACTGTCAGCTACCTGGGCTACCGATCCCAGGAGGTGATCATCCGGACACCTGAAGAAGCCCTTATCGGCTTAGAAGAGGAGATCAACCGTATCCATGAAGTGGTGGTAGTGGGCTATGGCAGCCAACGGAGAAAGGAACTCACCGGCTCCGTATCCTCTCTTCCCAAAGCTACCCTGGAACAGCCCGCCACCTCCATCAACGAACTCTTAGGAGGAAGTGTGGCCGGATTGAATGTGACACAGAATTCCGGACAGCCGGGCGCGGGCGCTGCCATCCGCATCCGCGGCGGCAATTCGATCTATGCCAGCAACGAACCGTTGTATGTGATTGATGGCTTTATCTATTTCAGTGAGAAAAATGCTACGCAGGCTGGTGTAGGGGGTATAGACAGTAGCCTTGACCCCCTGGCGGCGATCAACCCCGCGGACATCGAATCCATAGAGGTGTTGAAGGATGTATCGGCCAAGGCTATCTATGGCTCGCGCGGGGCTAACGGAGTGATCCTTGTCACCACCAAAAAGGGCAACGAGGCGGCCATACGGTGCGTTATCAATATACCATAGGGGTAGACCGTTCGGCCAAGAAACTCAACCTGATGACTGCCAGGGAGTGGCTGGCGGTGCAAAAGGAGTATTTCAATGACAAGCCCAGCCAATATTACTCACAGGCAGAACTGGAGGCATTTGATAAGGGTACAGACTGGCAAAACGCGGTATTGCAGACCGGGATCTCGCAAACCCATGAATTGTCTGTGAGCGGAGGAGATGAGAAAACACGTTATATGATCTCCGGAAATTATACAGATCAGAAAGGGATTATCCTGAATTCGGGATTCAAACGTTTCAGCGGACGATTGAACCTGGACCGGGAGCTCTACAGCAACCTGAAAGTGGGAGTTACCGCCAACATAAACCGAAGTACGCAGGACGCGCTGACCACATTTGAGGGGAGTAACTACAACGATTCACCTTATTCACATGGTATTGCCAATTCGCTGACCTACGCGTTGTATATGCCGCCTGTACTCTCTATTTACAACGCGGACGGGGGCTACAACTATACCAATCCTTTCGAATACAGCTACCTGAGCTATTACGGCCAGGCCGCGAACCCGGTATCGGATCTGAAAAACCACATCGGGCAAACGGTGAGTACTTCGTTGCTGGGCAACTTCTATACCGAATATACCCTTGTCGAGGGGTTGAAGGCCCGGATCAATGCCGGTGCCCATATAGACTACATCACTCAGAACTATTTTGCTCCCCCTTATACAGCCCTGGGGCTCAATCAGGATATCCGGGGGATGGGAGCCACCGGCAACAGGCGCACGGACGTGACGCAGACAGAATACCTGCTTACGTATACCCGACAGCTGCATCCGATCCATTTCATCGACCTGCTGGCAGGATATACCCATCAGCATACGAAAACAAATTTCTCTGTCAGCAAAGCCAATCATCTGGAGTCGTTCGACAACCTGGCTACAGGGAATGAACTCCCTTCCATATCGCGCAGGCAACAGGCTGCTTTCCGTTCGTTCTTAGGAAGGGCCAACTATACGCTGCTGGAACGATACAACCTGACAGCCACTTTCCGCGCCGACAAATCTTCCCGCTTTGCCAAAGGACACGAATGGGGATATTTCCCTTCTGTGGGGCTGTCGTGGAACGTGGACAACGAATCTTTTCTGCAACCGCTATCGCCCGCGCTGAGTACCCTGAAACTCCGCCTGACCTACGGAAAGGCAGGAAATCAGGAGATAGACTTTGATGAGTACGAACAGTATTTCAACACCGGCAGATACAATGGAGCTCCGGCCTACGATATGTCTACCCTGGGCAATTCGGATCTGAAATGGGAAACTACCACCGAAACCAATGCCGGGATCGATGCAGGTTTCCTCAACGACCGGTTCACGCTGACAGCGGATATCTTTTACAAGAAGACGAAGGATCTGTTGCTTCAGGTACCGGCTCCGCTGGGCTCAGGAACCACAGAAAAACAGCTCGCTAACATCGGAAGCGTAAGGAACAAGGGATTCGAGCTGGCTGTGAATGCACGGCTGACAGAAGGCAGGAATTTCGTGTGGACGGCTTCTGCCAACCTGGCCCGCAACCTCAACCGCATTACCGACCTGGGTGAGTACGATGAACTGACCATAGGCAACGATCAGGAGCAGATCCTGCGTGTGGGCGAAGCGGTAGGTTCTTTCTATGGGTACCGTTTCCTGGGAGTGGTGCAAAGCGATGAGGATGTGTCTCAACTGCCGACCATCGGAAGCCGTACTCCGCAACCGGGAGATGTCAAATTGGCAGATGTGAGCGGCGCGGAGGGCATTCCCGACGGGAAAATATCTCCGGAATACGATCGGGTGGTCCTGGGAAGCATACAACCCGCTTTCACCTATGGATTTTCTTCTACGCTGACCTATAAAAACCTGGATTTCTACATCCTTTTTCAGGGTTCGCAAGGCAATAAAGTGTACAACCTGCTGAGACGCTACTTAGAACGCCCGAATGACTCTTACAATATGTCGGCTGTACTACTCAACAGCTGGACGGAGAGTAATCCGTCGAACACCATCCCGCACCTCAACAGCACCCGTCCGACTGAATTGGACAGCCGCTATGTAGAAGACGCGTCGTTCCTGAAACTGCGTAACATCACCCTGGGATATACCCTTCCGGTAAAGGTAAATACTGCTTCGGTAAAGGTCCGGTTCTTTGCTTCGGCCCGCAACCTGTTCACCTTTACGAAATACAAGGGATACGATCCGGAGGTAGCGGAAGGAATAGACCTGGGAATTTATCCTTCTTCAAAAAGTTTCCTGGCAGGAGCAAGTATCACTTTTTAATGTATGAATGGAATCATAACTCAATGTATAACTTCAAAAATTCAAGAAGATGAAAAAGAAACTATTTTTTCCGGCAGTGCTGTTGGCACTCTTTTCCACGGCATTTTTTCGTGCAGTGACGACACCACCGATCCCATTGAGGGAGGCGGAGAAGGAGGTGGGAATGGGGAAACCTCCGTCGTACTGACGCGTTCAGAAGCAGAAGCACTCTCTAACGCGGTATATGGTCCGTTGCAAACCCTCTCTTCTTCGTATACTTTTCTGGTAGAATCGGCTACGGAAACGACCATCTCTTTCGAAGAGGTCGATGACTCGAAAGACGGTCCGCAGGTAAGTATCTTCGAGACCACTCCCAGCAACTGGTACGCGATCAAGGTATTCAACCGGCTCTACAAAAGTATCGGAGCGGCCAATCTGGCTATCGAACAGATCGGAGCGGCAGAGGTGAACGAAAGCCTGTCGGAAGCCAACAAAGATCTGTTTGTAGCACGTTCGTATTTTATCCGCGGGTATAATTATTTCCAGCTGGTGCAGTTGTATGGGGAAGTACCCCTGATCCTGCCGTCGGACAATAGCGATTATACACGCGCATCCATTGACGAAGTATACACACAGATCGTCGCGGATCTGACCCAGGCTTATGACGATCTGCCTGCTTTCGACAGCAACAAATCCAATCCTTCGCAGGGTGCTGTAAATACGATCCTGGCTAAGGTATATCTGACCTGGGGACAGCATCCGCTCACCCAGGAAGAGGTGGCCGCCATTGCCGGGGGAACTACCGATCCCGGCAAACCGTCGGTAGATGCCGATAAATTAGAGAAAGCTGTCGAATATGCCAACAAGGTGATCGATAGTGGCCATTATCAACTGCTGGATGATTACAATAACCTCTGGGGAGTGATCAATGAAAACAATGCCGAAGTGATCTTCTCCATCAATCACGAAGGAGATGGTATCGACGCGCAGGGAAATCACCAGACACACTGCGGCTTCACCTGGCCCAAGAGCCCAAGGACCGATCCGCACCTGAGCTACGCGGATATTACACTGGAAGATCGTATCCCAAGTGATTACGACGGTCGTAAACTCTATTCTTATGCGACCCGCATAGAATATACGGACGGAGTCGTGGACACGCTGACCTGGCCGGTAAGCATCGTACGTCCGGGCAAATGGATACACCGTGCTACCGACGGTACGCACAGGGCCGTAGATGAACAACCCAACAACATCGACCATATCGACTTCCGCTATGCCGAAGTGTTGCTGATTAAAGCCGAAGCTCTCTTCTTCTCAGGTAAAGCCTCCGAAGCCCTGCCTCTCATCAACCAGCTCCGGGAAAGAGCGTTCGGCGGACATTACGAACACGGTGGCCGCCTGACCGAAATCACCGAAGAGGTGCTGTACAACGAATGGGATTATGAATTTGCCCAGGAACAAAAGAGCTGGACCAATCTGGTGCGCTGGAGAACCCTGCTTTCGCAGGTAAAAAACACCGTGCCCCATTACGAGTATTACAAATCGGAGTACGCGTCTGCGGAAAGCATCAAAGCAGCCTTCCCGGAAGTAGCCACTGTAGTAAATGCCGCCTTCTACGCACGTGTGCATAAACACCTGCGTGCCAAAGTGGATAATCTGGACGGCAGACTGTACCGCTTCCCGATCCCATTGAGCGAAGACTATACCAGCCTGGGTATTACACCTCAGAATCCGGGGTATTGATCGTAGTTCGTGAAATGAAAAGACCGTCTCCCGCACATTGTTATGGTGCGGGAGACGGTTTGTAAATAGGTTACGGATGGGTTCAGTTTCTCTCTGTTGCTTGTTCAGCAAGTTACCCGAATACAGATTTTGGCTCTGCTGAATCAATCGTAATATTCAAACTCAGTGATAACGACCTGGCAGGGTTCCCCTTCGATATAGCTTACCTGCCTGGTCCAGTTGCCTTGTTCATCCCGATCTGCATATGAATAGGTATACGCTGTCTTTCCCTGCGGTACAGTGCGGCTTAAATATATCACATTTCCTTCGTTATCATATGTATATTCCATTTCATATTCGGTATACGATGTATTCCTGTACGATGTACTGTCTTCGAACGTAACTGTCGCAGTTTCTTTCACCACCCGCCCGTCTCTGATCTCACGCTTTAAGGTTAACGTTCGTGTCTTTTCCTCATCGGGATCAAACCTTTCAGACACGATCGTGGTATCGGAGATGAATGTATACATTTCCTTTTCAATGACATCACCACTGAAAAAGGAAGAGATCAGTCCGATGATAACACCGGCAGTGTTCTTTACAGGGACTTCTTTGTAAAACGGAATATTATTTTCAGCAAAAAATTCACGGACGCTCATCCGGCCTTGCCGGTCGTATCGGGTAATCGCCACCCAGGAACAGTACATTCCGTCTACGGCACCTTCTTGCTCCGGATCTACATACTTCAGGGTTCGTTCAGTAACCGTTCTGACATTTCCTTTAAATCCATGCGGGTCTATCCCGCGCTGACAAAACGTAAGCACGGGAATACACAATAAAAGAAAAGAGAAAATGGATCTCATGGTATGATCTTTATAAACTGATCCTCTACCAACCGACAACAGGACAAACAGGCAGGCGAACTGTGATCTGCCTCCCTTTTTCAGGAAAGATACCTGGGACTCAATCCATCAGCATATCCAGTAACTCTTTGATCGTCTTCCCTGTTACCGGATGCCGCCAGGCGGAAGCGATCTCCGCCAGAGGTTCCAGTACAAACTTTCTTTCGGTCATCAACGGATGAGGAATAGAAAGTCCGGGACGCTCACAGACCCGATCGCCGTACAGCAAGATATCCAGATCAATGATACGATCCGCATAATTCTCTCCGGACGACCTGGACAGACGACCCATCTCTGTTTCAATGTCGCGTAAGCGCTTCAGCAACTCCTCCGGAGACCATACAGTGTCTACTCCTATCGCGGCGTTCACAAAGGTATTCTGCGATTCGAATCCCCAGGGTTCGGTAGGATAAAAAGCGGATCGGGAAACTACTTTACCTACCCGATCTTCTATCTTCCGGATGGCGTGATGCAGATTTTCCTCTTTATTGCCCAGGTTGCTACCCAGACCCAGATAAACTGTTGCCATCGTTGTATACAGGGTTATTTATCCAGGATCAGCATGGCATCTCCATACGTACCGAACCGATACTCCTCTTTGATGGCTACCTGATAGGCATCCATCACCAGATCGTATCCGCCGAACGCGGCTACCACCATCAGCAAGGTAGAAAGAGGCATATGGAAATTGGAAACCATACTGTCTGCCACCGAAAATTCGTACGGCGGGAAGATAAATTTGTTGGTCCATCCTTCGTACTCCTTCAGATGACCGTCTGTACTCACCGTACTTTCCATAGCGCGCATCACTGTAGTACCTACCGCACATATATGCTTACCCAGGTCTTTGGCACGGTTGACGGTCTTTACAGCCTCCGGCCCTACCACCATCTGTTCCGAATCCATCTTATGCTTGGTCAGATCTTCCACATCGATATCCCGGAAGTTGCCCAGCCCTGCGTGTAAAGTAATATAAGCGAAATCGATCCCTTTGATCTCCATACGCTTCAACAGTTCGCGGCTGAAATGAAGGCTGGCCGTAGGAGCGGTAACCGCCCCTTCGTTCTTCGCGAAAATAGACTGGAAACGTTCGGCATCTTCCGGCTCTACGGGACGGTTGATGATGCTATGCGGCAGCGGAGTCTCTCCCAGGGCGTACAAAGCTTTTTTGAATTCATCGTGCGGGCCGTCGTACAGAAACCGTAATGTACGGCCACGCGAAGTGGTATTGTCAATCACCTCGGCTACCATCGAGTCATCCGGGCCGAAATAGAGTTTATTTCCGATACGGACCTTACGCGCCGGATCTACCAGCACATCCCACAGACGCAACTCTTCGTTGAGCTCGCGCAACAGGAAAACCTCGATCCGGGCACCCGTCTTCTCCTTATTGCCATAGAGGCGGGCGGGAAATACCTTGGTGTCGTTGAAAACGAAAACATCTTTATCGTCGAAATACTCCAGAATGTCTTTAAACAGTTTGTGTTCGATCTTTCCTGTCTGTTTGTGGAGCACCATTAAACGCGATTCATCTCTGTACTTGGTAGGGTGCAAAGCAATTCTTTCTTCCGGTAATTTAAACTTAAATTGAGACAGCTTCATACTTTTTCTCTCCTTCTATATTAATTATCTGTTTCTATTTCCTGCGCGTCCAGCCAGGCGGAAAAATCATCGGGTTCCATGCAGTCTTCCAGGCGGATCTCCCCAACCCGCGTACGTATCAATCCTGTCAGGTGGGCTCCGCTTTCCAGCGCTTCGCCGATGTCGCGCGCCAGGGCGCGGATGTAGGTGCCTTTGCTGCAAACCACCCGGATCCGGATCTCCGGCAGGTGGCACTCCAGCAACTCTATCTCATCAATAACAAGCAACTTAGGTTTCAGTTCGACCTCTTTTCCCTGCCGCGCCAGGTCGTAAGCTCTTGTGCCGTTGACCATACAGGCTGAGAACGCAGGGGGTACCTGCCGGATCTCTCCGAGGAACTGTCGGAGTATCTCTTCCACCTTTTCCCGGGTAATGTGTTCCGTGGGATAAGTGGCATCGATCTCTTTCTCGAGGTCATACGAAGGAGTGGTAGCTCCCAGCCGGAGGGTGGCTATATACTCCTTGGTCTGGTACTGAAACTCTTCGATACGTTTGGTCGCCTTGCCCGTACAGATGATCATCACCCCGGTTGCCAAAGGGTCTAACGTGCCCGCGTGTCCCACCTTGAGTTTTTTGATGCCCATCTTACGGCACAGCTGTAACCGCAGACGAGAGACCAGGTGGAAAGAGGTCCAGCGCAACGGTTTATTCATATACAGGATCTCTCCCTCTTTAAAATTCATTTAGTGTTGCAGATATGAAAGAGCCATAGTAGCTATCCCTGCCACCACGCAGTAAACGGCAAAGTAGATAAGTTTTCCTTTTTTAACAATGTTGATCATCCAGCGACAGGCAAAACATCCCGATACGAAGGCAGCTATGAATCCGATGATCAGCGATAGAGCCGGTATACCGGAAGCCGCGGGACTGAAGTCTCCTTTCACCAGGTCGAGAAAGGCTTCTCCCGCGATGGGGATAAGCACCATCAGGAAAGAGAATTGCGCGATCGAACTCTTCTTGTTTCCCAGCAACAGACCGGTAGCAATGGTGGTTCCGGAGCGGGAAAGTCCGGGCAATACCGTACAGGCCTGGGAAACCCCGATAAGGAACGCGTCGCGCAGAGAGATCTTCTCTTTCTGCCGGGGTTTGGCATAATACGAGAAAGAGAGCAACGCGGCGGTTACCAGCAACATAGCTCCTACCAGGAACAGTCCGCCATATTCAAAAAAGCTCTCCAGCTGGTTCTTGAAAACAAATCCGACTACAGCAACCGGTATCATGGAAACTAAGATATTCACCGCGTAACGTGTCTCGTTGTTCCACTGGAATTTGAATACTCCTGTCACGATCCATTCAATCTCTTTCCATAACACGACTATCGTACTTAGCATGGTTGCCGCGTGCACGGCAACCGCGAAGGTGAGGTACTGCTCGCCCGACATATCCAGCCCGAACAGGGCCGATCCGATGGCCAGATGGCCACTACTACTCACAGGGAGATATTCTGTCAGACCCTGGATCAGTCCCAGGATCAATGCTTCTAAGCCATTCATTTCGTTTCTTCCGGAGTTTTAGGTTTACGCATAATGCCATAGATCATAAATAGAAAACCGAACAAACAGACTACCGGAGCCACCTTTATCCGACGTACACTGAAAATATCCGGTTCGAAAGCGGTCTCTGTAGACACAGGACCTGTCATAAGTAAAAACCCGATCACTACCACTACCATACCGGCAGCCAGCAGGATAAAGTTCATCTTATCAAAGGCAAATTTCTGCTTATCAGTCATTCCTTATTTGATTTTTGGTTAAACACGTTATGCTTTTATTATATATAGTACAATGTACTTGCTTTCATGCGCAGGTATTTGTTGATCGATATAAGGGCACAGAGCCAGGTGATCACGATGCCAAAGACCAGTACGGCCCCTGCTACCAGCAACATAATATCCGGTGTCACCACCCGGATCAGTTCCGGCTCATACATCACCAGATAATAGGCCCCTGCCATCAGGATGGCATCTGCCAGCAAGGCGGAAAGCACACCGATCCGGAAGTTACGTACCAGGAACGGCCTGCGGATAAATCCCCAGCTGGCCCCTACCAGCTTCATGGTATGGATCAGGAAGCGTTTGGAGTAGATAGTCAGACGTATGGTATTGTTGATCAGCGCGAAAGAGATCAATGTCAATACCACTGCCATGCCCAGCAATCCCAGGCTGATCTTACGGATGTTCTCATTCACCGCGTCGATCAGTTCCTTCCGGTAAAGTACATCCTGAATATCGGTATTGCTCCGGATCTGCTCTTCTATCTGAGCGATACTGTCTGAATTGGCATAGACAGCGTGCAGCCGGATCTCGATCGAAGCGGTAAACGGATTATATCCCAGAAATTCCTGCGGGTCTGCTCCCATCGACTCGGACAGTTCGGAAAGAGCCTGTTCTTTCGAAATATAATCCGTAGACTTCACAAACGGCTCCTGATGGAGTGTCCGCTGTAGCTTCAGGATATCTGCCTCCTTCATATCTTCACTTAACAGCACAGAGAAACTAATGTTTTCCTTCACATATACGGAAAGGTTATTGGCTGCCAGCACAAAAAACACCACCAGCCCCAGCAGCAACAATACCAGCATGGTACTGATCGTGGAGGTGATGAACTGCATATCGAAATAGGTGACCGAATAATTTCCGCGTTTCCTGCTCATCCCTGTTTTTTTCTGAATATATAGATCATGGAACTGCTGCTGTCTTTGCGGCTCCAGGTACTTCTCCAGGCCACCAGACCTGTACGTACTCCTTTCCACAAGGGAAAGCGACTGCCTTTGTACTTTTCACTCAACATAGATACGTAGAAAGCATCGAAAGGCATCGGATAGCGGGCAGTCAGCGTCAGCCCGTGTCGCGCGCCCAATGCCTGTATAGTGACCGGAGTAAAGTGCCACAGATGCCTGGGTACATCATAAGCGGCCCAGTGAGTACCGTATCGCTCCGCGTCATAAGAAGACACATTGGGTATGGCAATGATCAATACACCTTCCGCGGCCAGCAATTCCGCCAACCGGTCCATCCACGCGTTCAGAGGTTCTACATGCTCGAGCACGTGCCACAGCGTGATCACATCGAAACTCCCCGGATCGAATTGCCACAACGCCTCCTCTTCCCGGACTTTCATTCCAAAAGCCCGGGCAGCAAATTCCCGGGCATCCGGATCTTTTTCTATCGCTTCCGCTTTCCATCCCCGGCTGACCATGGTAGCGGGAAAATATCCCGTACCTGTGCCTACATCCAGCAAACGTCCGTGACGCAGACGGGATTCGCGACCAACCAACCGGGCTTTCTGCACCAGCATATATTTGCGCACCTGATGATAAAGGAAATTGACCAGCCCTTTCCGGGTATCGGAATGGGAGACATAATCGGCCGAAGCATAATACCTTCCTATCTCTTCCTGCACAGGAAAGTCCTGTGTAAAGACAAATCCACAATGCTTGCAACTGCATAGTTCATACGGCTCACCGGAAACAAAAAAATCCGTACATGTACAGACATGACCGAACTCTCTTCCCTCACACACCGGGCAGACATTTACCGTGAATTTATTCATTGACCTTGTACATACAACTAACAAAGAGGAGATACCATACAGGCATTTTATTCCCGAATTTGGTGCAAAGAAACAAATAAAATGCGATGAGAAATGGTTTCTTTAAGGACTTTTAATAATATAGTGAAACCATTCATGGACAGAAACCGTATATTTGCTTTATATACGATCTAACCCTATTTGATATGACTACACACAAAAGACTCACCAAATCCGGAAACCGCATGCTTGCAGGCGTTTGCGGAGGAATCGCGGAATATTTCGGATGGGACCCGACCTGGGTACGTATAGGATATGTCCTATTGACCTTTTTCACCCTGTTTTCAGGAGGATTTGTTTACATTCTGCTCTGGATCATTATGCCGGAACCCAGACGCTGAAACTATTTACGAATGACCGATTTACTATTTACGATTGAGAATACAAAAGAGAATATTGATTTCTCCATTAGGGAATCACACAGAAACATAGGTCTACTTCTGATAGATAAATGGCTAAAATGTAATTTAATTCGTAAATCGTCCATTCGTAAATCAAATGGCTCTGCCTTTCAGGGTAGCTGAACTCGCTTCGAGGATCTCGACCTTTACAAAATCGCCCACTTTGTATCCCTGGCGATCGAAAACTACTACTTTATTCTGTGGGGTACGTCCGAACAACTGATCCCGCGACCGTTTGGAAACGCCTTCCACCAGGACCTCATAGGTCTTTCCAATACTCCGTTGGTTGGATGCGGCAGACAACCGGTTCTGTAAGGCTATGATCTCATTCAGGCGCGCTACTTTTACTTCTTCCGGAACATTATCTTCCAGATGTCCGGAAGCATAGGTGCCGGGGCGTTCGGAGTACTTGAACATAAACGCCGCATCAAAGCCACACGCTTCCATCAGAGAAAGGGAAAGCTCATGATCTTCCCGCGTTTCCGAATGGAAACCGGAGAAGATATCGGTACTGAGCCCGCAATCCGGAATCATACGGCGTATGGCGGCCACTCGGTCCAGATACCACTCACGCGTATACCTGCGGTTCATCAATTTCAGGATACGCGAACTGCCACTCTGCACAGGCAGGTGAATGTGGTTGCAAATATTCGGGGTCGCGGCAATCACCTGCAACGTTTCATCACTCATGTCTTTCGGATGTGAAGTGGTGAACCGGACACGCATTCCGGGCACGTGAGCAGCTACCCGACGCAGCAATTCCGGAAAATTGATCCGGCTCCCGTCTGCCCGCTCTAACAAGTAGGAGTTTACATTCTGTCCCAATAGGGTCACCTCCTTATATCCTTTTTGCTGCAGGTCCGATACCTCAGTGAGGATACTTTCCAAATCACGGCTGCGTTCGCGCCCGCGGGTGTAAGGAACAATACAATAGGTACAGAAATTGTTGCATCCGCGCATGATAGACACAAAACCGGAAATGTGGTTGCCACAGATACGCGAAGGGATCACGTCGCGATAGGTTTCCGTCGCAGATAGCTGAACGTCGATCGCCTTCTCACCGTTCTCCACGGCAGCGATCAGTTCGGGCAGGCTCAGATAGGCATCCGGACCTACCACCAGATCCACATGGTGGTTTTCGATCAGATCCTCTTTTACACGCTCTGCCATACAACCCAGCACTCCCACGATCAGCCCTTTTCTTTTCTTTCTCATCGCATGGAAATAATCAAGCCGGTTGAATATCTTCTGTTCGGCATTCTCCCGGATGGAACAGGTGTTCATAAATACAGCATCCGCCTCTTCCAGTTGTTCAGTTACCGAATAACCCGCCATTTGCATGACGGAAGCTACCACCTCACTGTCTGCCACATTCATCTGACAGCCATAGGTCTCAATAAATAATTTTTTGTCTTCGACAGTTGCAGATTTAAAGTCTGCTCCCGTTACTTCGTTCATAGGAAAATTTTATTTTGAAAATTAAGTGTGCAAAGATACGTCAACAAGAGCAATTATCGGGACTTTGTGCCGTTTTTTTAACCGGATTCCCCCTTCTGAACGCTAAAATAGTTAATTAATGCAAAAACAGGAAACATTTATGGGGGCATTCCTTGGCTATATTAGAAATAATTCACATTTTTGTCTGGTGAAAGAAACATTAGATTTTTTCATAGTTAAGGTTTAGGTTAAAAAATTAAGGGGAGCTGTGAAGCTGCCCTTTTTTCATGTCTGAATTATTGGTTTCCTTCTGTTTATTAGCTACCTTTGACGGGCAAAAATAAAATTCTCACGGAGATGGAAGAAATACTTAAGTTTTTACTGGTCATGGGTATTATAGCCTTCATGATCTATCGCCAGGCTGCTAAAGCCCGTAAAGCGTCAGAGGAAACTCAGGCCGAGGCACCGTCCTTTGATCCGGAAGAATACGAAGGTTGGGACGGAGAAGTGGAAACCGTCCGGGATCTGTATCCGCAGGAGACTCCCGCATATCAAAGCCATTCCTCCCGACGAAACACGTCCGCGCGTCCGCAAGCTACCCGAAAAGCGCCCGAAACAATGCCCAAAGAGGCTACAGAAGATCCTGAGTATGGAATTTACTCTGTAGAAGAGGCGCGCAAAGCCATCGTATGGTCGGAAATACTGAAACGGAAATACGACTGACCCCCGCAACAGAAAGTCAACTATTAAAATACACTAATAACACTATGTCATTTACTTACATTTCAGCAGCTGAAGCTGCAAGCTTTATAAAAGACGGCGACATCCTGGGGTTGAGCGGATTTACTCCCGCGGGTACTCCGAAAGCCGTAACTATGGAGCTGGCAAAGATCGCAGAAGAAGAGCACCGCAACGGCAGGCCTTTCCAGGTCAGCATATTGACAGGTGCTTCTACGGGAGATTCCTGCGACGGGGTGCTTACGCGCGCGCAGGCGATCCGCTACCGCGCTCCTTACACCACAAACTCAGATTTCCGTAAAGCGGTGAACAACGGCGAAATTGCTTACAACGACATTCACCTCTCACAGGTGGCACAGGAGATCCGTTACGACTTCTTAGGTAAAATACGTGTAGCCATCGTAGAAGCATGCGAGGTGACCCCGGACGGTAAGATCTATCTGACCGCCGCGGGTGGTATCACTCCTACTGTGTGTAATCAGGCAGACCACATCATCGTAGAGCTCAACAGTGCTCACAGCAAGAATATGATGGGGCTGCACGATGTATACGAACCGCTCGATCCTCCTTACCGCCGTGAAATTCCGATCTACAAACCCAATGACCGTATCGGCCAACCGTATGTACAGGTAGATCCGAAAAAGATCATAGGTATTGTGGAAACTCACCTGAAAGACGAAGCCCGCGCTTTCGCGGAAGCAGATCCTGTAACGGACAAGATCGGTCAGAATGTAGTTGACTTCTTAGCCGCGGATATGCGTCGCGGCATCATTCCCGCCTCTTTCCTGCCCTTACAGTCGGGTGTAGGTAATATAGCCAACGCGGTATTAGGCGCGCTCGGACGCGACAAGACGATCCCGGCGTTCCAGATGTATACCGAAGTGATCCAGGATTCCGTGATCGGCCTGATGCGTGAAGGACGCATTAAGTTCGGAAGTACCTGCTCGCTAAGTGTGACCAACGAGTGCCTGGACAGCATCTATGATGATATGGATTTCTTCCGTGACAAATTGGTACTGCGCCCCTCCGAGATCTCCAACCATCCGGAAGTTGCCCGCCGACTGGGTGTTGTCTCTATCAATACAGCCATCGAAGCGGATATCTATGGAAATATCAACTCTACTCACATTACCGGTACAAAAATGATGAACGGTATCGGTGGCTCGGGAGACTTTACCCGCAACGCTTATATCTCTATCTTTATCTGTCCTTCCATAGCCAAAGGAGGTAAGATCAGTTCCATCGTACCCATGGTATCTCATCACGACCACAACGAACACTCGGTGAACATCGTGATCACCGAACAGGGCGTTGCGGACCTGCGGGGCAAGAGTCCGAAACAGCGCGCGGAAGCTATCATTGAGAACTGCGCTCACCCGGATTACAAACCACTTCTATGGGATTACCTGAAACTGGCAGGAAATAAGAACCAGACCCCACACTTTATGCAGGCCGCTCTGGGAATGCATGTGGCATTGAGCGAAAAAGGAGATATGCGCGAAGTGAACTGGGCAGATTATACCAGATAAGTATAGATCCTTCTTTTATAAAAAACCAGAGAACCTTTGTAAGCTCTCCGGTTTTTATAGCCTTGTAGAAAGGAGCATATCCTTTTTCAACATTCAGCCATGCAACAAAGACTGGTCAATTGGTAACCCATCCGGAATGAATGGGTTACCAATTTTAAAATTCTGGTTACCGGAATGGGCCTGTTTTTCAGATCGGGTTTTCGGGTATTCAGAAACATATCCTGGTAAACCTATAAAAAATTCATAACAACCTATTCACAGAGCAGTTCGCATACAGCATCCTGGAACTCCCGGGCTCTGGTGCCCGAACGTACATTCTGGTTCATAATGGCAAAAGCCCATTCACGGCCATCAGAGGTTTTCAGATAACCGGCCAGTGTAAAGATACCACCGATGGAACCCGTCTTGGCATGTACATTCTTATAGGCCTTGCCACTTTTCATACGGTTGCGCAATGTTCCGTCTATCCCCGCAATAGGTAAGGCTTTATACAATTTCTGGAAAAGATCGGTACGTTGGTAACTGTATTTCAACAGATCGACCAACAGATCCGGTGAGAGGTAATTGTAATCGGAAAGTCCCGAACCGTCGGCCAGGCGGTAACGCTCCGGGTCATGGCCGATCTTCTCTACCAACTCACTTAATTGCAGCAATCCATCTTCGGCAGATACCCGTTTCTTACCGGTAGCCTGCGCAGCTACCCGATAGAGCAGGGCCTCTGCCCCCAGATTATCGCTTCGCTTCAGCACTTCGCTGATCACCGTCTGCACAGGCGACTCAAAAGTAGTAATATGTGTAGCTGTATCGTCTTTTATCAGTTCTTCAAACGCGTAACCTCTGGTAATGATCATACCCTGCTCCTGCAACCGATCCAGGAAAGTATGCATAAAGAAACGCCCGGAATCATGTATATTGACCGTACCGCTTCTTTTGGTATCTACATTCCCTTTGACAACAACGTTATTGCCGTTTTCCAGCCAGTTACGGGAAACGCTGAACTTACCCGCGGAACTTGTACGGCTCTTAGTCTCATTGGTAAGGGTGTAGTAAGTAGAAGCCGGTTCACACTCCAGTCGGGCAGTGTCTCCCTTCTCACCGGGGGTAGCCGTCACCCGTATATAGCCTTTGTGAAGCATCAACGGAGAAAGATAGGGATGGTAATAAGAGGGATTGTCGTCCCAGGCCCATCCCGCCCCGAAATAGATAGAATCTTTCATAGAGACATCTCCATAGACATACCCGTCAATCACAGAGAAAGGCAGGGTGATCACCGCGTCTGTCAACGCTTTCATTCCGGTATCGTCAAACTCCGGATCAAAACCTCCTACTACATACAGATCTCCCCGGAGCGTATCATGCTCAATAGTGCCCTTGTACCACACTTCCGTACGAAAGGGCTCATTGGCTTCCGGACGCGAGATAGCGGCAACGGTGGTCAGCAGCTTCATGGTCGATGCCGGTCGGCAAAGTTTTTCTCCCCGGTAATTATAAATGGGTTGCTGCGCGGTCAGGTCATACACGGATATACCGACATCGGAATATGCATCTAATTTTTCCGCGATCAATGCTTCTATCTTTGCGGCCAGTTCTTCAGATTGGCCCCAGGCTGCCGGCACAAGCCACAACAGGCATCCCAGCAAACAGATTGTTTTGTTTATCATTTCTTTATTTCTGCGTTTGTATGTTTACTTCTATCTCAATTCCGAGCAGATCTATAATTGACTTCTTCAATCGTACTTCGTAAGTAGCTTTGCTGACCGCCTGGTCGGCTATGCCGATCTTCGATTGACTGGGCCGACCGTTGGTTCAGTAAATCGTAAATTGACTCAGTACTTCTTTAAATATCTCTCCTACCGTGGGATGTGCTATCACTACCTTCCGCCACGCGTCTACAGTGAGCCCCAGTTCTATGGCCATACCGGCCTGCGCAATGATCTCTGAAGCCGGATTGCCCAGCACATGCGCTCCCAGGATCTTTCCGTCCGCTCCTGTCAACACCTTACACACTCTATTTACCCCTTCGTTCTCGGCAACAAAACGACCGGAATAGCTCATAGGCAATTTCACTATCTGATGTTCTGTCCCTTCGGCCTGCAACATCTCCTCTGTAGCTCCTACTCCGGCAAACTCGGGCTGGGTATATACCACTCCCGGAATAGCGCGGTAACTCATACAATCCTGCCTGTCTAAAATAGCATGTACCGCTACTTCCGCCTCACGTACTGCCGTATGGGCCAGCAAAGAACGTCCGTTCATATCTCCGCAGACATAGATATGGGGCTGCGAACTGCGCATGGTAGCATCTACCCGGATACGCCCCTGCGCGGTATGTGTCAGGTCCAGCACCTCTATCCCCAGGCCTTTAGTCACCGGAACACGTCCCGCGCTTACCAGCAAACGATCTGCTTTCAGTACAGCTTCTCCTTCGGGCCCGCTTATCTCCATCCGGATGCCTCCTTCTTCGTTGGTCGCGGACACGGAAACCGCCCGCGTCTGTAAGCGGAACTCCACTCCCCGCCTGGCATATTCCTGCCGCAAAAGTCCGGAGAGTTCCCGGTCCATACCACCGAGGATCTCGTCAGACATCTCTACTACAGTGACCTGTACATCCAGCGCGTTGAGGTAGGCAGCAAATTCCATCCCGATCACGCCTCCCCCCAGCACCACGATCGAAGCAGGCAGGGTTTTCGCATCCAGGGCTTCCCGATGGGTCCAGTAAGACACCTGCTCCAGTCCCCGCACCGGTGGAAGGAAAGGTTCGGAACCTGTACACAGGATCAGATTCTCAAACGTATAGATCCGGTCGTTGCAAACTAAGGTATGCGCATCGGTCAGGGTGGCCGTACCCGTCACCATCTCTACCCCGCACGCGGTAAGGCGGGCTTTGATACCCAGTACCAACTTGCGCACCACCCGGGCTTTGCGGGAAAGGATCTTAGGCAGGTCGAAAGAGACCTCCGAAACAGTGATCCCGTATTTAGAGGCATGACGGGCAGCATCATAGGTTTTGGTCGCGTACAAGAGGGTTTTGGTCGGGATACAGCCTTCGTTGAGACACACGCCACCCAGGTTGTTTTTTTCAAAAAGGACTACAGAAAGTCCGGCTCTGGCAGCAGCCTCTGCCGCGGTATATCCGGCCGGACCGGCACCGATAATAGCTACTTGGTAATTCATAGAGTTACAAGGGAATCAGGTTTATTATTCATTTGTTTATATATACAGGCCAGGAACTCCTCCTCTTTCAGCGGGATCAGCGAAAGATGGGAGCCGTCTTTACACTTCACCCATAAGTACCTCACCGGGGAATAACCACCGGTAGTGAGCTTTCGTACCGGGGTGATCCGGCAGATCTGTGAAAGAGCAACCTCTTTCCCGCGGCGGAAACGTCCGGAATGAACTTTCAGCCGCCCTTCTGTTGTTAACGTATAAGTCGTATGAATGATCTGCTCGATGAGTACAACCAACAGCAACATGGATACGACCGCTATCCCGATGGAGCGTATCCACAGGAAATACACAGTATTGACTGTAAGCAGAATAAGCAACAGGTATTGATACCAGGCTGTGCGCGCGTGAAAGATGCGGTCCATTGTTCCGGTTTTGGCGGCAAGTTAGCAATTTTATAAATTATTGCCAATCAAAAGCAAAATGAAAAACTTATTTTGTAGTTTTGTATGCTGAACGATCTGCCCGACAACCGGAAAAAACGGGGTTCTATCCTGTGGTTACCCTGCCGGAAGAGAGTACCAATACGAAAAGATATGGTTAAAAAATTTGATTTCTTAGTCATCGGTTCAGGCATCGCGGGAATGAGTTTTGCCTTGAAAGTAGCTCGTAAGGGCAGTGTGGCGCTGTTATGCAAAACCATGCTGGAAGAGGCCAATACCTTCTATGCGCAGGGGGGAGTAGCTTCGGTGACGAATACGCTGGTAGACAATTTCGAAAAACATATCGAAGATACGATGATCGCGGGCGACTGGCTCAGTGACCGTGAGGCTGTAGAGAAGGTGGTACGGGAAGCTCCCCGGCAGATAGAGGAACTGATCAGCTGGGGCGTGGATTTTGATAAGAACGAAGAGGGGGAGTTCGACCTGCACCGGGAAGGCGGACATTCGGAGTTCCGCATCCTGCACCACAAAGACAATACCGGCGCGGAGATCCAGGAGAGCCTGATACGGGCCATCCATCGCCACCCGGCCATTACCGTACTGGAAAATCATTTTGCCATAGAGATACTGACGCAACACCACCTGGGGAAGGTTGTTGCCCGCCAGACCCCGGACATCGAATGCTACGGAGCTTATGTCTTGGATCTGTACTCCGGGAAGGTAGATACCTATCTTTCGAAGGTGACGCTGATGGCCACCGGAGGAGTAGGTGCCGTATACCAGACGACAACCAATCCGCTGGTAGCTACAGGCGATGGTATCGCGATGGTCTATCGGGCCAAAGGTACTGTGAAGGATATGGAGTTTGTACAGTTCCACCCGACTGCTCTCTACCATCCCGGCGATCGCCCCAGCTTCCTGATCACAGAGGCCATGCGGGGATACGGCGGCATCCTGCGTACCAAAAACGGCCGGGAGTTTATGCAGAAATACGACCCGCGTCTCTCCTTAGCTCCCCGTGATATTGTGGCGCGCGCCATCGACAACGAGATGAAGAACCGGGGAGACGATTTTGTCTGTTTGGATGTCACCCATAAAGATCCGGAAGAGACCCGCAACCATTTCCCCACCATCTATGAGAAGTGTCTGAGCCTGGGGATAGATATTACCCGCGAATACATACCGGTGGCACCGGCTGCTCATTACCTGTGTGGAGGTATATGGGTAGACCGCAACGCACAGTCTTCCATCCGCCGGCTCTATGCCATCGGAGAGTGTGCCTGTACCGGGCTGCACGGGGGCAACCGGCTGGCTTCGAATTCACTGATCGAAGCGGTGGTGTATGCCGACGCGGCAGCCAAACATTCGGTGCAGATCCTGCAACACTATACGCACAACGATCGTATTCCGGAATGGAACGACGCGGGCACCCGCTCTCCTGAAGAGATGGTACTCATCACACAGAGCATGAAAGAGGTGAACCAGATCATGAGCGCGTATGTGGGTATTGTACGGAGCGACCTACGCCTCAAACGGGCGTGGGACCGTCTGGATATTATCTATGAAGAGACAGAAAGCCTGTTCAAACGCAGCTTCGCTTCGAAAGAGATCTGTGAACTCCGGAATGTGATCAATGTGGGTTACCTGATCATGCGTCAGGCGATCGAGCGGAAAGAGAGCCGGGGGCTGCATTATACGATTGACTATCCTCCGGTGAAAGAGAACAACGAATAAAGTTCGTAAGTCCTATGCATACAATCCTCCGGCAAAACGCTTTTGCCCAGGGCTA